>Ga0209317_1000906_pt1 | contig 30322 bp, 20 predicted proteins | sample RifGroB2_FD_183994 | JGI IMG/M metagenome (GOLD analysis project Ga0209317, IMG submission 183994) | Soil microbial communities from Rifle, Colorado, USA - Groundwater B2 (SPAdes) (version 2) | ecosystem: Environmental > Terrestrial > Soil > Unclassified | place: Rifle, Colorado | collected...
TGGCGGCAACGCTTGAGACCGGCGCTGCGGCCATCAACGTCAACGACGACATCAAACGGGTCAACGAGTACTCGACGCTGCGCGACAAAAACGGCGTAAACCCCTACGGCAAGATCGACCTGACCTACCATAAAGCCGGCGTGGTAGTGGACGCCGAAAGCCGCTTCATGGATTCGATCGATCAGGACCATGCCCTGAGCCTCGACTATAAGCGGATGTTTCGGACCGAGTTCAGCTATTCGGCGCTGCAGCACTGGCTGGACCACGACAACCTGTCGTATCTGGACGCGGCGATACCGGCAACGACCAGCTACACGGGGAGCGCTGCCAACCCCTTGCCGCTCACGCCGGACAACGTCCCGGCCTTCTGGCTGTATCCGATCTCCGGCGTAGGTCCTTCTTACGGCGGCGGCCTGACGACTCCGACTCCGGCCGGATACAGGAAGCAGCAGATCGGCCGGGCCTCCGTGTTCGGCGAGGATCTGACGCCCGACGCGGTATTCTCCATCAAACGCAAGGAACTGGTAAGCAAGAGCGACCTGACCATTCCGCAACTTCCCAACCTGACCTTTCACTTCAAGTACAGAAACGAAGACAGAACCGGCATGGAGCAGTCGATCGGCATGAGCAAGTGCACCTCGTGCCACGTGACCGGGCAGTCCAGGGGCGTGGACGAGAACACCCGGGACATCACGGCCGGGGTGACCGGCAGGTTCGGTCTCCTGACCCTCGATTACTCCTTCATGAACCGCGAGTTCAGGGAGAACGCCTCGGCGCCCAGCCGCATCTACGACCCGGCTCTCTCCCCCGGCGCGGCGGCGGTCGGCTACGATACGACGGTGCAGGCGTTCGACAACCGCCTGCTGTACGACTACCGAAACGGCCCCCTGCGCTTCGACGAGACTCCTGATTCAAAAAAAGACAGCCACGTCCTCAAGGCGAAGGTCGATCTGGCCGGCGACACCACGTTCCTGGCGAGTTACGTCAACTCGACCGTGAAGAGCGGCAAGAGCGCCGAGCCGGGCACCTTCTCGTTCAACGGAGCGAACAACACCACGCTTACCAGCAGCTACGACTCCTACGGCGGCAGGGTCAGCAGCAGGTTCGGCAAGAAGCTGACCGTTACGGTGCAAGGCCGGGCCGAAAGGCTCAGGGACGACGATGTAGCCCTCAGCTTCAACACCCTGCCAATCGTGGATATAACGAGTTTCGGCACGGCGCCCAACCAGTTCACCCCGACCGCCGAGTCGCTGAACCCCACACGCTACTCCAGCGTGTCGCGCGACACGATCAGCACCGGCATCGAGGCGATGTACCGTCTCGCGCCGCGCACCACGGCCCGTCTCGGCTACGACTACAATCTGACCGACCGCAAAAACGAGCATCTCGGGGAAACCCAGACCCATACGGTCAAGGCAAGCATCAACGCCCGTCCGCTCAGGGCGCTTTCCACCAGGGCCACGGTCAGCTTCAAGGCGATAGACGACCCCTTTAGCAACCCGCATGCGGCGCTCACCCCCGTCACCGACAACTCGGCCTTCACGGTCGGCGCGGGCGACACCTACGGCATCATGCTCTACGACAGGCGCACCGCCGACCTGAGCAACCAGCCGGACCAGGTGATTGACGGTTCACTCTCGGCCACCTGGTCCCCCTCCGCCCATTATTCGCTCAGCGCGAACTACCGGGTAAAGGCGGAGAAAAACGATCTGGAGGTCTCCAACTGGAGCCAGACCACGCATACTCCCGGCCTCTCGGTCTGGTACGCGCCTAGCAGCAAGGTGAACCTCACCTTCGCCTACAACTACCTGAACCAGGGTTCGGAAACCGCCTTTTGTCAAGGATGGTACGATGGCTGAGCGGGCGTAATTCCATCGAGCCAGTTTGGTTCGACATGCGGCGACTCCGAATACGAAACCGAAGCACACACAGTAACCGTAACCGCCGATGTACAGGCGACAGAAAAGATGAAAGTATTCGCCAACGTGACCTACAGCGACGTCACCGCGAAGATCACCGAATTCACCCCCGCGGGTTTTGTGACAACGGACCCTGTGATCAACGCGCTCTACAGCGTCGACAACCTGGCCATCTACCCCGAGTACTCGGCGCTGCACTACCGGCAGGGCGACGTGCAGCTCGGCTGCACCTACAACTTCACGCCGGCGCTCTACACCACCGCCCAGCTGGGTTACCAGATTTTCGGCGACATCTACACCAGCAGCAGCAACGTGCATCCCCTGGGCGACCAGACCGGCTCGGTCTGGTCCGGAGCGCTCGGAATGGGTTACAAGTTCTAAACAATCGCACCCGTCTGGGGTGACGAAAGATGTAGGCAAGAAACGATAAAAGGCCGGATGCAAGCGATTGCATCCGGCCTTTTATTTACCATTAACGAAAGTACCTCGCCCCGGCCAGTTCCGGGGACCGGCAGTGAGATCAGGTAAGGTTTAAGTCGCCTTCTCCCCCCTTCTTATCTTCTTATCAAAGGACATCAGGTGGAGGGTTTCCTGAAGAGCAACCCGTAAGGGGCAGCGGGGAACGTCCCCCCAGCTGCGCCCCACCCAGCCTTACACGGACAAGGTAAATACGGCGTCATAACAGCAAGTTGATCCTTACTCACCGCTACCAATGAAAGCCTACCCCGCTCCCGACTCCTCACTTTTACCTTGACTCTCTCACCCGTTCCATTAAAATGCCTTATCAAATATCACCTCGGCAGAGAGCGGTACGGGAATGTTGCTGCCATCCCGTCCGATCCCTGGGCGGGAAAACTACAGAGTCTCAAGAAGACAGCCCGGTTGCCTAAGTCGTTCAGGCAGCCAGGCTTTTTTGTTTCTTGTTAGGGAACAAGGAGGAAATGAATGCATAAGAAAGTTCATAATATGGCAATTTTCATCGAATTTTTGGCGGGATCAGGGCTTGCGATCTTCTTCCATTTAGTGCTGCACCATGAGGAGGCTTCCTTTACCATCTTCGGCGTCGGTATCCTCTTGTCACTCGCCACCTATCTTCTTCGGGAAGATATCGAGCAAACTCGGGAAAAACTTCTGGACCAATACGATCACGCCCACGAGATTACCTTTACCCTCGCTCACATGACCGATCCTGAATGTCGAGACAAGGCTTACGAAATTTTGGCGGGTACCAAACGAACACTTGCGCTCCTCCAGGAGGGCTACGTTCCACTTGACGAGACCGAATTCTATTTGAAAGGGACCAAATACTTCGCCGAGAGTACCCACCTGATCAAGACAGTCGATCCGGTGACGGTCGGCTGGGACAGCCGCGGCTCCCTACTCAACTACTATCAGGCCAATTTAAAGGCGATTGAAAGAGGGGTGGCGGTTACCAGAATTTTCGTCCTTAACCGCGAGAACCTTGCGGATTCCGAGGTGCAGAAGGTTCTGCTCCTACAGCTAAAAGATGGTATAGAAGTGCGCATTGCACATCGCGATGAGCTGCCTCCTGCCGGGGAAATCAGCGGTCGGGATACCGCCACCTCCTTTGACTTCGCCATTTACGACGACATCGTGGCAACTGAGGTCTTCAGCCTGCCAGGCAAATACTTCGGGCGCAAAACCCGGGTCCCGGCATTGGTAGCCAATTATCAAAGCCTCTTTGAACTTATTAAGCACAGTTCCCAGCTCGTTGCAGTTGAGGAGGACCGTGTTGTCCTGGCCGCAGATTTGGTTCCTCTTAGTTCATAATATGCGACGTCGTTTCGTCTTCAAGCCACTGGAGAAGATGATGCTAATTGGCTGATTCCTCCCACTTCATCCGGTCCCTCCCCCCTTCTGACCTTCCTGCCACTCTGCATCGGCTCAAACAGCGTCCAGGTAGTTGTCGGCGGCGCTGTCTCGATTTGCGGCTTATGCGCGGTGTGGCGGGGAACTCTGAGTGAAAATCTGGGGGAAGGCAAAGGGGACAGGCTACGGGACAGGCTACTTTTCCTTGGCTCGTACTCGCCTGCACTTCACGAACCGGTTGATCAAACCTAGGCCAACCAAGAACAACACCTCTCGCTACCTTGACACCTCGTCTCCTCAAAAAGCAGCCTGTCCCCTTTTCCTACTTTCAAAAAGCAGCCTGTCCCCTTTTCCTACTTCCGGCGCCCTCGCTGCGCCGGTTCCTGAGCCACTTCTCGAACGAGATCACCGGCAGCACGGCGGCGCCGACCAAAACCGCGTCAAGCAAGGCCCATCCGTCCAGCGGCGCGGATCCGAAAATCTTCTGCAGCGGCTGCAGGTAGATGAAACACGCCTGCAGTAACATGAGCCCCCCGATGCCGACGAAAATTGCCGGGTTGCTGAAGAAGCCCTGGGCAAACAGGGAATCCCGCATCGAGCGGCAGTTGAGCAGATAGAAAATCTGGGTGAAGATGATGCTGGTCACGCAGATGGTCTGCGCTTCGGCCAGCGCCACGGCATGCCGGGCGGCTGTCACCGGTTGGGGCCCCGCCTCCCGGAAGTACTCCCAAAGGAACAGTCCGCAGGCACCTGCGGCCATGAGTACCGCGACCAGAACTATGCGTGTGATGATAAAGGCAGAAAAGACCGGGTCGTCCGGGGACCGGGGCATGCGCCGCATGGCGTTTGGCTCCAGAACCTCGAAGGCAAGGGGGACCGAAAGGGTAACGCTGGCGATCAGGTTGATCCACAGGGTCTGGCTGGGGGAGAGGGCCATGAGCAGGTCCCGCCCGTCGCCCACCTGCACCGTGGGAAAGAAGAACATGGCGACGGAGAGGGTACAGGCGAGGCCCAGGTTGGTCGGCAGCACGAAAGCCAGGGACCTGATGAGGTTGTCGTAGACCCGACGCCCCTCTTCCACTGCGGCAGCGATAGTCGCGAAATTGTCGTCCATGAGGACCACTTTGGCCGCCTCCTTGGATACCGAGGTGCCGGTTATCCCCATGGCCACCCCGATGTCGGCCTGCTTCAGGGCGGGCGCGTCGTTGACCCCGTCACCGGTCATCGCCACCACATGCCCCTGGGCCTGGAGGGCCTGCACCAGCCGGATCTTGTGCTCCGGAGCTACCCTGGCGAAGACGTTGCTGCTCATCACCGCCTCTTTAAGCTGCTCTTCCGAAAGATGATCCAGATCCCGCCCCTGCATCCCCTTTTGACCGTGCTGCAAAACCCCTAGCTGGCGTCCGATTGCTTCGGCGGTCACCGGATGATCGCCGGTGATCATTTTCACGGCGATCCCGGCCTGGTGGCAGACGCGGATGGCATCGATCGCCTCGGTCCGGGGCGGGTCGATCATGCAAAGCAGGCCGGCAAAAAGCAGCCCTCCCTCGACCAGCTCGGGGGCAATCTGCTCTGCAGGGACCTCTTTTTTCTGCGCCAGCGCGATCACCCGCATCCCCTGGCGCGCATAGGTATCCATGGCGGCCTCGACCGCGCGCCGACCGGCCTCGTCCAGTGCGCAGCGTGCCAGCACCGTTTCCGGCGCACCCTTGAGCAGCAGGCGATTCGCGCCGGGAAACCGGTGCAAGGTCGCCATGAACTTGGTATCGGACTCGAAAGGGACCACGTCCAGGCGTTCATGGCTGGCGCGGAGGTCCTGGTCGTCCAGGCCCGCTTTCCTTGCTGCGACCAGCAGCGCGGCCTCTGTCGGGTCTCCGGTTATGGCCCAATCATCCCCCTCCGGGCGCAGGGCGGCGTCGTTGCAGAGAGCGGCGATGGTCATCAGTTCCCGCACCGCCTCCGGCCCATCAGTCAGACGGACGCCGTCGTGCTCGATTTCCCCTTCCGGTTGATAGCCGACGCCGGAGAACCGGTATTCGCGCCCCTCGATCCATGCCACCTGCACCGTCATCTCGTTACGGGTCAGGGTACCGGTCTTGTCCGAGCAGATCACCGTCGTGGAGCCGAGGGTTTCCACGGCGGGAAGATACCGGATCACCGCATGCCTGCCGGCCATGCGCCGGACCCCGATGGCAAGACAGATGGTGATCACGGCGGGAAGCCCTTCCGGGATGGCAGCCACTGCCAGAGAAATGGCAACCATGAGGGCTCTGTCGATCGGAGCGTCTTTGACCAAGATGCCGAAAGCGATCAGGGCGGTAACCACCACCACTACTGCCACGGTAATCCCCTTGGTGACCCTGGCCAGTTGCTTGGTGAGCGGGGTTTCCAACTGCCTGGTCTCATTCAGCAGCCTGTTGATCCGCCCCAGTTCCGTGCCGTTGCCGGTAGCAACCACTGCGCCGGTTGCCGTACCTTGCACCACTAGGGTGCCGCTGTACGCCATTCCCAGCCGATCGCCAAGAGCCGCATCGGGCGCCACGGCATCGCTGCGTTTTGCCGCAGGCAGGGACTCGCCGGTCAGGGCGGCCTCCTCGACCAGGAGGTTTTTAACCCGGATCAGACGCAGGTCGGCGGGAACCTTGTCGCCGCTTTGCAGGGTAACCAGGTCTCCCGGCACAAGTTCTTCGGCAGTTATCGCGATGGAGTTACCTTGACGCAGGGCGGTCGCTGTTTCCGAGATCATGCCGGAAAGAGCCTCTATGGCCTTGGCCGCGCGGAATTCCTGGACAAAGCCGATGATAGCGTTGATGATCACCGCGCCGAAAACCACCATGGCGTCGGTCTGCTTGTCGAGCAGCAAGGCGACAGTTCCCGAGACGATCAAAAGCCAACCGATGGGGTTATTGACCTGGCGCCAAAAGATGAGCCAGGGGCCGGTCCGGTCGCTGCGCGAAAGAGTATTCCTGCCGTACTTTTCCAGCCGTTGAGCCACCTCCTCGTTGCTGAGCCCGCTGTCGTTTGTCCCCAACTCTTTGAGTACTGCGTCGCCGGCCAAAGAGTGCCACTGCTTCTCCGCTTCCTGCATAAAAGCTCCTTTTGCTTTGACAACTGGAATTTTGGGGGCTGAACTCTCTTCATCCTTCAGGACGACTTGAAATTAAGGTCAAACTAAGCCACTTGATAGTCACACTGTCAAGTCATCCGGCGGCTGCGCATCCTTACTCAGCCAGTATCCGGCCTGGAACCAGAAAAAGATCCAGTGCCGCGGTTGGGATATCCCGCCTTGCTATATCAACATATCAGTACCAGACGCCATTCCCCTGTTCCTACCTACAACACCAATTGACCAACTTCTTTTGTTCTGCTAAGTTAAGCGCACCCAAAAAGGACGTTCATTCATGCCACACGGTTATTCGCCATTCAAGCAGATCATCTCTCTACTGGAAATCGGTCCGGTACGCCGTGAGCTACAGTTTGCAACTGTGCCGGAGGGGATTGTCTAGGATTAGGCAAAATCGTTTCAAAAACCCCCACTGGAACCGGTCAGTGGGGGTTTTTTTATGTCCTTGGATGACTTGTCCCGGATCGCCACATCACTACCTAACAGATTAACGTCACGCCATTCGGCCGGTACAGAGGTTAGCTATGATTCCCCTATTAAAGCCCGGGTACTGGAGACAACACGTTGCTTTGGATGTCGGGACGGCAACTACGCGCATTGCTACAGGTTCGTCTAACTTTGTAGAACAACCGTCACGGGTCGGGCTTAAAAGGGCTCTTTGCGGCGGGGTGATTGTCGACGGCGAAACCGTACTTCATATCCTGAAACCGCTTTTAGACAGGACAAGAGTGTGCGGCATGGTCAAGCCGTGCGTCTTGACTTGTGCTCCCACCGATGCCAGATATGAAGAACGACAATTGCTGGTCGACTCCATCATGAGATCCGGGGCCGCGTCGGCGCTGGTGATCCCTGAACCGCTTGCTGCTGCAATCGGCGCAGGGATCGACGTTTCTTCGCCCTACGCCAGGATGGTGGTTGATATAGGCGAGGGAGTCACTGACTGCGCAATCATACGATCCAGCGAAATACGTGCTACCTGTGCGCTCAGGGTTGGCTGCCATCAGATGCGCTCGGCTATCGTAAGTGCTGCCGGAAACTCTGAGAACGACACCTCTGCTGATATTTTGCTGCGACATTGCGGCCTTACGCGTTCGCCCGAGTCTGTAGGGAGCGTCATGGTCGCCGGATCGATAGAATCGGTACTGGAAAAAATTGCCGGCACAGTAGATTCCTTCATACGGGATCTACCTCCCGACCTGGGATGCGATGTCATTGACAGCGGTATCTGCCTTACCGGCGGTGGAGCTCTGATTCCGGGAGTGCGGCGGTATCTTGAAAATCGAACCGGCATCACCGTCTCTGTTGCCAGGAACCCGCGCGCCTCCGTAGTCGAGGGGGCACGTGCAATTCTGCCGGTTATCCTGATGCTGAACCGTTGGAAATGATCCAGGATCGAAGCAGGGTAAAGTTACGGGGCATTTTTTTGGAGGAGGGGGCAGGTCTGTAAGCTGCAGTTATTGAGTAAATCAATGGCGCGGCGCTAGCAACTAAGGTGTGATTACGTTGACTTACATCCATTCAAGCTATATCTTCGCCGCAGGGGAAGGCAAAGGGGACAGGCTACTTTTCCTTGGCTCGTACTCGCCTGCACTTCACGAACCGGTTGATCAAACCTGGGCCAACCGAGAACAACACCTCGCGCTACCTTGACACCTCGTCTCCTCGAAAAGCAGCCTGTCCCCTTTTCCTACTTTGTTGACGTCGACCTGAGCAGCCTTGAACGGCAAGCAGTCTTCCGGCTCTAAAAAACACTCACATATCCCACTAACGGCCAAACCAAAAGGACGGAGGTCGCCAGAAATAATGCGCCCGAGGGAGACGCCGGACGGGACGCGGAAGTGCTCAAGAGCTTTACGAATTTTTACAAATCTTAACCATCGTTTCCTCAAGCAGCGCCGCCCTGCACCGATTGTATATTCCATGACTGATGGTTCTAAACCCTTTCGAGTCACAACACAGACAAAGCACCATCAAACAAGGAGGTAGGATTATGTCCATTTCAGCCGTCTCGGGATCAACGAGCATGTACCAACCGGATCAAAGCAAAATGGAACAGATGAAGAAGAGTTTCGACGGTCTTGGGAGCGCTCTGCAGTCGGGTAACCTGGAGGACGCAAAGAAGGCTTTCGCCGACCTGAAGAAGAACGCCCCCTCCCAGGGTGCCGGCGGAAACGATCCCATGAGCAAGGACATGGACGCTGTGCAAAAGGCATTGGATTCCGGTGACCTCAAGGGAGCCCAGGAAGCCTTCTCGAAGATTCAGGAGAAAATGTCTCAAGGGCCGCCGCAAGGCGCACCGGCAGGAGGGAAACCTCAGGGCAAAAAGCAGGACACGGTGAGCCTGAGCAGCGAAGCAAAGTCCGCCGCCTCCTCGAACAGCACCTCCTATGACAAAATGGACGCGAACGAAGACGGGACGGTCACGGCCCAGGAGCGGCTTGAGTACCAGACGTCGCACGCAAACGAATCCGATTCCAGCACATCGAATTCCACCACGGAGCAGAGCCTGTCCAGCACCTTGCAAAAAGCCGTGGCGAAAGCCTACGCATAACCGGGGAAAATACAGCAATCGGACCGGGACCACCTCGTTCCGTCCCGGTCCGCTTGCACCCTATGTATTGTGGGGGGGGAGTGGTTGTTTCCGGAGGACTGAATCGTTTCTCAAAGCGGCTGTTACCTTGACCGGCCAGCCCCGCCCCTGTTTATCCAGGGAGGGGCGCTGATGCAGCATCTCCCCCTACTCGCCGTCCAGCACTTCCCGCACCTTGGCGGCTAGGTCGGCCAGAGCAAACGGCTTATGGATGAAATGCAGCCCCTCCTTAAGCAGACCGTGGTGTGCAATGATCCCTGCCGGATATCCTGACATGAACAGGTGCCTGAGCTTTGGATGAAGGGGAGCCAGTTTTCCGGCCAGCTCCATGCCGTCCATTTCGGGAAGCACCACGTCGGTGACCAGCAGATCGAGGTCACCGGGATATTCCCTGGCCAGTCTAATGGCTTTTTCAGGGGTGCCTGCCTGCAGCACCTTGTACCCCTGTCTGACCAGAAAGATGGTGGTCATATCCAGAATTGCCTGCTCATCCTCCACCAGCAGGACGGTCTCGTGGCCGCGCGAGACCGGCGCCGCCGCGCCCTCGCTCTGGACCGGATCACAGGGACCCAAATACCTCGGTAGATAGACCGTTACGGTGGTTCCCAGACCCGGCACGCTGTACACGGTGATAAAACCCTTGTTCTGCTTGACGGCGCCGTACACCGAGGAGAGCCCCAGTCCGGTCCCCTCGCCGACCCCTTTGGTGGTGAAAAAAGGCTCGAAGATGCGCCCCTGCATCTCCTTGTCCATGCCGCAACCGCTGTCGCTTACCACCAAAAGCACGTAATCTCCGGCGGCAAACTCCGGGTGGTGGCCGAAACTCCCCCCGGCAACGGAGATGTTTTCCAGCCTGATCACGATTTCTCCGCGCTCGGCTATGGAGTCGCGGGAGTTGACGCACAGGTTGGTCAGGATCTGGTCGATCTGGGACGGGTCGACCTTGACCTGCCAGAGCTCCGCAGCGGGATGCCAGCGGAGGTCGATGCTCTCTCCGATCAGCCGCTTCAGCATCTGACAGATCCCCGATACGGTCTGGTTCAGGTCCAGGACCCGCGGCACCACGGTCTGCTTGCGCGCGAAGGCGAGCAGTTGACGGGTCAGGTCGGCGGACTGCTCCGCCGCCCTGCGAATCTCCTCCAGGTTCAGGCGCATCGGCTGAGAGGGATCCACATCCATGAGCACCAGGTTGACATGCCCGAGTATCACGCAGAGCTTGTTGTTGAAATCGTGCGCCACGCCTCCCGCCAACTGCCCCACCGACTCGAGTTTCTGGGCCTGCTGCAACTGGGCTTCGAGCGCCAGCGTCTCCTCCTCGGCCCGCTTGCGCATCAGCGCCGCTCCGATATGGGCGACCATCCCTTCCAGCAGCTCCACGGCCTCCGGGGAGAAGCGCCCCTTGCGCCGGGCGTTGAACTGAAACAGGCCGATCACCCTCTCCTTGTTCCTTATGGGGACCAGGGCGAAGGATCCGTAGCCCTGATGAATGCATTGGTTGCGCGGCCGGAACCCGGGATCGAGGTCCGCGGGGAGGTCAACCAGAAACCGGGCGGAGTCGTTGGTCCAGAAGCTTCCCCCGGGGGTAAAGAAGGGGGAGCCGGGATCCCCCTTCCCCGAGATGACCAGGCCGCAGGCGCACTCCAGAAGATCCCGGGGGTCCTGCTCCGGAGAGATTCCGCCGGCGCCGGTGCGGGCCAGCAGGGTGTTCTCCGTAAGCAGGAAATCCTCGGAAAATCCCTCCTGGGCGAGATAGGGGAAATCGTCCCCGGCCTGGAGGCGGATGCCCACGGCGTCGAACCCGGTTCGCTTGCTGACCACCGCGAGCAGCTGGCGGATGGAATGCTGCATCTCCCCGGGCTCGTTCAGTATCTGCAGCACCTCCCTCGAGAGCTCCCTGTAAGCCTCCGCCTGCTTGCGTTCGGTAATGTCCTGATTGGCGCCGATGAAACGGCTCACCCCTTGGTCGTCGAAATAAACCCTGCCCCGCGAGGAGATCCAGCAGAGCGAACCGTCCGGCCGGATCACGCGGTATTCCTGATGATAGATCCCCCCGGCGCAACCGGCAACCGCCTCCCACACGGCGCGGTCCACCCGGTCCCGGTCCTCGGGATGGATGCACTCCAGGGAGCTCCTGAAATCGATGCGGCTCTCCGCCGACAGACCGACCATGCTGCGGCAGCGCTCGTCCCAGAACAGCTTGCCGGTATCCAGGCGGTAGTCCCAGGCGCCGAGATGCGCAGATTCCAGCACCATGCGCAGCAGTTCCCTGTTCTCGGCCAGTTCCTCATGCTGGATCTTCACCTTCCGTTCCAGCTCGATACCTTTGAGACAGTTATCGACGGCCTCGAAAAGCGCTCCGCTGTCGATCGGCTTGACAAGATAGCGCATCACGTTGATTCTGATGCAGTCCTGCAAAACGGTGCTGTCGCTTTGCGCCGTGATGACGATGATCGGCGCCTGGGGGGCGATCTGACGTATGGCCTGCGCCATTTCCAGTCCGCTCATGCCGGGCATTCGGATATCGGTAAGAACCAGGTCCGGCCCGAGGTTGCGAAAGGCCTCGAGGCCGTCCCTGCCGTTGGCGGCGAGATGCAACCTGAACAGCGGGTATTTACTGCGCAAGATGCCTTGCAGCGCCTCTCTGACGTCGGCATCGTCTTCCACTATCAGCATGCTGCACTGCACTGAACTACCTGACTCCATTTGCAGCTCTCCCCTGAAGCTGATCGCCCGGACCGCGCTCCGGGGGCTTGGCAGCAAAAATGGCAGAAGGCGACGGTTAAGTCTGTCAGGAGATCTAAACGGGAAAGGGTGCGGGGCTCTTTTATCCGGCGGGAGTGATGCTGTGCAGCAGGGCGAATTTGACCAGGGAGGGGATGCTCTCGACCCCGAGCTTCTTCATAAGTCTGCTGCGGTAGGTATCGACGCTTTTGGCCGAGAGGGAGAGGATAACTGCAATCTCGGCGCTCGATTTTCCCTCCACCACCAGTTGAAAGATTTCCCGCTCGCGGCGGCTCAGGCTCTCGATGGGGCTTTGCCCACGGTCCAGTAGTACGCCGGCCAGGCGTTTATCGGGATAGCTCAACCCGGCGCCGAGGAAAAACCTCCCCCTGAGGATCGTTCTGACCGCCAGCACGACCTCCTCACCCGCCGACTCCTTGAGGATGTACCCCCTGGCACCGGAGCGCAGGGCACGAAAGCAGTGCTCGCTGGAGTTGTGCATGGAGAGCATCAAAACCTTCACCTGCGGCAGGCGTTCGCAGATCAGGCGCGTCGCCTCGATGCCGTTAAGCTCGGGCATGGCGACATCCATGATGACCAGCTCCGGCCGGAGAGCCTCGGCCTTGGCAACGGCATCCCGGCCGTTGACAGCCTCACCCACCACCAGCAGATCCCCGCGGGTCTCGAGATGCAGCCTTAGTCCGTCCCGCACCAGGGCGTGATCGTCGGCGATGAGAATCCTGACCGTCATGATACCGCTCCCCTTATTTCGATTGCGACGCTGGTCCCCGCGTCAAGGGCCGAATCCACGGTGAGAACGCCCCCTATCAGCTCCGCCCGCTCCCGCATGATGGTGAGCCCCCACCCGGAGCCGGTAGCCGGCGGCACCATCTCCCCGGGGAGAAACCCCCTGCCGTCGTCGGATATCCCCAGGCGGACCGCATCCCCTTGACAGCGCAGCTCGATCTTCACCCGGGCGGCATCCGCATGCTTCGACACGTTGGCGAGCGCCTCCAGGCAGATGCGGAACAGGGCGCTCTCCGTCTTGGCGGCGAGCCTGGGAAATTCCGGCGGGATCTCGACGCTGACGGCGATCCCGGTCCTTTTGGCGTACTGCTCGGCATGCCACCGGAGTCCCGCGCAGAGGCCGAACTCGTCCAGCAGCACGGGGCGCAGTTCCGACATCAGATCCCGCACCGCGCGGCCCATCTCCCGGGTGAGCTTGCGCGAATCCGCCAGCAGGTGGAGGAGCTTTGCGCCGGGCTCCCGCGGCAGCAGGGCGCCGATGTTCGCCAGGTTGAGCCCGAGCGCGGTCATCAGCTGCGCGATCCCGTCGTGCAGCTCCGCGGCCAGATCTTTCCTGAGATCCTCGTCCAGCACTATGAGGCGCTGGGCGTACCTTTTCAGGGCCGCTTCGGCCTTCTTGCGCCCCGAAATCTCCTTTGCGAAGACCGAGATCCCGAAAACGGTGCCGTTTTGCAGCAGCAGGTTGAAGTTCAGTTCCAGTACGTCGCGTCCGTCCCGAACCGTGTACTCGGTGCTGAAGGAACCTTGCTCCAGGGCGCGCAGGTAAAAATCGCGCCAGACCCCGGCGGATTCAGGGTCGGCGGGGTACAGCTCCTCGGGGCGCATGCCGGATGCCGTGCGGGTCCTCCGCCGGGCCAGGAAATAATCGCCAAAACTGCGATTGAACGAGCGGAGCCCGAAGCGGTCCGGATCAACGGACCAGATCATTTCCGAGGTGTTCTCGATGATGGAATCCAGCAGGGCCTGGGACTGGGCCAGAGCCGTTTCGGCGCATTTGTGCTCGGTGATGTCGCGGCCGACGGCCTGGGTCTCGACCAGCGCGCCCCGCTCGTCGAAGAAGGCCCGGTTGACAAACTGCATCCAACGGATTTCGCCGCGCCCGGATACTACCCGGTTCTCCACCAGCACCACGGGATGCGACGGCGACAGCAGTTTCAACTGGGCCTCAATAACCGGGAGGTCGTCGGCAAAGGCGTCGGGCTGCCACTTATCCCCCACCACCTCGTCCTCGGTTTTGCCGTAAAAGCGGCAATAGACCTCGTTTACGAAGAGATAGCTCCCGTCGGGGCGATAGCGGGCGATAAGCTCCGTCTGATCCTGCACCACCGAGCGATAACGCTGTTCGCTCCGCAGTAGAGCCTCCTCGGCGCTCCTGCGCTCGGTCACGTCGGTCACGATCGCAACGAATTCCCCGGGAATCGGGCTGTAGGCGTAGACCGAGAGGAAACGCCGGCTGCAGCCGCAAAATGCCTCGAAAAACGTTTCGGCGCGTTCCAGAGCAACCTGGCCGAAGATGCCGACCAGGTCCACCTGGCAGTCCCGGTGTTCCGGGCAGACCTCCCTGAGAGTGCGCCCCACGAGGTCGGTTTTCTTCCCCCCCATGATGCCCGCGTAGGTCTCGTTGACCTGGAGATACCGGTAATCGACCGGCAGTCCCCCCCGGTCGGTGATGACGCGGCAGTGGGCCAGGCCGGCGATCTTGTTGTCGAAGAGGGCATCGTAGCAGCATTCGCTCAGTTGCAGGGCCTGCGCCGTTTGCTTCAGTTCGCTGATGTCCTTGAAAAGGATGCCGACCTTTCGGCTCCCGCTTTCGCCCAGCCGGAAGGCGAACACGTCGTACCAGCGGTTCAGCGCCTTTGCTTCGTTCTCGAAGCGCGCAGGCTCACCGGTCAAGGCAACCTTGCCGTAAATTTCAAACCAGTGCTCTTCGTGTTCCGGGGCAAGGTCGCGCATGTAGCGACCCTTTGCGTTCAGCAGCCCGGTCTGGCTTTCAAAGGCGGCATTGGTTTCCAGGAAACGGTAGTCGACGGGGCGCCGGCAGTTATCGAAACAGAGCTCGATTATGCAAAAACCCTCCAGCAGCATGTGCATCCCGCCATGCAGCAGGCTCCAGAGTTCGCTCTCGTTCGGCGCCTCACCCGGCAAGTTACGCTGGGCCTCGTCCCGGGCCCGGCGCAGCTCTTCATTTTGCAGCTCCAACTCGATCTGGCGTGCCGACAGTTCGTCGATTAGGCGCTGCGCCTCCAGCAAGGTACGCGGGAGTGGGCGAGCTCCGCGCCGCGCCGGCAAGCGATCTTGCGCAGGACCAGGGCATCCGGCAGCGGGGGTCTCCATGCCTTGTTCCTTATCGATTTCCATCAACGGTCCTCTGCCGCAGCCTGATCCGGCGAAGCTTTGTTCCCGATCAGGGGTAGCTATAGAAAAAGCCCCCGCATATCTACAGGGGCTGACGCAAGCTGCTATTCAAAATTGAGTTAATGGTCTATACACCCGTCATGAACCGGAAGTCAATACAAAAAGACCAAGGTGGTCTTTTTGGTTTTTGTGCTCCCGTTCCCCGAGAGGCGATACCGGGCTATTCCGCTTCATTCGCCCACGGATCCGGCTCTGGCCTGGAACTAGGAACTAGAGGAACTAGAGGAACTAGGGGACGCCCATGCGAACATGCGTATGCAGTTATTGAGTAAATCAATGGCACGGCGTTAGCAACTAAGGTGTGATTACATTGACACAAATCCCCTCATGCTATATCTTCGCCCCACAAGCTCATAGCTTACAGATACACGACAATACTAAACCACTCGCGAGAGTGGGACGGAAAGCCTATTGGGTCTCATCGAGACAGCCGGGTCGCCGAAATATCATATTGATATTCAGGTCCCGGTTTTTTATTGTCTGGTGGACCAGGAAAGAAATCTTTATTCCTGCTCCTTGCACACCGGGACATAACCTTTCTAAGGAGAGAATATGTCCATGATCAAATGGAATATGGGCCTTCTGACTGGCATTGAAGAAATAGATCTGCATCACCGGTCCTTGATCCAGTTACTTAACGAAGTGTACCAAGATTTCATGGCAGGTATCAATCTTGAGGCGGAAGTTATAGATAGGGTGTTTAACTGTACTGCATACTGCTTTGACTGCGAAGAAACCTGGATGATTGAAACAGCCTATCCGGATTTTGCAGAGCACAAAGCGGAGCACGAATTGTTTACTGTGAGGTTCCTTGAGATCTATCAACATCACAAGCAAGATTCGAATACCTGTGTCGATGTACTATTGACATTTAATAACTGGATCTCCCATCACTTCACTGAAACAGATGCCAAGTTTGGTCATTTTGTGGAAGTACAGCGCCTTAAAACGAGTGTGATGAAAGAGTTGGCTTCAAGACCAAAATAAGAACCTGATTTGCGTCGATCTCAAGAACGCCGTCGCCGCATACCGCTACCGGTTCTAGTGCCAGCTATGGCCTTATCTCGACAACGGTGCCATTTGGCACTAACTTGCCGATCTCCTCTATTTCTTGGTCCGTTACGGCAATGCACCCTTTGGTCCAGTCAGCCTCTGTGTGAGAATCGCCTACCCAGGAAAAACCGTTCTTGATTCCGTGGATCATGATGTCTCCGCCCGGAGCAACTCCTAGTTCTTTTGCCCGTTTTTTGTCTCTCTCGTTGGGATAAGAAATATGCAGAGCTAAATGATAAAGGCTGTTCTTGTTTCTTGAATCGATTAGGTAGGTTCCCTCAGGGGTTTTGTTGTCGCCTTGCCTTTCTTTTGGGCCATTCGGGTTGCCGCCCAAGGCTATCTTATAGGTTTTCAGTACCTCGCCCTTTGATATCAGCATCAATTGCCGTTGCTTTTTCTCTATGAGTATTTTATCTGCCGATCCCTTTTGAAGTACATAGGCAAAAAATTTCTGTTCCAGCTCTTTGATCTTATTTTCCTGGGCAACTATTTCATTCGCCTTGTTTTTGACCTCTTGCTGGAGAGTCTCAATTTGTTTTTGCTGCGTGCTAATCATCGCATCCTTGAGAGTGACGTTATTGATATTAAATACCATCATCTCGCTGTCCTGCCGGTACCCACTCGCGGGGTGATCCTTTATGAGTTTCTGAAAACAGTCCAGGGCTTTCTGATAATCTTTTTGCTCGTTCTTCGGATGCGCGTGAATAAGGCCCATCTCGAAAAGAACCCTGTCTTCGGTTGAAGGATATTTCGCAACAATCTGCTGATACTTGCTCAAGGAAGCCTGGTAGCTTCCCTGGTTGGAAAAGTCATTCGCTTCTTGAAAGGTTGTCTTGGCCTTGAATTCTTCACTCAGGTGACCGCAGCCGGATAGTAGAGTGAGTGTCATCATGAGACAGATGAAGAAAAAGCAAAGCTGCTCACCCATCCTGCCTGGTTTTATTCCCATACATCCCAAAGAGCGCCTAAATCCGCTGGGCAGTACAATTCTTAAGATTCTTGTTTTCCTCATCTTACCCCTTGCCAGAAGCATCAGAATATCTTGTACCAGGAGGCCAATATCCCGGCTTACGGTTAATGTTTGCATAGTCCAGACAGGAATTACTGCTCGGGTAAGGAAATGGCAGGGTTTTTAGACCCTGCCACTTCATTATCCGGAGCATCAAGTAAAGTTAGCAGCTCCCTTGATCGACTTACTTCCTCATCGATTTCTGGAAAGCGGCGTCAGCTTTTGCCGCCTTTTCATCTGCGATCCGTTCCCTTTCCTCTGCCGCCTGGATAGCAGTTTCGGCCCGGGCTGCGGCAGTATCCGCCTTCAGCGCGGCTGCATCGGCTGCCGCCTTGGCAGCTTGCGCATCCTGCAATGCCTGATCGGCTTTCGCATCGATCACTCTTTCCTGCGCCTGCACTTTTGCGAGGTCACCGGATGTAGCACAACCGGTCACTGCAAAAGCGAGAACAAGCATCATGGAGACCAGCAAATAAGTTCTCTTCATCTCTTATCACCTCCTTTTTGTTTAGTTAACTCAGTGTGACTATATCTTACTAGCAGGTTCGATCAATATTCCGTCCAGCTCCAAATCAATTCTTAAGCGTTTGACCGCATCTTTGGCCGCAGCGACATCATCGAAAGGGCCAGCGATAACCCGGTAGCTCTTGCTCTTTGTCAATACCCTTGCCGGGATCGGCGGACCCTGATGGTTGATAATGGCGGCAAGTCTCCGGGCGTCGGTCTCGTCAGACAGATCGGCAGCCAAAACGTACCAAGCATCCAATTTCAGGTCCGGGATTTCCGGCCTGCCGTATAGTTTGCCCGGGTGCTCCAGTTCTCTCGGTTTCGCAGCCTCTTTTTCACTTCCTTGACTTGTTTCGATGGCAACCGGAATTCCCCGGGCCTCGGCCTGTACTTGCTTTACTTTTTTCCAGTCCAGTGTCCGGGTCGATTTCTTTTCAATGCTTCTCAATTTCGCGTTTATCTTATCCAGCTCGACGCCCGACTCTTCCAGGGGCGCATGAGCTTCCAGGTAAAGTACTCCATCGCGTTGGCCTATGAGGTAGGGCTGGTTAACTATGACTACAGGGGTATTCACCGGAGTTTCATCGTAGAGCGTCTTCACGTTTTCCGGATACATTCTCAAGCAGCCGTTGGACGCGTTAAGACCGATGCTGGCAGGTTTATTGGTGCCATGTATCAGGTAACTCGGCTTGCTCAGATAGAGCGCGCATTCCCCCAGAGGATTCAGGGGGCCCGGCAGAACTTTTGCAGGGAGTGGATCTCCTTTTTTCCGATGATCCTCTGCGATCGAGGCAGGCACATGCCAGGTCGGCCGGGTTGCCTTGCGCGCCACATGCATCTTGCCTGTGGGGGTGGGGCGTTCATTGGTTCCGACACCGACCGGATAAGTCGAAACCACCAGCTTGTCACCCTCCCTTTTATACTGAAAAAGCCTCATGGTGGGGAGGTTGACCACTATCCCTTTTCTGGGACTCTCCGGCAGGATAAAACTCAGAGGCAGCAGGATACGCTCTCCGGCCGGAGGCACCCATACATCCAACCCCGGATTAGCCGCAGCGAGTGCATTGATCCCCAGACCGAAGTGTCTGGCGATATCCGGCAGGGTATCCCCCTTTTCCAGCCTGACGGCTGCCAGCCGCCCGACGACCTCGTCTCCACTGGCAACCGAAAACTCGTTGGGTCCGCTCTCCTTTTCGAGCTGGCCGGAAGATACCGGGGGTCTCTCCAGAAGGCTTTTCCTGACAGCACATCCATTGACAGCTAAGATGCACAGGCTTAGCGCTATCATACGAAGCCAGTTTGATGAGAATGACGGGTCAATGATTCGCTGCATGGCTAAAATTACCCTCTTCATGATTAAACTGCGTGGTCCTGACGCAAAAAAGCCGGGACCGGAAATGAGGTGACATTCGGCAACCCGGCTGTCTCAGTGAGACCCTATAGGCTTTCCGCCCCACCCTCGCGGATGGTTGAGTATTATCGTGTAGCACCAATCGTTTTAATGCCGATTCCGTCAGCAACCGAACCGGCATATACGGCGCCCTGCCAAGCGCACCTCTCGAATCTCCTGTTATTGACAAAAAAAAAGCCGGGCGCGAATATCGTGTGATATTTCGGCAACCCGGCTGTCTCAGTAAGACCCGTAGGCTTTCCGCCCCATCCTTGCGAATGGTTAAGTATTATCGTCTATCTATTTATAATTTCGTCGAATCATACAGTCGTACCAGAGTTTGTCAAGGTTTTTTAAAATTCAGTTGAGCTAAAAAACCCTTGTCCCTGCCTTCGGGCCCAAGATCCATAGATCCTATTTCTGGAGTTCCTTGATGTCAATCAGCGGAGCGGCTTTGGCGCCGATTGCGTCCTTGGCAGCAGTATCTGCCTTTTGCATAGCATCCAGTTTTGTTCCGAGCGCTTTCCTGTTCTTGATGTTGGCAGCAGCCCTTTTCTTTAAGGCCTTAGCCTTAGCTTCGGCCTTGTTATCTGCGGCTTTAACTTCCAAAGCGGCCTGTTCTTTGGAGAGTTGGTCAGCTGCCGCAGTTGAGGTATTCAGAGCATCATCAACACTTTTAACCGGATCCGCCGCGAAAACAGCTGCTGCTAAAGTCATGCAGGCCAGGGCCACGATTATCACACTGCTCTGCTTTCTCATTGTGAAACCTCCTTTTGGAGAAATATTTGCCTCTGAACGCAAAAAACCGGATCGCTTTATATCTTTGGGATATTTCGGCGACCCGGCTGTCTCTGTGAGACCCTTTAGGCTTTCCGTCCCATCCTCGCGGATGGTTTAGTATTATCGTGTATCAGGCTATGGTGTATCTGGATTAGTAGCGGCAAAATAACTCAATTAAACAAATCTGTCAATGGTGCTGAACCGTATACTAATATATCAGGTTCGACGCGAACCTATCTTAGAGAAAAAACCACCCCAATACCTGCGGCTCTGTCACGACTCGCCTCTTTGCAACTCATTCTCCGCATTGCACTTTTCAATGGCAGCGAACAGGTCATTAAAATCGATCGGCTTTAGCAGGTAGGCGCAGTACCCGATACGCTCGAATTTCTCTAAGATCGACTGGTCGGTGTAAGCGGTCAGCACGATGTAGGTTGCGTTGGCGTTTATCGACCTGATTTCGCGCGCCAATTCAAAGCCGTCCATCACTGGCATGTTGACATCGGTGATGACCACATCGGGGGTGTGTTCCTTGAAGAGCTCCAGCCCCTTCCTGCCGTCATCGGCGGTGTAAATGGTGCAACCGGGAAATCTCAAGGCGACCATGCGCGAGATAATATCGCAGGCGGCATGATCGTCTTCTACGATCAGCAGGGAAAATGCGGGGAGTGACTGCGTCGCCATCTTAAACCTCGATTCTGAATTCCGCGCCGCCGTCGACGTTACGTACTGAGAGGCGGCCTCCCATGTTTTGTTCAATGATGTTTTTCGACATGAAGAGCCCCACACCGGTCCCTTTTCCCAACTCCTTGGTGGTGAAGTAGGCGTCGAATATCTTGTCGAGTATTTCCTCTTCGATGCCTCCGGCATTGTCGGTGATGGTGATAACTGTCCTCCCCTGTTCGCTCCAGGAGCGCACCGTTATCAGTGCCCCGGTTGTTCCACGTTGCAGCAAAGCATCTCGGGCGTTCATGAAAATGTTTAAAAGTACCTGGCCGTACTCGTTGGGAAAGCCGTTGACCTGCTGGTCCCCGGAGGAAATGATGTCAATAGCGATATTTTGCTTCTTGAAATTCTCCCCGATGAGACTGATCGTCTTTGCGATGACCTGATCCACGTTGAAATACTTCTTTTCCTTGTTCGGTGTCAAGTAGTCCTGGAAATCATTGATGGTCTGCGACATGTGCTGGATGATCTCCATTGCCTTGGCAACGTTGTCCTCAAGAAGCTCCTTGCTGAAGGTGCCATATTTAAAGGAGAGGCCGAGTTCCTGAACCCTGAGACCCAGGACGTTCAACGGTTGTCGCCATTGGTGGGAGATATTCACCAGCATCTCCCCCATTGCCGCCAGGCGGCTTTGCTGTATCAGCAAGCGCTCTCTCTTCCTGAGCTCTTCAACCGCGTGGATGCGCTCCTCCGTTTCGCTGTGCAGCTTGTTTAGTGCTCGGGTCAACTTCTCCGTCCTTTCCTGGACTCGCTGTTCCAGCTCAGCATAAGAATGAGCCAGTTCGTCACTCATATGGTTGAACGCCCCGGCAAGCTGGCCGATTTCATCTGTCGATTCCACCGGGACGTGCGTGGTGAGATCTCCGCCAGCGATGTCTTCTGCCATCCTGGAGAGCCGCAGCAGCGGATCGGAAATTAACCGCTTCAGCAACCTCTGCAGAAAAAAGGCGCCTCCCGCTATCGCCAGCGAAACCACCAGCAATATACCGGCGTAACCGGTGAGCCGTTCATAAACGGTGGCCATGTCGGCGCGCATGTAAAGCATACCGAGCCGGTGCCCTTTTTTTTGCACGCTGCGCACCAGTTCCAGGGAATGGCCGACGAAGCGCTCCCCCTCTGGGCCGGGGCTGTGAGGCGGGGCGACCGACCTTTGACCGGATCGTACGTAAGAAGCGAAGATCCGGCCATCCCTACCGTACAGGGCAGCCACGGCGACCGCCGGCGACCCCTGCAGGGTATCCAGTATTTCCCGCGCCGTCTGCGCGTCGTCAAACGCCAGGGTCGGCGCGCTGTTTGCGGCGATGAAGACGCTCTCCCCTGCGATTTCCCGCGCCAGCCGACTCCGGTAGGTAGCGACTTCATAGGCGCCGATGCCGGCCGTCACCAGCAGTACGGAAACAATAATGGTCGCCAATATGATCAGCAGCAGCTTGCGTTGCATCGGCCAGTTGTGAGCGTTGCGAAATAGCGGCATGCCTAGCGTCCTTCCCCGCAGGTTGCGGAACCCGACACCCGCTTCAGCTTGGAGTCTATTTTCAGCCCCGCCTTTTCCGCGGCGCTCGAGTTCAAGTCGAAGCGCACTTTACGCCCGTCCATGACGAACGCTATCATCCCTCCGTTGCGGCAGAAGTCGGTGATGTCGCTGGCATCGCTTACGATCAGCGCTCTTGAGTTGCGCAGTGCAGTCAGAACCTGCTTCAGGCGCCTCTGTTCGGAACGGCTGATGAACACCATGTGGCACTCCGAGGCGGCGGCCAAGCTTTCCAGATGGCGGACCTCTACCCGATGACTTCCTACCCGCTCGCCCAACTCATGCTTCAACCACGGCCCGAACGGGTCTTGCCCCACCACGCATGCCACGAAGGGACTCTCTGCCGTGGAGAACGCAGTAGTGGGCCACTCGACGAAGATGGCAAAGTTCGCCAGCATGGCAGCCTTGAGCTGGTACTCGGTTGCCTCGGCATACACCGGGGTGTACCCAAGCAAAATCATAACGATGCCCACCACGACCCGCCGCATGCTAAAACCACCAGGTGATTTTCGCATAGACGTTGCGCCGGATCTCGACCACCGGTGCGGCTATTACGGTCGAGACTCCAAACTCCGGATGATGATCATCCAGTAAGTTCTGCCCGATCAACGCAATCTCAAGGTCCTTTCTGGGCAGCCAGGCCACCCGGGCATCCAGGGCGAAGTAAGAGGAGATCGCCGGATCGAATCCAGGCAGCCGGTCGATAAAACGGCCAGTGAGGTCGAACTCCAGGTTTCGGGGCAGATCGAAGGAAGATTGCAGGAAGAACTGGTGCTGCGGGTTGCGCCCCTCGGCTCTCTCCGCCTCAAACCTGGTTCCTGCAGGCAAGCTCCGGTCGGGGGTCAGGTTCGTTTTCAGAAAGCTGTAGTTCCCGTAGAGTCGCCACCATTTCATAGGCCGCCAATCGGCCCCGATCTCAACTCCGTAACTCTCGCCATCCATCCTGTTTTGCAAAAGCACAGGCAAGACTGCCGTTCCTGGCGCGAATCCGCCCTGAATCGACTGGGGCACCGGAACCACCAGCCCATGATACTTGTTATAGAAGAGGGCAGTATCGAGCGACATGGATTCCGAGGCCTGGGCGCGGTAGCCCAGCTCATAGGCAATTAGCGCTACGGAATCCAGGTCCGGATTGCCGGTGAGGCGAGGAAAGAGCTGTATGCCTGACGGAAGCGTGGTGGGAGGGATGGCGCTCAGTTGGATACCTACCTGAGAGATGCCGGGAGTTCCTGCGGCTCGCGATAAAGCCGCCCAAAGCGTCTGTCGTTTGGTCGGGGTCCAGAGCAAGCGCACTGTCGGTTGCAGCTCGATTCCCGTGAAATCGTTGTGCTCCAGCTTCAAGCCGAGGAATAAAGCAAGCAACTCCGGACGCAACAGATACTCGTCCTGCAAAAATGCGCTGTAGGTCGATAAGGAGAAGTCGTTTTTGAGCCAGGAAATAGATAATCCGTCATCGGAGAGGCTGTTTCCCACGCTTTGATCAAGGTACCGGTATCCCAAACCGTAAACAACCTTGTGCCGTGGGCCGAACGGGAACTGATGCTGGAAATCCAGATCGTAACTGTCGTTTTTATTGCTAATTTGCGCGGCGGGTTGCTCGGTATCAAATCGGGACCAGTAGGCCTGGAGGGACCAGCTTGATTGCTCGCCGGTCTGATGGGTCCACCGGCCCAGCACATTGCCGCTATCTGCGACAGTCTTGTCGGCCATGAGGGAAAGAAATGGCGGCGTCAATTCGAGATCGGGATCCTGCCTTCCCGCGCTGTTACGCAGGTAATCGCCTTGCAGTGTCACGGTATCGAACGCGTTGCGTCGCCAATCCAGGCGCATGCCGGTACTCACGCCATTCCACTGGTCATGCGCATCGCCCTGTGGCGAGAACTGCTTGTCACGCTCGAAGACTTTGGCGTAGATGCGGTAATCGGCTTCGGGCTCAATGCTGCCGCCGTAGCGCAAGTCGCCGAAGCTTCCCTCCGGCGTGCCGCCTCCCGCGCTGAACAGCCCGCCCTGCGTGTTTGCTGCGGATTTCGTGATGATGTTGATGATCCCGTTCACGGCATTGGCGCCCCAAAGGCTCGCGCCCGGCCCCCGAATCACCTCTATGCGCTCGATGTCATCAAGCGGATAAGCCACCGCGTTCCAGTAAACCCCCGCGAAGAGCGGATCGTAGATGGTACGCCCATCCCTTTGCACCAAAAGCTTGTTGGAGAAGCGGTCGTTGAAACCGCGCACGCTGATGGCCCACTTGTTGTTGTCGATCCGGGCGACGTTCATCCCCGGCACGCGGCGCAGAAGTTCAGCTATGGTCGTGGCGCCGGAGCGCCGGATATCCTCCTGGCTTATCACCGAAACCGCGGCTGCCGACTCGCCGACCGTGCTTTCCCTGCGGGTAACGCTGCTGACCTCCATATCCAGCAAGGTTTCCAGCCCGAGCGGTGCCAGCCGGGGTGGCAGTTGCAACCCTTCGGTGCTCTGTTGTGCCGTCGGTTGCGCCGGCAAATCCGAGGCGGGACCGGCAGCCGACGCGGTGGCAGGAACCAGCGCGATGAGCGGCAAAATGATACTGCCGCACCGTTTCATGGCTCCGGAGATGCGCCATTGGATGAATTGTTTCAGGCTCATTGCTCTTCCTCTCCGTGGCACCGAAAGGCAAATCCCCCCGCCCCCCTTTTGCCAAAGGGGAAATAGATTCCCAAGGCGGGGTGAAAGTTGGCCAAAATATAAGGACGGGGTGAGAATATGCTCCAAGTGGGACACTGAATCCATGGATGATGAACCAAGCCGCTACACAAGCATTGTCCGCTGCACTCCGTGGCAACTTCCCTCATCCGCCCCTTCGGGGCACCTTCTCCCGGAGGGAGAAGGACCAAATGGTACTATAGCGGCGCTGGTCTACTGACTCAGGTCGAGAGGTCATCTCATATCGTCTGGCATTGGCGGACGCATCAGAATCATGGAAGCAATAAACAGTTGAGGAGTGAGTATCGAACTGAAGGCAACGGAGCTGTGACATGAAACGATCTGACACATCAGTATCCCGTAAACCAGTTGCAAAATTTGATAGCTGTAACTTTACTACCCGCCGGTGCGTGAGCAAGCAGTAAACACAGTAAATTCATATTGGAATCCGAAGAGTCAGTTAGTTATGACTGTGGACCTTGAAAACCTTGGTAACATATAGGAGGCATATCTGCCGGGCAGGAAATCTCGGAGGCGAGCATGAAGAATCCACTTCAGGAAATTCTCTTTGAGTTCGCCTACCGATTCCGTCTCGCGATTCTCAGGAGCACCCCCTCAACGTGCCGTCTGGCTACGGTTCAAGACTTCCCTCGCGGCGCCTGCCGCGACGCATCGCTTCTGCTGGCGAAATATCTTCAGGTCAACAACTGCGGCAGTTCCTTTTTTGTTCTTGGAGAGCGCCAGGGTCAGGATCACGCATGGCTGCAGCTGCAAGAATTCACCGTTGATATCACTGCAGACCAGTTTGCGGACCAAGACGCTGCGGTCATTGTCAGCAGCGATAGTTCCTGGCACTCCTCCTTCAACGGCAAAATACACAACGTCGCCGACTTCTGCCTGTATGACTCCCATTCAGCCTTCCAATTAACCAGGGCATATGAGGCTATAGCCCGCGTCTCTGCCCGCAGCTAGCTGCGGCGCCATGCTCGCCGGCGCCACTTAGATCGCTGAGGCCAGCCTGACATAAAACGAGGGGGAAAGGCTTCGAAAGCCTTTCCCCCTCTAGTTTTGTAGCGGGCCATCTGAGAGGTACGCGGTATTCATGCCACCGACGCCTCCCCTTCCGACCATGTTTCCAGCGCCCCAGTATCCCCGGAGCGTTTACTTATCCTGCACGACTTCAAAAACTATTCTCATGTTCGCGTTGGCCGCCTCGGAGTTTAAAATGGCAGGATCCGACTCGGCCTGGGCCGGTCTGGTTTCCCCCAACCCGATGGTTTCAATGCGCTCAGGGGCAATGCCCCCTTCCTGGACCAGGTAATTCTTGGCCGTTGCTGCCCTTCTTTCGCTCAACTCCTGGTTGTATGCATCGGAACCTGCTGCCGAGGCATGGCCGGAAATTTGAACCCTGAGAGCGGGGTTCTCTTCCATAGTCTTGACATTCTTCTTCAGCATATCCTTACCTTCCAGGGTGAGGGACGCCTTGTCGAATTCGAAATGGGATTGGCCCAGCATGACAAACTTGTAAACTACCACGACCTCTTTTTCCGTTTTCGTTACCACGTTAGTTACCACTTTGGTTTCCGGTACCGGCTGTGTCTTAAAGTTCCAGACATAGTCGCCGGGGAGTGCATTACCTGCAAGGTCCCTGGTTCCGGTGCTGATCCTGCCGGTATACTGGGTGCCGGGCTCGAGGCGCTGCGAGGACCTGAAGGTTGCCGAGGTGGCGGAAGCAATTTGCACCGTGCCGGGAACTGCCGTAGTGCCGTTTTGCAGGGTGAAGGTCTGAGCATTAATAGTTGCCGGGTCCATCGCCTCACTGAACGCTACCGAAACCTGCCTGTCGATATCGCCATTGGTCGCCCCTTCACCCGGGGCGGTAAGACTCACAGTAGGCGGGGTAGTGTCTTTCTCCGCCACTTCTTTCTCCACCACTACCACCGTCGCAGGTTCCGCGACCGCAGCTGCCTGCTGAACGGCAGGCTTCGCGCCGCCGAATTGGAAGGTGGCGCCGGCCGTGTATTCCAGATTGTTCAATCCATTATCGGGAAGAATAACGTGCCGGACGTCGCCACGCAGCGCGATGTTGTCAGTCACGAAATACTTGACGCCGGCGCCGTAATTCGGGGCGTACTCCGGATAATAGCCCATCTGCCTGCCCGGGAAATTGTGGTGCATCCCGCCGATACCGGCTGCCAGAAACGGTACGAATTCGGGAGTCACGTTGAAATGGTACAGCGCGTCGATGCCGTAAGTGAGCACCTGGGCATCCTGGCCGTTAGGAAGCCTGGAGTCGGGGTTGCTATATCCGAACCTGGCTTCCGCCCCCCAGTTTTCCGTGAAGTTGTAGCCGGCGCGAATACCGTAGGTCGGGCTGGTCTCCAGATTCTGATAGGACTGCTCGTGGTCGAAGATATAACCTCCGACGTAAGGAGACACGGTGATGGCGCCGGCCCTGTTCTCTGCGAATCCCGGGGCGGCAGACGCCAGCAGGGACAAGCCGAGCAGCAATCCCAGCGATCTTTTTTGCAGCTTCGTTCTTTTCATTTGATGCCTCCTGTTATGTGACTAGATAATGCTTCCAACACCTGGTTCCTGGCAGGGCGCTTAGGTAAGCGCGTCCTGGTTAAAATAGAGCCTTGACTGCCCGTTTAAAACCTTGCAATGCAGCTGAGCGAAGCTGGCGCTTAGTTTTAATGACTAACTACTCTACAACTAACGTGCCAGATATTACCGGTGCATCAATTGGCTCAACTGACGGAATTTACAGACAATAATCAGCCCGACCTGCCACGGGTTGAACAGAGCCGCAGTAGTCATCCGTCACTCATGACATAACTGTCATATATGGCGGGGTTATTTAAGATTTATCAATCCGGCGAGTTGAATTAAGGATGCTACAAGGGGTCAGTGTTGTCGTTTAGTCTTTGCTGTGCCGGTTGCCGCAGCGCAAAAGCCCCTCACCCGGCCTTCGGCCACCCTATCCAGCTTGCGGGACGTAGCGCTTTAGCAGGTAGGCCCGTAGGGCGAGGGTAGGCATTTACTCCTTCTCCCTCCGGGAGAAGGTGCCCCGAAGGGGCGGATGAGGGAAGTTGCCACGGAGTGCAGGAACCTAACGGACAACTATGGTAGCGGGTTGGATTATCTAATGAAGAGCTTGGGCGGGATTCGGCGAACCCCGGCAGGGAAATCACCGTTGCTCTCGGCAGTCTAAAAGCCGGAAAAACGGGGCGAGCAGGCACATAAACCAGAGAAAACAGAGCAGGCCGGTTACTGCATCGAATATTCTGAAGTTGGTACAGGGGGCGAAGATCCGATCGTGAAAGGTCAAAAACGGATAGCGCCCGACTCCAAGCATTGCCCTGAACCGGACATCGATAAAATAGAACATCTGCCAGGAATTCCGCCGAATGTAGCGCCCCAGCAGATAGAAGTTCCGTATCGATCCGGCGCATCCCCAGTCGTCTCGCATCATCTGCCGGATCAGACCGAAAAAGGGCGAGAGTAAAAGCTTGCCGGTCTCCTGCTGTACCCGGTAGACCCCGGGCGCACGGACAAAAAACGCATCCGCGCCGATACTGTAAAGCCCCATCATCATGCTCATCAGGATGTAGCGGCGATGGAAACCTTCGGTCTCGAAACGTCGAGCCGATGTCTTGAGATATCCGGGAAGCGTGATCCATCCCCCTTGAGACCTGATCTTCTCCGCAATGCGCTGATCCTCCAGAAACGGAAGGCTCTCATCGAAGCCACCGAGATCCCCGAAAAATCCCTTGCCAAGCAGCAGGCCCTGATCGCCGTTGGTGGTGCCCGCGCGGTTGAAGGCGGTCTTCTCCTCGGCGTAGCGATAGGCCACGGCGTTGCGGTTTGTCGTGCGCACGAACCGCAGGCAGAAATGACCGGCGATCCGCTCATGGCCGCGCGGATCGGACTCTAGGGCAAGCAGGGCATTGCAGAGCAGGTAGGGATCGTCGATGCGGGAATCCGCATGCAGAAAAAGAAAATAATCGCCGGTTGCCTCTGCCGCGGCCGAGTTCATCTGCGCGCCCCGACCCCGCCTGGCGCTGACCAGGCGCGCGCCGAACGCTTCCGCCACCGACCGCGTCGCATCGGAAGAGCCTCCGTCAGCTACCAGAACCTCAAGGGAAATCCCCTTTTGCCTCTTGAGGTCGTCCAGAAGCGCGGGGAGATTGTCCGCTTCGTTGAGAGTCGGGATGATGACCGATAGTAATTGCTGAGCTGTCTGGTGCACCAAGGATTACTTACCCTCCGTCGCAGGTGAGATCTCCGCACCATGCTTTGGCAGTAGCGCGGGGGTTGTCCGGTATCGGTGACGCGATCAGCCCCTTTGCCATTTGAGCCACGCCGAGAGCAGGTTCTTCACAAATGGCGTCAACCGGGTCCGGTTATGCGCGTCGGCCAGCCGCTTGATGACCTCGGCCTGGGTCGGATAGGGATGTATGGTCCTCCCTATGGCCGAAAGCCCCAGTCCGCTGGTGATGGCGAGGGAAAATTCGTTGATCATCTCCCCGGCGTGACGGGCCACGATGGTGGCGCCCAGGATTTTGTCGGAACCCTTTTTCAGGTGAACCCGGGCAAACCCCTCCGCTTCGCCGTCCAGCACGGCCCGATCGATGTCGGACAGCGGGACGGTCAGCGTGGTCACCTCAATCCCCTTTGCCCTGGCGTCACTTTCGTACATCCCCACATGGGCGACCTCCGGATCGGTGAAGGTGCACCAGGGGATGGTCAGGGTCGACGTTTTCTGGCGCCCCATGAAGAGGGCATTGGCAATCAGGATACGGGCCAGGGCATCGGCTGTGTGGGTGAACTTGTAGGGGAAACAGATGTCGCCTGCGGCGTAGATCTGCGGATTGCTGGTCTGGAGCTGATCATTTACCGTGACCCCCTGCTTTGAATCAAAGGCGACCCCTGCCGCCTCGAGGTTCAGCCCCTCAAGGTTCGGCGCCCGACCGATGCCGACCAGTATTTCGTCGACGCACAGTTCCAGGGTGGTTCCGTCCCGTTCCACGGTGATCACCTTGTCGTTACCCTTGCGGGCCACCTGAACAATCCTGGACTGAAAGCAGAGTTCGACACCGTCCCTTATCATGGCCTGCTGCACGATTTCGGCGGCATCGGCGTCTTCCCGCGAGAGCAGGTGCCCTGCGTTTTCGATGATGGTGACTTTGGAGCCGAAACGGGCGAAAGCCTGCGCCAGCTCGCAACCGATGGGTCCCC
>Ga0209317_1000907_pt1 | contig 30310 bp, 28 predicted proteins | sample RifGroB2_FD_183994 | JGI IMG/M metagenome (GOLD analysis project Ga0209317, IMG submission 183994) | Soil microbial communities from Rifle, Colorado, USA - Groundwater B2 (SPAdes) (version 2) | ecosystem: Environmental > Terrestrial > Soil > Unclassified | place: Rifle, Colorado | collected...
GGGAGCCATATCCTGGTGAAGACGGAAGGCGAGGCCAAGGAGATCCAGAAGCAGCTGCAGGGCGGCGCGAGCTTCGAGGAGCTGGCGAAGAAGCACTCCATAGACGGCGCAGCCCCCAAGGGCGGGGACTTGGGGTGGTTCGGCAAGGGGTCCATGCTGCCGGACTTCGAGAAGGTCGCCTTCGGCCTCAAGGAAGGGGAGACCTCCGGGATCGTGCAGACCAAGTTCGGCTACCACATCATCAAGCTGACCGGCAAGCGTCCGGCCGGGCCGCGCTCCTTCGAAGAGGTGAAGGACCAGATCAGGGAAGCGATGGTCCCCGAGAGGCAGCAGGAGACCTTCAAGAAGCTCAAGGAAGAGCTCAAGAAGGGTGCCAAGCTGAGCATCAAGGAAGACGCGCTGAAAGGTCTGCAGAGCAAGGCCCCGGAAGCAAAGGGGCAGCCCGCCGAGCCCAAGAAGCCGTAGAGGCGCGTACATAGCGACAACACCGGCGGCCGGGCGCAAGTCCGGCCGCTTTTTGCAAACGAAGCCTCAAACGGAACGAGAGAAATCCATGGCAAAGATCATCACCGGCATCACCCTTTTGGCCCTGCTGGCGCTGCAGCCGGGCACCTCGCCCGCCGCCCAGCAGATAGACGGCATCGCGGCCATCGTGAACGAAGAGCCGATCACCACGGTCGAGGTGGACAAGGAATACCTCCAGATGCAGAAGGAGCAGGAGAAGCTCCCCGCGGCGGAGAAGATGGGATTGAAAAGCGCCGCCCTGAACCGGCTGGTGGACAAGAAGCTGATCGACCAGAAGATCCGCGATCTCGACATCCGGGTGTCCGACGAGGAGGTGAAGCTCTCCATCGAGGACGTGAAGAAACAGAACAACATCGATCAGCAGGCGCTGGAGAAGGCGCTGGCCGGGCAGGGGCTGAGCTTCGAGCAGTACAAGAGGCAGCTGAAGGAGCAGTTGGAGCGCCTGAGGCTCATGAGCCAGGAGGTGCGCTCCAAGATCCAGGTGGGCGAGCGGGAGATCCGCGACTACTACGAGGCGAACCGCGCCAAGTTCGGCGCCGAGGAGCAGTTCAAGGCGCGGCACATCTTCTTCAAGGTGGAGAAGAAGGGGGGGGCCGGGGAGCTGGCGAAGGCCGAGGCGGTCGCCAACGAAGTGCTCAAGGAGGCGCGTGCCGGCAAGGACTTCGTCGAACTGGCGAGGAAGTACTCGACGGACCCGGCGGCCGCCAGGGACGGAGGGGACCTGGGAACCTTCAAGAAGGACGACATGGTCCCCGAGATCGGGGACACGGTCGCCGCCATGAAGCCCGGCGAGGTGAGCTCGCTGGTGCTGAGCCCGGCCGGACTGCACATCATCAAGCTGGAAGAGAGAACGCAGGGAGCGGGCAAGAGCTTCGACGAGGTGAAGGGCGAGATCGAGGACCTGCTGTACAAGAAAAAGGCGGACGAGCGCTTTGCCCAGTGGGTCAAGGATCTGCGCGCCTCCGCCGCCATCGAGATCAGGTGAAACGGTTAAGATGAAACTGTAAAGGTGAAACTGTGAAAGGTGAAGGGCAAGTCCTTTCACCTTTCACCTTTCACGCCACTACAGCCCTTCGGCGGCCAACTGCTCGACCAGCTCGTGCTGGCGGGCGGTGAGCTTTTCCGGCACCTGCACCAGTATCCGCACGTACATGTCGCCGCGCCCCTGCTTGCCCATCTGGGGAAAGCCCAGCCCCTTGAGCCTCACCTTGGTGCCCGACTGGATCCCCGCCGGGATCTTGATCCGTTTGGTCCCCTCCATGGTCGGCACGTCGATCGAGCCCCCCAACGCCGCCTGTGAGAAGCGGACCTCGTGGGAGAGGACGATATCCGCCACCTCGCGCTGGAACAGCGGGTCCGGTCCCACGGTCACCGTCAGGAAGAGATCGCCCGCAGCCCCCCCCATGCGACCGGCGCCGCCGCGCCCCGCCACCCTGAGCTTGGCGCCGCTCTCGATGCCGGCCGGGATCTTCACGGAGAGCTCCTGCCGGTTGCCGTCGCGCATGAAGGCGATCCTCTTCTCGGCCCCGTCGTAGGCGTCGCGGAAGGTGACCTGGATCTCCATGGAGAAATCCTCGCCCTTGGCCGCCATGCGGCCGTGCCCCCCGCCGCGCTGGCGCCGCATGGCATCGCCGAAGATGCGCGAGAAGATGTCGTCCGTGCCGAAACCCTGGTCCTTGAACATGTCGTCGACGTTGAACCCCCTGAAGATGTCCTCCTGGGAGTACTGCTGGTGGAAGGTGTTGGAGCCGAACCGGTCGAACTGCTCCTTCTTCTTCGGGTCGGAGAGGACCGCGTACGCCTCGTTGATCTCCTTGAAACGCTCCTCGGCCTGCTTGTCTCCCGGGTTCTTGTCCGGGTGGTACTTGACCGCGAGCTTGCGGTACGCCTTCTTCAGTTCCTCAGCCGAGGCGCCCTTCTTGACACCCAGCACCTCGTAGTAATCTCTCTGCGCCATGATAAAAGTCCTTTCACTTCCTTGGAGAAACGTTTTGCAGAATGTAATCGGTGCGCGGACGCTTGTCAACCGTTGTAAACCTTGACAAGCCGTGCTGGGCGGGCTTATATATCCCGATATTAATCCAGCCTCAGGACACAAGGAGCTGCCAGATGAAGCAATACGACGCCATAGTCATCGGTGCCGGGATAAGCGGCCTGAGCCTTGCCAGTTATGCCGCGGCCGCCGGGCTCAGCACGCTCGTCATAGAGAAGAGCGACAGGGTCGGGGGGTGCTTCCACTCGCACCGCTTCGAAGGGAGCGCAGCGGGCTTCTGGCTGGAGCTCGGCGCCCATACCTGCTACAACTCCTACGGCGGGCTGATCGGGCTCATGGAAAAGTACGACCTGATGGGGGAAATACTGGCCAGGGAGAAGGTCTCCTTCAAGATGCTGGTCGACAACCAGATCCTCAGCATCACCTCGCAGCTCTCCTTTCCGGAACTCTTCACCTCGGCCTGGCGCCTGTTCACCCTGAAAAAGCAGGGGGAGAGCGTGGCATCCTACTACGGGCGCATAGTCGGCCGCGGCAACTACGAGCGGGTCTTCGCCCCCGCCTTCAACGCCGTCATCTCGCAGCGTGCCAACGACTTCCCGGCCGACATGCTGTTCAACAAGCGGCCCAGAAGAAAAGACGTGATCAAGAGCTTCACCCTGCAGGGGGGGCTGTCCAGCGTCACCGACAGGATCTCGGCGATCCCCGGCGTGACCCTGGTGACCGGCGCCCAGGTGAGCCGGATCGCCAAGAGCGGCGGCAGGTTCCTCGTGGAGCTCTCCGACGGCCGCGGCTTCGAGGGCGCCAGCCTGACCATCGCCACCCCGCCGCCCGAAGCGTCCCGGCTCTGCGTTGAAGCCGCCCCGGAGCTCTCCCGCGTGCTGGGCCGGATCAAGGTCGAGACCATCGAAAGCGTCGGCGTCGCCGTAAAGAAGGAGAAGCTGAAGGTCCCCCCGGTTGCGGGGATCATCGCGTCCAACGACGACTTCTACTCCGCCGTATCCAGGGACACCGTCCCCCACGCCACCTATCGGGGCTTCAGCTTCCACTTCAAGTCCGGCCGTGTCCCGCTGGAGGCAAAGCTCAAGCGGATCGCCGAAGTCCTCCGCGTCAGGCAGGAAGATCTGGAGCAGGTGGTGCAGCGCGAGAGCCGGCTCCCCTCCCCCGTCGTGGGCCACGGCGCTCTGACCGCCGAGATCGACAAGAGCGTCGCGTCGGGGAAGCTCCTGGTCACCGGCAACTACTTTGCCGGCATGGCCGTAGAAGACTGCATAGTACGCTCCCGCAAGGAGTTCGAGAGGCTGACGGGCGCGCTGTAGCCCCCGCCCCGGCACGAACCATCCGTCAAGGCCCTCTCCTGTTTGCGGGGGAGGGTCGCCGACCGTTTCGGCAACGTCGCTCACATTCACGAACCCCAACCGGACAGGCGCCCTCTTGTGGTGCAGCGCCCGGTTTACCGGCCCTTGGCGGTCCGTTTCAACGCCACAAAAACCAGGCGCCGCCGCAAAGGGCCGCGTAAAGCAGCAGACCTGTCGGGCTGGAAAGGGCCACCTTCACATCCTGCCCCGAGGGGATCGAGCTGTAGCAAAACAGGTAGATCACGAGGTACATGAGCAGGGTATGCGGCAGATCGCGGGGAAACCAGCTCGCCCAGCCGGCATAGAGGTAATAGGCGACCACGTTCAAGGTGAGCGGCGCGAGCCCCGAGGGGAGTGCCGAAATCGGCCCCGGCCGGCTTATGGTGACGGAACCGAGCCGCCAGCGCTCCCCCGCCCCCCCGTTCCCCTCACGCCTCGGGATGATGCTGAAGCCGACCGGCCTTGCCCCGGTGACGGCGGCGACCACCAGGTGGGAGAGCTCGTGGAGCAGCGTCCCCGGCAGCAACCAGCAGATCTGCCAGAAGGTGCCGATCCTCCCCACCCTCCCCTGCAGCGCCGCCAGCAGTATCACCAGCAGCACCCCCGCAAAATGCTGCCATTGCTCGCGCCCCTCAAACGCCACTGCCTGCATGATGCCCCCCTCCATCCGACCTCGCTGACGCTGCGCGCAGCATAACCCGATTCGGCCCCGCTGACAACCGCTACATCGCCGCCCCGCTTGCCGTATCCCCTCCCCTCTGCTATGGTATATTACTTCATGAGACGGATGCCCGTCTCAGCCTCATTGCTGTTACATACCCGTGAGGATGCCGGCCGCGGCGCTCACCGGGGAAACCGGAAAGCATCGGAAGGAGAAAAAGCATGTTTTTGGAAGGACAACCCGCACCGAGTTTCAGCCTGCAGGGGAGCGACGGGAAGCTGCACACGCTCAAGGATTACGCCGGCAGGATCCTCGTCCTCTTTTTCTACCCCAGGGACAACACGCCCGGATGCACCGCCGAGGCGGTGGGCTTTGGCAAGCTGCAACCGCTCTTCGAGCAGCTGGGCGCCGTGCTGGTGGGCGTCAGCAAGGACTCCCTCAAATCCCATGAGAAGTTCATCGCCGACTTCAAGCTCCCTCTCACGCTCCTCTCCGACCCCAATGCGGCGGTGATGACCGCCTACGGCGCCTACGGCGAAAAGGTGTCCTACGGCAAGACGAGCATCGGGAGCATCCGCTCCACCGTGGTGATCTCGCCGGACGGCACGGTCATCAAGCACTGGCCCAAGATCCCCAAGGCCTCGGAACACCCGGACAAGGTGCTCGACTTCTTCAAGATGCTCGCCAAAGGCAGGTAACAAGCTCGAAGGGAAGGTGATATGACCGATCGCGAGGTGATTGACAGCTGCTTCTGCGCGGCGCTGGCCGCCGTCGACCCCTTCCTGGCGCTGACGCCTCATCTGGTCCAGGTCAAGGAGGTCTACCGCACCGGAGGGTTCGACAGGCTGATCGTGGCAGGCTTTGGCAAGGCCGGCGTCCCGATGGCGCTCGCCGCCGAGCAGATGCTGGGCGCGATGATCGGTTGCGGCGTGGTGATCGTACCGCATGGCGCCAATCTCGCAACGCGGCCGTCCCGCATAGAGGTCCTTACCGCCGGGCACCCTCATCCGGACCTGCACGGCGTCGCCGCCAGCAGGCGCATCATGGAGCTCGCCCGCAGCGCCGACCAGAGGACCCTGCTGCTCTTGCTGGTTTCCGGCGGAGGCTCCGCCCTGTTCACCGCACCTGCGGACGGCATCTCCCTGGAAGAGAAACAGGAGACCTCCCGCCTGTTGATGGAGGGGGGCGCCGACATCGTGCAACTCAATGCGGTCCGCAAGCACCTCTCCAACATCAAGGGGGGCAGGCTCGCCGCCCTGGCGCATCCGGCGCGGCTGATCACCCTCGCCATCTCGGACGTCCCGGGCGACCGCCCCGACGTGATCGCCTCGGGGCCCGCCTACCCCGACCCTACCAGCTTCGACGACGCCCTTGCCATACTCAGGGAGTTCGGCATCCTGGAACAAGTCCCGGCGCCGGTCCGGGTGCGGCTCTCCAGCGGGGCGGCCGGCACTGTCGAGGAGACGCCCAAGCCGGGCGACCCCGTCTTCTCCCGGGTCACCACGGTGGTCGCGGCGCGTAACCGGGATGCCTTGGAGGCAGCCGCGCGCGCCGCACGCCGACTGGGACTCAAGGCGCGCATCCAGGAGGATCCGGTCTGCGGGGAGGCACGGCAGGCGGGACAGAGGCTTGCCGAGACGGCGATCAGGGAGAGGGAAAGGCTCGCGCCCGGTGAGCGGATCTGCCTGATCAGCGGGGGGGAAACGACGGTGCGCGTCATCGGTAAGGGGAAAGGTGGCCGCAACCAGGAACTGGCGCTCGCCTTTGCCATGGAGATCGAGGGGAAGCAGGGGATCACCCTGCTGTCGGCGGGAACCGACGGCATCGACGGCCCGACCGATGCCGCAGGCGGCGTCGTGGACGGCGAAACCGCAGCCCGGGCCAAGGCTGCGGGGCTCGATCCGGGCCGGTTTCTTGCCGACAACGACGCCTATTGCCTGCTCAACGGCTGCGGAGGACTGTTAAAGACCGGCCCCACAGGCACCAACGTGATGGACCTGCAGATCGCCATCCTCACGGCCGGGATCCCGGCCGGTCAGTCCACGTAGTTGTAGTTGGACTCGACGTCCAGGATCTTCAAAAGGGTTTCCGGCGTGTCCGGGTATTCGGGCAGCGTCTCCTCCACTTCGGCGCCTTTGGGCGGGTCCCAGAGCACCACCCAGCGGCCGTCCCGCTGGACCCTGGATGCCCTGCCGTTGCAGCGTCTCTCGATGGTGAGCCACATCTGCTCCTTGTCGATCAGTTCGAAGCCGCCGATTTCCGTACGGTTTTCGAGGGTCTCCAGGAACCTTGCCACCAGGTCGAAATCGATGTAATCCTCTTCACTGCGCCACCACTTGATAAAGATGTTGTCCGGGTGCGCCTCTCTATCCTTCTTGATCTTCTTCGTCAGTTCGTATCCCTGCATGGCCAACCTCCATCGGGTCCGGGACCGCTCTTCCGACCCGTCGCTCTCCTCACCAATAGTGACCACCACCTGCGGCGGCCGATTCCGCAAACCCATGCCGATCCGGTTTCAGTTCCACCTGCACGTTCACCTTGACGACGATACGGTTCGGATTGTACAAGTAACTTCCTCCCAGAACCTCGACCCTCTGCACGCCGTCAGGCTCAGCCGTTGCCCTGAAGATCTTTTCTTCTCCCTTGGCATAGGCAAGGGAGAAGCAAGCTCACGACGAGCAGCATCGACATAACAGCTGTCTTTTCCACGGCAACACCTCTGCATGGCTCTTCCTCTCAAGTATCGGACCCGCCGCTTTGCCAGTGGCAGGCCGTGCCGGACCCATGTCCCGCACACCCTAATTGTAAGCAATACTCTTGATAATGCAAAGGACTACTGTGACCGGACCCGGAAGCACCCTTTCTGTGAGAGTCATGGCGTTTTGCTTGTTTCGGCCTCGTTTGCGGTCAGCACGATCTTGCCCAGGGTGCCGGTCTCCATCACCTCCCGGTGCGCCACGGCCGCATCGGCCAGCGGCAGTTCCCGGCTCACCACCGGGCGCAGCGTACCGTTTTCCAGTCCGGCGGCGAAGGCGGCATGCATGCTGCTCAATTCCCGCTCCGAGGCGCTGAACAGGGTCATCCCGATGATGACCGCCTCCCGTCCCATGGCGTCTCGCGGGTCGATCTCCACCCTGCCGCGGCTGCCGACCACCACGACCCGCCCCCCCTGGGCCAGCACCCCCAGGTCCTCGCCCAGGTTCACGTTGGCAAGCATCTCCAGGACGACATGGACGCCGACACCGCAGGTGAGTGCCCCGGTCTGCGCCATGTGCCCCGCCTGGTGATGGTCAAGGACCGCATGTGCCCCCTCCCTCAAAACCAGTTCGCGCCCCCGGTCGGTGCCGGCCGTGGCGATGACCCGAAGCCCGGCCGCGTGCGCCAGTTGCAAGGCGGCGATACCGACCCCACCGCTTGCGCCGTGCACCAGGAGGTTCTCGCCGGCGATGGCGCGCGCCTTCTGGAACAGGGCGCGGTAGGCTGCCCCGTAGGGGACCCCGATTGCCGCACCCTGCCCGAACGAGATCCCCTTGGGGAGGGGATGGGTCTGGGCCTCGGTGCAGAGCACCTTCTCCGCGTAGGTCCCGGTCAGCGACCAGGCTATGTAGACCCGGTCCCCGACCTTACGGTGCGCGACTTTCGGCCCGACCGACTCGATCACCCCTGCGCCGTCTATGCCGGGGGTGTAGGGGAGATGCGCCTGCTGTGCGTACTGGCCGCAACGGATATAGGTGTCCACCGGGTTCACGCCGGCCGCATGCAGCCGCACCAGTACCTGTCCCTCGCCCGGCACGGGATCGGCAACCTCCTCGATCCTCATCACCTCCGGATCCCCGAATCTGCTGACAACTATCGCTCTCATGGCCGGCTCCTTTAACCCATGGTATCGGCACGCCGATGCCGGCGGCCCCGCAGCAAAGGGAGAGTATACCATCTATGTTAAACCGCTCAAATCCATATATTCCGAATTCACCGGTTGAATTTCCCGCGATACACGCTAAATCTATAACGATTGACAACAACCAACGCGAGGCGTCCCCATGAGAAACTTACCAAGCCGTCTGCTACTCACCACCGTCCTGGCACTTTGCTGCTATCCGGGTCACTTGGCCGCGGCGGAAAACTTCTGGAGTTCCATCGGCGTAAGAGGCGGCCTGAGCGCCGACGGCAAGGACCACGACCTCATCCAGGGCGACGCCTTTGCCGTTTACCAGCTCCCATGGGAACTGCGCAGCCGCTCCGGATGGGGGGTGGGGACGCAGCTCGAACTGAGTGCCGGGGTTTTGCACGGCTCGGAGAAGTACGGCTTCATCGGCTCGGCCGGCCCGGCCTTGAACCTCGGCAGGCCGCAGTTTCCGCTGGCCCTGGACTTAGGCTTAAGCGTCGCCGTCTTGAGCCGCGACACCTTCGGCGACCGGGACTACAACGGCTACGGGCAGTTCATCTCCCACGCGGGGGTGGATTACCGGTTCAGCCGGACCCTGGGGCTGGGCTACCGGTTCCAGCACATGTCCAATGCCGGCTTGAACGGCAGGCACAACCCCGGCGCCAACATGCACCTGTTCGGGCTGAGCTGGTATTTTGCCCCGTAGAGCGGTTTTTACCATGACAGACGGGGAGCAAAGAGATAGTATCGCCCGGGAAGCGTCGCTTCCCGGGAAGAGCCCGCCTCACGACTAACCACGTCCTCTCGGCCGGCCTCCGGCCGCCCTCTCCGGGGAGAGGGATGCAAAAACGATCGCCACCAACAGGAAGGTACTCCCATCGCAGACGGCAAAAAAAACCGGATTCACCGGCTCATCGTAGAGAGACTCAGCGCGGACCTCGCCGTGCTCTCGACCGCCGCGAAGACCGCACACGAAGCATCCATTCACGAGGAGAACATCCCGGACAACAAATACGACACCCTGAGCCTGGAGGCGTCCTACGTGGCACAGGGGCAGGCGAACCGGGCACAGCAACTGAAACGCGCGCTGCACGCCTACCGGACGCTCAACCTGCAGCGGTTCGGGCCGGACCAGGCGATACGCCTGACCGCGCTGGTCACCCTGGAGGCTCGGGACGGCGAAACGAGGCTGTTGTTCATCGGCCCGCAGGAGGGGGGACTGAAGCTCACGCTGGATGGCGAAGAGATCCTGGTGATCACCGCCGGCTCGCCGCTTGGCAACGACCTGATCGGCAAGCAGGTGGGCGACGTGGTGCACCTGGGGAAGAGGGATTTCGAGGTGGTCGAGGTCCGCTGAAGGGAGTCCGACAGGAAAAGGAGGTGCGCCATGTTGCCGGAGAGTTTTTCCGCCCTGGTGGTCGAGGAGCGGGGAGCCGGGGAGTTCACCCGGCAGATCAGGAAGAGATCGATCGACGAGCTTCCCGAGGGTGAGCTGCTGGTCAGGGTGCATTACTCGTCGCTCAACTACAAGGATGCCCTCTCCGCCCTCGGGCGCCCCGGGGTCACCAGGGAGTATCCGCACACCCCCGGCATCGATGCCGCAGGCGAGGTCGTTTCCTGCGCGGACGGCGCCTTCGCGGCAGGGGAGCGGGTCATCGTGACCGGACACGACCTCGGCATGAACTGTCCGGGAGGCTTCGGCCAGTACATCCGCGTCCCTTCCTGCTGGGCGGTCCGGCTCCCCGAGGGGCTCACGCTCAGGGAGAGCATGGTGATCGGCACCGCCGGCCTTACCGCGGCGCTCTCCCTGCACAGGCTCTCCCAGGCCGGCGTGCGTCCCGACTGCGGCGACATCCTGGTCACCGGCGCGACCGGCGGGGTCGGGAGCATCGCCGTCACCATGCTGGCCAAGGCCGGATACGGCGTGGTCGCCGTCACGGGGAAAAGCTCCGAGGCGGATTTCCTGCGCGCCCTGGGGGCACGGCTGGTCCTGAGCCGGGAGGAGCTTTTGCGGGGTGCGGATCGCCCGCTCTTGAAGGAGCGCTGGGCAGGGGTGCTCGACGTCGTGGGGGGCGAGATGCTGGCCGCGGCCATCAAATCGACCAGCTACGGTGGCGTGGTCACCTGCTGCGGCCTTGCCAGGTCGGCGGAGCTGCCGCTCAACGTCTACCCGTTCATCCTGAGGGCGGTGTCGCTCATCGGCATCGATTCGGCGCAGTGCCCCGCCCCGTTGAGACAAGAGGTGTGGCAGCGGCTGGCCGGAGAGTGGAAGCCGGCCGGGCTGATAGAAAGCGCCGTAGAGGCCCCGCTTTCCGGCCTGGAGGAGAAGTTCTCCGCCATGCTGAGGGGCGAGCTGCGCGGCCGCACCGTCGTCAATCTCATCGATGTCTAGCTAGCTCCCGCCTCAGCCTCCCCCACCTCCCCGCATGGCCACTGTTTGTTATTGACATTGGCCTGCGGGAATTCTAAATTAGCGCTTCATAAACGGATTTCCCCTTATCGGCAGGCTTTGTCCTTGGCCGCCCCGACCGGTGGTCCTTGGCCGGCTTTGCCGGTGGCACGTTCAGCGTCTCTGTGAACTTGAGCCTTCTGATACTGGGCCGGCGCAAGCTGCCAGAAATGGTCCATCCGGCCGTCAGCTTTGCCAGTGCCAGGCGGCCCGGCACTCTTTGAACTCGACAGCATCACAGCGGGAGGTTTTTTTTGGTAACGATGAAACTAGGCGAACTGTTGATCAAGGCAGGAAGGATCACGCCGGCCCAGCTTGATGAAGCACTCAAGGGGCAGGCGATTTTCGGCGGCAGATTCGGGACCAATCTCGTGGAAATGGGATATCTCGACGAACACGACCTCGCCCACTTCCTGAGCAAGAAGTCCGGCATCCCCCACGCCTCGCCCGAGCAGCTCATGGACGTCCCTCCCCAGATCACCAGGCTCATCCCGGAGGAGGCGGTGCGCAAGTACCAGGTGATGCCCGTGGCGCTCAACAACCGAAAGCTCACCGTGGCGATGACCGACCCCACCGACTTCGCGACCATAGACGAGATTTCCTTTCTCACCGGATACATCGTGGTCCCGGTCATCACCCCCGAGCTTCGACTGATAAGCGCCCTGGAAAAGCACTACAACATCAAGCGGGAAATGCGCTATATCCGCGTCGAAGGGGGAGGTAGAAACCGGGCACGCCAAAACGCCGCGACGGAGCCCCTCAAGCAGGCCGTGCCGCTTCGGCCCGTGCAGAAAAGCGCCGCCCCGGCGACCCATACCGCGGGGAGCCCCGCCCCGACCAGACCGGCCCCAGGCATGCCGGCGCCCGGCGCTTTAGCAGACGACATCCTGGAACTGCCGCTATTGGCCGACTTCGAATGTTTCGGCGACCTGGAAAAAAGCGAGCCGCTCGCGGCGGACACCCTGGGCGGGGGAGCGCTGCACCGGGAGGCGGCAACGGAGTACAGCCTGGAGGGGACCCTGCGGGGACTGGCCCAGGCGCACGACAGGCACGGCATCGCCGAGCTGATCGTCGGCCATACGGCGCAGCAGTTCAACCGGTCGGCCCTCTTTCTGCTCAAGGGGGGCAAGGCGACGGGGTGGGTTGCCCGGTGCGGCAAAAAGCCGGTGCCCAGGTTCGATATCCTGGAGATCCCGCTGTCGGATCCGTCCGTGCTCCAGGTGGTGGCCCAGAGCAAGAACTATTACCTGGGCCCGATGCCGGTCACGCACTACAACAGCAGGATGGTCGCGGCGCTCGGGGGGGGCAACCCGGTGAACAACCTCCTGGTTCCCCTCGTGATGATGGGACGGGTGGTCGCCATCCTCTACGTGGAGGGAGGCCCCCTGCCCCTGGACCAGCGGATCCCGGACCTGCAGAACCTGCTCGGCAAGGCCTCCATGGCTTTCGAAATACTCATACTGAAGAGCAAGATACTCTATTAAGCCGGCATGGAAAGATCAAGTACTGTCTAAAACGATCGGCTTCATTGACTTTCACACTCTCTAAGCTAGATTATACGGATGCTTCAAAGGACCCATCCTCCTGTCTTGAAAGGCCCATATGCCCGTTACCGCACAGCAGGTCGAGCTGATCCCGCTCGCCATCTACACGCTCATCGCGGTGGTACTGATCGGCGCACTGCTCTTCGCCGCCTATTACCTGGGCTCCGGCAAGGATGCTGCCGACAAGGGAATGCCCTACGAATCCGGTGTCCTGCCGACCGGCAGCGCCCGCCACGCGTCACAGGTCCCCTTCTACCTGATCGCCATTTTCTTTATCGTCTTCGATGTCGAGGGGGCCTTCATCATCACCTGGGCCACCGCCTGGGATCTTCTGGGGCTTTCGGGCCTGATCCATATCACCGTGTTCATCACCGTGCTCTTGCTGGGGCTGGTCTGGCTCTGGATGAAGGGCGGACTCGAATGGGGTCCGTCGGCCGCCAGGCTGCGCGGCAAGGCAGGCCCCGACTAAGCCCTGCTGCAAAACCGCGACCTGCGCCGTCAACTGTACCCCTGGAGCAACCTTGAGCCCGACGGAAGACGAAAAAATACCGGATAACGTACTGCTCGCCTCCCTGGACGATCTGATCAACTGGGGCAGGGCGAATTCCCTCTGGCCGATGTTCTTCGGTCTTTCCTGCTGCTTCGTCGAAATGATGACCTCTTTCACCTCCCGCTACGACGTATCGCGCTTCGGCGCCGAGGTGCTGCGCGGCACCCCGCGCGAGGCCGACCTCATGGTCATCGCCGGCACCGTCTTCAAGAAGATGGCGCCCAGCATCCTCAGGCTCTACGAGCAGATGGCGGAGCCGAAATGGGTGATCTCCATGGGAAGCTGCGCCAATTCCGGAGGGATGTACGACGTCTACAGCGTGGTGCAGGGGGTGAACCAGATCCTGCCGGTCGACGTCTACATCCCCGGCTGCCCGCCGCGGCCGGAGTCGTTTCTGGAAGGGCTCATGCTGCTGCAGCAAAAGATCAGAAGCGACGAGCGCCCCACCCGCCCGGTCCTGGGGATGCGCGGCGGCAGCCAGGGGACCACGGCGCCGGTCCTCGTCGACGCGCAGACCAAGTCGCGCGACCCGAGGGGTCCCGGCATGGAGGGGTGCGCCGTGCGCGGCAGCTCGATGCAGCACCCGCACTTCAGCGCCCCGCGCTCCGACGAAATCTGGCGCCCTGCGCAGCCCAAACAGGACTACCCCGACTTCGGCCTGCAAGAGGAACTGCAGGGCGCCTTCGGGGGCGAGGTGCAGCGGGACGGCTCCGCCTGCGACATGCTGACCTACCGCGTCCCCCCGCGGCTGGTGCCGGAAGTCCTCAGGTACCTGAAGCAGCGCACCGGCTCTCCCTTCAGGCGCCTGGAAGACATCGCCTGCGTGGACGAATCCCTGAGGCGCGAGCGCGACAAGTTCCGCGACTTCACCGTCAACTACCACCTCACCTGCTTCGACACCCCCGGCAGGATCAGGATCAAGACCGAACTGGACGGAAGCTACCCGGAGCTGCCGAGCGCCACCGCCGTCTTCCCGGCCGCCAACTGGTACGAGCGGGAGGCCTTCGACATGTTCGGCATCCGCTTCGCCGGCCATCCCAACCTGAGCCGGATCCTGATGCCGCACGACTGGCAGGGGCACCCGCTCAGGAAGGAACACCCCTCCCGGGCGACCGAGCTTGCGCCCTACACCACGGAGGACGCGCGCAGGCACGAGGCGCTTCCGGGGGGAGACTTCTTCGACCGTGTCGACGACGAGACGCTGATCCTGAACCTCGGGCCGCAGCATCCGGGGACCCACGGCGTGATCCGCTTCGTGCTGAAGCTCTCCGGGGAGGAGATCGTCGACCTCGACACCGATATCGGCTACCACCACAGGGGTGCGGAAAAGATCGGCGAGCGCCAGAACTGGCACCAGTACCTCCCCTACACGGACCGCATCGACTACCTGGCCGGGGTTCAGAACAACATGGCCTACGTGAACTCGGTGGAGGCGCTTTGCGGCGTCGAGATCCCGGAGCGGGCCGTCCACATCCGCGTCATGCTCTGCGAGCTGTTCCGCATCGCGAACCACCTGGTCTGGCTCGGCACCTTCGCCGCCGACCTGGGCGCCATGACCCCGGTGTTCTACACCTTCACGGACCGCGAGAAGATCTTCGACATCGTCGAGGCGATCACCGGCGGGCGCATGCACCCGGCCTGGTTCCGGATCGGGGGGGTCGCCGAGGACCTCCCCGAGGGGTGGCTCGCGCCGGTGCAGGCCTTCCTGGACTGGTTCCCGCCGCGCCTCGCCGAGTACGAGAAGCTTTTGACCGGCAACCCGATCTTCACGGCCAGGCTCAAGGGGGTCTCGGCCATCACGCCGGACCAGGCGCTGGAGTGGGGCCTTTCCGGGCCGAACCTGCGCGCCTGCGGTTTTGACTGGGACCTGCGCCGGAAGATCCCCTACGGCGGCTACCAGCGCTTCGACTTCGAGGTGGCGACGGCCACGGGGGGCGACTGCTACGCGCGCTACCTGGTGAGGATGGAGGAGATGAGGCAGTCGCTCTCCATCGTGAGGCAGGCGGCGGCGGGGATGCCGGCAGGTCGCTGGATCTCCGGGGATTACCGCTACGTGCTGCCGCAAAAGCACGACACCCTGAACGACATCGAGTCGCTGATCCACCACTTCGTGAACAGCACGCGCGGCATGTCGCCGCCCAGGGGGGAGTGCTACCGCGCCATCGAGGCACCCAAGGGGGAGACCGGCTACTTCGCCGTCTCCGACGGGCTGCACACCGCCTACCGCATGAGGATCAGGACGCCGAGCTTTCCCCACATCCAGTCGCTGCCGATGCTAAGCCGCGGCTGGCTGGTGTCGGACTTCCTCGCCATCATCGGCTCGATCGATTTCGTGCTGGCGGACCTGGACAGGTAAAGAGAGACGGACCACGGAGCAACCAGGGCATGATACCCGATGAACTGAGAAAAACGCTGGAGGGGCGGGTCGCCGCCGCGATCACGGCACGCGAGGCGGCGGTCGACGTGATGAAGGAGCTGCAGGCCCACTACGGCTGGCTCACCGACGAGGCCGTGGGCGAGGCGGCCGGGCTCCTCGGGCTCTCCGCGCTTCAGGTGGATGAGCTCGCCACCTTCTACGAGATGATCTACCGGCGCCCGGTCGGCAGGAAGGTGATCCACGTCTGCGATTCCATCTCCTGCTGGACGGCCTGCTGCGAGGAGCTCATGGCGCATCTCAAGGCGAAGCTCGGTGTCGAGCCGGGAGGGACCAGCGCCGACGGCATGTTCACCCTGATCCCCTGCTGCTGCATGGGGATGTGCGGCGACAGCCCGGCCATGTCGGTGGGCGGCACCCCGTACGGCAACGTCACCCCCGAACTGGCCGACGCGATACTGGAGCGGGAGCGGCGCTGACGTGCCCCTTCGAGAGAGAGGCAGGGTGGGCCCCGCCCGCCGCAACACGGTAAAAAGGTCTTTCATGGAAATGCCGCTCTTCAGACATAACCGTCCGGACCGCCCGGTGACCTTCGAGGAGTACCGCGCGGAGGGGGGCTTCCGGGCGCTGCAAAAGGCGCTCACCGGCATGTCGCCCGCAGAGGTGCAGCAGACCGTGATGGACTCCGGCCTGCGCGGGCGCGGCGGCGCCGGCTTTCCGACCGGCAGGAAGTGGTCCTTCGTGCCGCGGGACCTCCCCGGCCCGCGCTGGCTCATCTGCAACTGCGACGAGATGGAGCCCGGCACCTACAAGGACCGGGTGCTCCTGGAGCACAACCCCTACAGCCTCGTCGAAGGGATGGCGCTCGCCAGCTACGCCCTCGGCGTCAGGCACGCCTTCATCTTCATCCGCAAGGGGTACGAGAAGGCGGCCGCAAACCTTAAGCGCGCCATCGCCGAGGCGCATGAGGCGGGTCTTCTCGGCGAGCGGATGCTGGGCAGCGACGTCTCGATAGACATAGACCTGCACCTCTCCGCCGGCCGCTACATCTGCGGCGAGGAAACGGCGCTCATCAACGCGCTGGAGGGGAAACGCCCGAACCCCAGGCAGAAGCCCCCCTTCCCCGCGGTGAAGGGGCTCTGGAACGGGCCGACGGTGGTGAACAACGCGGAGACCCTGGCCAACGTCCCCGCCATCGTCGCCAACGGTGCGGCCTGGTACAAGGGGCTCGCGCTCACCGCCGAAGGGGCGGGCACCAAGCTCTTCTGCGTGAGCGGCGCGGTGGCCAACCGCGTCTGCGTCGAGCTCCCCATCGGCACGACGCTCGGCGAGATCATAGAAGGGCCCTGCGGCGGCATGCGCGAGGCAAAGAAGTTCAAGGCCTGCATACCCGGAGGCGCCTCCACCCAGTTTCTCACCGCCGGGCACCTGAACGTGCAGATGGATTACGAAACGGTGGCGAAGGCGGGTTCCAGGCTGGGCAGCGGCGGGATCATCGTCTTTCAGGAGGGGACCTGCCTGGTGGCGGCCACCCTCAACATGATCACCTTCTTCGCCCGGGAGTCCTGCGGCTGGTGCACCCCCTGCCGGGAGGGGCTCCCCTTTGTCCGGGAGATCCTGCGCAGGATCGAGGACGGCGCGGGCGAGGAGAGGGACCTGGAGCTGCTGCGCGAGCATATCAAGTACCTGAGCTACTCCTTCTGCGCCCTGGCGCCCGGCGCCATGGCCCCGCTGGAGGGGCTCCTGACGCACTTCGAGGACGAGGTGCGCGAGCACATCCTGAAAAGACGATGCCCGTTCCGATGATACCCGGGGTAGTCGACCCGCACTGAAAGAGCCCACATGCCGAAGCTGATCATAGACAACATACCGGTCGAGGTGCCGCCGGGAACCAGCGTGCTGGAGGCGGCCCGCAGCGTGGGGATCACCATCCCGCACTTTTGCTACCACCCGGCGCTTGCCATAGCCGCCGCCTGCAGGCTGTGCGCCGTGAAGCTTCTGGACGGCCCGGTCAAGGGGATCCAGATGTCCTGCTCGCTGCCGGCCCAGGACGGCATGGTGGTCTCGACCACCGATCCGGAGGCGCTGAAGCTGCGCGCCCTGGTCATCGAGTGGCTGATGCAGAACCACCCCCACGACTGCCCGGTCTGCGACGAGGGGGGGGAGTGCCTGCTGCAGGACTTCACCATCGCCGGGGGGCACAGCCGCCGCAGGTACCAGGGGAAAAAGCGCACCCACACGAACCAGTACCTGGGCGAAGGGATCTCCCACGAGATGAACCGCTGCATCCAGTGCTACCGCTGCGTCAGGTTCTACCAGGACTACGCGGGGGGGACCGATTTCGGCGTCACCGGGAGCGCGGGGCGGGTCTATTTCGGCAGGTGCGCCGACGGGCAGCTGGCATCCCCGTTCTCCGGGAACCTGGTCGATATCTGCCCGACCGGGGTGTTCACCGACAAGACGGGGCGCTACCGCGCGCGCTACTGGGACTACGAGTTTGCCCCCTCCGTCTGCCAGCACTGCTCGGTCGGCTGCAACACCTCGCCGCAGAACTTCCAGCGCGAACTGATCAAGATCGTGGCCCGCAGAAACGACGAGGTGAACGGCTGGTTCATCTGCGACCGGGGCCGCTTCGACAAGGGTGCGGTCAACGACCCCGAGCGGCCGCGGGACCCGATGATCGACGGCACGGTCACGGGGTACCAGGAGGCGCTCGACGCTCTGGCCTACCGCATCTCCGGGTTCATCAGGACCAACGGCACCGGGAGCCTCGCCCTGGTCGGTTCGGCGCGGCTCTCGCTGGAGGCGGCCATACTGCTCGGGGAACTGTCACGGCACCTGAAGGGAGCGCGGCTCAGCTACTATGCCGATGCCTCGGTCGCCCGCGGCAGCCTTGCCGCGGCCAAGCTTTTGAACCAGCGAAACGCCGCCTCCGTGGGCGACCTGGAGCGGGCGGATTGCATAGCGCTTCTTAGCGTGGACCTGATGGAGGAAGGGCCCATGCTCGCCCCGGCCATTCGCAAGGCGTCCCTCGCCGGCGCGCAGGTGTACCTCGTTGACGGGTCCGGCGCGGCAAAGCAGGAACTGCCGTTTCGGTACTCACTGGTCCCATCCCTCGACGAGGTGCCGCTGGAGGGGGGATCCCGAGGGGTCATCGTCTGCGGCGCGGGCTCAAAGGAGCCGGAACTGCTGGCCCACCTGGCCTCGATAGGGGCGAAGCTGGTCCTTTTGCAGCCGGGCCCCAACGGTTTCGGCACCGCGCTCCTCTCCCTTGAGCACCAGGCAGTCCCCTTCTCCGAACTTTTTGCCGCCAAAAAGGTGAAAGGGGTGGTCTGCTTCGAGGCCGACCTGGCGGCCGAGCTTTTGGAAGGGGTGGAAGTCCTCGGCTGCGCGGACTGGCGCAGCACGGAAGCTGCAGGCCGGGCTTCGGTCCTTTTTCCCACCACCGCCTGGCTGGAGTCGGACGGGACCAGCATCAACTTCGAGGGGCGGGCGCAACGCTTTCGACGGAGCATGCGGGCGGGCCTTCCGCTCAAGGGTCTCGACGCCAAATACTACTGCCGGACCAGGGATGAAAAGCCGCCGCTGCACCCCCCCAGGGTGCACCGCAGCGAGATCCCGGGCGGAGCCGAGCGGGACTGCTGGCAGGTGCTGGCCCAGCTCCTGGAGAAGCTGGGAGGCGAGCGGGTTGCCGATCCGCTCTCGGGGAAATGGGGCAAGCTGCAGGACCTCGACCCGGAGGGAGGCGGCCTGCACATCCTCGGGCTTGCATGAACAAACGGATCGGCGCAGGCCCCCCGAAGCGCCCCATCACCACCTCTCCCCTTGCAGGGGAGGGGGATTGAAACGGACACGACCATGAGCTGGGACGCCATCGACATAGCACTGATGCTGGGGAAGATACTGCTGCTCTTCTTCATCATCCTGACGCTCGCCGCCTACCTGGTGCTGGCGGAGCGGCGCGTCCTCGCCTGGATGCAGGACCGGATCGGCCCCAACCGGGTCGGGCCGCTCGGGCTCCTGCAGCCCTTGGCCGACGTGATCAAGATGCTCACCAAGGAGGACCTGATCCCGACCGCCGCGGACCGGCTGCTCTTTTGCCTGGCGCCCGCCATGGCGGCGATCCCCGCCATCCTGACCTTCGCCGTGGTCCCCATGGCGGCACCCGCCGTCATCTTCGGCCGGCAGGTGAACATGCAGGTGACGGACCTCGACGTGGGGGTGCTGTTCTTCCTGGCCCTCTCCTCGATCGCCGTCTACGGGGTGGCGCTGGGCGGCTGGGCCTCGAACTCGAAGTACGCGCTGCTGGGGAGCGTCCGCGGGCTTTCCCAGCTGATCTCCTACGAGCTCTCCATGGGGCTTTCCCTGGTACCGGTCGTGATGCTCGCCCGGTCGCTCAGGCTCTCGGACATCGTCAACGCCCAGGCGCAGATGCCGTTCATCGTCTACCAGCCGCTCGCCTTCCTGATCTTCGTGGTCAGCATCTTCGCCGAATGCAAGCGCGTCCCGTTCGACCTCCCCGAGGCGGAAGGGGAACTGGTGGCCGGCTTCCACACCGAGTACTCCGGCATGCGTTTCGGGCTCTTCTTCGTCGGCGAGTACATCAACATCATCGCCCTGGGCGCGCTCGCCTCGGTCTTCTTTCTCGGCGGCTGGCGCGGACCGCTGCTGCCGCCGATATGCTGGTTCTTCATCAAGGTCGCCGCGTTTTCGTTCCTGTTCATCTGGGTCAGGGGCACCCTGCCGCGCCTGCGCTACGATCAGCTCATGCATCTGGGCTGGAAGTTCTTGACACCGCTTGCGCTACTCAACATCCTAGCCACCGGATGGTGGCTTACTCTGCGATAAGAGGCGTTGTATCGGGCAATGTATCTCACCTAAGGAGGGACTGCGATGAAAACGGTGGAACTCGAGTGCGGGGAGGGGTTCAGGCAGCAGGTGGATGCGGTGGACAAGAACGGTCACACGGAACTGATGGACGCGGCCAAGGAGGGGAACGTCGCCCGAGTGGCCGACCTGCTGGAACGGGGGGCAAGCCTTTCGGCGAGAAGCGACAAGGGGAAGACGGCGCTGCATTTCGCCGCCTCGCACGGCAGGCTCGAAGTGGTCCGCCTGCTATTGGCCAAGGGAGCCGAGGTGGACCCGCGCGACAGGGACGGTCACACCCCTCTCATGCTCGCCGCCAATTACGGCTGCAACCAGACCAGTCAGACGCTGATCGGCTACGGCGCCGACGCGCTGGCCATGTCGCACACGGGAACCACGGCGCTGGCTTATGCGGAAAACAACGGGCACGGCAAGACCCTCGACATCCTGATGAAGTCGCTGAGGGCGAATTAGAGACCCGGCCGGCACGACCTTGCGCTAGCCTACGCGAACCTCACCCTCCCCCCTGCCCCCTCCCGTCAAGGGAGGGGGAGCTAGGCCGCAAAGGTTTGACTCAAGGGCGGCGGGGCTCGGGAGCGGGGGAGCGTTGCCGATCACATGCAGGTAAAAGCGGCCGGCTGCCGCCATCATCAAAGCCAACCGCCCCGCGCGCTCCGCGCAGGCGCAGACTCCGGACCCCAGGGATGCGATGTCCATAATCAACGATGTAAAGGAAATACTGACCGGGCTCTCCATCACCCTGAGCCACATCTTCAGGAGACCGGTCACCATACAGTACCCGGAACAGAAGAGGACCATGCCGCCCCGCTTTCGAGGCAGCATCGTCTTGACCCGGGACCCCGACGGCGGGGAGCGCTGCGTGGCCTGCTACCTCTGCTCGGGCGCCTGCCCGGTGGACTGCATTTCCATGGCGGCGGCCGAGGCCGACAACGGTCGCCGCTACGCCGCCTGGTTCCGGATCAACTTCTCCCGCTGCATCCTGTGCGGTCTCTGCGCCGAGGCGTGCCCCACGCTGGCGATCCAGATGTCTCCGGAGATGTTTCCCTGCAAGAGAGACCACATGACCATGGTCTACGAAAAGGAGGACCTCCTTATCGACGGTACCGGCAAGGACCCCGACTACAACTTCTACCGCCATGCGGGCATCGGCGTCGTCAACCCGCGTGGCGGCAACGCGGACGAGCACCCGCCCGTGGACCCGAGATCCCTTTTGCCCTAGACGTCGCGGGCGCCAAAGCCTGGCAGGAGCCACATGGAAGCCATCGTCTTTTACATACTCGCCGCCGTGGTCCTGATCGGCACCCTGTTCGCCATCACGGCCAGGCAGGCGGTGCGCGCCATCGTCTACCTGGTCACCTCGTTCTTCGCGCTGGCGCTCATCTTCTACCTCTTGGGCGCGCCGCTGGTCGCAGCCTTCGAGGTCATCATCTACGCGGGCGCCATCATGGTCCTGTTCCTGTTCGTCATCATGATGCTGCAGCTGGGACAGCCCGAGAAGCTCGACGTCCCGCGCTTTTCCGACTGGTGGCCCGCGCTCGTCCTGATGGCGGCGCTGGCGGGGTCGATCCTGGTCCTCGCCGCGGCAAGGCAGCCGGCGCCCGTCGCCGGTTTCCAGCACATCTCGGTGCGGCAGTTCTCCCAGGTGCTATTCACCCGCTACGGTGTCGCGGTCGAGATCATCTCCATGCAGCTCCTGTTCGCACTGGTCGGAGCGCTCTACCTGGGGAGGCGCAGATGAGCGTACCGCTTTACCACGTGCTGATACTCGCCTCGATCATGTTCGCCATGGGGCTTGGCTGCGTCATCGCCTGGCGCGCCAACGTGATCATGATGCTGATCGGCATCGAGATCATGCTGAACGCCGTCATGCTCACCTTCGTCGCAGGCTCGGCCCAATGGGGCATAGCCGACGGGCAGATCTTCTCGCTGATGCTCATCGCACTTACCTCCGCGGAGGTATCGCTGGCGCTCGCCATGGTGGTCTACCTGCACAGGCGCAAGCGGTCGGTGGACACGGACGACTTCGACTCCATGAAAGGGTGACTCACAAGGATTACACGATGCAGATCTACCTCACACTCATGCTCTTTTTCCCGCTTTTCGGGGCCCTGATCAGCATGCTGCTCGGCCGCAAGCTGCCGCGCCGGCTGGTGGAGGCGAACGCCTGTGCTGCGGTCTGGGGGAGCTTCGTCTGCGCGCTCTGCGCGGCCTTCGCCTACCATGCCCCGGAGACCGTCGTCGTCGGCCGCTGGCTCGCCGCCTTCGACCTGCAAGCCCCGATCTCGCTCTACCTGGACCCTCTCTCGCTCTCCCTGGCCGTGATGATCGGCTTCGTCTGCGGCCTGATCCATATCTATGCGGTCTTCTACATGGCGGGCGAAGCGGATTACCCGCGTTTCCTCGCCCTTTTGAACCTTTTCGTCTTCGCCATGCTCACCCTGATCCTCGCCGAGAACCTGCCGCTTCTCTACCTGGGGTGGGAGGGAGTGGGCTTTTGCTCCTACCTCTTGATCGGGTTCTGGTACACGGACAAGAACAACGCGGACGCGGGGAGGAAGGCCTTCATCACCACGAGGATCGGCGATACCGCCCTGGTCGTCGCCATAGCCTGGCTGTTCCAGCTCTTCGGCACCCTGTCGATCACCGAGCTAAACGGCATGGCCTTCCTGATGCCCGGCTGGATCATCACTGCCATAGGCCTGCTCATGCTCGTGGGTGCCATGGGCAAATCGGCGCAGGTGCCGCTCATGGTCTGGCTTCCCGACGCCATGGCCGGCCCCACGCCCGTCTCCGCCATGATCCACGCGGCCACCATGGTCACCGCCGGCGTTTACCTGCTGGCGCGCATGTTCCCCCTGATCGGCGGCTCCGGCACGGTGCTGGCGGCGATCGCCGTGACCGGCGGCGTGACGGCCTTCTACGGAGCCAGCTGCGCCGTGGCCCAGCGCGACCTGAAGCGGGTTTTGGCCTTCTCGACCATAAGCCAGATCGGCTACATGATGCTCGGCGTCGGCGCGGGCGCCGTCACGGCTGCGACCTTCCACCTGCTGGTGCACGCCTTCTTCAAGGCCCTGCTCTTCCTCGGCGCCGGCTGCGTCATCAACGCCATGCACCACGAGCAGGACATCTTCAAGATGGGGGGGCTCAGGCGCACCCTCCCGCTCACCTACTGGTGCTTCCTGGCCGGTGCGCTCTGCCTGGCGGGGCTGCCGCTCACCGGCGGCTTCTTCAGCAAGGACAGCATCCTGGCGGCGCTCTGGCTCAAGGGCGGCCCGCTTTACTGCGGCCTTTACCTGCTCGCGCTGGTCACCGCCCTGTTGACCGCCTTCTACAGCTTCCGGCTGGTCTACCTGGTGTTCTACGGACCGGACCAAAAGCCGCACCGAAACCGCGAGCTGAGGGTCATGGAACTGGTGCTGATCCCCCTTGCCGTCCTCGGTCTTTTCGGCGGGGTGCTGAACCTCCCGGCCTATCTGGGCGAAGGTTTTCTGAGCGGCTTCTTCGCCCAACTGGCAGGCGGAGCCGCAGCGGAGGGGTCGCACACCGAAGAACTTCTGCTGCAGGCCGTGGCGGGGGGGCTTGCCCTGGCGGGTCTTTTGGCCGCGCACCTGCGCTACGGGGGGAAGGCGAGGGCGCAGAGGCTCCTGGAATCGAGCTCACACCCCTCCCCGATGGCCGCTTTTCTGTTGAACGGCTGGTATTTCGACCGCTTCTACCGGGCGCTTTTGATCCGCCCCTATCAGGCCCTCTCCGGCATCCTGTGGCAGGCCGTCGATGAAGGGGTGATCGACGACACGCTGGACCGGCTGGCGGGCGGCCTCGGCGCCTCCGGCAGCTGGCTTGGGCGCTGGAGCACCGGCCGCGTTTCCATGTACATCATAAGTTTCGCCGCCGGAGGCGCCCTGGTTCTGGGCTACCTCGCCTGGCTGGTGATCTGGCCCACGGGATAAACCGCGATGACCTTTGACTTCCCGATACTGACCCTGCTGATCTTCCTCCCGCTGGCCGGGTCGCTGCTGCTTCTCGCCTTCCGGCGCAGCGACGCTGCCGCGCGCCGGACCGCGCTCTGCGTTTCTCTGGCCGAGCTGATCCTCGGCTCCTGGGTCTGCCTGGCTGCGCCCTTTGGCTCCCTGCCCGGCGCCCCCGCCGGTTTCTTCCTCTTCGAGGACGCCGCCTGGATCGGGCGTTTCGGCATCCGCTACACGGTCGGGATGGACGGCATCAGCCTGGTGCTGACGCTTTTGACCGCCTTCATCACCGTCATCGCCGTGCTGGTCTCCTGGAGCGGCATCAAGGAGCGGGTGCCCCTTTATTTCGCGCTGATCCTCGCCATGGAGACCGGCATCCAGGGGGTGTTCCTGGGGCTCGATCTCTTCCTCTTCTACCTCTTCTGGGAGGTGATGCTGATCCCTATGTTCTTCCTGATCGGCATCTGGGGGCACGGCAGGAGAATCTACTCGGCCGTCAAGTTCTTCCTGTACACCTTCATAGGCTCGCTGCTCATGCTGGTCGCGATCATCTCGCTCTACCTCATGCACGGCGCCCAGACCGGCAGTTACACCTTCTCGCTCGCCGAGCTGATCCACACCACGGTCCCCTTTGGGGCGGGCCTTTGGCTCTACGCGGCGTTTCTGTTCGCCTTCGCCATCAAATTCCCGCTTTTCCCGCTGCACACCTGGCTTCCCGATGCCCACACCGACGCGCCCACCGCCGGCAGCGTCATCCTGGCGAGCCTTCTCCTGAAGACCGGCGCCTACGCGCTGATCCGGTTCGGCTATCCGCTCTTTCCCGAGGCGGCGCACGCCTTCACCCCCGTCCTGTACGTCACGGCCGTCTTCGGCATCAGCTACGGGGCCTGGATCGCCTTCGCCCAGGAGGACATGAAGCGGCTGGTCGCCTATTCCAGCGTGAGCCACATGGGTTTCGTGGCCCTGGGGATCGCGGCCTGGAGCCCGGTGGCGCTTTCCGGCGCGCTGATCCAGATGGTGAATCACGGCGTGACCACCGGAGCACTCTTCGCCATCGTCGGCATGCTGGACGAGCGCACCCATAGCCGGGAGATCGCCAGCTACGGGGGGATCTGGGGCAAGGTCCCGGTGCTCTCCTTTTTCTTCCTGTTCTTTTGCATGGCCTCCGCCGGGCTTCCGGGGCTGAACAACTTCGTGGGCGAATTCCTGGTGCTGGCCGGAACCTTCAGGGTCTCGCCCATGGCGGCAGGCGGCGCCTTTCTGGGCATCGTGCTGACCCTCGTTTACACGGTGAGGCTGGTGCAGGAGATCCTGTTCGGCAAGGAGAGCGGCCCGCTCGTCCTGAGCGACCTCTCCCTGAGGGAAGGGGGCGTGCTGGCACTGCTCGCCCTCGCGGCTCTCTACCTGGGCGTCCATCCCGGCCCGGTGCTGGAGCTTTTGAAAGCGCCCATCGCGTTACTGACGCGAACAGGGTAGGGCCCGGCGCCCCCCTGTCTCAAGCTTCCGGCAAAACTTCGGAGTACTTTTAATGACGCTTTCCAACCTATATGCTGTCATGCCGATCGTCATCACGGGCTGCGGCGCGCTGCTGGTGCTCTTGTGCGGCCCCCTGCTGCGCGCGCGCGCGAACAGCACCATAGCCGTCGCCGCATCCGCCGCCGCCGGCCTCTGGGCCGCGTTTTGCGCGCCCTCATCCGCCCCTGCGCTGCCCGGGCTCGCCTTCACGCCGCTGGCTCAGTTGCTGATCCCGATCTTTTGCCTTGCCGCCGCCCTCACCCTGCTTTTCTCCCACGGCTACAACGCGCGACGCGCCATCTCAGGGGAGGAATATCCCGCCACCATCCTCTTTGCCCTCTTCGCAATGTGCGTGCTCCCCTGTGCCACGAACCTGCTCATCCTGTTCCTGGCGCTGGAGTCGATCGCCTTCGCCTTCTACATCCTGGTCGCCATCGACCTGGGCCGCGCCGAATCGGCAGAGGCGGGGCTGAAATACCTCCTCATGGGAGCGGTAGCCGCTGCCATCACCGCCTTCGGCATCTCGCTCATCTTTGCCGGCAGCGGCACCCTGGCCCTCAGCGCCGCCACCGCAGCCTCCGGAAACCGCGCCATCATCTCGGCCGGATGGGGACTCGTCATCCTGGGCATCGCCTTCAAACTATCGCTCGTCCCCGCCCATCTCTGGACCCCGGACGTCTACCAGGGCGCGCCGGCGCCGGTCGCGGCCTTTCTCTCCACCAGCTCCAAGGTCGCGGCCGCCGCGTTCCTTCTCATGCTCCTCTCCTTCGCCCCCCCCATGCCCGAGATGCACGTACCTCTCTACGTCCTGTCGCTATTGTCCATGGTGATCGGCAACCTCGCCGCACTGCTGCAGAAAAACATCAAGAGGATGCTGGCCTACTCCTCCATCGCCCACATGGGTTACCTGGCGCTGGCACTTCTCACCGGCACCAAGGAGGGGTATGCCGCGGTGCTCCTCTACGGCGCCATCTACACGGCAATGAACCTCGCCGCGTTCGGCGCCATCGCCTCCCTCTCGTCCGACGAGGAGCGCTCGGAGATCGCGGATTACTCGGGGCTCGGCTTCAGCGCGCCGTTTCGCGGCGCCGTGCTGGCTCTCTCCATGCTGGCCCTGGCCGGCATTCCGCCCACCGCCGGCTTCATCGGCAAATTCTTCATCTTCTATGCGGCCATCAGGGGCGGCGAGTTGACGCTTGCCATCATCGGCATCGTCAGTGCCGCAGCCTCCGCCTACTTCTACCTGAAGGTCGTGGTGCATCTCTACATGCACCGTCCCCAGGCCGCCTCTGCGAAACCCGTCACCGCCGCCGAATCGATCGCCCTTTGCTGCGCATCCCTCTCAATCGTCGTTATCGGGATCTTTCCCGCTCCCCTCATGCGCATGGTCGACCTGGTGTTGCGCTGACCCTATCTGTTTTCATCTCTCTAGTAACTTACGTTACTTCTTGAAATGGAGCCGCCACCGGTCGGCGTGGAACGCTGATTAGTACCAATCTCCCGCTCGCTATTCTCCCCTCCCTTTATGGGAGGGGCTGGGGGAGGGGGTTTGTGCTCTATGCGGGAGGTTAGTACCCGTCGGGTCTCTGTCGCGATGTCGATCAAGGGGATTGTGCTGACGGATTAGTGGACTTCAGGCAGGAAAAAGCCGGTATCGGCAGAAGAGGGCGCGTTTTCACTCGACGCGGGACAGCTTCGCAAGCGGCCCGAATACCCGCGGCTAGCGGGTCAGTACAGGCTCCCCTTGAAGATATCCAGATACTGCATATCAAACGACCCATCCATTTCGCCGTACATGATATCCATGGCGGCATCCTTCGACAGTGCCGAGCGGTATGACCTGTTGGTCGTGAGCGCGCTGAATACGTCGGCAATCGCCGTGACCTTGGAACTCCTGGCTATGTCGTAACTGGTCAGCCCGTCCGGATATCCCTTGCCGTTTTCCTTCTCGTGGTGATGCTTCACGATGCCCAGCGACACCGGGCTGAATATCTGCAGGTCCTTGAGCGTGCAGTAGCCGTAGACCGGATGATTCTTGAGCTCCTTGAATTCCGTCACGGTCAATTTGCCCGGTTTGTCCAAAAGCACTCTCGGAATGTACACCTTGCCGTAATCATGAAAAAGCGACCCGATCCCGACGTCGATCATCTCGTCGCGCTCCAGTTCGAACATCTTCAGGTGCAATGAGATCGAGTAGGTAGCGACCTGAACCGAGTGGACATAGGTGTACGCGTTGTGGTCGACCAGGCTGCTCAGCGCAGTCATGACACCGTCTGAACTTATCACGTCATTTAATATGTTCTGGATCAACTTGCGGCATCGGTCGGCATTTTGCTTTATCGCGACTGCGGGGCAGTCAAAAATCTCGTGCACGTAGTTAACCGAGGCCTGGTACAGTACGTTCTGCCTCTCCAGTGGCTCGAGAGTTTCATCGCTCATCAATGTGGAGAGGTTGGATTCGACGTATTGATTGTATGCGGATATTTCGTCCGAGGTTACAAACAGGAACTTCACCTTGTTGTCCAACAAACGCTCTTTGTCGGTGTGGGTAAAGGGGAGGGTTCCATCCTTATAAAGGACATGGTTCTCGCCGTGCCTGATAAACAGCGAAACTCCCGGCAGCGTCTCAGGTATCAGGGACTCCAGCTGGATCATTCTGTACATGCCTTGCCCTCCTGCAACAGGTCGGGGAGTTTGTTTGCTTCTCGGACTGTCAGACGTTCGGGTTACGACATGGTGCCTGAGGAGTTGCAGATAGCATGCTGTCTGCGAGCCCGGCCCGGCTCATACCATATATTAGAATTCACAAATATTCGATATTCTACCACGAGTTTTTCCGATTGCCGCGCATTTCAGCGTGCCACGGCCATTTTTCATGGCTGGGTACCACGAAACCGGGCTGCCTTTCGGGTGTCGTTATCTATCTGGAATCAAAGGATGAAAGCTGGACGGGGGTCAGGGGGAAGGAGGGCCGGATGCGGCCACTGCTGCGCTCCAGGCAGACGGCGCACGATAAAAAAGGGGAGCCACCTCGCGGCAGCTCCCCTTTTCGTTTCACCAGGTCTCATCCGGCTCACCCCAGAGATTCAGGGCGATGTCGTCCAAAAGTTCGGCAATCCCTTCCCCGGTCGCGGCGGAGATCGGGAACACCTTGATGCCCCGCTGCTCGAAGTAGGGGAGGATCTCCTTGAGGTTCTCGCGGACGACCGGCAGGTCCATCTTGTTGATCACCACGGTCTGGCGCTTCTCGGCCAGCTCCGGGTTGAAGAGCGCCAGTTCGCGGTTCAGCGCCTCATACTCGGCGATCGGATCGCGCTCCGGCATCCAGGAGAGGTCCAGCAGGTGCAAAAGCTGCCCGGTCCGCTCCAGATGCTTGAGGAAACGGTGCCCGAGCCCCGCCCCCTCGCTGGCCCCCTCGATCAGCCCCGGTATGTCGGCCATCACGAATGAGCGGTAGTTCTTGTACTTCACTACGCCCAGATTGGGCTTCAGCGTGGTGAAGTGATACTCGGCGATCTTGGGACGGGCAGCCGATATCTTGGTGATCAGAGACGACTTGCCGACGCTCGGCATCCCCAGAAGACCCACGTCGGCCATCAGCTTCAGCTCGAGCCTGATCCAGCGCTCCTCGCCCGGCTCTCCCGTCTGTGCGAACTTGGGCGCCTTGTGGGTCGCCGTCTTGAACCGGGCGTTCCCCTGCCCGCCCCGGCCCCCCTTCAAGAGGACGATGGAGGAGTCGGGTTCGGTCAGGTCGGCCAGGATCTCGCCGGTCTCGGCATCCTTGATCACGGTTCCTTGCGGCAGCAGGATCTCCATCGGGTCGCCCTGTGCGCCGTGCTTGTCGCTCCCCTGGCCGTTCTTGCCGCGCCCGGCCTTCTGATGCGGATGCTGGCGCAGGTCCAGAAGTGTGGCGAGCTGCGGGGAGACCCGGCAGATGACGTCTCCACCCTTGCCGCCGTCGCCGCCGTCCGGGCCGCCCAGCGGAATGAATTTTTCTCGTCTGAAGGAGACGCAGCCGGAACCGCCGTCGCCCGATTTGACGTATATCTTAACTTCGTCTATAAAACTCATGTTTTTCCCGTGCAAACGGCAAAAGCCCGGACCATCAGGCTCCGGGCTTTTGCGCTATTTGTTTTGTTGCGATTACTAGTTGGCCGGGTACACGGAGACCTTCTTACGGTCTTTCCCCATGCGCTCGAACTTCACCACGCCTTCGATGAGGGCAAAAAGGGTGTAATCCTTTCCCAGACCGACGTTGTTCCCCGGATGGATCTTCGTGCCGTGCTGACGGTAGAGGATGTTGCCGGCTTTGACAGTCTCGCCGCCGAACTTCTTGCAACCAAGCCTCTGGCCATCTGAGTCGCGGCCGTTCCTGGAACTGCCGACGCCTTTTTTGTGTGCCATTTTCTGCTCCTCTTGACGGTAGCGTCCGTGATCACGCTGATCCCGGGCTCCCGCACCGTCTTGTTAATATTACCTAGGCGTTGATCTTCTCAATCCTCAGTATCGTCCTGAGTTGACGGTGCCCGTTAAGTTTCCTGGAGTCTTTCCGGCGCTTGGACTTGAAGACCAGAATCTTCTTGTCTTTGCCCTGCTCGACAAT
>Ga0209317_1000908_pt1 | contig 30272 bp, 22 predicted proteins | sample RifGroB2_FD_183994 | JGI IMG/M metagenome (GOLD analysis project Ga0209317, IMG submission 183994) | Soil microbial communities from Rifle, Colorado, USA - Groundwater B2 (SPAdes) (version 2) | ecosystem: Environmental > Terrestrial > Soil > Unclassified | place: Rifle, Colorado | collected...
TGGAATACAGCAAGGACGGCGCATCCTGGACTCAAGCCTACAGCGGGATCGGCAGGGCTTATAACTTCACAGCGGCAAACGGGAATTACCACTTCCAGGTGAAGGCGAAAAAGTTGGGATACGCCGACAGTGGTTGGAAAGTGTCAAGCAGCGTTACGGTAACCCGTGAATAATTATATCTGAAGAAGTAAGACATCTCCCATCTCTGGAGGGGGATGTCTTACTTTCCTCCTCGCAGCTCTCCGCAACTCTTCCCCCTTTTATATCCATTAGGCTCGAATCTGTAGCTTCCTTTGTCCAGCTTCTCGTGGATGAGCAACAGCAGCTTTTTATGCAGTTCCTCAAGAAGCTCAAGCCGCTTGGGAGTGATGTAGCGGAGGAGAGTCCTGAGGTTTAAGAGTTGCGGCATACATCGCGGCCAGTTCGCGCAGGGCCCGTTCGCCATCCCCTCTGAAGGATGAGCCATGCATGATCGCGAGAAGCTTCGGCCTGAGCCCGGCCAGCATCTGCAAAGTGGCATCGGTCCATGGCGCATACGGATATCCGCGGTGAAGCGGCCCCGCTTCGTAGGCCAGCAGCGCCTGCCGTGCCTGTTCAACGACATCGTCTTCCGTCAAGGGAGCCCTTTCGCCGTTTTGGAGAAAGAGATCCGAGCAGAATAAGGTGGCGCCGGTCTCTTCAAAAAGAAGACTTGCATCCCAGGCATGGGGGACCTGGGGGGTCTCGATAAAACGCAACCTGCGCCTGCCCGTGGTGAGGACCTCCCCGTCTGCCATCACCCGGGTCCTGCCCCCGGTGTAGTCGTTTATATTCACCATTGCACCGATGGTGCCGCAGAGCGCTTTCGCACCGGAGGCAAGCTCCAGCCACTCGTTCAAGGAACCGCATTCGTCGGCCTCGAAATGACTGAAGCTTATCCAGCGGATACGCGCCGGATCGATGATGCTCGCAACAGCATGGCGGACCTGCGGCAACATCCCACGCATGCCGGTATGGTAGAGGAGCGGTTCGTCGTCAACCAGGAGGAACTGGTTGAACTGGAGATCGATCTTGGCGATGTAGGTCGACAGTCGGTACAGGTCCGGCGCGATCGCATCGATGCGGGTTTTCATTGCGCTACCTCCAGGTGCCGGGTTAGCCAACTTGTCTCAGGCCGGCTTGATGTTCTGATTCATCCGGAAGAGGTTGGTCGGGTCGTACTTATTCTTTAGCTGCACCAGCCGGTTGTAGGTCGCACCGTAGGCAAAGGGGAGGCGGTCGGCCTCCTCCTGGGTCAGGAAGTTCACGTACGCACCGCCGCTGGCGAACTCCTTAGATCTTGCGAAGAATTCGCGCGCCCAGGCGATGCAGCGCTCGTCCTCGGCGGCGGAATCCCAACGGGCGTGCACGTTCATCACGTAGTTGGCGTCCCGGCTCGAGTAGGCCATCGCCTCGGAGGGTACGCGGGCCGTCTGGCCGCCGATCGAGCCGATGAAGATTTCGCATTGCGGCGACGGCAGCACGCCCGCGAATTCGATGATGGAGTCGATGGCGCCGTCGCTGAGCCGCGAGAAGTTATGGGACTTCCAGTAGTTGCGCGCCCCCTTCGTCAGGAGCGGATCGAAGGCCTGCTGCCAGGCTGTGTACGGCTGCACGCCGACATGCTCGCCCAGCACCGTGCCGAAGCCACGCAGCGGCCCGATCAGCTTCTCGCCCTCGGCGGGATCCCCCGTGTAGCATATGGCGAGCGCGACGATCTCCTTGCCGTGGACGTCCTCGGGCAGGAAGGGGAGCGGAGGCGCCTTCCGAGTGACCATCCATACGTTGAGGTCGTCCGGCATGGCCTCGGTGAAGCGGGCGAACTGCGCAAGCACGGGCTTCGCCTGGCCGAACGGGAAGACGATGAGCCCGCTGAGCAGGTCAGGGCCTACTGGATGGAGTTGAAACTCGAATCGGGTGACGATGCCGAAGTTCCCACCCCCGCCACGAATCCCCCAGAAGAGATCGCCGTTTTCCGTTTCGCTGGCGTGCAACCGGGCGCCGTCGGCCGTGACGACATCAGCTGAGAGCAGATTGTCGATGGTCATGCCGTACTTCCGGCTCAGCCAGCCGAAGCCTCCGCCCAGCGTCAGGCCGGCCACCCCCGTGGTCGAGTTGATGCCCAGAGGCGTGGCGAGTCCGTGCGCCTGCGAGGCCGCGTCGAATTCGGCAAGGGTGCAGCCCGGCTCGACGTTCGCCCGACGTGCGTCCCGGTCCACCTGAACGTTCTTCATCAGCGACAGGTCGATCATGAGGCCGTCGTCGCAGACGGCATTGCCCGCGATGTTGTGCCCGCCCCCCCGGATAGAGACGAGCAGGTTGCGCTCGCGAGCGAACCCGACGCTCCGGACCACATCCTCAGGCGACATGCAACGGGCGATCAGGGCGGGCTTGCGGTCAATCATCGCGTTCCAGATCCGGCGTACCTCCTCATAGCGCGCGTCGCCGGGAAGAAGCACATCTCCGCGCAAGTGAACCTTGAACTCATCTATGTCGGTCATTGGTAGCTGCTTCATGTTGGTCTCCTTTTTTTCATGATCTTTCCGGCGCCTGCGGCGTGGATGGCACCAGTGGCTTGGGCGGCTGCCCCCTCGGGAAGTAGAAGATTATGGTAAAGAAGATTAGCTGTAATGAATTAAAACTCAACTCCACAATAATAAGAGGGTGAATAGATGCTTTTTTGCCGGCCGCCTCACTGAGATGTAAAGTTTTCTTACAAGTTTGCTCATCTGATGTTATTTTTAACCCTTGATGAAGGTAGGGGGCGGGGGCGGAGCTCGGTCGGGGCTGTTCAAGCCACGGTTCAGCGGCGCCTCGCCTAACCAGGAAACAGGAGCGGATCATGAACGATACGGAGCTGTTTTGGAAGGTTGAGGATCAGGTGGCACGGTTGACGGAGCTTGTCAGCCAGGACCTTCAGTTGCGCGAAGCTCCGCTGCGGCGGGACGTCCGGTCCCTGGGGCGGCTGCTGGGAACGGTTATCCGCGAGCAGGCTGGTGAACAGGCTTTCATTGCCGAGGAGGAGCTGCGCCATCTGGCGATCAAGCACCGGAACCTGAGCAATGAGCTGGGCGAGAGCTGCCTCGACTGCCCGGAAGAGCAGGAACTCCAGGAACAGGCGGCGCAGATCGTCGGCAGGATGCGTGTCGGCGAGGCGTACCAGATCGTGAAGGCTTTCTCCACCTACTTCGAATTGACCAACCTGGCCGAAACCAACCACCGTAAACGACGCCAACGTGCCGCCCGGGTTGCCAGCAAGGAACCGGACAAGCCGGGCTCCATGCGCGGCACCCTGCTGCGCATGCGGGGGGAGGGGATCTCCGCCGACGAGGCGCTGCGCCTTTTGCGGCAGGTGCAGGTCGTTCCGGTGTTCACGGCGCATCCAACCGATGTGGCGCGGCGGGTGGTTCATTTCAAGCGCCGGCGTATCGCTCACGAATTGGAGATGCTCGACCGGCTCCCCCTGACCGATATCGAGGCGCTGCGGGGGCAGAGCGCCGTGCTTGCCGAGATTACGGCGCTCTGGCAGACCGACGAGGTGCGCCGACGCCAACCGACGGTGCTCGATGAGATCAAAATGGGGCTCGACCATTACCCCGATTCCCTGATAACGCCGATCCACGAGCTTTACCAGGACATGGCGGCGGCATTCGGCGAAGTCTACGGTACCGACATCCGGAGCGGCATGCTGCCGCGAGTGGTCAGTTTCGGCTCCTGGATCGGCGGGGACCGGGACGGCAACCCGTATGTCACCTCTAAATCCACCGGCGAGGCTTTGCAGAAGGCGCGCGAGATCATTCTGAGCAACTACGTCGAGTCCCTGGAGGAACTGCGCCGCCTCCTGACCCCTTCGGTCTGCCGCATAGAGGTGACTCCCGGGCTGGAAGCCGCAGTGAGAAACTATCGTGACACCCTTGCCTCATGCGATCTGGAGAGCGATACCGTACCGGAGTGCGAGCCTTACCGGCGCTTGGTGGTCTGCATGCTTCATCGCCTGCGCTGTTCCCAGCATGAGCCGGATAACTCCGATGCCTACCCAGGCGCCGCCATTTTCGAGAAAGACCTGTTGCTCATGGATGAGAGCCTTAGGGAAAACGGGGGGGAGCGGTTGGTTCGGGCGCTGCTCGATCCGCTCCTGCTGCGGGTGAGAACCTTCGGTTTTCATCTGCACACTCTCGACATCCGTCAGCATGCCCGGGTTCATGCCAACGCGGTAGCGGAACTGGCAGCACTCGGCACGGCCGGCGCCGGTTTGTCGGCGGCGTTGCCTGCGAAACCCGGCCCGGAAACGACCGAACTGCTCGACACCCTCCGGACCATTGCCATCCTGAAGCGGCGCTATCCGGCGGAGGCCATCAAAAGTTACGTCATCAGCGGCGCTTCCCGCGTGCAGGACGCCCTTTCCCTGGTCTGGCTGATGGAGCTTTGCGGCGTGCAGGTGGCCGCCGGCGGTGACGGCGGTGACGGCGATCCGGGGGTGATGCCGGTTCCGCTGTTTGAGTCCATCGAGGACCTTCGCCATGCGCCGGAAATCTGCCGCACCCTTTGGAGTTTGCCGGAGTATGCGCCCTACCTCGATTCCTGGGGGCGCAGGCAGGAGGTCATGCTCGGCTATTCCGACTCCAACAAGGATGGCGGCATGCTCACCAGCTCATGGGAGATCTACAAGGCGCACAGGGAGTTGCACCTGGTAGCGGCCGACTGCGGTGTCAAGCTGGTGTTGTTCCACGGCAGGGGAGGCACGGTGGGCCGGGGGGGCGGTCCCACTCATCGCGCCATCGTGGCCCAGCCGGCAGGAGCCTTTAACGGGTCGCTTAAAATAACCGAGCAGGGAGAGGTCATCAACTGGAAGTACTCGGATGCCTCCCTGGCGCAGCGCAACCTGGAACTGATGGTGGCTGCCTCCCTTGAGGCCCTGGCTCGTCCCGGCCGCCTGGCTGCGCTGCCGGATGACTCATGGGAAAACGCCCTGGAGGAGATGGCCGTCGATGCCTACGCCTTCTATCGCGAACGGGTGGCCGAGAATCCCGACATCATCCCGTATTTCGAACAGGCCACCCCGGTGCAGGAGTTCGAACTGGCCAAGATCGGTTCACGACCGGCAAGGCGCGGCGCCGCCCTGGACCTGACCGACCTGAGAGCGATTCCCTGGGGGTTCGGATGGATGCAGAGCCGTCATGTCATCCCCGGCTGGTTCGGTGTGGGGCATGCGATGGAGCGTTTCGCGGCAAAAGGGGAGGGGGAAAGGGAGCTGATGAGGGAGATGATGCGCCGCTTCCCCTTCTTCTATGACCTGATCCGCAACGTGGAGCTGGCGCTTACCAAGGTCGACCTGCCTCTGGCACGGCTCTATTCCGAGCTGGTGCCCGACCGGGAACTGCGGGAGCGGGTGTTCTCCATGGTGATGGAGGAGTACCGGCGCACCACCCGGATCGTTCTGACCATCACCGGCCAATCGCGCCTGCTGGAGAACAATCCCCCCCTGGCCCGGTCCCTGCGCCTGCGCACTCCCTACGTGGACCCGCTCAGCCTGATCCAGATCGAGTTGTTGCGACGCAAGCGGGCAGGGGAGCAGAGCGAGGAGTTGAACTACGTGCTGGCGGCCACCATCAGCGGCATTTCGGCGGGGTTGCGCAATACCGGCTAGTCGCGAGGGTAAAGGGGTGACAAAGCTGGTTCGGATACGCCCGGGAGGACCGGAAAAAACGGCGAAGCTCCTGAATTCAATAGCTTACTGCTCAAGAATGTGCTAAGTATGCAGGGCGGAAACTTGATCGGGTTGAATTGGTTCCTCTGCCGGCGAGCGACCAATCCAAGGGAGATACTGTTATCCATGACGAACAATAAGCCGAAGCCCTTCTCGATGATCCGGGAGTTCCACCTGGCCGACTGGTTCACCCTGGCAAACGCCGCTTGCGGCACTTCGGCGTTATTCGCCATGATGACATACCTGCGGACGGCGGACGTCAGGCACGTCTACTTCGCCTGCGGGCTGGTTTTCGCCGCTTTGATATTCGACATACTGGATGGAAGGATTGCCCGGTGGCGGCAGAAGAGCTCGGCCATGGGGCTGGATCTCGACTCTCTCGCCGATATCGTCTCTTTCGGAGTAGCCCCGGTTGTCATCGCCTACGCGTGCGGCATGCAGGGGTTGTACGACCGCATCGTACTCACCTTTTTCGTGGCTTGCGGAGTGTCCCGCCTGGCCCGTTTCAACGTCACGGCCGAGGCGCTGTCTGAAGGCGGGAATAAGGTGAAGTACTTCGAGGGGACTCCCATTCCGACCTCGGTGCTGCTGGTCGTCATGTTGTGCGTGGCCGCCTCCCAGGGCGCCTTGGGTGAGTCGCTATGGTTCGGGGAGGTGATGTTCGCCGGTTTCACGTTGCACCCGATCGTCCTCTTCTTCGCGCTCTCAGGTTCGCTCATGGTGAGCCGCATACGGTTCCCCAAGTTCTGACCCGCCCCCAGCCTAAATCTTTCACGCGGATCAAATCTGATAAGAAATCCTGTTACGGATCTGTTCGGAATCAAACCCCGCGCTTGAGCGCCGCGATGCGCTCCTCCAGCGGCGGGTGGGTCATGAAAAGGCGCTTGATGCCGTGACTCACCGGGCCGGAGATGCCGAAGGCCGCCAACTGGTCGGGCAGATGGGGCTGGTCGACGCGGCTGCGCAGTTTCTCCAGGGCGGAGACCATCTTTTCCCGCCCCGCCAGGGAGGCCCCGCCGGCATCGGCGCGGAATTCCCGCTGCCGGCTGAACCAGAAGACTATCGTGCTGGCCAGGATGCCGAAGACCATCTGGGCCAGGATTGAGGTGATGAAGAAGGCAGGCCCGTGGCCGCGCTCGGTCTTGAAAACCACGCGGTCCACGAGATGTCCCACCACCCGCGAGGCGACGATGACGAAGGTGTTGACCACCCCCTGGATCAGCGCCAGGGTGACCATGTCGCCGTTGGCGACATGGCTTATTTCGTGTCCCAGCACCGCCTCGGCCTCGTCCCGGTTCAGGGCGCGCAGCAGGCCCGTGCTGACCGCCACCAGGGCGTTGTTGCGGCGCATGCCGGTGGCGAAGGCGTTGACATCCGGCGCCTCGTAAATCGCCACCTCCGGCATGCCTATCCCGGCTTTCGCCGCCTGCCGGCTCACGGTCTGCACCAGCCATGCCTCCGCCTCATTGGACGGGCTCGTGATGACATGGGCGCCGGTGAGCCTTTTCGCGGTCCATTTGGAGATGGCGAGCGAGATCAGCGATCCGCCGAAGCCAAAGACGGCCGCGAAGATGATCAGATTGTTAAGGTCCAGGCCCACCCCCTGCTCGTCCAGGATGCGGCCTACGCCGAGCAGGTTCAGCACCACGCCGAGTACCAGGACTATCGCCAGGTTGGTGACGACAAACAGCATGACTCTCTTGAACATTTGAACCCTCCTTTCTTTTAGCTGCAGCAAGCTGAAAACCGAAAAAAACGGTTCGCTGACGGCATGTAGCAGGCCGGCATGTCGACGAACCGTTTTGGAACATCAGGAGAAGGGGAGAGTTTCCCCGGCTCCGCTACCCTGAGCCGGATATAGCGTCCGGCTCAGGTGTTCTCTATGTCGACCAGGTCGATCTCGAATACCAGCTCCTTGTCGGCCAGATGCGGGTTGTTGTCCACCTTCAAGCCCTGATCCGAAACGATGATGCAGAATTCGTCCGGGTCCCCCTGGTTTACCACCTGGTGCTGCAAGATCCCGCCGCTTGGCCCTATGGGCGCCGCGGTGTCCAGGGAATGATGTGAGGCCGTCCCAGGCTCCCTGCGGCCATACGCCTTTTCGGGGGGGATTGTCACCTTTTTCGATTCTCCCGCGGACATCCCCTCCAGGGCCTGTTCAAAGCCCCGCATAACCTTTCCCGCCCCTACCGTGATCCGAAGCGGATCACCTCCGGCTGTCGATTCGACCACCTCTCCATTTTTCAGCATGGCCGTGTAATGCACAAGGACGGTGCTTCCCTGTTTAACCTGTGGCATTTGAGACCTCCTTGGTCGCTAAGATTGGCAAAGTTTAGCAGGCTCGCATGAATCCGCCACAGGTTGGCTGAGACTGAGGGGCGAATCTGCTTTCCAGCACAGTAGTTAGCCTGGGGGAGCGGGCTCATGGTGGTGATCTCGGGATTGCTTCTTCTGCTTTGTTCGTTTTTTACGGCGCTTTCTCTGCCTCCTGTTGGACTTCCACCTGTTATTGGGTAACATTGGTGTCTTTAAACCCGCGCGCAGTACCAATAACTGTCACATTGACCGGCCACCAGCGACTTTTCATTGACTGCCATGCTCTACGATCAGGAATCCCCGTTACCAGCCTGTTGCAAATGCAGCGCCCAACTCGGGAAAATGGGGTATGCAGGCAGAGGACGAACTGAACCATTGGCTGGTCGACAGTCTGAAAGGAGATGAAAGCCATGCAACTAGCGACCACCACTGAACGCGTGCAAATGCATACCGATGAAGAAGTTAACAGGAAAATCATGGCGGGATTGAAGCATCGTCTCTGGTACTATCTCGATCATCCCGAGGAAATAGATGCCCGCTTGCTTGCCTTGCAGCGGGAGTGGGATATCGAGCGCGCCATTGAGGCCAATGCCGCCACCCTCGCTTTGACCGGCCTTGTACTGGGTTTTGTGGCGAGCAGGAAGTATTTGCTGCTGCCCACGGTCGTCACCGGCTTTTTGCTGCAACACGCCTTGCAGGGTTGGTGTCCGCCCGTTCCCGTCTTTCGCCGTTTCGGCATTCGCACCCAAGGCGAAATCCAGCTGGAACGCTACGCATTGAAAGCACTGCGCGGCGATTTCGCGTCCTTTGAAAAGCCTGTGCCGGCAAAGGAACGTGAGCGGAGCCTGCCTGTCAAATTGCTGCAGGCAGCGCAGAGGTAGGCTTTTACTTGTTTGGATTGCTCTGATCTAGGAATGGACGACTAATAAAATCCGGAAGGAGGCGAATATGAACCCTGAAATTGCGAAACTGACCCCGGCCCAGAAATTGATGAAACAGGCGATACACGAAATAGACGATTATTTCGGTGAGGGTGTGGCCTTTAAAAACATCGAGTTCTTGGGAAGTTACATGCAGACCCTGTCGATCCTGGAGCTCAAGGAGACGCTTAGAAACAAACTCTGATGAAAACCTGGGGGGGCGAACCTCCCCAGGCTTTCTTTCCAGCGCCGCGGCCCCCTTCGTTGTCGCGGGTTATTGCCGAAGGTCACGACTGCTGTCCCTGGAAGGTTCGCTCACAGTTCCTGAATACAAAGGGGCACGGCATGTGCTGTAACCCCTTTGTATTGGAGCAGTCACGGCCATTTTGCTGATCTTGAACTACCTCGCCGGCACCAAGGCATCGAAACTTTGTATCCATTGGCCACTGGTAAACCCGTCGCCGCCATCATCCCCCCGGTACTTATAGGTAAAGCGGAGTCTTGTCCCCGGCGCGACAGCATAGGGGAGCTTGACGGTGAAAGGGGCTGTTTCATCCATGCCAAGCTGAAGGGGGATTATGAATGTCATGGATTGTTCCACTACCTTGCCTGCCGGGTCCAGTACCGATACCCATACCTCCAGATCATGCATCAGATGGTAACGGACGTTTTTTACCACCCCGTCTATTATCGTTTTTCCCTCCGCGACCCTGGTCTCCCAGGCCAGGGTCAGGTCGAACTGGGAGTAGCGTTGGGGCAGTGTCTCCAATCGCTGTTGGTCGATGTCGGGGTAGGTGGCGCAGGCGCCAAGCAGGGCAGACATCATCACCAGTATCAATATGCGTCGCATGGCAGTTACCTCCTTTAGCCGTTGACCAATTGTACGCGAGGAGGCGCAATACCACAATGAGACGCTACTGCGCTCATTCAGCTACGGACACCTCGATGCGGCGCGGTTTGGCTGTCTCAGCCTTGGGGAGGCGCAGCGTTAGTACTCCGTTGTTGAATTCCGCCTTCACCGCAGACTGGTCTATGACGTCGGGTATCTGGAACTGTCTGTAGTAGGGCGCCCACTCGAACTTTTTGCTGAAAGCAAAGGGGGGAGGGGGAGCCGGATTGAAGCGGGACAAGCAGGGCTAGCCATTCACCTTATCGTTCCCATGCTCTAGTGTGGGAACGTTTTATCGTTCTAATCGTTCCCACGCTCCCGCGTGGGAACGCAGCGTGGGACGCTCCCGCGTCCCGGATGTAGCCTGTGGTTTAAGACGCTGGAGCGTTCAAAAGCCTACGTTCCCACGCTGGAGCATGGGAACGATGATTGAAGGCTGCCTCGCCTGGGGGAGGATTGAAGGCTGCCTCACCTGGGGCCCAAGCTCCCGGGGGCAGGCGAGGCAGCTTCGGGAAAACGGCTACTTGCCGGCGCGGTCCATGCAGTTTTCAACCCCCCTGGAATGGCCCCTGTGTTTGCCGCCTTTTCTGTCCTTCTGCCTGGCTTGAATCTCCTTCAGTTTCGTGGCCTGGTCCGGGGTGAGCAGCGCGAGGAACTGTTTTGCCTGTTCCGCCCTTTGCACCGCGAGATCCGCCTCTAAAGTGGCAACCTTGGCAGCCTGCGCCCTTATGTCGTATTCATCCGTGCTGCCGGAATGCACCAGGGTTCGCAACTGGCGCTTTTCCGCCATCATGGCCTCCATCAGCGGCCTTTGCTCCGCCCGGCTCTTTTCGAAGAGGGCCTTCCCGGAGATTTTCTGCTGGTCGGAAAGATCCAACTCCCTGGCCATTTTCTTGAAAAAGCGCTCCCCTCCCCGATGGCCCTTGTGTTTTAGCTGCTGCCCCGATCTTGCTTCCGGTTGCCCGGCAGGTGAACCGGATTCGGCGAATGCAAGCTGGCCTCCGAAGGCTGCGGCTGCGGTGATGCAGGTGAACAATGCTAGAGGTCTTAGATGTTTTCTCATCCCTATGCTCCTTTTTTGCTGTTTGTTCCGGAAAATCCCGGTTGGTCATGGCGATGGAGCAACACTACCCTTTAAATGTGGACGCAATGTGGAAGAAGTGAGGAAATGCAAAAGCACCCTGCCCTGCAAAACCAAGAACCTTCCCCCCACCCGCCTTCCGAAAATGTAGGCGGAGGGCATTTTGCCGTTACATGAAGGTCAGCCGGCAGCCGGAGGCTTTCCGCATGCTCATGGCTCGCCTCCGTGAGTTATAGCGATATCTTTTTTCTCTCAATGGATCTTGATATCCGGATTTGTATTGATAGAGTATTTTAAAATTCTGACGCTATGTTTAAAATGGGGGTGCTATGAAGATTCCAGTTGTGTTTGCTGATGAAAGGCGAGGCTTGGTAAAGGCAGAGGAACTCCAGAAACTGATCGAGAGTGCCGCGATCGTCTCTTTCCTCCGCAGTGATGGCGAGAGTGTTCATGTTGGATTTGACACAGTGCGGGGCATGGGTGGCAGAAAGTACCGCGGGCCGGAACGCAGAGGTAACGTCCTTTTCTGCTGACTGTTGGCCCATCAATCGGAAGTCAAAAGGCCGGCCCTCATCTTGGGACCGGCCTTGGCATTCATATCTAATCCCCCAGCCCGCATATCGAATATGTACTCTGCCCCAGTTGAAAAGGCTTCCTGAACCGGTGCCTCTCGGATTCCGACTACGCCCAGACGATACCCCCTGAATGCGGATGCGGACGCTTCCGTTTGCCCATTTGCTAAAAAACTTCATGTTGTCCCGTTTTGAGAATGCTTGTTTGTTTTCATTTTTGCAAAACAGCGATGTGCTTTCGCATTTCTGCAAATGACCGGCCGCGATGCATTAGCGGTGAACAACGTGCTGATATTACGCCGCATAGTCTCCGTATCCATCTTAAACGTTACCCAGGCTTTTTTGCCGTAATGCGAAAAGCGGCATTGCACGACGGGCTGCACATGACTTGACTATGTTATAAGTTGTCTATTTTATTGAATTAATCTTGATATACAAAGTTTTAAAACATTGGTATGCAAGTTGCTAAGGCTATGGCAACAGTCGTCAATCAAACACATCGGAGGTATACGCATGTCACAACAAACGTCATCAAGCAAGGGCTGGCAGGTAGTCATGGCCGGAACCGGAATCAACCTGGCGCTCGGGGTGCTGTATGCCTGGAGCATTTTCAAGGGAGCCATCAAGTCGTCCATCGAAACCGGCGGTCCCAACGCTTTCCAATGGAGCCTTGGTTCCATCAACGACCCGTATGCCCTTTGCTGCCTCTTCTTCGCCTTCTCCATGATCATTGCCGGCAAATGCCAGGACAAGATCGGCCCCGCAAGGACCGCGCTGATCGGCGGCCTGTTGGTCGGAAGCGGGTTCGCCCTCATGGGTTACTCAAACAGTTACGCCGCCTGGGTGACAGGTTTCGGCGTGCTTGCCGGTTCGGGCTTTGGCTTTGGCTACTCCGCGGCGACCCCTCCTGCCCTCAAGTGGTTCTCCGCCAAGAAGACCGGCCTGATCGCCGGTATCGTCGTCGCGGGTTTCGGTCTGGCGCCGGTCTACATCGCGCCGCTCTCAAGTTACCTGCTCGGCGTCTACGGCATCCAGACCTCGATGTACATCCTGGCCGCCGGTTTCGCCGTCGTCGTATGCAGCCTCTCCTTCGCACTGGTGAACCCGCCCAAGGGTTTCGTACCGGTGGAGCCTGTCCTGAAGGGTGATGCGGCCGCCGCTCCCGCCAAGAAGGCCGTCCACGACGCCAGCGTCGGCGAAATGCTCCGCTCTCCCAAGTTCTACATGCTTTGGGCCACCTTCTTCATCGGCTCCGGCGCCGGCCTCATGGTTATCGGCAGCGTGGCGGGTCTCGCCAAGCAAAGCATGGGCGCCATGGCCTTCGTGGCGGTAGCCATCATGGCCGTCGGCAACGCCTCCGGCCGTGTGGTGGCGGGCGTGCTCTCCGACAAGATCGGCCGTCGTGCCACGCTCACCATCATGCTTTCCTTCCAGGCGATCCTGATGTTCGCCGCCGTTCCCGTGGTCGGTTCGGGCAGCGCGGTACTGCTGGTGCTGCTTGCTTCCTTCATAGGCTTCAACTACGGTTCGAACCTCACCCTGTTCCCTTCCTTTGCCAAGGATTACTGGGGGTTCAAGAACTACGGCCTGAACTACGGCGTCCTGTTCAGCGCCTGGGGCGTCGGCGGGATGGTGATGGGGCGGGTCTCCGAGATGATGAACGCCCAGCCCGGCGGCCTGAACAAGTCCTTCATCCTGGCCGGCAGCTGCTTGGCCTTTGGCACCGTTATCACCTTCTTCCTGCGCGAGAAGGTGGCCGTTACCGCTGAGGCAACCGAGCTTGCCGGCGAGAAAGTCGCGGTCAAGGTTGCCGCCTAAGCGCCGCGTACGTTTATGCTGAAAAAAGACAGGGTCATGCATTTCCGCATGGCCCTTTTTTTGATGATGATGGTATCATGCTAGCCCGCTGGTTCACCCTTACCGTCGAAAGGAATCTGCAATGGATACTACCTATGTCACCATCATGCTGGTCGTTTTTCTTGTGCTGACCGGTCTCGCCATCGATATAGGATACATGTATGTGAGCGAGGATGATCTGAAAACTTCGGCCGAGACCGCAGTTTTGGCAGGAACGCAGACCATAAAGCAACGGCACCTGCTCCAGTTGCAGACCGACCCTAAGAAAATCGGCGAGGTCACGGCTGATCTGGTGCAGTCAAAAGCGAGGAGCGCCGCGGTCGATTCCGTTTCCGGAAAACATGCCGCAACCGCCCTGGTGGGTCTTTCCAACGACAACGGCAACGCCCTGAACGGCGACAACGACATCACCGTCGGCTTCTGGAACGTCAGCAGCCGCAGTTACACCCCGGGCGGAACCCCGGTGAACGCGATGCAGGTAAGAACCAGGCGCACAGCTGAGAGCAGTTCCGTCGGCATGGGGAGCCTGGGGAGCTTCATGGCCAAGATCACCGGCACCGACTCCTTCGGGTCAACCCCCATCGCCACGGCCGCCGTTCTCCCGGGGACGCGGGCGAATATCGCCCTCTGCGCAGAAGCCTGCGCGCCATCCTGTGCCTATCCCGAGATATGCAGCATTCCGGAGAGGCAGATGAGTCACGCGCCGTGGGATCCCAAGAAGGAAAGTTCGGCCGCCGACCGTTACCTCTACACATCCCTGCTGCATCCCGCCACCATAACCAACACCATGGCCGACATGGTGTGCCAGGAAATGCCGGTACAGGAAGTGTGCGGCATGCCGATATTCACGGCGGGGCGTACCAGCGACGCGACCATGCTGGATATAAAGGCGATGATGTACGATCCGAAAGTGGATAGCTCCAACAAGGAATACGACCAAAACGGCAACCTCCAGGGATGGTGGGTCGTCGTTCCGGTAACCGACTGCGCCGCCTTCAAGGCGGGTGTGGCATTCGAGCAGCACACAGTGACCAAATACTCGCTGGTGCGTATCAGCAGGATATGTTCCAGCGGCACTGTGGGATGCGGCAAGTCGGGCGCCGCCTCGGATCTGCCGGCTTCAGCGTGCGGCGCCGGCGACGGCGGGTTGTACATAGACCGCATCTCCTGCGTCGGTTGCGACACCAAGTCCAAAATAGTATTTCCAGGGCTGCGTCCGGTCCTGGTCAATTAGCGGCCAAGCGACGGGCCTTGCGGAGATTCCCAGGCGAAAAGGAGGACCTTGATGCGACGCTGCCAGGAAATGCCCCCCGAGGAGTTGAAAAAGGCGATTGAACAGTTCAACGGTGGCGACTGGTTTGAGTGTCACGAGATACTGGAAGAGCTCTGGGTGGGAGAGAAGGGAGAGTTGCGCTACTTCTATCAGGGGTTGCTGCAGATCGCGGTCGCGCTCCATCACTGGCGCAACGGCAACTTCAAGGGTGCTCTCAACCTGTTGCAGGGGGGAGGCGATTTGCTGAGCCTTGTTTCACCTGCCTGCCAGAGGATCGATGTGGCGCGGCTGATAGCCGATGCCGGAAAAGCGCATGACGAGTTGACCGCCCTTGGCGAGGAGCGTATGTCGCAGCTGGGGCTCCACCTGATACCCAAGCTGCATCCGGCAAGGCCTCCTTGCGCGGCGTGAGATACCCGATGGTCTTGGCAAGGAATGGCCAAGGACGTTGACAACCCGTGCCGGATCGGGCACATTGTGCGACGGGAAATCTTTTGGATCGTCAAACGGAGTAACACAGCATGTTCTGGCTCAAGTTCGTAGGAATCGTAGTCATTCTTACCGTCGGCATATTTGTCATAGCGTTTCTTGAAGATCTGTTCGTCAGTGGGCCGCGCAGGCGCCAACTCAAGGCGAAGGCGCGCGAGAAGTTGGCTGGAAGCGGGAGACTGGAGCAGTAGCAAATCGGAAGATCCGGGGGAGCCGGCTGGCCGTTAGCCGGCAGGAGGGTTAGGGGTAGGGGCGCCAAGGGAAAGGAAGCCGATGTAACGCTTGGATGCCCGATTGGAAGAGGGAAAGAATTTTTCAAATAAAAGAGTTGACTCGCCCGGGAAGCCTATGGTACAAGTTTGGACTCAATGACGCGGGGTGGAGCAGTCTGGTAGCTCGTCGGGCTCATAACCCGAAGGTCACAGGTTCAAATCCTGTCCCCGCAACCAAAACATAACAAGGCACTTGGCTATATCAGCTGGGTGCCTTTTTTGTTGTGGTGGATACTTTCCAGTCCTTCCCGGCCTTTCGCCTTTTCCTGCTGCTTGAGATAATCTTTGACATTACTCGACCGGAACTATCACAGTGCGGAAGTAAACGACGCCGACATTTTTTCTTGACAATAGTTCGTCTGCGAACTACATTACCTCCATGGTTAAGCAAGTCCGTACAGTGAAAAATGATACGCACAGCGTCGTTGCACGAATTTCGCGGATCCGCGAGGCTGCTAATCTGCTGATCGAGCGGGAACTGCAGGCAAGAGGAGTGTCCGGAATCGTGCCGGCACACGGAGCAGTTCTCCAGTTCCTGTTCAGGCAGCAGGAGTCGGTGCCCATCAAGTCCCTGGTTGAGCAGTCGGGCAGGGTCAAGTCGACGGTGACCGGCATTGTCAATACTCTTGAGCGCTACGGTTATCTGAACAAGCAGGAGTGCGAGTCGGATGCACGGTCTACCCGCATCACCCTGACAGAAAAAGGTAGGGCGCTACAGAAGGAATTCGAGGAGATCAGCGAAAAACTTCTGTCCCGTGTTTTCGGGGACATGCCCCCATCCGACCGGGAGCGCTTGGTGGAACTGCTGACGCAGGTCGAGACCAATCTGAGCAACTGATTTTTTTTAACCCAAAAGTTCGGCCACGAACCATATGCGTGAGGCGCGAATGGATCCGCGTACCCTAGACCACAAACCAGATCACAGGAGAGCCCCATGAAAACAGTCATTAATTTTCTTGCCCAAAGCCAACAACAGTATCTCGCCACCGTTGGGACTGACAAAAAGCCTAAGGTCCGGCCGTTCCAGTTCATGCTGGAAGAAGCCGGGAAACTATACTTCTGCACCTCCAACAAGAAGACGGTGTTCAAGGAGATGCAAGAGTATCCAAACGTGGAATTATGTGCTTCGGGGGGAAACTATTCCTGGTTGCGGCTGAGCGGCAGGGTCAGATTTTCCGATGATCTGGGAATGAAGGCGAAGATTCAGGAGGCAAGCCCGCTCGTGAAGTCGATTTACCAGACCTCGGACAACCCGGACTTTGTCATTTTCTATCTTGAGGAGGCAGTTGCGACTATCACTGACTTCAGCGGGGCGCCACCGCAAATCGTCAGATTCTGACATGGTGTAAACGGCAACTCCTGCAAACCGTGATCGCCATGATCCAGGGCCAGGCCGACCGGTGCGCCGATAGCGCCGCACTGCTGCATGCACTGGGCGGAGGCTGGTGGAGCACCACATCAGAGGATTTGCCTGTAGGGGCGAATCATCATTCGCCCGCACCTTAGGCCAAATCCCCCCTGCCAGGGGGGGAGGTCTTGGTTTTCCCAAGGGGGAGAGTTGTCCGGAATATGAAAGGGCTACCCGCGCCGATACTGCGGGTAGCCCTTGTTCATTATTCCATCACGGTTCAAATTCCCAATGCTTCCTTAGCTTGAAAAGGGGCGCATTCTCACAGCATGAGGAAAACCACGCCGGCTTCGACTTTCACCTCGAATTTGGGCGTGAAGCCCTTGTCCGGAGCCAGTGCGACGCCGGTCTCCAAGTTGATGTTCCAGCCATGCATGGGACAGGCAACGGTGTTGCCGAACACGATTCCCTGTGAGAGCGGGCCCCCTTTGTGCGGGCATTTGTCCAGCACGGCGAAGACCTCGTCTTCATGATTGCGGAAGATCGCGACGTCGCCATCCGGATGCTTCACCACACGTGCTCCAAGTTGGGGGATGTCGGTCAGGTCGCAGATTTTTTGCCAGTTGCTCATTGTTGTTCTCCGTAATGGGAAGTGATTCAAGTAATTTTTCAGTCCGCTCTAAAGGCCGGGCAGAGTCAACATCTTAAACTCGTGTTGGGCCACGCCGTCCTGGGTGCGCTCGAACCAGGGATCTTTCTCCAGCGAGAGAGTGTATTTCAGCCGGGCGTAGAGTGCCTTGCGGTTAAGGCTATCCTCCAGCACCTTTTTCTTGACGTAATCGAGACCGACGCGGTGCAGGTAGTGGACGGTCCGCTCCAGGTAGAAGCCTTCTTCGCGGTAGAGCTGGAGGAAAGCACCGGTATATTCCCGAACCTCTTCATCGGTCTTGACCTTGACGAAGAATTGCGCTACCTCGGTCTTGATGCCGCCATTTCCGCCTACATACACTTCCCAGCCGGAATCCACACCGATCAAGCCGACGTCCTTGATGCCGGATTCCGCGCAGTTGCGGGGACAGCCGGAGACCGCAAGCTTGACCTTGTGCGGGCTCCACATGTTGTGCAGCTCTTTTTCCAGCTCGACGCCCAAGGCCATCGATGCCTGGGTTCCGAAACGGCAATGTTCTTTGCCGACGCAAGTTTTGACGGTGCGGATGGATTTGCCGTAGGCAAAGCCTGAAGGCATGCCCAAATCGCTCCACACGTCGATCAGATCTTCCTTCTTGATCCCCAGCAAGTCGATACGCTGGCCACCTGTCACCTTGACCGTGGGCACCTGATACTTCACCGCCACTTCCGCAATCTTCATCAGTTGCGCCGGAGTAGTTACTCCACCCGGCATTTGTGGAACTACCGAGTAGGTACGATCTTTCTGGATGTTGGCATGAGCCCGCTCGTTCACGAAGCGGGATTGCGGATCGTCCTTTGCCTGACCGGGCCAACTGGAAATGAGATAATAATTCAACGCTGGACGGCAGGTAGGGCAGCCGGTCGGGGTGCGCCACTCCAGAAAGTTCATCACCTCGGGAATCGTCAGCAGCTCATAGTTGCGAATGGCCTGGCGGATTTCGCCATGGTTGTGGTCGGTGCAGCCGCACAAGGCCTTTTTCGACTTCGGCTTGACATCGGCCGCGCCTCCCACAGTGGAGATCAATATCTGCTCCACCAAGCCCGTGCACGACCCGCAGGAGCTGGCGGCCTTGGTATGCTTCTTCACTTCGTCTACCGAGAAGAGCCCTTTTTCCTCGATGGTCTTGACGATGGTCCCCTTGCAGACACCGTTGCAGCCGCACACCTCGGCGTCATCCGGCATGTCGGCGGTCTTGTTTTGACCCGCGTGCCCGCCATCGCCCGTCTGCTCTTTCTCCCCGAAAATCAGGCGGTTGCGGATCTGGGTTATGGGGTTGGCTTCACGCAGCAGCTTGATGTACCAGGCACCGTCCGAGGTGTCGCCATACAAACAGGCGCCTACCAGTTTGTCATCCCTGATCACCAGCTTTTTGTAGATACCCCCCATGGAGTCGGAAAGAAGGATTTCCTCCGTGCCGTCATCGCCCATGAAATGGCCGGCCGAAAAGAGATCTATGCCGGAGACTTTCAGCTTGGTCGAGGTGACGGAACCCGAATAGTAACTGATGCCCAGCTGCGCCAGGTGGTTGGCGGCAACCTTGGCCATTTCGAACAGGGGGGCCACCAGGCCATAGGCTACGCCGCGGTGGTTCACGCATTCCCCGACAGCGTAGATGGCAGGGTCATAGGTCTGCATGGTGTCGGTGACGACGACGCCGTGATTCACACAAAGGCCGCACGACTCAGCAAGGCTGGTGTTGGGGCGAATGCCGACGGTCATGACCACGAGGTCCGCCGGGATTTCCTGGCCATCCTTGAAGCGCAAAGCTTTGACCCGGCCATCCTCTCCACCGATCAGTTCCGCAGTCTGCTTTTTCAGGGCAAACTTCAGCCCTTTCCCTTCCAGATCTTTTTGCAGCAGCTTAGCCGCGGGTTTGTCCAGTTGGCGCTCCAGCAGCCATTCGCCGCGGTGAATAACGGTGACATCCATGCCGCGAATCTTCAGGCCATTGGCAGCTTCCAGACCCAGCAACCCCCCGCCGATAACAACAGCGTGTTTATGGGAACGGGCGGCCTCGATCATCTTGTTCACGTCGAGAATGTCGCGGAAGGAGATGACGCCATCCAGTTCCTTGCCCGGCACAGGAAGCATGAATGGTTCGGAACCCGTTGCCAGCAGCAGGCGGTCATATTTCTCGCAGGTGCCGTCTTCCGCGTACACGATGCGGCGGCCCCGGTCGATCTTGGTCACCTTCTTGTTGAGGTGGAGCTTGATCCCATTTTCCTCATACCAATCCAGATCGTTCAGCATGATGTCTCTGATCGTCTGTTCCCCCGCCAGAACGGGGGAGAGCAGTATCCGGTTATAGTTGGCGTAGGGCTCCGCGCCAAATACGGTGATCTCATACCGGTCGGCGTCGAGCTTGAGGAGTTCCTCCAACGTGCGCACACCCGCCATTCCGTTCCCGACCATAACCAATTTCTTTTTTGTCATTCGATGCTCCGTAACCATAACCAGAAGTATCCACCGCTTAACAGCGCCAAAGAGTTTGCTGTTACTGAGCAAGGGTAATGCCACCTCTGCTGCCTTGAATTAATGGCAAAGATAACAGCTACTTGTCAGGTGCCGGGGGATTGCGCGGGCAGTGGGACAGGGTTGAAGTGCCTGAATTTCGTGCAGCGAAACGAAAACCGTGCAGAAGTCGGGGTGGCCTTCGATTCCCCCTCCCTTGACGGGCCTGCGCGCCCGGCAGTCGCAGCCAAGGCTGCTTTGGCGGAGGAGACCTGGAGCACTACGGCGCGCAAGCGGGAGGGGTGTCCGAGGACTACTACCATTATCATCCCATTGCCGGAGTGAACGCGAAAGGCGAGTCACCCCGCTCGCCAAGATGATGTTAGAGGTAACTGGAGTGGGACTGATCGGTGACTTCGGGGGATGCAGGGAGTCGGTGCAGAGGTATGCTGAAGTTACCTGCCCATGAAGATCCGTTCGAAGAGGAACCTGAATTGGCACACTGAAACTTGGTAAGAATGGTGGTTGACATGGGAGACGGGCCCGTGTTACACAACTAGCCAATACAGCTGCAAGTTTGATAAATTCATGAGGCACGGGCCAGTGGGGACAAAGCCCTCACGACCCGAAGGTCACAGGTTCAATCCTGTCCCCGCAACCAATCATAGCAAGGGGTCGTCCAAAACGGATGGCCCCTTTTTCCGTCTTCTCACATGATTCTTTTGAGACTGACGCAGGCGTAGCCGGGTGAAGCAGGCATGTCGAAAAACGGCAAGTTGAAAAAAGCGCAGAACGTCGAAAAGCGTCGGCTCCAGATGGAAGAAGCACTTGAATGCCTCCCCCTCAAGCAGGCGGCCGGAACGCAAACGCTCACCGTCGTTACCAACAAGCCCGCGCTCAGCGTCGTGAAGAAACAACCCAAGCAATGCTCCTTTCATCGCTGCCTTCGGTACGTCGATCCCATATGCACCGTTTGCCCCTACTGCGGCAACCCCTTGCCGGAATGAACCGCGAGAAGCAAGTTTCCCTGCCGTCACTTCCGCACGATTAAGGCATCTCTGCGGTTCAGCCAGGGTCCCTTTTGATAAATCGCCTCAGCATCGCCTCACGTTCAACCCTGCCGCCTCCCCTTGCCATACCCGACTCTCTGCCCTCCGATTTTAGTGACCATCAGTTGCCCCGCTGGAAGTTGGAGACCGTACTTTACATTTTAAAAATCCAACCTAAACTCGATCTATTGCCGACATCAAACATCCCATTTGTCACTGATTGATCTTCGCTATGTGTGGGGAAAACCATCATGGACCTGAGCGAATTCGGTTATATTTTGAATGAATTAGGATTTATGGCTTTTGCAAAACTATCTGCTTCCAGATTTTTATCAATCAATCATTACTATATTTTGCGAAGAAGTACCGCAAATATAAATTTGGACGCGACAACGGTACAAGCTAAATTGAAATTATCACCCATATGCGAAAATGACATTGATGAAATACTAAGAAGTCAGGCGGAGTGCGACGTTTCAGATAAAAAACAGATTCTATCTAGAATGCTTTTTCTCAAAAGCGGTTTTGAAAATTGCCATGTCATCAGGATTAAAAATAAAATCGCCTATATGCAGTGGATAATATACCCGACGGAGAATGGAATCATCAAGGAAAGGTATGGCAATAAATTCTATCCTTTAAACGATGAGCAGGTCATGATCGAAAACGCTTTTACTTTTCCGCCTTATCGTGGGCTGGGGTATCTGCAATCCGGGACTCTCCAGTTGCTGGACCTGGCACGGGCGAAGGGCTTCAGGTCGTCAGTGTGCTATATCAGGAAAGACAATATAAACTCTCTCAGGGAGTTCACTAAGATGGGGTTCCAAATCACCAAGCTGGTGACTGAATACAAGTTGTTTGGCAAGGTCTGGCGGACCCTTTAGGGGGGGCACTCTCGAACTGCTTTTATCTCACAGTGGGACCGGAACAGTTCGTTTGTCCCTCTGGGATTAAGACCGGACCAATCAAAAGGGATTAGCCGCTTACGGTTAATCTCTTTTTGTTTTTTGTCCCTGTCCATGCAAGCGCTTGTGCCGGCTTTTCTCCAGGCGGGTCAGCTTTTCGGCAGGGCCGGGTTTGGGGGCGCGCGCCTGCCGAGCCTAGTTATCCGTGTCCGTCATTTCGCGGAGTCGTTACGCTATGTGGCCGGATATCTTGCCGTCTCACCTGCTCCTTCAAGGGTATTCGGGAATTTAGAACACGGTATGTTTATTGCTAGGTTGTCGGTTCTGCCTCAGGGGTCTGAAAGCCCTAGTGCGCTGATTTCGCTGATTTTTTCACTTAACTGTTATTGGCGAGTCATGTTTGTTTTGGCTTTGCTTACAAATGATTTCCGTCAAGTAACAAGCTGAACCGGCCTTAACTGCTTTGATGCCGGACAGTATATCGTTGAAGATGTATTGAATGATTTGTGTTTAGATTGCGCTAATTATAATAATTATTTAATTGCGGTTTCGCAATAGGGGGATCTTTTGAATTATAAATCAGTTTTCGCGAAGCCCGTTTTCGTTATTACTTTTATTCTAGGCATTATTCTGCAGGTTGATTCAGCAAGAGCCTATAAGTTGCCGCCGGGCGGCTCATCTCTCATCTTGAAGCTTGCACCGGGTTTGAGCGGCTCCGAGCAGGAGAGGGTTATCTCGGCTTACGGCGGCAACAAGAAAGCGCATTTGCAGCGGCTGAAACTCCATGTGGTTCATATGGCACAGGGCGACCTTCAAGATGCGCTTGCCAGATATAAAAGCGACCCGAGGGTGGAGAGCGTAGAGGTCGATCAGGTGCGATCGGCAAGCGGTGTTTCTAACGATACCCTCTACCCCTCGCAGTGGTCCCTGCCAAAGATCGGCTGGGATCAGGTCTTCGGCGTAACGGCGCCGACTGGGACGGCGACTGTCGCCCTGCTCGATGCAGGTATTGATGCTACTCATCCCGATCTGGCAGGTCGTGTCGTTTCAGGTATCTCAATTCTTGACGGTTCCAATGGGTTGACCGACGCCACAGGACACGGAACCATGATGGCAGGCATCGTTGCAGGCGTGGCCGGCAACGGCACCGGGATCGCCGGGGTGGCTCCAGGCGGTGTGAAAGTCATGCCGGTCACGGTCCTTGACGCCGACGGTTCCGGCCGTGACAGCGACATCATCGCCGGCATAATCTGGGCGGCCGACCACGGCGCGGACGTGATCTTGATGCCCTTTAGCAACCCCGGCTTCAGTCAGTCCCTCCAGGATGCCATCGATTATGCCTGGTCCAAGGGGGCTGTCCTGATAGCCGCCACAGGTAACGGAGGCTCCGGCGATCCCACTTATCCCGCCGGCGATCGCGGGGTCGTCGCCGTTTGCGCCAGCGACAGGAACGACAATCTCTATGGCAACAGCAATTTCGGTCCCGAAACCTACCTTGCCGCTCCGGGAGTCGAAATCTATTCAACCTCCCGCTGGGGGAGATATGCCGAGATCACAGGCACCTCCGCTTCTTCGGCAATCGTGGCGGGTATTGCTTCTTTCCTGAAAGCTGTCGACCCCACACTTACCAACGGCGTCATCGTCGGTCGTCTCGGTCGCACAGCCGAACAGCTGGGGAGCGAGACGCTGCCCGGCAACGGCCGTGTCAACATGGCCGCTGCCCTTGCAGATACTTCCATGATACCGGTGCAGCCTGCTGGAGTGGAGAGCAGCCTGCCGTTCGAGGATCCGTATCTCGCAGCGGCGGCCTGCACCTCGCTGGCATTCACCTCTGTTCCCTATGTCTCCGTGGTTGGCACAGTCTCCGGCGAGATGACCGTTTCTGCCCGCAACGGCAACTTCAGATGCACCCTCAATCCCGGCCAGATATACGTGGCCCTCTCCTCCAGCAGTCCCAGCTACAAGTTCTACAGCGATCAAAGCGGGACCACCGAGATCACCGCCGCGACCATGGTGAGTGGAGAAAGAACCGACGAAACAAACAACACGACTCATACCGCGACTTTTTTTTATAAGGATATGAGCGCCGGTTCGCCGACCACCACCGGCTCAATGGCAGGCCTCGCCCCGGCGACGCAGGTCCAGACCATAAACAAGGCGGACCAGGTCATCAGCTTCGCCTCGACCCCTCCGGCCGATGCCAAGGTCGCGGGCGCGGGCTATACGCCGGCGGTCAGCGGCGGGTCCTCGGGAATACCGGTCATATTGACAATCGACGCTACAGCGGGCTCGGTCTGTTCCGTTTCGGGAGGGACGGTGTCTTTCCAGCAGGTGGGGAGCTGCGTGATCAACGCCAACCAGCAGGGGGACCTCAACTACAACCCCGCCAGCCAGGTTCAGCAATCCTTCCCGGTCGGCATGGGCAGCCAGGCGACGCTGACCGCGACCGTGACGCCGTCCACCGTAGCCTATGGCGCCACTGCGCAACTAGGGATCACCGGCGGAAGCGGCTCGGGAGAGGTCAGCTACAGCGCGGCGGGGTCGACAGGGTGCTCGATATCCGGAACCACCCTCTCGGTGGTCAATCCGGGCGGCACCTGCTCGGTTACAGGGACCAAGGCGGGAGATAACGACTACCATGCCGCTACCTCGGCAGCGCTTCCCGTGACCCTGGTCAAGGGTAACCAGGAACCGGTGACGGTAGCGGTTCCGGCTTCGGCCATCTTCGGGCAACCCGGTCTTTTCGCCACTGCCTCCGGCGGAAGCGGCACCGGGACGTACAGCTACTCTGCCGGCGGCTCCGTTGCGTGCAGCGTGGATGCGGCAACCGGTGCCATGACCATAACAGCGGCGTCCGGCAGTTGCTCCATCACGGCGATTCGGAGCGCCGATCTCAATTACAACATCTCACAGGCCAGCGCCGCTGCGTCCTTCTCCGTGGGCAAGGCTGAGCAAGCGACGCTTACCGCGTCGGTGACGCCTGCCACGATAACCTACGGCGGCACCGCCTCCCTTGGAAATAGCGGCGGTTCAGGCTTTGGGGCGGTTACCTACAGCGCGGGCGGCTCGACGGGCTGTTCGGTATCCGGCAGCCAGCTGTCGGTGACCGATGCGAGCGGTACTTGCTCGATCACGGCGACTAAGGCGGAAGACGAAAATTACAACGCCGCTACCTCGATAGCGGTTCAGGTAACGCTTGTGAAGGCGGCCCAGTCGGCGGTGGCGGTATCGGTGCCGGCCTCGGCCACCTTCGCACAGGCGGGCCTTTTCGCCACGGCTTCCGGCGGCAGCGGCGGCGGCGCATACAGTTTCTCCGCGGGCGGTTCCACCGCGTGCAGCGTGGATGGGTCAACCGGCGCGCTGAGCATCACCGCGGCGACCGGCACCTGTGCCATCACAGCTACCCGGGGGGGCGACACAAACTATCTCGTCTCCGCACCGAGTGCCGCGGCATCGCTTTCCGTCAGCAAGGCTGTGCAGACCGCCCTGGTTGCGACTGCGACGCCGGCGACCGTAGCCTTTGGCGGCACCGCCTCCCTCGGCGTCACCGGCGGGAGCGGCTTGGGCGCGATCACCTACAGCGCCGGCGCATCGACCGGTTGCTCGCTTTCCGGAAACACCTTGTCGGTAATCAGTGCCGGCGGTACCTGTTCGGTGACCGCTACAAAAGAGGGAGACGATAATTACCATGCCGCCACCTCTGGGGCGCTTACAGTGGAACTGATCAAGGGGGTGCAGGCGACGGTGACGCTATCGGCGCCCACTGTGGCAGCTTACGGGGAGATCGGCCTTTTTGCCGTGGCGGGAGGCGGTAGCGGCATCGGGGCATTCAACTATTACGCCGGCAGTTCCGATGCGTGCGAGGTGGATTTGGCAACCGGCGCGCTCATAATCACGGCGTCGACCGGCAGCTGCGACATCCGCGCGACGCGGGCAGGCGACGTCAATTACAACGTCTCCCTCGCCAGTGCCGCGGCGTCGATAGCGGTGGGTAAGGCCGAGCAGGAGACTCTAAGCGCGACGGTAACCCCTTCGACCCTGTCCTATGGCAGCAGCGCGCAGCTCGGAGCGACAGGGGGGAGCGGTTCTGGCGGGATTACCTACAGCGCGGGGGGCTCGACCGGCTGCGCCGTGTCCGGTAGCACCCTGTCGGTGACCAGTGCCGGAGGCACCTGCTCGGTTAGCGCGACCAAGGCTGCGGATATCAATTATCATGCCGCTACCTCTGCGGAGTTTCCGGTAACGCTGGTCAAGGGGACCCAGGCGGTGGTGACGGTCTCGGCTCCGGTCTCCGCCCTTTTCCTGCAAACCGGGCTCACGGCATCCGCCTCCGGGGGTAACGGTTCCGGGTCGTACAGGTTCGACGCCGGCAGTTCCGATGCCTGCTCGGTCAGCCCGTCGGGTGAAATCACCATAACCGCGGGAACCGGCGACTGCGAGATCACCGCTACGCGGGAGAGCGACGGCAATTACCTGGCCTCGGCGGCGAGCGCCCCGGTCACGGTCGCCATAAACAAGGCTTCCCAGACCATCAGCTTCACGGCGCCGCAGAGCAGAACCTACGGTGCCGCCGACTTCGGCGCGGGCGCCACAGCCTCATCCGGGCTGGAGGTTACCTACAGCAGCGACAAACCGGAGGTAGCGTCGATTACCGCGGGAGGTCTCGTTCACATAGTCGGGGAGGGAACGGCCACCATCAGCGCCCACCAGGCTGGAGACGCCGATTATACTGCCGCTCTCAAGGTCCAGCAGACCCTGAGCGTCAACAAGGCTCTGCTCACGGTAACGGCAAACAATGCCTCCAGATCCTACAATACCGAAGAGCCTCCCTTCAGCGCCAGCTATGCCGGATTTGTCAATGGCGATGATGCCGCAGTCGTTATCGGCGCGCCCGCTTTCAGCACCAGCGCAGACATCTATAGCCCGGTTGGAAGCTACCCGATAATCCCTTCGCTCGGCACACTGGAAGCTGCCAACTACAGCTTTAGCTTTGCCCAGGGGACGCTTGCCGTCGGGCTTGCCAGCCAGACCATCACCTTTAACGCACTGCCGGTCCAAACCTACGGTGCCGCGGCAGGGTTCGATCTCGGCTTCACTCCCGGCGCCTCCGGAAATCCGGTCAGCTTCACCAGTTCCAACCCTGCCGTAGCCACGGTAAGCGGCTCCACCGTCACGATTGTCGGGGCGGGGGATACGGAGATCGTCGCCCAACAACCGGGCGATACCAACTACGCCTCTGCCACAGCAAAGCAGACTCTGACCGTGGCAAAGGCGCCCCTTGCGGTCACCGCCCAAAATGCAAGCCGCCCCTATAAAGCGGAGGAACCGGCATTTACCTTCAGCTACAGTGGTTTCGTAAAGGATGAGGATGAAACCGTTCTTTCCGGCGCGCCGATAATCGCCACTACCGCTCTCTTCGAGAGCGCGGTGGGGAGCTACCCGATAACCCTGATCCAGGGGAGCCTGACCGCGGCCAACTACAGTTTCACCTTCGTGCCCGGCACCCTGGCGATCGGCAAGGCGAGCCAGACGATCAGCTTTGACACCCTGGCTGCCAGGACGTATGGCGATCCCGTTTTCGGATTGAGCGCGAAGGGGGGGGATTCCGGCAATCCGGTCAGCTTCACCAGTTCCAATCCCGCCGTAGCGACTGTAAGCGGCGCCACCGTCACCATCCTTGGGGCCGGCAGCGCCAATATCGTCGCCGGCCAGTCCGGCGACGCCAACTACGCCCCGGCCACGGCACAGCAGACGCTCACCGTCGCCAGAAAAGTCCTGAGCGTCAGCGCCGATCCCGCGACCCGTCCCTACAACAGGGAAAACCCCCCGTTCACCGTTACCTACAGCGGCTTCGCCTACAGTGACAACGCCAGCCTTCTTGCCGGCGCTCCGGCGCTTTCCAGCACCGCCGGCATCAGCAGTCCGCCGGGGAGCTATCCCATTATTCCGGAGGTGGGGAACCTCTTCTCGGCAAACTATGACTTCAGCCTTGCCGATGGAATCCTGACCGTCGTCAAGGGCGACCAGGCGAGCGTTACGGTGACGGCGCCGGCTGCGGCCACCTTCGGGCAGGCGGGGCTTTCGGTCAGCGCCGGCGGCGGGAGCGGTACCGGAGCTTACAGCTTCCAGGCCGGCAGTTCCACGGCCTGCACCGTGGATGCTTTATCCGGAGCCCTGACCGTGACTTCGGGCACCGGCAGCTGTACAATCACCGCGACCAGGGGGGGGGACAGCAACTACAACCTTTCGGCTTCGAGCGCGGCGGCAACGATATCGATCCTCAAGGCGAATCAGACGCAGGTTACCGTGACGGCGCCGGAAACGCTCGAGTACGGCAGCACCGCTGTCCTGTCGGCTTTCGGCGGGAGCAGCACGGGCGTCATGGCGTACAGCGCGGATGGCTCGACAGGCTGTCTGGTTGAGGGGAGCACCCTGTCTGTCACCGACGCGAGCGGCACCTGCTCGGTCACAGCTACAAGAGCCGCGGACAACAACTACAACGCCACTACCTCCGCTCCCGCGGCAGTGATGCTGGTCAAGACGACCCAGGCGCCCGTGACACTCACGGCGCCCCCTGCCGCCATCTATGCACAAAGCGGTCTGTCGGTCGGCGCCGGCGGTGGGAGCGGCACCGGGGCATACAACTACCACGCCGGGAGCTCTACGGCATGCAGCGTGCACGGCTTGACGGGAGCGCTGACTATCTTCTCCGGCAGCGGCATTTGCGAGATCAGCGCAACAAAGGCGGAAGACAGGAATTACCGCGTCTCCGCCGCGAGCGCGCTTGCTAAGATCCCGGTCGAAAGGGCGAACCAGGCGGCCCTGGCCGTGACGGCCCCGTCCACCTTGGTGTACCGCGGCACGGCCAGCCTGGCCATTGACGGCGGGAGCGGCTCGGGCGAGGTGACCTACAGTACGGGCGGCTCGACCGGTTGCTCGGTGGCCGGAAACACCCTGTCGGTCAACAACGCCGTGGGTACCTGCTCGGTCACAGCGGCAAAAGCACAAGACAGCAACTACAATGCCGCCACCTCGATGGCGGCCTCAGTAACCTTGATGAAAGCGACGCCGGCCATCGCCTGGCCCCAGCCCGCCAACATCACCATCGGCACCGCGCTTTCAGTGGCCCAGTTGAAGGCGACAGCCAGTCCGGTCGTTGGTACTTACGTCTACACGCCGGCGGCGGGAACAAAACTCCGCGTAGGCCCCGGGCAGACCCTGTCGGTCCTTTTCCTGCCGACAGACGCCGTCAATTATGCGACAGCGTCGAAATCGGTGAGCATTACCGTCGACGAGGCCACCACCCCGGTCGCCATCGCCGGCAAACCCTCGGGTAGTTACGACGGCATCAAAACCGGTAACACCTTCACGGTGACCCGTACCGAAGTCGCCAACCCTGCAAACGCCGTGACTATCGTCACTGCCGACGCAAACTTCGTCGACAATTCCGTTTTGAAACCGAACACCATCTATCAGTACGCGGTCGCCTCGGATACCGATCCGGCCAAGATCATATTCATGACGGTTCGCACCGCTCTTTACAAAGGGTGGAACATCGTCGCCCTGCCATACGAAACAACCGGCATAGCTGCAACGGAGTTCTTTGCCCAGCCGATCAACGGCGTCTACCAGTGGAACCCGACCGGCACCACTGAGGAGAGCAGTGCCAAGCAACTCGGTTCCTACGCCAATGTGACGGAACTCGCTCCGGGCTTGGGATACTTCGCCAAGACCTCGAACAGCAGCACCATGCTGTTTCATGCCGGCACCCCGGGACCCGCCAGCGCCACCATCACGCTCAAGCCGGGGTGGACCATGATCGCGAACCCGAACATCACCAACAAGACGGACATCGGCGCAAAATGGCTGATAGACGGGGTGCCGCTATCCTTCTTCATAAATGCCGGAAAGATCGGCGGCAGCGTCTACTGGTGGAACGGGACGGCGTACGATTCATGGACCATCATGAATGACAACCCGCAGATAGAGCCGTGGAAAGGGTACTGGGTGATAAACCTCGACTCGGTCAACCACACCCTGACGATACAGTAAGATGAGGATAAACCTCGCTCGTCATGCCGCGGTTGTCGTCATCACGATCTGTCTGAGCTGTGCGGCGGCCATGGGGTCGGAACCCATGACCGCCACTGTCATGGTCTCCAGCGGAGACCTCTACGACTACGTGGTGGTCGGGGAGCACTCGAAGGCGACGGACGGCTACGACAACGCCTACGATACCATCTCGCCCGGGAACCTGAACGCGGACATGGGACAACCCTTTATCAGCGCGGCAATCCATCATCCTGATTGGAAGCAGGCCCTGAGGGAGTTGCGAGGCGACCTGCGCCCGGTGGCTAAAAAGCAGCAGTGGCTCATCTCGATCAGATCCAGCCTCGCCAAGGGGACGCCGCTCGCCGTTTCGCTCCAGTCCCAG
>Ga0209317_1000909_pt1 | contig 30241 bp, 23 predicted proteins | sample RifGroB2_FD_183994 | JGI IMG/M metagenome (GOLD analysis project Ga0209317, IMG submission 183994) | Soil microbial communities from Rifle, Colorado, USA - Groundwater B2 (SPAdes) (version 2) | ecosystem: Environmental > Terrestrial > Soil > Unclassified | place: Rifle, Colorado | collected...
GAAGCTTCTAGCGAAGAACTGGCAGGGGTTCCCCCTCCCTAACCCTCCCCCTCCGGGGGCGGGGACTAGTGGCAAACTGCCATTAACTTACTCAGAAGCAACCAACCCCGCCTGTAGCGGCGTTTTACCGGAGAGGAACTCTGCCCTAACTCTAAGATCCCCGGATACTGGGTCCCTCCACTTTTGCAAAGGATACAGCTACGACTTAACCGGCAAGGATGTTACCGTGTAGTTCACACTGGAATTCAAAATGCCAACCACACCGCCAACCGACACTGCCGTCACCGGTAAATACGACATCCCCCTCCTCATGGCCCTGATTGCTGCCGGTCTGGCAGGCAACCATTTCAAGTTCCCGATCTTCCTCGATATTGATTTTATCTTCGGCGGCATCTTCGCCATGCTGGCATTGCAGTTCTTCGGTCTTGGCCGGGGCGTTCTGGCGGCAGCCATCATCTCCGGTTATACCTACTTCCTCTGGAATCATCCCTACGCCATCGTCACCATGACCGCCGAGGTGGCGGTTGTCGGCTGGTTGATGGGCCGCCGCAGGATGGGCGTGGTGTTGGCTGATACGCTCTACTGGCTCATCATCGGTATGCCGCTGGTCTATCTTTTCTACCACGTCGCCATGCAGGTTCCTTTCAGCAGCACTTATATTGTCATGATCAAACAGGCAGTGAACGGTATTGCCGATGCCCTGATCGCCCGGCTGATCTTCACCGGTTATGCGCTCCGATCGCGTTCATCTCTGACGTCGTACAATGAGGTTATCTACAACCTGCTGGCCTTTTTCGTGTTGTGTCCGGCGCTTATCATGCTGGCGGTGGGGAGCAGAACCGATTTCAAGGAAACCGACCGCCATATCCGTACCACGCTTACCCAGGACAGTAAGCATATGACCGATAGGGTGGAAACGTGGGTGGTGAACAGGAAATCCGCCATTCTCAATCTGGCAGAGATGTCTGCATCCAGATCCCCGCAGCAGATGCAATCCTATCTGGAGCAGGCAAAGAAGTCGGATGTCAATTTTCAGCGGATCGGGCTGCTCGACAGAGAAGCCACCGTCACCGCCTACTACCCTCTGCTCGACGACCTGGGGCAGAGGAACATCGGCAGAAACTTCGCCGATCGCCCCTACATTCCGCGGCTCAAACAAACACTCAAACCGATGCTCACGGAAGTAGTGATGGGCAGGATCGGCACTCCCGTGCCGATTGTTTTGATGCTTGCGCCGGTGGTGATTCGCGGAGAATACGGCGGCTACGTCGCCGGCATCTTGGGGCTGGAGCAGATACGGGAGCACCTCGACAAGAGTACGGGTGAAAACGCCTCGTTCTACACACTGCTGGATAGAAACGGCAACGTCATTATGACCAACCGTCCGGATCAAAAGGTTATGACCCCCTTTGTGCGCGGCAAAGGAACGCTTCATCTTCTCGATAATAAAACGGTCAGCCAGTGGGTGCCGACGCTGCCCCCCAATACGCCTATCCCGGAACGCTGGAAGAAATCGTTCTATGTCGCGGAAACCGCCATCGGCAACCTGGCAGAGTGGAAACTGATTCTGGAGCAGCCGGTAGGCCCCTTCCAGAAAACGCTCTACGACAACTACACCGGCAAGCTCTCCTTGCTGTTCCTGATTTTGCTCGCGGCTCTGTCACTGGCGGAATTACTTAGCCGCAAGACTGTTATTACGCTGGGAAAGCTCCGCACGCTGACGGACGAGTTGCCTATCAGGCTGGCGGCGGACGCCAAAGAGATCGCCTGGCCTGAAAGCGGTATAAAAGAAACAAATCAGCTGATTAACAATTTCAGGGAGATGGCCGATTCGCTGACGGCACAGTTCCATGAAGTCCGGCAGATCAACGAGTCACTGGAAGAGCGGGTAGAGGAACGCACCACCCAACTCACCAAAATCATGCATGAACTTAACATCATCCTGGAAAATGCCCCTGTTGGAATTTCCAAAATCATTGACAGTAAGCAGGTATGGAGTAACCACAAGACGGAAGAATTGTTTTTGTATTCAAAGGAGGAGATGGAATTCCAGACAACCAGGAAGCTGTTTCCTTCCAATGAAGCATACGAAAAACTGGGGCAGGACGCATATCCGGTACTGGCGCAGGGCCTGGTATTCGAGACTGTGCAGGAACTGGTTCGCAAGGATGGCGTTCACCTCCAGGTCAGGTGCATCGGCAAGGCCATTGAACCCCCGGATCTGTCCAAGGGCGTACTCTGGCTGCAGGAGGACATCACCGACCGCAAGCAGGCAGAAGAGGCGTTGCAGGAGAGCGAGCAGCGCTACCGCACCATAGCGAATTTCACCTCGGACTGGGAGTACTGGATCATGCCGGACGGCACGCTCCGGTACATATCACCATCCTGCGAAGAGGTCTGCGGGTACTCTCCGGGCGAGTTTTATCGCGACCCACAATTGCTGACGCGGATCATTCTCCAGGAAGACCTGCATCTCTATGCCGGACACAGGCATGATCTGACCGCTCAGGGTGCGCCGGAACCGCTTGATTACCGGATACTGACCAAGGAAGGTGAATGCCGCTGGATATCCCATGTCTGCCGGACCGTGTACGATACTGCCGGGCGACCGCTCGGACAACGTGCCAGCAACCGCAACATCACCGAGCGCAAGCAGTCGGAAGAGAAAATCAAAAAACTCAATGAGGAGCTTGAAAGCAGGGTCAGAGAACGGACAGCCGAACTCGAGCGTCTAAACAAGGAACTTGAAGAGTTCTGCTACTCCATTTCACATGAATTCAGAGCACCTATCGCACGACTTGAAGGTTTTGGCAGTATGTTGCTTGAGATCGCGGAACAGGATGGCAAAGAGTCAATAATTCATTGCACACGGCGTATTGAAGCCGCCAATCAGCGACTGAGAACCGTTATCGACAGCCTGCTGAAAATGAACCGGTTATCGCGAGCAGACATGAGCTTTTCCCCAGTCAATCTATCCGAGATCTCCAGGCAGATCGTTGCTGAATTGATCGAACAGGCCGGCAACAGAATCATAAAAACTGAAATTGCCCCGGATATCATAGTCACAGGAGACGGATACATGCTGGACATATGCATGAGAAATCTTCTGGAGAATGCATTCAAGTACACCTCCAAGGCCGCCGAAGCATTCATTGAATTCGGGAAATTGGACAGTGAAGAGGTTGGTATCTATTACGTCAGGGATAATGGGGCGGGATTTGATATGGAATATGCGAAAACGCTCTTTGTCCCGTTCAGCCGCCTTCACAATGAATCCGAGTTCGAAGGGTCAGGTGTCGGCCTTGCTATAGTTCACCGGATAATTGAAAAGCATAACGGACGAATCTGGGCTGAGGCTTTACCGGGGAAAGGTGCGACCTTCTATTTCACGCTGGGGACTACGGGGGAGAACAAATGAAAAAGCCGTCCGTGATGTTGATCGAGGATAACAGAGACGATAACGAACTGGCCATAAGGGTTCTAAAAAAAATCGGCTTGCAAGACATTACCATCGCAAGGGATGGGCTGGAGGCCATCAACATGCTGCTTGGGAATATGAATTCAGGGGTTGGGCCGACCAGCCAACCGGACATAATTCTCCTGGATCTGAGACTTCCGAAGATCGACGGACTGGATGTACTGCGAAGACTACGCTCAGACGAGAAAACAAATGACATCAAAGTTTTCGCACTGACTTCATCCGAAGATCCGCATGACATAGAGGTCTGCAACGAACTTGGGGTGATAGCGTTTTTATCGAAACCGTTGAAAGTCGATGTTGCATTGAAGTTTGACCTGTTCTGAATATATCCGCAAAGACCAAACGCAATCGACATGCTACCGTTTAAACGTAGGTATTTTACGCCGGCCCTCCGCAAATCACGTTCAGGCTCCAGAGTTCGCCGACGGAGTAATTCTCCAGCCACGCTGAAAACTCCTTTTCCTGCAGTCTTTCGAAGCTTGATGCTCCATCCTTACGGTTCACCACGACCACGTCTTCTATCCCGAATTTATCGATCAATGCCGGAGACTGGGTGGCAATGATGAGTTGAGTCCTTTTCGCGGCGTCCCGGATCAGCTCTGCGAGGATGGGGATGGCGGAGTGGTGCAAACCGAGTTCCGGTTCGTCTATGATGATGGTCGACGGCGGGTTTGGTTGGAGCAGCGCTGTGGCAAGACAGATAAAACGGATGGAACCATCGGAGAAGTGATACGGCTGCATAGGGTAGTCCGAACCTTCCTGCTGCCAGGTCAGACTGACTTTCTGCTTTGCTCCGGAATCCGTCACTTCCAGGAGGAAATCTTCCAGGAAGGGGATCACCAGCCTGACGGAATTCAGGATCTCCCGGTAGGCGTCATGATTATCCTGCTTCAGCCGCAAAAGATAGGGCGCTATATTGGATGCGTCGAATCTCAGAACTTTGTTGTCCTGGATAATCTCGCACTGTCTCAGCGCCGCAGTCGGGCTGGTATCGTGGAAATGATAGATCTGCCATGACGAGATTGCATCATAGACTTGTTGGCAGTATCTGCGGTTCGAAGAGTCGCTTTCTTTCTCAAGAAACGACTTTCCATCGGTACTGTCGCCTAACTCCCGCCATCCGGAATCTTCGTCATGGTAAAAGCGAGCTTCTGCGGTGAGGAGGGGTGTCCCGGAAGGACCTGGTTTTAGAGAAAAGCGATAGCCGTGAGGGCCGAAGTTGACCTCGGAGCAGACTTGGGAGGTGACCTTGCTGCCATTGAACAGGAAATCGCCGATGCCGCCGCCGGAGCGTATATAGTCGTTCAGATTGCCGTCGATGACCGACCTCAACAGGCGAAAGAACTCAACCAGATTGCTTTTTCCGGCTCCATTGCCGCCGATGAAGACATTCAGGTTGTTCAACTGGAACTCTTCCAGCGTGCGAATAGACTTGAACCCCCGAATGGTCAGTCTGTCCAGAGAGTGGGGCATCATACATTTCCTCCGCAAAGTTGCAGTTCACATACTTGAAGGAACCCTCAACACCTAAGATTAGCGGACTTTACTATTTAAGCAGGGGGATGTCAACATTTCTGTATACACAATGACGAAAGTGGGATCAGTCGCCGGTCGCCGGTCCGGGATCCGATACTGATCGCAGCCCGCGAAGTAGCCAAAAGCCTATAGGCATCTATACGCAATTCCCTGTATAGTGCGATGCGGGGACAAAATGAATGCTCCAAAACCGGTAGAGACGAGACTGTCTTATTTCGCTCCGTGGCAGATCCCTCACCCCTGCCCCTCTCCCGGAGGGCGAGGGGTTCTTTCGGTTTTTATTAAAGCGGGTTTCGATGGAGGTTATAAGATGAACGGAATTCAAAAACGCAGAGCAGGAAAAATGCCGGGCCAAGGTCCCTCAGGAAAAACTCTCACGATCAGGGCAATAAACCTGCTCAGACGGTTCATAACAGTAACTTTACTGGTCTGCATAGGAGCGATACCTGCCATGGCAACAGAAGAAGCCCCCTATACGGTTATAAGAAGCGAGGGTAATTTCGAACTGCGCGACTACCCTCCCCTGGTTGTCGCCGAAACCATTGTCGACGGAGAGCTGGAAGGTGCCGGTAACAAGGCTTTCAGGCCGCTGTTTCGCTACATCTCCGGTGAGAACAAATCTCGCGACAAGATTGCTATGACGGCTCCCGTTTCGCAGGAACAGAAAGGGGAGAAAATATCCATGACCGCCCCGGTCAGTCAGGAGCGCGTGCAGGGAAAGTGGGCAGTCAGCTTCACCATGCCCTCCTCATACACCATGAAAACTCTGCCGACCCCCGATGATCCGAACATCAAACTGCGGCAGGTTCCTGCTCGCCGGATGGCAGCCGTCAGGTATTCGGGATCCTGGAGCGAGAAGAAGTATCTGCAACACAAAGAAAAACTGGAGAAATGGATCAAAGCCAACCGCCTTAGCGTTACCGGCGAACCGGTCTGGGCGCGTTACAACGCTCCTTTTACGCCGTGGTTCATGCGTCGCAACGAAATACTGATCCCGATAATCTGGTAGGGACCTTGAAACTACTCAGCAAAAAAAACATCCCACCGGTCGGTAACTGAAGCTCTCCGGCACCGAAGCCCTGGCCTTTATTGAAAGGATCTATCCCCCGAACAAGGCTTCTGTCGGGCCTGGCCGGACGTTCCGGAATAACGGTGAGTGAGGAAAACAATGCTCGGTAAAATATGCGGTTCAATTCTCCTGTGCGGCATCGTTTTCGGCCTGTTCATACTGGTGACGGTTCCCTTCGAAATCTACCAGAAGGCAGCCGCGGAAAGTTGGCCGTCACGCAAGGCGATCGTCACCAAGTCATTTGCCGGCAGTAACAGAGATAAGCGGGTCGGGGTGTACTGGATGCCTGTACTCTGCGGAACCTACAAAGACAGCGGCGAAAGCTTTTGCGTCGGGCGCTTCAGATATGGAGGCTTTCGCCTTGGTTCGGGAAAAAGCAGTGCGATGGAAGCTGCCGCCAAGTATGCACCGGGTCAAGAGGTCGATGTTTACTATTCCCCAGACAATCCAAAGAAAACAGTCCTCGAAGCACATTCCTCCTGGAACGAGATCTACATCCTGGTAGGTTTGGCCATTTTATTTCTGCTGATCCCTCTGTTCTTGTGGCTGTTCCGAAAGAAAATTGAACCGAAACGGTATGGCCACTCGTAAAAGCCGGGGCCTGAACAGTCAGATGCAGCAGATCGGCCGCGTTCGCGGACATGCTGTGGCGCTATTTAGCTGGCTTCCCAACGGCAAATTTTGCTAAAGTACCCCCTTACGATAGAGTACCTTCCCGATAAAGAGGCTTAAACATGCCGCCATCCGGCAGTGGAAAGATAATTAAAACACCCAAGCACCGTAGCTTCCAGCGGCCGGGACCCTCCCTCGAACGATTGAACCCTGCCGAACCGGAGCTACGACCCAGCAAAGACGGGTCGGGGATATCCAGAGCCGAGTTGCGGGAGTTGCGCGGGAAACTGGCGGAGTTGCAGGAGAAGGTGGCTGAGCTGAGTCAGGCCAACAGCGACATGGAATACCTGCTCGCCAGCGCCGGGGTCGCCACTTTCTTCCTTGACCGCCAGATGAACCTGACGAGATTCACTCCCGCCGCGGCCGACATCTTCGGCCTGACCCTGTCGGATGTCGGCTTTCCCTTCCGGCATTTGGCCGGCAATATAGACTGCCCCTCCTTCGTCCGGGACGCTGAAACGGGGCACCCTGGCACGGAGCAGATCGTGGCGACTCCGGACCGGGAACGCTGCTTCCTGTTGCGGATCCTCCCCTACCGGACGCAGCAGGGGTGCATCGACGGCATTATGGTCACCTTAAGCGACGTCACCGAGCAAAAGCGGATGGAGCATACTCTCAAGGAGAGCGGGGGGCAGGTCAGGCAGAAGCTGGAGAGCATCCTGGCCCCCGAGGGGGAGATCGGGAGCCTGGAACTGGGCGATATCATCGATGCCGGGGCGCTCCAATCGCTGGTGGACGATTTCCATGAGCTCACCGGCATGCCGATGTCGCTGACCGATATGAACGGCAAGGTCCTGGTCGGGGTGGGCTGGCAGAAGATCTGCACGCAATTCCACCGCGTCCATCCCGACACCTGCCGCAACTGTATCGAAAGCGACCTGCAGCTGTCGGCAGGAGTTCCGCTCGGCGAGTACAAGCTTTACAAGTGCAAGAACAGCATGTGGGACGTAGCGACCCCGGTCATGCTGGGTGACCGGCAACTCGGCAACCTCTTCATGGGGCAGTTCTTCTTCGAGGACGAGCCGCTTGATTACCAGCTCTTCCGGGCGCAGGCTCGGGCTTACAGGTTCGACGAAAGCGAGTACCTCAAAGCTCTGGAAGCGGTGCCGCGGCTGAGCCGGAAAAGCCTGAACACCTGCATGACTTTCTTCATGAAGCTGGCGGGCCTACTTTCAAAGCTGAGTTACAGCAACCTGAAGCTGGCCCGCTCCCTGTCGCAACGCGACGCCTTGATGCAGTCGCTGTTTCAAAGCGAGCAGCGCCTGCAGCTCTTCATTGAGCACGCCCCGGCGGCGCTGGCGATGTTTGACACCGGGATGCGCTATCTGAGCGTAAGCCACCGCTGGCTGGCCGCCTACGGCCTGGGCGAGCGCGACCTGATCGGTGCGTCCCATTACGACATCTTTCCCGAGCTTACCGAGGCATTGCGGGAGGCCCACCGCCGCGGGCTGGCCGGCGAGGTTTTACGCGGCACGGGCGACCGTTTCGAGCGGGCCGATGGTTCGGTGCAGTGGGTGCGCTGGGAGGTCCGTCCCTGGCGCGACGCTGCCGGGACAATCGGCGGCATCGTCATCTTTTCCGACGACATCACCGAGCTCCAAAAAGCGGAGGACATCCTGCGCCAGCTCGAACAGCAGGTGAAGGAAAGGACCCACTCCCTGACGGAGAGCAACGAAAAGCTTCAGCAGGAGATCTACAGGCGTCGGCAGATCGAAATAGAACTGCTCCACAAAAACCAGCGCCTGGAGTCGATGGCCATCGAACTCTCGCTGGCCGAGGAGCGCGAGCGGGACCGCATTGCCGGGGAACTGCACGACCAGGTCGGGCAGCGACTGATCCTCGGCAAGATGAAGTTGGGCGCGCTAGCCAGCCAGGTCCAATCCGACAGCTGGCTCGACGACATCGAGGAGTTGGATCAAATCATCGGCCTCTCAATTCAAGATATCAGGTCCCTCACCTTCCAGTTGCGGCCACCGCTTTTGGCCACCGCCGGACTGGAAGCGGCGCTGCGCTGGCTTGGCGAAGAGTTCCAGGAGAAGTACGGCCATAAGCTGAGCTATTCCGACGACAACAAACCAAAGCCGCTGAGGTTCGAGACCCGCTCCACCGTATTCCAGGCTGCCCGTGAAATGCTGATCAACACCGTGAAGCACGCCGGCGCCACGCATATCGAAATCAATATCAGGCGTGAAGCCGAGATGCTGCAGCTCTGCCTGTCCGATAACGGTCGCGGATTTGATCTAACCGAAGCCAGGATGAAGAAGTCGAACTCTGGAGGATTCGGCCTGAGCAATGTGCAGCGCCGGATCGAACATCTGGGGGGAGGCGTAATTATCCAATCACGACCCGGCAACGGGACGCAGATCACCATCGTAGTGCCGCTGGATTTGCCTCAATAGTGGTGGAGGGGGGGACGATGAGCCTTAAGATACTGATAGTAGACGACCACACCATAGTGCGCGAGGGTTTGCGTGCCCTGATCGACAAGGAGGCCGACATGAAGGTCGTGGCCGAAGCCGGGACCGGAGCGGAAGCGGTTCTTGCCGCACGCGACTGCCGCCACGACGTGATCGTCATGGATATATCCATGCCCGATATGAACGGCATCGACGCTACCCGCCTGATCCTGCAGGACCGTCCGGGCTCACGGGTGCTGGCCCTCTCCATGGAAGCGGACCGACGCTTTGTGGTAGAGGTCCTGCAGGCCGGAGCCCTCGGATACCTGCTAAAGGATGTGGTCTTTGCGGAACTGGCGACGGCCATCCGCACCGTCGCCGTCGGGGAGACCTACCTGCCACCCAGGGTGACCGAGGTCATCGTCAAGGAATACCTGCAGCGGATTCCCCTGCAGGAGTCCCTGGCCTGCAATACCCTCACTCCGCGCGAGCGGGAGATCCTGCAGTTGATCGCCGACGGCATGAGCGCCAAGGAGATCGCCCAGGCCAACAACGTCAGCACTAAGACCATCGAGGCCCAGCGCAGCAGCATCATGCAAAAGCTTGCGCTCTTCAGCATAGCGTCTCTCACCAAATTCGCGATCCGCGAAGGACTGACCTCCCTCAACTAGCATCGACTCCCCCCTATAAGCGCCCGAACCGGCGCCTATAGGAAAAATCGTAAGCAACGATTCGATCTTCCCTATAGATTCTCCAATTAAAACCGTGTATACAGCTACCGTTAACTGAAGTTCATTCCCTGTTGGTCAGCGACAGCATCGATTGGTGCTGCTTACCGGGGCGCTACCCGAAGTTAGAGGCAGCAGACGACATGGAACCATTAAATAAAATACTCTGCGTCGACGACGACGGCTTCATCCTGCGCCTGCTCGAAGCCTTCCTGAGAGGGCATTTCCAGATCGTCCTTGCCGGTTCCGCCGCTGAGGGACTGGCCTTATTGGAGTCGCAAGGTCCCTTCCTCATCGTCCTGTCCGACTACGACATGCCCGGCATGAAGGGATTGGAATTTCTCTGCCAGGTGGCGCGGCGCTGGCCTGAGACGACCCGCATCCTGATGTCTGGCGGGCCTATGGATATGGATGAAGTGGAACGGGCGATCGGCCAAGGCCACATCTCCCGGTTTCATGCCAAGCCTTTACGCATAAAACATCTGTGCGACCAGTTGCGGGACGAGTGCCAGGTAGTCAAGTAAGAAGAAAACCGCCTGGAAGCGAGTGCCGCAGGCGGCGCAGGCGCCTTGTCTTTGTTCAATGCCACCCCGGCAAGGAGATCACGTTATGAGCATTAAGATCATGATCGTCGACGACCATGCGGTCGTGCGTGAAGGACTGCGTTCCCTTCTGGAAAAGGAGCCGGATCTGGAGGTGGTTGCCGAGGCCGGCAACGGAGCCATAGCGGTTCAGCGTGCCAGCGAATTCGTTCTGGACGTGGTCGTCATGGATATCAACATGCCCGACATGAGCGGCATCGAGGCTACCCGGCGGATTATGGCCCAAAACAACGGGGTCAAGGTATTGGCCCTTTCCATGGAGTCCGGCCGGCGTTTTGTAGTGGAAATACTCCAGTCCGGCGCAAAAGGCTACGTGCTCAAGGATTCAGCAATGACGGATCTGGCGGTAGGCATTCGCACGGTTGCACGCGGAGAACCGTTTCTCTGCACCAGATTGTCGGAAATGATCATCAAGGACTATCTGCAGTGCATTCCTGAGCAGGGCACCATCGGTCACAACGTTCTCACCACACAAGAGCGGGAGATACTCCAGCATATCGCCGACGGCAAGAACACCAAGGACATCGCCCATAGCCTGGGAGTCAGCACCAAGACCGTCGATAACCAGCGCCACAACATAATGAAGAAGCTGGGCCTTTACAGCATCGCGTTACTGACCAAGTACGCGGTCCGCGAAGGGCTGACCTCTCTTACCTGACTTCTCTTCCGTTCCTGACGCACCGTGACTGGTGCGCCTGGATTCAAGAATAGGGATATGCGATGGAACCCGAAGATAACCTCAACTCCCCGACTTCGATACTGGTGGTAGAAAGCGAAAAGATCAGTCTTGATATTCTCAGCGCCGTTCTCAAAAGGAAATACCCCGAGGTCACAATCCATAGCGCCAGGGACGGCAGAGCAGGTCTGGAATGCTTCAGAGCACACCTCCCCGATATCGTGATCACCGAAATTAGAATGCCGAAGATGGGAGGTGTGCAAATGGTAGCTGAAATGCGAGCGATCCTGCCGGGCACCAAATTTATGGTCGTTACCGGCGATTCCGAAAGAATTGAATGTCAGGAGTCGGTGGGAAAGGGGTTTGAATTCGACTGTTATATTGTGAAGCCGGTCGCTTTCGAAGCGTTGTTCGCCGCAATTGAACGGTGCTGCGGCGAGATTGCAAAACCATGCTGAAAAACACCCTCCGCGCTCAAAGCTAAAATAAATTGATGCAGCCTTTCCGCCCCACCCTCATGCTACCCTGGCATGTTTCTCAGGGACCTCAGCCCGGAATTCCTAATAGCCTTGCCAGTATTTTCCGTACCTCATTCGGGTCGTAAGGCTTCGACACGGAGTCGGCGTAGACATCATCTCTGATATGCAGAGAAATTGGGTTGTTACCATACCCGCTGCAAAAAAGTATCGGAACAGCCGGTGCTGTTTTCCGTAGTTCGCGATAGGTCTCGATCCCATCCATCTCCGGCATGGTCAGATCCATGACGATCAGGTCTATAGCAGATGCGGGGTCAGAAAAGAGTTCAAGGGCTTCCCGGCCGTTGGATGCGGTGATTACGGTAAACCCCAGCGCTACAAGCAGGCTGGATCCGGTGTTACGAAGCTCTTCCTCATCGTCAACCAGAAGTATGGTTTTATCGATGCTGTTCCCGGCACTCCAGAGTCCACCTGTTTCCACGACGGGATCCTCTGTGAGTTCGCCGGTATCCGGTTTTGCAGGCAGCGGGAAATAGACCTTGAAGGTCGTGCCTTCACCAAGCTTGCTGGACAATTGCAGCGAACCATTATGGGACTTTATAATCCCGATCATCGCCGACATCCCCAGACCGCGTCCGGTGAACTTGGTGGTGAAAAACGGCTCGAACACGCGCTTTTGCGTTTCCTCATCCATACCGCACCCGGTGTCCGACACCTCCAGGCACGCATAGGTTCCGGCAGCAATGATGCCGCCCAAATAGTCTGCATTCGCCTGTCCCGGCTCTACTACGGCCGTTGTCAATGCGACTCTAACTATGCCGTTATTGTCTCCGATGGCCTCCACGGCGTTGACCACCAGGTTCATAACTATCTGCTGGATTTTTGCCTTATCAGCGGTTAAATGCGGCACATCACGGTTAAAATCCAGCTCAAAGCAAACGTTCTTCTTTACCGCCGACTTCAGCATATTTACGATGTCTTCCACCATAAAAAGCAAATCTATCTCTGTATGCACCAGCGGACTTTTACCGGCGTAGTTCAACATTTGGCGGCAGAGATCTGCGGCCCGATGCGCTGCAGCTTCTATCTGCTTCAGATGGTTATCGCTCGACAGTTCAGGATCGGCCTCTTCTTTTGCGAGGAAACAATGGCCCAGGATTATCATCAGGATATTGTTGAAATCGTGGGCTATGCCACCCGCCAGTACGCCGAGGCTCTCCAGCTTACGCGCTTGCTGGAGTTGCTGCTCAAGTGCCAGTTGTTCCTCCTCAGCCTTCTTCCGCCCGGTGACATCCCGCGCGACATGCACGCAGGCCGTGAGACTGCCCGCATCGTCGTACAGAGGCGATACGGTTATCTCGAAAAAGCCGGCCAGGTTCTTTTCCTCAATTTCTTCGGTATGCTCGACTCCGTCCCTCATCAACCTGGCAAATGGACAACAGGCCGGGGGGGATGACATCCCGTGGAATACCTCGTAGCATTTACGGCCTGGAAGTCCCGCGGGGCTAAGGCCACAACGTTCTGCCATAGCAAGGTTTACCCGTGAGATAGTATGGTTTTTATCGATAATTAGAATAAGATCAGGGACAGCATCAAAGGTCTGTTCCCATTCGCGCTTGCCGCGACTGACGGCTTGATAGATTTTTCTGCCTGCCTGGATAAGCTGCCATTCGGCTAATGCGATATTGACGATCCGGGGCAAGGAGAGGAATGCTTCGGGAGACTTTGAAATGTAATCGTGTGCGCCCGCTTTAATGGCAGTAACAGCAAGTTGCTCATTGCCTTGCGAGGTCATTAGAATGACAGGGCAGGCCCCGTCAACCTTCACCATCAACTCGTTTCCATCTCCGTCAGGCAATTGATGGCTGGTTATTATCAGATCGGGGGGGGTTGTTTCTATGATCTCCCAGGCAGATTGTAAAGTGCCGACTATTCGAAGGCGGTATACTTCTGGCGCATCTTGAAAGGCTTGCTGAATCAGGCGGACGTCGCTGCCATCGTCTTCAATAATCAACACCACGGGGACAACTGGATTATCAGTTAGCATCGGGCCTTCCTGTCAGGATGAGTCAGTTTAGAAAAGTAGCTGCATCGGCTGCAAAAGAAGCAACGCAATAACATCGTGTAGCCCACTACCTCAGGTGCCTTCGTGGTATCAATCCCAGTCACCAGACGCAAAAAAGCCGGGGCTTTAATATCAAATCAATTGATATTTCGGCAACCCGGCTGTCTCATGGAGACCCTGTAGGCTTTCCGCCCCATCCTCGCGAATGGTTAAGTATTGTCGTGTATCTTATATTCAATTTCGAACGTGCATTATGCACATAACTTAGCTGAAGGTCAAACGTATTGAGCAGTACCGACTGCCATGGCCACAGCAGAAGCCCCCTTTACGGTTATAAAACGAGATGGTAATTTTGTGCTGAGCAAGTACGCGCCCCTGATTGTCGCTGAAACCTTGTTGACTGAGGCTGGAAGGTGCCGGCAACAAGGCTTTCAGACCGCTGTTTCGCTACATCTCCAGTGCGAACAAAGCTCGCGAAGACCATGAGGGATGAAGGCTATTCGGATCACCTGACCGGCTGGTGCTCCCCCTTTCCGAGCAAAGTCACCAGATAAAAACCGAACGCCGTCAGGGCCGGCGTGTACAGCTGGATGCCGCTCCACCGGGCCAGCGGCTGAGTGACCAAGGGGATAAGATAGAGCAAAGCCAGCAGATATCTGAATCCCGAGGCATGCTGCACCCCTTTTCTGGCGAGGTGATCGGTGGCGATCAGCACGCTGGTGACGATGAGGATGGTATCGTAGATCGCCAGGTAGACGTTCAGCACCAGTGTCCAGGCAATGGTGATCGCCCAGACCAGACTTTGCTTATTTTCCCGCTCCCGTCCGGCCCTGGTCCAGACCCTGAAAAGAAGCGGCAACATGGCCGCTGCGGCCATAAGAACAATTGCCCACCTGCCCCAAATCCCCCCGCCCGCCAGCAGCCTGGAAAACGAGTTGATGTCGACATATTTCCAGCTGCGCAGGGCTGATTCAGCGCCCGTGGAAGTATGGAGAAACAGCAGGAGCATCTTCAGATAGTTGTGGCATCCCTGCCAGCCGACCGCAAATAGTGATAGCAAGGCCAGCCCTGTCATTCCTATTGAAAAACCGCACAGCAAATTCCTGCGACGCCTGATAATGAGCATGGGAAGGATGAGCACGAGCAAAGTCGGCTTGTAAGCCAAAAACGCCAGAGCCCCCCCTGCCGCAAAACTACGGCCGCGACGTTCCAGGCTGAGGGTCAGGGCCAGCCAGAAAAAGCCGAACACGGACACCTGGCCGCCGGCTACCCCCTCGAACAGAAACGGAGCAAACGATAAAGCCAGGAAAAGCGCAGTGCGCCAGTCATCCGCGGGCAATGCGTCGAAGGTTCCCCGGAGGACTTTGAGGCCGCCGAAATAAAGCCCGCAGGAAATGACCATCCAGAGGAGATAGGCCCACCGATAGGGAAGCTGCGCCAGCAGGGCAAACGGGAGCACGAAGAATGGTGCATTGGCGTAAGGGAGTTTACCTTCGGGCGGCACCCTGGGAAAAAGCCCCTGGTACAACCGGGTATGGAGATCTACGTCATAAATGTTTTCCGGCTGGTACGAGTTGAAGATGGAACCGGCGACATAAAAAACAGCAAAGTCAGCACCGAGGTAAGGTCCGAATACGGTTGGCCCCCGGTCGGTGGTGGCAAAGGAGATGGTTTGGGATATCAGGAAGGCAGCCAATATCATGCAGCAGACGGACCTGAGATAAGGCCCTTTCAAGCGTTGGTTTACTGCGTCCAGAAGTTTTAGTCGAAATGAGTTCAATCGGCCATCTCCTCACGGCAATCAGCTGCCGAAGAGCGTAGCTAATTAAGACAATCCTATCAGGCGGCACATGTGAGCAGGAGAGTATCACCTGTGCTACCAAATGCAACGCCTGGCGGCCCAGGGCGGCGGCCATCCCAGGACAGAGGTATCCCATTCCTTCCCCACCGCCTGTTCCATTAAAGATAAGTATCTCAGAGATAAAGCGCCTGCGGACCCGTCAGGGCCCGCAGGCGAGGGTGCTGGCAGGGATTGGCAAACTACAGTCTATGCGGTGCCGGCTGCAGCCGCATCAAGCTGGGCAGCCCGAAACACCTTAAGCCATGCTGCGAAGCGTTCTCGCGTTCTCTTGGATAAGATGCGCCCGAACTTTTCCGGATCGTAGAGGTAGAGGCAGTGCCTGATCGAGGTGAAGGCGTTGAAGGTTTTATCGGGGTTTTCCGCCACGACATGGTCACGATAATCCCTGACGGTTTTAACGTTCTCGTTCAAGCATCTGTGCAGGTCGGACTTCTGAAATCCGCTGTTCAGTGCCAGGATGTCCTGGACAAAATCATCGACATTGTAGTCCTCGAAATCGAAATCCCTGAAGAAATGCTTTGCGATGGGCAAAAAGTTGAAGGCGTTCACGGTCTTGACACCGGCCGCCGTTACCGCTTGCCCGGACGCTTCCGGGCCGCCTTCAAGGGCCTCACTGATCGGCAACACCGTCGCCTGCTGCATCAGGTCCCTGGTGGCGATGCGGATCTCCTTGAATTCCCGGTCGGCAAGCTCGAAAAGCGCGGAGAGTATGTTGATCCGGCGCTTGAGATCGATGGGGATCGATTTTTTGTATTTGATCTTGTGGTCCAGCATGCTCCAGGCATCCTGGATCAGGGACCTTATCTGCACCTCGACGCAGTTGTCCCGGTACGGCAGGTATTCCGGCAGGGAAGCCGTCCCGGCGTCGAGAACCAGGTCCATGTGCAACCCTTTGTATCCGAAGGAATCCTCGGTGCTCTCCACGGCAGATGTCTTGTCGGTGACGTTGAGGATCACGAACTGTTTTTGCAGCAGTTCCGACACCACTGCGACCTGGTCTTCGTAGAGGCAAACGATCCGGATGCCGATCAGGTCGGAGATGAAATCCTTGATCTCGTAGGGTTGTTCGTCCGCTTCCAGCTTGCTCTGGTACTTGCGCTGAAATTTCCTGATGCACTCCTCTTGGTCCTTGACCCTTCCCTCGATTTTGGTAACCTCGCCCACATCGGACTGCCTGACCAGTGTCCTGATGATGTTGATATAGGCGTTCTTGGCCGCAAGGTACTGCTTCTTGTTGCTTTCGTAATATTTCCTGAATACGATCTTTTCCTGTTCGAAATCCAAAGAGGGCATGGCCGGTTCCTTTTTTGTCGAAAACGCTTGAAGACGGGGGATGTACTGCCAGCCTCAGCTATTTGCGGTGCAGCTATCTGCTTTAACACGGGACGGGCCCCTTTGACAATCCCGTTGATCGGTTACGGGGGCGGATCACTCCTTGGTACGGAGTGCAGATCAACAGTAAAAAGAGGGTCTACAGCTTAATTGCTATAGGCCCTCTTTTCTTTTTCACCCTGCTGAACCATGATTAAATCACCCTTTGTTAAAGGGGGAGGTTAGTTTGGTAGCAGAATAGCAGCGGTACCTTTGTTTGCATCCTCTGCTATCAATTAAACATGACAGTTTCTGTAATATATGATGGATACGACCGACGGACCTTTTTCTCTTTCGCTTCTCAACTTCATTTACCCTTAGTACAATCGGTCCCTTACACGATCAGCTGCCGGTGCTCTCCTCGGGCACGCTAGTTGCGGTTACCCAACTCAGAGCCTGGATGCTATCAGGATATTAGCAGTGAATGGGCAGTGCAGCTCACGGCTGCATGGCAATGTGCCCCAACCAAGAAGATGACCGGCGCGACCGTCAAAACCCGGCTCACCAGATCCAAGGGGATGTGAGGGGGCTTGGGGCCGCGCGGCATAAACCGCCAAAACTAAAGGAGCAGCACCATGGCCAAAGAAAGAGTGGTTGTCATCGGAGGCGACGCTGCGGGAATGAGCGCCGCCTCCCAGGCGAAGCGCCGCAACCCCGAGCTGGAAATCGTCGTCTTCGAGCGGGGCCCGCACACCTCCTATTCCGCCTGCGGCATTCCCTATTTCATCGGGGGAGTGATAGAGGACGCAGAAAAGCTCATCATGCGCACCCCGGAAAAGTTCCGTGAGCGCGACGGCATCGACGTGAGAATTCTGCACGAAGTGGAGCAGATCGACGCGGCAGGGAGAAAGGTGCAGGTCCGCGACCTCGCGAGCGGCAAATCGAGATGGGAGTCCTACGACCAGCTTCTGATCGCCACCGGCGCCAGCCCGATCTGCCCGGAGCTCCCCGGCTCCGATGCCTTTGACATCTGCGGAGTAAACACCCTGGCTAGCGGCCTGGAGATTCGCAGACGGCTGGAGCTGGGGAATGTGAAAAGGGGGGTGATCATCGGAGGTGGCTACATCGGGCTTGAGATGGCGGAAGCCTTGGTGAGCAAAGGGCTCCAGGTCTCCCTGGTCAGCAGGTCGCCCCAGGTAATGGGTACGCTCGATGACGACATGGGGGCACTGGTTTCCCAGGCGCTCAGGGATCTGGGCGTCACCCTCTATCTGGAGGAGGAAATGACCGCGTTCGAGACCAGGGCCGGAAAGGTGACGGGAATCGTCACGGGCCAGCGTACCCTGCCGGCCGACATCGTGATCCTCGGCCTCGGGGTGCGTCCCAACTCGGCGCTCGCCGAGGCGGCCGGCATTCCCCTCGGGGCCAAAGGGTCGATCCGGGTAAACGAGCGGATGGAAACCGGAACCGCAGGCATCTGGGCTGCAGGCGATTGCGCCGAGTCCTTCCACCTGGTGAGCCGCAAACCGTTTTATGTCGCCCTGGGCACCGTGGCGAACCGCCACGGCAGGGTGGCCGGCATCAACCTGGGAGGGGGCTACGCCACCTTCCCCGGTGTAACGGGAACGGCCGTCACCAAGATATGCCAGTGGGAAGTCGCTCGTACCGGCCTGCAGGAGAAGGAACTAAAGAGACTGGGCATCGAGTGGGTCAGCGCGGTAATAAAGAGCCGCACCAAGGCGGGATACTATCCCGACGCCGGAGAAATCAGCGTCAAGGTGCTGGCGGAGCGGGGTAGCGGCCGCCTGCTGGGCGGCCAGATCGTCGGGTTGGAAGGTTCGGCCAAGCGCATAGACACCCTGGCCACCGCTCTTCATGCCGGCTTTACCGTGGAGGAGATGATCAATCTCGACCTGGGCTACGCCCCTCCCCTGTCGCCGGTCTGGGATCCGGTGGTGATCGCAGCCCGCGAAGCGGCCAAGAAACTCTGACCGGCCCGGCAAAGGGACGATCTAACGCCACGAGCAGGTGACTTGATTTTTCTCTATCTTGACGCCTTAGCGGCCAGAGTAATTTTGTGAGGGCGGAGAGGTCGCCCTTGAACGGCGCGCCTTAGCTGCTGCAACTCCTCAAGATCAGGGTCGGCTGAATGTGGCGGATCCGTCATATGTTACGGAACACCGCTGATGACTTTTAGCCTCCCGCGCTGCTGCCTCCATTTTTAACCCGTATTATCAGCAAGTTGCAGGTTAAGTTTTTAACTGATGTTTCGGCACGCAAGTTGCGATTACTCCTTCCAGAAGATGAGGAGTTCGGCTCAGGACCAGGTCCCAGAGGCTGGAAATCCTCGGGATCAATGCGGCATTAATAATGGCAACCCTGAGTAGGAAACGAACTATACGGGAAAGGGAGAAACATATGTTAGGAACTATTTTGATCGTCGTCCTCGTTTTGATGGTTTTTGGTGCACTGCCCACTTGGCCTCACAGCAAGCAGTGGGGTTACTTCCCGAGTGGCGGGTTGGGCTTGCTTGCCCTGATCCTGATCATCATGCTTGTGCTGGGATACCTTTAGACTGGACTTACTCCGACCCTGCACGGTTATTCCGGCAGACGGTCAGTAAATTGTAGTTTGCCCCTGGTTGGTTAATGGGCGAATGGGCGGATGCAGCAATGCTTTTGCTCCGGAAGACGAACAAAAACAGGAGTCTTAAAATGGCTAAAAACATCGCAGTATTTGGCATTTATTCCAGCCGGGAAAATATCGAAGAGGCAGTAACGGCACTGAAAAATGCCGACTTCCGTGTCGCCGACATCTCGGTGCTCTTCTCGGAAAATACCGGTACCAAAGATTTCGCCTTTGAAAAACACACCAAGCTTCCCGAGGGTTCTTCGGCAGGGGCGGGAACTGGGGCGGTCATCGGAGGCGTGCTTGGGTGGCTCACCGGTATCGGTATGCTGGCCATCCCGGGTATCGGCCCATTGATTGCCGCAGGTCCGATTATCTCGCTGCTGGCAGGTGTCGGCGCCGGGGGTATGATCGGCGGGCTTACCGGTGCGCTGATCGGATTAGGCATCCCTGAGTACGAGGCGAAAAGATACGAAGGGCGCATCAAGGACGGCGGCATCCTGCTCTCCGTCCACTGCGATAACCGCGACTGGGAACACCGTGCGATTCAGATCCTGAAGCAGACCGGGGCTGCAGATATCGGTTCCGAGGGAGAAGCCAAGGCCGATTTCGCCACTTCCGATAAACCGGGAGTTCGAAGCGGGTCCGTAGCTGCGGAACCCGATAATCGCGCAGACGACTGACGGCTCCACCTGTCAGGGCGAAGATAACTTGTAACTACAAAGGAGATCGCAATGAAAACTCAAATGAAAGAGCTGCAAAAACTCAAAGGTATAGGAGAAGTGCTGTCGCGGCGTCTGGTCGAAGCCAGTTACGACACGATTGCCAAGGTTGCCGGTGCGGAAGAAAAAGGGTTGCGCGGCATCACCGCTATGACCTCCCAGAAGGCGCACGACATTTCAGCCCAGGCAAGGAAGCTGACAGGCGAGGCCGAGAAGAACCATCCCACCTGGTCCAAGTAGCAGTGAAGGGGATTGCAGCACTCTGCTTAACTAGCCGAAGTTAGCGTCGTGGCTGGAGGCCTCATGGCCCAAGGAAGGGAAGCCGTCATCGGCGGGGTTGCCGCGGGCATCAGCACCCCTTCCCGGCAAGTTCCCCCATTAAAGCGTCCTTCGGGCAAGTTCCCTGTTAAAGCGTCCTTCGGGCAAGTTCCAGACAAAGCGCCGCCAGCCTGAATTGGAGCGGCGTTTTCTTCGAGGTTTCCTCTCGGCATTGTGTTATTTTCCCTGGGACGAGAGTTGCCCATACCGGCATGCCGAACTGAGCTTTGCTGCGCTTATCCGAGGAGATATCTGGTGACGGAGAATAAAACAGTAAAATCCAGGACCAGAAGGATCAAGGGTTTGGGATGGCTGCGCTGGGTTATCGGCATACCGGTCACCTTGTTCCTGCTCCTGCTTGCAGCGTCATATCTCCTCGATGAGCCGCTGCGCGCCATGCTGGAACAGAGAATGAACCGCAACCTGAAAGGGTATTCGGTTCGGCTGCAGGGATCGCATCTCCAACTGATCGGGCTCGCCCTGACCCTGAAAGAGCTGAGCGTCGTGCAGCAGGCCCACCCGGAAACTCCGGTGGCCCAGTTCCCAGTAATCGAGGCCAGCATCCATTGGCGCGAGGTCCTCTCGGGGAGGCTGGTTGCGGAATTCGTGCTGGACCGCCCAAAAATCAACATCAACCTGAAACAGTTGCGCAGCGAAGCGGCCAGCAAGGTCTCACTCAAGGAGCGCGGCTGGCAACAGGCGGTAGCAGAGATTTATCCGCTCAAGATCAACGCCTTGACTGTCAACGACGCCAGCATCACCTACGTCGACCAAGACCCGAAAAGGCCTCTGACCCTGAGTCATTTGAACCTCCAGGCCGACAACATCCGCAACATAGACCTGCCAGGCCAGCTCTATCCCTCCAAGTTCCATCTCGACACCGCGATCTTTGCTACCGGACGCGGCAGTATCGATGGTAACGCCAACTTCCTCAGCCGGCCCTTTCCAGGCATCAAGGGGCGGGTGAAGCTTGACCAGGTGCCGCTCGATTATTTCAGACCGGTAGCGGCCCGCACCAACCTCTCCATTGAAGGGGGCCTGCTTCGGGCCTTCGGCAACGCCGAGTACTCGCCCAAGGTAAAGACCGCTCACCTGGAAAACCTGACCATCCAGGGGATGAAAATCGACTATATCCATACGCGGCGCACGGCGGGAGCGGAAGTAAAACGGGCCACTGCGGTAGCAAAGAATGCCAGGAAGCTCAGCAACAAGCAGGGCATCCTGATACGGGCCGACCAGGTCAATCTGACGGCATGCACCTTAGGGATGGTGAATAATGCCGCCAAGAAACCGTATCGCCTCTTTCTGGCCGATACCGATATGCGCCTGGGCAACTTTTCCAACCAGTTTTCCCGGGGACCCGCGCATGCGCGAGTGAAGGGTAAATTCATGGGAAGCGGTCCCACCACGGCATCGGCGGATTTCCGGCCGGCGCAAGCGGGACCCGATTTCGATCTCTTCGTAAAAGTAGAGGATGCCCAGCTGACGGCGCTGAACAATGTGCTGCGCAGCCACGGCGATTTCGACGTCACCGCCGGATTCTTTTCGCTGACCACGGAGATCCACATCAAAAACGACCAGATCTCGGGCTACATGAAACCGTTCTTCAGGGATATGAACGTATATGACAAACGCCAGGACAGTGGGCGCAGCATCTCCCATCAGATCTACGAGATACTGGTCGGCGGAGTTTCCACGGTACTGGAAAACAGGCCGCACCAGGAGGTTGCCACCAGGATAAACATCTCTGGCTCGGTGAAGGACCCGGAGACCAGCAGTTGGCAGATCGCAGTGCAACTGGTCAGGAACGCGTTCTTCCAGGCGATTCTCCCCGGCTACGACAAGTAACAAGCCGGTGAACACCGTATTGCACCACCTCAGCGCGTCCCACTCCGCCGTGGGCGGCCCATGCCAAGTACGTTTGGTTACAAAACAGGCCGGACGCTACGGCATCCTCAGAGATGTGAAAAAGGGCCTACAGCTTAACCGCCGTAGGCCCTTCGCATTCCGTCCCCTGCGCGCATTCCGCAGCAGTAACTTCTATGATTTCAGCTTATTACCTTATTCGACCCCGAGGGTTTCCCCTGGTGATCATGCATCCATCTGCGCAGGATATAGATCCGGAAACAGCAGTCCGGCAAAAAAGGTAGGGAAGGCGATCCTCACCGGTCCCTTTGGCGTATTAGAAACCAGTAGACCCTCACCGATCAGCTGCCCGAGCAGGATCCGGCCGGTCCTTTCGGCTAGACCGGACACGCGAATAATATCCCCCCTCGCCACTTCCCCTCTCAGAAGTACCTCTTGCAGCATATACGCCGCCTCGATCTTCAAAATCATGCCGCCAGGTGTGGGCCCGGGCAGAAGCCCGGTGGACCGGGATTCGACATATCCCCTGATCCTGGCCAGTAAACCATCAAGTTGCAAGAGCCCGTGCATGTAATCGATTTGATCAAGACATACCTCGAGGAAAAACTTGCAGAAGTGGCCAAGTCCCTCGTGGGAGAGGTTACCCCTTCCATCATAGTCATTCCGCCTCGGAGCGTCCGCAAATGACAAGGCTCCCATGTATTCATCCCTTCTACGCGCAAGCCCGCGACTCACATTCCACAAACCGTAGCCCAGAAGAGGAATCCGCCTAAAGCAGGCATCTGTGTAGAGCCTGGTCACACGGCCGTTGCCGTCAAGGAATGGGTGTATCCACATAAGGCGGTGGTGTGACGCGGCGGCGACGATGATCGGCATCACTCCATGATGGGAGTCGCTGCGATAGAAGTTTGAAAAACGGCCTAAAAAGGCCGGTACGGCCGCAGCAAGAGGGCCGAGGTGCCGGCCGACTTGGATCTCTTTTTGACGGATCTGTCCGCCGACAACCTCCTCAGCTTCACCGGTCTCCTCATTCTTCACCAGGCGCAGTTCGTGTGGTAGTTGGTCGTAAAAAGTCCGATGTATCCAGCACAAATGCTCCGGATCGGCAATGTTCAGATTCGGCTCCCTCTGCAAAAGCTCTTCAACCTGTCTTTGGCAGTTGATATGTGCCAAGCTCTCCATCTGCAGGTCGCGCTTGGCGGGATCGTCTGCATAAACCTTCCGCATAGCCCGCTCGATGTCGATGGGGTGCGTGCTTCTACCCTCGATCAGGTTCGAGTAATAGCTATTGATCAGGCGCAGCAGTTCGATGATCGGCTGTTGGGTGATCGGGTGCAGCTGTGCGCTCAGAGCAGCTGACCGGGCGATCATATCCCTCGCGAGGTCCTGCAACTCGTTGTGGCCCGAAGGGAGGAGAGGTTCGAATTGAGTTATGCTGTCGTACATAGGAGCTCCTAGGAAAGAAGCGAGTTTTCCTGGTATTTCTGCCGATCTTTTTGCCGATCTTATATAGGTTCTAAGTTATTAACATGAATAGCAAAGCAGATCAAAGGAAAACGAGGGCAACTCCATTTTCTGCCGATCTTTCTGCCGATCTTTCTGCCGATCTTTCTGCCGATCTTTGGAAGGAGGGGGATCCACAGAGCGTGTGGTAAAGGGGTCGCTTGAGGTGGGTTTTTTCCGCCGGTACTCACCGCTTTCCGGGGTCGCCCCGAAGGGTCGCGTCGGTAAATTTTACTTTTTGGCGAATCACCTGATTGGTAAATTTTACAGACGCGACCCTCAAGTCAGCCGCAGACGCGACCCTCAAGTCAGCCGTGACCCTCAAGTCAGCCGGATGCGAAAAGGGCCTACAGCTTGACTGCCGTAGGCCCTTCGTTTCGTTATTCCTTTCCCCTGCGTGCTTTCCCCTGTGCGCTTTCTGCTGCCAGGAACTTTCTCTTATTTAGTCTTGCTACTCTCCGATGCAGGCCCTGTGCCTTGTCCAAGGGGACCCTGACGGTTGCGGTTGGCGAACATGCGCACTGCCAGATAGACAACGGGTAGTATTCCCGCCAGGAAGAGCATGTCCCCCGGAAGGCGCAGCCATTCGAACAGCCGCACCATGGGCCGCATGAAAAACTCGGGCTGACGTCCGTGCCAGTAAGAGGTAGCCAGAATCTCGTTCAACTGGAGGAACCCGACAGGAAACAGGTTGACGAACATCATCCAGGCCAGCCCGAGGTTGGTGCACCAGAAGGCAAGCGCCATGGCGCGGTTGCTGGCCCGGTCCAGGGGGAGGAAGTAGCGCGCCACGAACATGAAGAACGCCAGGGAGAGCATCCCGTAAACTCCCATCATTGCTCCGTGGCCATGGTTGGCGGTCCACTGGGTGCCGATCTCGTAATAGCTCACGATGGGGAGGTTGATCAGGAAGCCGAACACGCCGGCACCGAGAAAGTTCCAGAAGCCGACGGCGATCAGGAACATCACCGCCCATTTGTGCGGAAACATCTCCCCCGTGGTGCTCAGCATGGAGGTTCCGGCCGGCGCGCCGAGCCTCATGAACTTCCAGGCCTCATAGGTGAGCAGCAGTAGCGGGATCACCTCCATGGCGGAGAAAAAGGCACCGAAGGCCATGAGAATTTCCGGCGCGCCACTGAAATAGAGATGATGCAGGGTGCCTAACACGCCGCCGATGGAGTAAAGGATGATATCGAGATAGATGATGGTGGTGGCCACCCGCGCCCGCACCACCCCCAGCAGCAGGAAGACATAGGCCACCATGATGGTGGTGAATAGCTCCAGAAAATCCTCCACCCAGAGATGGACCACCCAAAATCTCCAGAACTCGATCTGGCTGAAGTTGCTGTTTTTGCCGAATATCATCCCTGCCGCGTAAAAGAGCGGAATGGAGATGGCGCTGTAGATGAAGAGCCAGGGCATGTTGCCCGGATGTTCCCCCTTGAGCCTATCCGCCATGCCGCGTATCAGGATCACCAGCCAGATTATCATGCCGAAGGTGAGCAGGATCTGCCAGAGCCTCCCCAAGTCGAGGTATTCCCAACCCTGCGAGCCGACCCAGAACCAGGGGCCGCTGGTGGCGAGCAGCCCGTTCAGGCTGAGCGCCTCACCGGACAGGCTCCCGACTACCACAACGACCAGCGCTCCCAGGAGGATGAGAGCCAGTTTGTCCTGGTGACGCGGCTCTTTTCCGGCGATTATCGGGACCAGGAAAATCCCCATGGCCAGGAAGCTGGAAGCCACGAAGAAAAGCGCGAGCTGCACATGCCACATCCTGGAGAGGTTGTACGGAAGCAGATAATCGGCGAGCGCAAAGCCGTAGAAGCCGGCTCGCTCCACATGATAATGGGCGTTCACCCCGCCCAGCAGACCCTGGAGCAGAAACAGGCCGGCAATGACTAGGAAGTACCAGGCCACGGTACGCTGGGAAGGGGTAAGCTGCATCTGCTCGGGGGGCTGGAATTTCCCTGCGGCGAATTCATCGGCGGCATGCCATCCGAGCCACTCGTAGCGGCCGAACAGAAAAAGGATCAGGCCGGTGCCGCACAGTAGGGCCACCAGGCTGAGAACGCTCCACATGAGAACTCCGGGAGTAGGCTTGTTTCCGGCGAGGTCATCCGGGGGCCAGTTGTTGGTGTAGGAATGGTTGGTCCCGGGACGCGTGGCCGCACTCACCCAGGCAGCCCAGGAAAAGTAGGCGGTGAGCCTGCGGACTTCCTCCGGATCCTTCAGGTAGGGGCGGCGCAATCCCTGTTGCGTCTCGCGCGGCCCGAACCAGTCCCGGTAGTAGGTGAGCATGTCGGCATGGGCACTTGCCTGAGCGGCGCTAAAGGTTAATCCACCGCTGGCCGCATCGTAATTATTTGCCTTCAAATCGGCGCGCACCGTTTCCGCGGCGTCCGCCTGGGAAATGCCTCGCTCAGAGTGGAAAAGAAGCGCTTTTTCGGCACTGATGCGGAGGTATTGCGCGGTGAAATCAGGCCCGAGATAGGCGCCGTGGCCAAACAGAGTGCCGTACTGCATCAGCCCGTATTTCTGAAACAGGTGCTGCCCACCCAGGATGTCCTCGCCGGTATAAAGCAGCTGGCGGTCGGCCGACCGTACTTCCCGGGGGATCGGGGGTTGATCGGTTTTGTTCCGGTAGCCGAGATATCCCAGCACCGAAAATCCGAACACAAAGGTGATTACGGCAGTCAGCAGCCAACCGGGGGATAAAATCATGTTCTTTTCACGTACGTGCATGGCAACCTCCGACTCGGTTTTTTCGTTGCCAGTTAAAACTATACTAATCATTAGAAATGTCAAAGCCGGCTGCAAATGTTTCTACGACCTTTGAGTAACCGGACGGGCTTTCCAACTCTCCCCCTCCCCCGGCCTTATTCTCGTTCCCAAGCTCCAGCTTGGGAACGAGATGGCGAGGTAAGCAAGGAATCTATTGGCAGGTGGCGCTAACCGATTACCCCCTTTTTCTTTATTCTGCGCTAATTTTGTGCTACGTTTCTGCCACCTTGCCAAGGCGGTGCCCCCCAAGGTTTTACTACTTATTATCGCTATAGATCCTTTCAGTCCCCCCTCTCCCACAAGGGGAGAGGGGGGCATAGCTCCCCTCCCTTTATGAGAGAGACTGGGGGAGGGTACAAAACAGTAATAAGGGGGGCAACATGATCCACCTCAGATGCGCCATGGTGGCGGCGAGCCTGCTACTGCTCACCGCCTGCGCCGGTGAGCGGCCGACCAACCTCGGGGTGCGGGATGGGAAACTGACTCAGTGCCCCGCCTCTCCCAACTGCGTCTCCAGCCTGGCGCCGCAAGACGGCCACAGCATTGCCCCCCTCAGCTTTTCCGGTGACCCGGCTACTGCATTTAAACAATTGAAGCTGGTGCTTGGCCGGCGACCGGACACTAAGCTGATCGAAGAGAGAGGCGAGTATCTGCGCGTGGAGTTTCGCACCTCGCTCGGCTTCGTCGATGATGCCGAATTCCTGCTCGACCGGGGTCTGCGGTTGATCCAGCTCCGTTCGGCCTCGCGTCTGGGCTACTCGGATCTCGGCAAGAACAGGTCGCGGATGGAGGAGATCAGAAAACAGTTGGCAGTTGCGCTGACGCCGAAGTGAGTGAATAATGCTGCCTGAGATCGCCAGGTAACAGGGAGGCTCTATGACCAACCCGATCAAGATCGGTGTCAGTTCTTGTCTGCTGGGAGAGAAAGTTCGCTACGACGGCGGTCACAAGCATGACCGTTACATCACTGACACTCTAGGCAAATTCTTCAGCTTCGTACCGGTCTGCCCCGAGGTAGGCTGCGGCTTGCCGACGCCGCGCGAGGCGATGCGCCTGGAGGGGGATCCTGCCCATCCCAGGCTGGTAACCAATAAGACGCACATCGACAAGACGGAACAGATGCTGGAATTCTGCCGCGCCAAGGTCCTGGAACTGGAAAATGAGGATCTGTGCGGCTTCATATTCAAGAAGAACTCCCCGAGTTCGGGCCTGTTCCGGGTCAAGGTCTATCAAGGCGGCATGCCGGCTCGAACCGGCAGCGGTATATTTGCCGCGGCGGTGGCCGCTCACTTCCCGCGGCTGCCGCTGGAAGAGGAAGGACGGCTAAACGATGCGCCGATCCGGGAGAACTTCATAGAGCGGGTCTTCTGCTATCGGCGCTGGAAAGATTTGCTGGCGGAGCAGCCCGATCTGGGCCGGCTGGTGGATTTCCACAGCCGCCACAAGCTCCTCATCATGGCCCACAGCACCCAGAGTTATCGCGAGATGGGAAGCCTGGTGGCACATGGCAAAGAGATGAAGCTGACTGAGTTGCTGCAGCGCTACGAGGAGATGTTCATGACAGCCCTGGAGCTGCAGGCCACGGTGAAGAAAAATACCAACGTCTTGATGCACATCATGGGGTATTTCAAGCAGGATCTCAGCCCGGATGAAAAGCAGGAACTGCTCGGTGTGATCGACCGGTACCACGAGCATCTGCTTCCTTTGATAGTGCCGGTAACGCTGCTGACTCACTACGTCAACAAGTACGACAAGCCCTACCTGAAGCAGCAATTCTACCTATCCCCCCATCCGGTCGAACTGATGCTGCGAAACCACGCGTGAACCGGGGAAGCTGTCCACTGCCTTTACAACTTTGTCTCCAGACACCGCTACTATTGACCCCGCAAATCAGCCCTCACCACCCCACCGTAAAGGCACTTTAGCTACGGCTAGGAGGATAACGGGCGCCTAAGGTGAGACGGGCGAATGATGATTCGCCCCTACGGCTGCACGGCAATTCCCGTAAACTCACCAGATAGTTGACAAATAGCACAAGAGACAGCAAACCAACGGGGATACCAGCCGTGCAATCCACAATCAACCCGATTGCCTGATGTAACAATTCGTGTTACTTTTCTACATGGAAAAGCGTCGTCCTCATCACTCACTGGCCGTAGTGCAGCAATTGGCTGCCGACCCTGCACGAATCAGATTCACCCAAAGTGCTTTGGACGGAGCCGCGGAACTTCAGTTCGATACCAAGATGATGCGAGCTGTGGTAACTGAGCTGCAACGGAAAGATTTTTATAAAAGCATGACGACGCACGCCAACTCGGCCATCTGGCAAGATGTTTACCGCCCGACCGTTCATGGTGTCCAGCTTTATGTAAAACTGACGGTCTACGCGGCTGAGAACCTGGTCGTGGTGTCCTTCAAGAGGAGATAAAACATGAAGTGTCCGTTATGCGGAGCCGGCAACCTGGTCAGGGAAGCCCGGCAACTTGATTACACCTATGCTGGCCGAAGCACGACGATTCGTCAGAACGGCGACTTCTGCGACAGTTGCGGCGAAGGTACTTTCAGCAGCGATGAGTCGGAAAGCTATCTGGCCGAGGTCAATATATTCCGGACCAAAGTCGATGAGGAACCTCTCGCGCCTACTGAGGTCAAAAGGATTCGAAAAAAACTGGGACTGACCCAAAGAGAAGCGGGGGAGGTCTTCGGCGGTGGCATTCGGGCATTTTCGCAGTATGAGCGGGGTGAAGCCCGCCAGGGGAAGGCGGTCGATAAGCTTTTGCGGCTATTGGACAAACATCCTGAACTTTTGGCAGAAGTATACGAGAAGGAAGCGGCGTAGAGACGCTGCAGGGTGCCAGGGCACTAGTTCTTTATTTCGGAAAATAATCAAGCCGCATCGCGCGGCGCACCTCATCTAGCGTCTGCGCGGCAACTGCCCGAGCCGCTTTACTCCCCTCGCGCAGCATTCCCATCACCTCTCCCGGATCGGCGGCGAACAACCGGCGCCGCTCACGAATCCGGTCCAGCTCCAGCAGCAAAACCTCCAGCAACCGGCGCTTTACCGCCATATCCCCCAGCCCACCCTGACGGTAATGGGTCTTCATCGCTTCCAGTCCAGGCTGGTCCGGGTCGAAAGCATCCAGATAGGCAAAGACAGGATTTCCCTCCACGTTGCCCGGATCTTCCGGACGCAGATGGAGCGGGTCGGTGTACATCTTCTTCACCTTGTCGCGCACCAGATCCACACTATCACCTAGATAAATGGCATTGCCCTGCGACTTGCTCATCTTTCCCTTGCCGTTGGTGCCCGGGAGCCGCGGCACCCTGGAGAGAAGCGGCTTTGGCTCGACTAAGACTAAGCAGTCATAGGTGCGATTGAAGCCGCGCACTATCTCTGTAGTCTGCTCGATCATGGGGAGCTGATCCGAGCCGACCGGTACCAGATCGGCCTTGAATGCCGTGATATCGGCGGCCTGGCTCACGGGATAGCAGAGGAATCCGGCGGGTACGCCCCCGGCGAATCGGCGCAGGTTGATCTCGTCTTTTACGG
>Ga0209317_1000910_pt1 | contig 30177 bp, 21 predicted proteins | sample RifGroB2_FD_183994 | JGI IMG/M metagenome (GOLD analysis project Ga0209317, IMG submission 183994) | Soil microbial communities from Rifle, Colorado, USA - Groundwater B2 (SPAdes) (version 2) | ecosystem: Environmental > Terrestrial > Soil > Unclassified | place: Rifle, Colorado | collected...
CCCGGAAGAGGTAATTTCCGTTTGCCGCTGTGAAGTTATAAGCGGGGCCGATCCCGCTGTAGGCTTGAGTCCAGGATGAGCCGTCCGTGCTGTATTCCAGGACGTAGGTCACCCCGCTGATGTTGCTGGCGCCCCAGGAAACGTAGACGCTCCCCGTAGTGCTGACGGCGGGCACGGTGATCTGGGGCGGCGCACCGCAGGCAAGCGTCACCGCGCAACCGGCGGCGCCCTCGGTGTAACCGCTGTCGGAGTATCCCGCCTTTTTCGCCTTCACCCGGAAGAGGTAACTTCCGTTTGCCGCTGTGAAGTAATGAGCCTTGCCGATCCCGCTGTAGGCTTGAGTCCAGGATGCACCGTCCTTGCTGTATTCCAGAACGTAGGTCACCCCGCTGATGTTGCTGGCGCCCCAGGAAACGTAGACGCTCCCCGTAGTGTTGACGGCGGGCACGGTGATCTGGGACGGCGCACCGCAGGCAAGCGTCACCGACACTGACACGTTGTCGTTCACGGAGTTGTAGTTCGTCGTGTCCGCAGGGGTGAATGTCACATTCTGCAATGCCGTACCGGCGTTCGGAATCGCATCCGGTGTGGTAAAAGCGAAGCTGCCATCCGGCTCCACGACGCCGCCTGAAAGTGTTGAAACCGAAAGTGCCTGGCCGTAGGCGAGGCTACTTGCCGTCGGCCAAGCAGTCACAAGCGGGGTGCCCTTTTGCGCCATCGTCGAGCTCTCCACCTTACTAGCCGGATTGTAGTTGCCATCACCCGACTGGTCATAGCTCACCGTGCATGTTCCGGTGCTGCTTGACATGGTGATGGTTGCGGTGCCGATGCCGCTCCCCGAGCAGGCCCCCGAAGTTGTAATGTCAACTGGCAGGGGCGCGCTCGCCGCGACGATGAAAGTACCTTTGTAGCCGGCACTTGATGGAGCAGGCGATGTGACGGTAATTGTCTGGCTTGCTTTCAAAATGGTGAAATCCGCCGTGTTGTAGGTGATGTGGTAGTTAGCCAGCGCGCCGGTAGCACTGAGAGTCGCGCTGATTTGGTACGTAGCGACGTTGTCGCCCTCGGCGCGGCTGTACGCTGCGGTAACGCCGTCGGCTGTAAGGAAGCCGGTCAGTTCTCCGATGAACGCCGGGTCGACAGTGCCGTAGGTCTTGCTTCCAGCGGCAGGCGTTACCGAGGCGGCCGCTTTGTTCACAGCAAATGTCCGGTCCACGTGCTCCGCCGGGTCATAGGCGCTATCCCCTGATTGGGAGGCACGAATGGTGCAGTCACCGGCAGCCACGATACCGACGGTGCCGCCATTGGGGCCGCCTGTGATGCATTTTTCCTCTGTCAGACTGACGAAGCTCACGTCCAATCCAGACGAAGCTACGGCGCTCACCGTGAAGGCCGGGTCGCCGTAGGTCTTTTCGGAAAGGTTCGGGAAGGCGATGTCTTGGCTTAACTTGCCGATAGGTGTGAGTATGAATTCTTGAGGAGATGATGTGACATCCGCTCGTGAAGAAGGGATGTATCCGGGTGCGCTCACCTCGAGCGTGATGTTATAGGCTTGTTTGGAAAAGTTTATCTGGAAACTGTATTCTCCCGTTGAATCCGTGGTACCGGAGGGAGACCCGTTGCACCCTGACGTGCACGTCACGGTTGCGCCGGCAATTCCGACTCCGCCTCCGCTAACTGTGCCATTTATGACTGCCTTGCCCGCCACCAGGTACGGCCCGACGTACGGACCGCCTTCCCCCACCGGCGTGGCGCCGGCCGGCTGAACCGAATCCGTGCCGGTGTCGGCGAGAGCCCTGGCCATGTTGACCCGGCCGTTGCCGAACATTAACCGATTATCAGGGTCGCCCTCCGTGCCGATGGCGTCGGCCGAGCGCGCCAGGCGACCGACGATCACACCATTGGTCAGACTCTGGTCGACTGCCTTCATGAAGGCGGCCACGCCTGCCACAACGGCCGAGGAGGTGGATGTGCCGGTCAGGTATGTGTAGCTTCCCTCAAGGCTGGTCGTATACATGTTGCTGCCGGGAGCGGCCAGAAAGACATCCTGCCCGGTGTTGCTCCCGGATACCAGTAGGTCACTCTCGTCCGTACCCGAAACCCCGATCACCCCGCGGTCGCCTGCGGGGAAGGTTGGGGTACCGACACCGGCGTTGCCGACCGCTGACACGAGTACCGACCCTTTTTCCCAAGCGTAGTCGATGGCGTCCTGGAGGCTTTGGCTGAAGTCGGGGTTACTGAACGCCATCAGGATTACATCAGCCCCTTGGTCAGCAGCCCAAACAATCCCGGCGATGATGTCGCTGTCCAGACCAATACCGCCTTCATCAAGAACGGTAACAGGCATGATGCGTACGCCGGCAAAAGCCACCCCGGCGAGGCCGATCTCGTTGTCGGTCAATGCGGCGACGATGCCGGCCATATTCGTTCCGTGACCATTAGAATCGATCTGTCCATTCGCTCCATCAACAAGCATTGAGGCGCCCTCAATAACATTACCGCCCAAGTCCGGATGGGAAGCGTCTACTCCGGTGTCAAGTATGGCTACCGTGGCGGAACCGGCCGGGGTTATTGTACCGAAGACCGAGTCCCACCCGATCTTAGACAAGGCCCACTCGACCGGATAAGAGATGTCGTTGGGCATCCCTTCCGCCTTGCGGGTCTTGTTCATCTCGACGCAAACCACCTGCGCGTCGGCTTGATAGTTCTGCTGAACCAGGGGGAGCTCGGCGTCGGCCACCGAAATGACATACATCCGCAACGCCGGAATTGACGAGGTTTTGGTCCCCCCGTTTCTGGCTATGACGGCGGCCTGCTGATCGGTGGAAAGTCCTTCTGCCATCCTGATGATCAGGGAACCGGTATCGGCCCCTTCAGCGATCGTGGCAGAGGCAAAAATGCCGGCGGCCATGACTAGTGTGACCAGCAAATGAACGAAAAACCTGTGCGTCTCCGCCCTCCAAAACTTTAGAGCCATCATTAAGCCTCCTTTGCTTCAGTTTTAATAGTAAGGTTGCCCGGAGTAATGCCAAAACCTTAGGCCTGCACGGATGTTCATTAATTCGCCTTTCACCTCCTTTTATTAGGTCAATTCCGCCAGTGCTAGATGTTACTGGCTGTCGCATGCGCGGTCCATCCCCTCAAAAGTAGGGTTTTTTTTACGGCAGAATTGTCAGATTCCAAAAACACCTTACAATATTCCCCATGTGCGAAATGACCCAGATAATCAAAAATCGTTCGACTCCGGGCATCCTGCTTTTCGATCTGGACGACCGGTTGCTGTTCTCCAACGGACAAGCCCTGGATATGCTCCCGGGCATCGATGTGCAGGTCGGACACGGCTTCAATATGCCTTCGGAAATATTTCGGATATGCAGGCGGGTTAAGGGAACATCGGAAACAGCAGAAGGCCACTACGGTCACCCGGTCATGCAAAAAGGGGAGATCTACTTGTCTTTGCGAGGATTTATGCTCGTATCCAAGGTAGGGAGCCCTTCGATAATGATCCTTATCGAACAAATAGTAGCGAAACACGAGGTAAATATAGAGAAAATCCGCCAGGAGTTTTTGTTGACCAAGAGAGAAGCAGATGTGGTTAGATTTTTGTGCAGGGGGATGGGGAATAAGAAAATATCAGAGGAAATGTTCATCTCCGAACATACAGTGAAGGACCACATCAAAAACGTCATGAAGAAGATAAAAGTCGGTTCCCGCAACGAGCTAATGGCCTTCTTGAAGTAAGCGGGGCGCCATCAGCAACGCGTCTTTTTGGTGCACGATCAACTGAAAGGGCGCAAAACCCTGCCACCTTTTCCATCCCAAGGCTATTTGCCGGTAAGCCGGGCCATCATCTCCTCTACCCGAAGCCGCGAGGTTTTCATGTCGGTTCCGTAAAGCTCCCGGTAGAGACGGATAGCCAGCATCTTTTCACCATTTCGCGCCAGCCGCTCCAAATCCTCCTTATTCCCTCTCCCCGGGCCGGGATAGATTCCGGCACGGCGAGCGCTCGACAAGCGTCGCCCAGTCCACCAGTCCAGCGCGAATGCCGCGCCGGCAAGGGCGCATAGGGCAGCGACCAGCCAACCGACCTGCAGTCCGGCCTCCCGTGCGACAACCAACGGAACGGTGATCATGGCTAGCCCCAACCCCGTCATCAACATCCCCACGAAACCGCCGTGACGCATAAGTACCGCGTGAGCGGGATCATCGGGATCGTAATAAGCCGTAACGACCATCCCGACGGGATAACGCGAAACCGCTTTTGCCGCCTGGTCGCGTTTGGAATAAAGTTTGGCGGCAAAGGCAAGATCCTTTCCCGTCATTTCGCCGCCGGCACAGGGGAAGGTGTATTCGACCTCAGACTGGAACATGATCTGATCCTCGAAGCGGCGCACCTCCCTGATCTCGCAGGCGGTGATGCGAGCCGGAACTTCCACCCAGTGCCGGGAGGCGAACCATTTCCTCAGCGTCAGGAAGCCCATTGTCGCAAGCGGCAACCCTATCAAAACAAATAAGCCTCCGAACACGATGCCGAAGGCAAGCGGAAGGTTGTCGAGGATAAGGGTGGGGCTGTGATTGGTCATACGATTCCCATTCTACATGGTTCGCCGGCAGATCGGTTTCAGGGCGCAGAGGGAGCGATTTCCCCGTTTCAGTCTCTTGACATCCTTGTACTGCTCCACCTTCAGGTCCAAGACCTCGCCGGAATAAAAAGGGGGCCGGCAAAATTTACTACGGCATGAAAAAAAAGGCTTACGGGACGAAATCCGTAAGCCTTTTTCTAATTGGTACGCCCGGACCGATTCGAACGGCCGACACCCTGGTTCGAAGCCAGGTACTCTATCCAGCTGAGCTACGGGCGCGTGCGAAGGAGACTACAGCATTCCGAGCTTTTTGCAAAGGATTTTCACTGAAAGTCACCGGAACAAACGGGCATGACTGCTATAGGGTGAAAACTCCCAGAGCCGGACCCATTGCGATTCTACCCCCGCTCCAAGGGGACGGCTGCTACGGTGATTCGTCCTATTTGTCGTGGCAGGTTTTGCAAAGTGCGCTATTTCTGTCACTCATGACCAGGTGCCCTTTTTCCGGGTTCAACGGATTGTGGCAGGTCAGGCACCCGACCTTCCCGTTTACGAACAGCATCTTATTGCTGTGCGGCATTATCGGCTTGTAGCCTCTGTTCGCGCCGACGTAACTCTCGTAATTCATGCCTATCGGATGATCGCTTTTGAAGGAAGTCACGCGAGACGTCCTGTCATGCGGCCTGTTGCGCAAATCTAGCCCGATCGACGAGGCGCCGACACCGTCATGGCATCCGACGCAGTCGGCTGAAAAGGAATCCAACTCTACTGCGCTTGCCTTCTTGATTGAAGCAAAACCCCAAAAATCGATCTTTTCTTCGCTGTCATCTGCTTCGGCGTTATATGATGCTTGACGGATGTTCCCGTACATATCTTCGACGGCGCTATCGGCCGTATCGCCGAGAATCGCGTCAAGTTTGACAAGATACTGCTGCCGGACCGAAACCGATGACTGCAGCTGCAGCGAGAACTCGCAGGTTTCGCTACTCGGGCTTCCAGCAGTTGCGAAGGCTGAAACGGCGTCTGCACCACCTAATACCACAACGCCAGCTATCAACATTGCCCCTATGTGATGCGACATGGTCTTCATCTTGTCTTTGGCTAACATGGCGTACCTCCGATTGCTGTTGCCTTTACCAATACAATCTGGAGACCGAAATGCGCATTTCGAAAATAAACCTGTAACCATTTGAAATGGAATACCTTTTCAGTCGAAACCCAAATGAAACCACTTTTCAGTTTCACTTTCCGCCTGTTCACATCTTGCACAACGGGAGCCTAGGCATTATTTTGATGCGCAGAAGGTGAAAGGGGCGGCGGCTTCAGGGGTGCGCAGATCTTGAACGATGGGCAGCAATGGAGAGGGGGTTCTGCCGAATTGGCGGCGTGCAGGCGCTCCAGATTGAGGGATCGTTCGGAACGGAGAAGGTATTGCAGGAGAGCAGGTTAGCCGATTATGAACGGGAAGCGCGGCATCTCGCCAATTCAAGTTTAGAGTTGATCAAAACCAATGTTTGGGATATGATCGCGGCATTTGATGCACTTAGGAGAGCTATTTTGCATAAAGCTGCACATGCACTGCTAACGGTTTTTGCCGTACTGCTGTTTCTTCCTTCGTCCGGACTCGCCGCAATTAAATCCTCCAAAAACGTAAAAAAAACCTCGGCCGTCACGCTTACCCCCATGATCGGCGGCTATCTCTTCGCCGGTTCGGACGACCTGGACCCCACCCCTTTGTACGGTCTCAAGCTAAGCTACGACATCATCGGCTCATCCATAATAGACAGCCTCGGCATTGAAGGAACGGTCAACTATTTCAGCACGACGCAGAAGGGTACATCCGGCAATGCGGACGGGTACATATTCCGTGCGGATGCCCTTTACTTCATAACGCCCAAAAGAAAGCTGGTTCCTTTTATCGCGCTCGGCGCGGGCGCGATCTCCATCAACAAGGAATCGGAGCGCGCAACGGACCCCCTTATCAATTACGGTATCGGCCTGAAATATTACTGGGAGAATTATCTGGCCCTCCGGGTGGATGCGCGCCAGCTCCTGGTGTACAAGGACGTAAACACCAGAAACAACTTCGAGTTGAGCGCAGGTCTCACCTACGTGTTCGGCCAGGAGCGCAGGAAAAAGGCCCCGCCGGCCAAACCCGCCGAAAAGAAAAAGGCCATACCGTCCCTGGAAGATGAGAAGATCACTCCGCCGGCCGAGGTCGAGCAGGAATCCAGCTTGCTGGAAAGCGCCGGTGCCGTTGGTGCTGCCGTGGCGGGCGCTTTAGGCGTACCAGCCACCCCAGTGCCGGTCGTGCCCCAGGCGGTTGCGGGCTCTGGTTCCATCACCCCTGAAGCCGCCGTGCAGCAGCCGGAAGAATCCAGACAGGAGATGCAGCAGGCGGCAAGGACAGAGCGGCAAAAACCGTCGGTCGTGAAGCAGATGAACGTCGAGTTCGGGTTTGCCAAGGTCAACATCGAGAAAAGGTACAACCAGCAACTGGAGGCTTTGGCCGGAGTCATCAAGGGTGAGCCGACCTCGACCGTGCTCATCGAGGGGCATACGGACAATATCGGCAGCTATGCAAGCAACCTGGCGCTGTCCGAGCGCCGTGCCAAAAGCGTCAAGGACAGCCTGATTAAGCTGGGGATAGATCCTGACAGGATAACGACCAAGGGATATGCCTTTACCAAGCCGGTGGTCCCCAACAAGACTGAAGCGCAAAGACAGAAAAATCGCAGGGCGGTCGCCGTCATCAGCATATTCACCTCGGAAGCCCCGTTACCAACGAAGTAATGAGCAGCAAGGCGCCCTCGAATCGTCTGGCGCCAAGCCTCGCGAGTGGGAGCGGCAGATAACCCCGGCCCGGTTCACACGGGCCATAAACCATCTTAGGAGATCGGTTATGAAACGAAACGCAAAGGCATCCTCCACCGCAATAATGCTGGCACTCCTGGTGACGGGACTTGTCGGTTGCACCGGCCCCGGCAAGTCAACCCGCGCACCTGCCCCGGCGGCGCCTGCCGTGATCTCCGGCAAGGTAGTGGAGACCATGGATGCCGCCGGATATACCTACGTCAGCCTGGAGAAGGACGGGGTGCGGACCTGGCTTGCGGCTCCCCAGATGGAAGTAACCTTGGGGCAGGATCTTGAACTTCTGGGCGGAGGCGAGATGAACAATTTTTCCAGCACCGCGTTGAACCGGAGCTTCGAGAAGATCATTTTTTCGGGAGGTCCGGTTCCGTCCGCGACAGCGCCGGCCGCGCCGGCCCCCGTCGAAACGACCATTGAGTCCGCTGAGCCGATTCTGTCGGGCAAGGTGATCGAGACGATGAACGCCATGCAGTACACCTACATAAAGCTTGAGAAGGACGGCAAGAGCGCGTGGGCCGCGGTGCCTGCGACAAGAGTCTCGGTCGGAGACGAGATCGAGCTGTTGATCGGCACCCAGATGGGGAAATTCACCAGCAAAAGCCTGAACCGGACCTTCAACCAGATCTATTTCGGAGGCGGCGTTAAAAGCTCCTCCGCATGGACGGACGCCCCGGAAGAGGCGCCTGCAGCCATCGAGCTGCCGAGCAATCATCCCAAGATATAAACAGTCCGCTTACTCAAAGCATTCCTGGCGTCGCGTAACTGCCTTGAATTTGAAATCTAAAACAATTTACGCAAAGAACGCGAAGTATCCGCGAAGTTACGCGAAAACCAAGTGCTAAGCTCTCCTGGCGTCCTTCGCGGATACTCGGCGTCCTTTGCGTAACTGCTTTGAATCTTGAAACTAAAACTATTTAGGGTTTGGAAAACGGAGAGGGGCCGGGGGAATTTTCCCCCGGCCCCTCTCTTTTTTTTCAACCAAAGCCCTCCGCCAAAGGCGCTGAACCTGGAACTACCTGCCCGGCGCAGCGATCTTCGCCTGCAGTCTCAAGGCCGTATCAGGGTCGACGTTTTGCAGGCGGGCCGCTATGGAGCGGGCGGCCTCAACCTGGCCCATGTCGAGGTAGATCAGGGCGGCATTGTACAGCGTGCCGCTGTGGGCTGGATTCAGCCTCGCCGCGACTAGAAACTCCCGCAGGGCGCCCTGCGCGTCCCCCTTGCCGTGCAAGGCAAGTCCGAGGTTGAAATATGTGACGGGCTGGTTGCCGTCCAGGGCGATGGAACGGCGGTAGGACGAAATTGCCTCGTCGAGGAAGCCGGCCCGTTCGTAAGCGAGCGCCAGGTTGAAGTGGACCGTCGCGTTGTCCGGCTCCATCATGACCCCCTTGCGCAGATATTCGGCTGCCAGCTGATAACGCCCCAGAACGTTATACATGACGCCGATGTTGTTATAGAGCTTGTAGTGGGAAGGATCCCTCCTGAGCCCTTCCAGCAGGCTGTCCACCGCTTTCTGGTACTGCTTCTGGGCGGCGTAGGAGCGCGACAGGTTGATGTGGATCAGCACGTAGCCCGGATTTATCTGCAGCGCCCGTTCGTAAAGAACCTGCGCCTCCGCCGGTCGGCCGCGCTTCATGTAGATGTTGGCGAGATCGAGATGGACCCGCTCGCTCCTCGGGGCGCGCCGCAGGTTATCCCGGTAAAAGGCGAGCGGGTCGTTCCAGAGGGCGTTGCGCTGCCAGGTAAGCGCCGCCAGCACGGCGGTCGCCAGCACGACTCCCGCCACGGCCGCGCGCCTCGGAAGCCGACCCAAGGCGGCCATGACCACCAGCGCGAAACCGAACATCGGGATGTACAAACGGTGCTCGAACACCGGATCCAGGGGAATTATGGTGGACTCGACCGCCAGCGCTAGGAAAAACCAGAGTATCCCGAAGGAGACCACCGGCTGCCGCTTGCGCAGAAAGGCCGCGGCAGCCAGCAGGGCGGCAAGCCCCAGAAAGGCGATCCAGTTCTTCAAGGCCCAGACGGAGGAGATGATGGGGAAATCGTAATCGAGGGCCTGACCGTAGGGGATGAACAACAGGCGCAGGTAGATCCAGAGCACGGAAAACTGCGTCACCAGGTAATTGACCGGCGAATTGTTCTGGAGATGGACCAGATCGGGCATGCCGCCGACGTTGCCGAGCCCCTGCTCGGAGAGCATCGGCAGCAGCAGGCTTTTCACCGCCAGCAGTATAGGGACCACGCAGAAAGGCGCCAGGTACGCCAACTGCCGTTGCCACCGCCGCAAGCCTGTGCCCGCCATGAAGTAGCGCTCGAAGAGCAGGAGCGCCACCGGCAACACGGCCGTGTTCTGCTTGGTAAGCACCGCCAGGGCTCCGCAAAGAAGCGCTCCTCCGTAGAGCAGCCGGTGGCGCAGCGGCGACGCGTCTTCCGGGTTGTCGCAGGCCTCTCGCGCCCGAACATAGAGATAGGCGGCGAGGAAGAAGAAAAGCCCGGCAAGGCTCGTCATGCGCTGGACGATGTAGGTGACGGCCTGGGTCTGCAGCGGATGGGCGACGAAGATAAGCGCGCCGCCCAAGCAGAGCAGCATGCGGTCGCGGAACACCCTTTTCAGCAGCAGGAAAACCAGGCAGGAGGTGAGCAGGTGGATGGCGATGTTCACCAGATGGTAGCCGACCACATCGGTTCCGCCGAGCCGGTAATTGACGGCAATGGTGAGGTTGGCGAGCCCTCGGCCGGAGAAGATATCGCCCAGGGCGTTCCCTACCCGGTGAACCACTTCGTTTTCCAAAATGGCATTGGTGTCGTCCAGATACCAGGGGGCGTTCAGGGTGTGGCCGTAGACGATTGTTCCCAGCAGCACGATACAAGCCAGGGCCGGCAGGTTCCCGCGGCGCCAAAGGTCGCCTATGAGCTCTTTCACTTTAGACATGATCTCTTTTTCTCCCAATCAACCTTCCAGTTCCGCAGTATGCCCGGCAGCGCCGTCAACAACCGGCTTCCTCAGGGCGGTCATCAGTATCGCCAGCAGCACCTTGACCATGTAGTACCCCCCCTTGATGCCGCCGATGGAGGACCCGCCTTCCTGCCGTTCCTGCATCAGGGTGTGCACCTCCGCGATACGGAAGCCGTTGCGGCCGAAGAGGATCACCGCCTCAGGCTCGGGGTAGTCCACCGGGTAATACCTGGCGAGGAATTCGATGCTGCCGCGGTCATAGGCCCGGAAGCCGGAGGTGTTGTCCGTCACCCGCTGGCCGATCAGCAGCGAATTCACCGTCTGGAACAGCCTGATGCCGAGGCGGCGCACGAAGGTCGAGCGGTAGCCCATCCGGTTGTCCAGGAATCGCGAGCCGATGGCCATGTTGGCATTTTGCTCCCCGAGCGCCTGCAGCAGTTTGGGGATCTCGCCCGCCAGGTGCTGCCCGTCCCCGTCGAACTGTATGGCGATATCGTAGCCGTTACTCGCCGCGTACTTGAACCCGGTCTGCACGGCGCCGCCGATGCCGAGGTTCTTGGGGAGATCCACGACCTGGGCCTCCCCGGTCCCCCTCGCCTTCGCGGAGGTGCCGTCCAGCGAGCCGTCGTTGACCACCAGGATGTCGAGGGAAAGAGCCACGCTGCGCAGATCCTCGATGACCCGGACGATGCTTTTCTCCTCGTTGTAGGCGGGGACGATCACCAGGATATCCGCCGTCCTTTGCACCGTCCCGACCTGCCACAACCCCATGGCCTGGATCAGTTCCTTGTTCTGCTCGGAAAGCCGGGTGATCACCACCGTCAGGTGAATGAGGAGCAGGAAAGTGAACCCGGTGGTCATCAGCGTCAGCACGCTGGGCGGGTAGGCCACGCCGAACAGGTTGCCGAGCCGGTCGATGGCGTAGCGGTCGACGGAAAGGTAGACCAGGAACAGGCTCATGGCGAACCAGAGGATGGAGTACTCCTCCCTGATCCGCTTGTTCTTCACCAGGCTGAAGATGAAGAAGAATATAAACAGGCTGAAGATGACCGAGAAAACCTGGATCCTGTCGATTGCAAAGGAATCAAATGCCACTCCAGCCTCCCCGATACCGGCAGGGAACCGGCGCTGTGCCCGCCTTCATTTTGGTCAGTTCAATCATGTCCCAGCAATTCCTTTGCGGTGATGCGGTAGCGGCTCAACAAGGCAGCCATTTCATCGTCCGAGATCCTTCTTGACCGCATGAGGTGCCTGCGTTTGCCGAGCATTTTCGCGGCGCCGCGAACGGCGTCGGCCATGCCCCGCAGCAGCGCCTTGATTATGAGTCCGCGAGATCCGCTGGCCAGAAATTCGCCGCCGCTGCCGTGCCCCTTGGCCACTCCGCGGAGCTGTTCGAAATAACGGGCCGCCGTGAAGAAGGGGAGCGCCAGCAGGCATTTCGTCGGGAAGTTCTTCAGCGCCACCCAGTAATGGTTGCGCTCCACCAGGTGAACCTTGAAGGGAGAGAACACCCCGCTTGTCTGCGAGTACTTGTGGTACACCACGGCGCGTGTGGCGAGGAGGGCGTCCCAGCCGGCAAGCCGGCCCCGAAGCCCCAGGTCGGTATCCTCCGCGTAGGCGAAGAAGTCGTCGTCGAAGAAACCGGTCTCGCGCAGCATGGCCCTGCGGTACAGCGCCGCGCAGGCGCTGGGAAAGAGGATCTCCTCGACCTCCCACATGCGCAGGGAGGACCAGCGCCGGTTGCGATGAAGCCCCCGCGACATGCCGTCCCGGCAGATCCCCATGCCGAGCGAGTCGACGAGATCGGGATCGTAATAGGAGCAGATACGGCTCCCCACCATGCCGGCCCGGGGGTTTTGGTCAGCGACGCCCGCCAGTATTTCCAGCCAGTCCGGTTCCACCCTCGTGTCGTTGTTGAGGGTAACGACGTACTCGCCGCGGCACTTTTCGAAGCCGATGTTATTCCCGGTGGCGAACCCGTTGTTCTCGGCAAGCGGCACCAGGCGCACCCAGGGGTAGGACTCGCGCAGCAGATCGACCGAACCGTCGGCGGAGCCGTTGTCGACCAGCACGACCTCAAAATCCTGCAAGGTCTGGGCGGCCAGGCTGTCGAGGCACTCGGGGAGGTGGGCGCGGCCGTTCCAGTTGACGATGATTATGGAGGTCTTCACGGCGCTTTCGCCCAAAGCGGTCGGCATCCCCTACCCCTTTTGCGCAGCGCAAAGCATCTGGCGGCAAGCGACCAGCAAAGGAACGCGCGCCGCCTGATCTGAACCAGAGGCGTGAAGCGGCGACGGAACTCGGTGGTGCTCGCGGCATGCTTCCGGTACAGGATGGTCTTTTCCTCGAAGAACTCGACGCTCCCGAAAAGCTCGGCCAGAAGCCCCAGCCACATGTCGTGCATAGGAATCCGCCTCGGGAAAGGGAGCGCTATCTCCAGCAGCGGCCGGGAGAAGGCTATGCAGCACCCCATGTAGGTGTTGTCGTAGATGTTCTTCAAGAGACCTTTGCCGGCCTTGATCCTGCGAAACAAGCTCGCCTCGATGATCTCTCCCGCTTCATCGATGGCGCAGCCGTCGAAGGCCGCCAGGTGGATCGAAGAAGTATCGTGCCGGAACCTGTCGCGTATCAATGAGATCTTGTTCTCCAGCCAGATGTCGTCCTGGTCCGAGAGGACGATGATGTCCCCCTTGGCCTGCTTCAGCGCGTGCTCGAAGTTGAAGATGGGACTGAAGAAGGCGTTGTTTTCCAGCACCCGCACCCTCCGGTCGTTAAACCCTTTTATGATGGCGACAGTCGCATCGGTCGAGGAGTCGTCGGAGACGATGACCTCGTCATCCGGCTCCAGTTGCGCCAGGATGGAGGCGAGTTGCTCCGCTATGTACTTTGCGCCGTCGCGGGTCGCCATGCAGACGGAAATTTTCGGCTCTTTATCATTTGCCATATCTGACCGGTCAACCTAAAAGGAGCATGCCGAACTTCCTGAGAACTCCGGCGTGAAAGAACCCGTACCTGATCAGCAAATACCTCTTCAGGAAAAACCCCTTCTCTGCCAGGCGGGAAAACGCCTGCACCATACGGCCGTCTTCCGGGCTCAGCGTTTCACCATAATTCCGATAAAACAGATCGGCCTGCCGCTGTATTTTCAGAAAAGCTTCCCTGACCTCTCCTAGGGAGCGGACCTGCCTCAGAAAGGAAAGCGCGCTCCACCCCTTGGCGCCCACGGTGTTGACCCCGTGCTGGCGGTAGAGCAGCAGGCTATCGGCCAGATATCCGATCCGGCCGAAGCCGGCCGCCACCAGCATGAGCCACCAATCGTGCATCATGGCGCCGGCGGGGATGGGGAGCGCCAGGTTGCGCAGCGCCCTGTTTATCATGAAGGTACAGCCGGTTGCAACGTTTTGTACCAGGAGGCGGTTCAGGGTGGCCCGCTCCGGATCGGTCTTCTGGTAGCGCCAGCCGGAGTCGGCAAGCACGTTCAGGGTCTCATCGACCACGGTGAAATCTGCGTGAACCAGCAGCGGCCGGTCGTCGCCATGCACGGCTTCCAGTTCCTTCATCTTCTCCAGCGTCACGCCGATCTTACGAGGCAGCCAGAGGTCGTCCTGGTCGCACAGCATCAGGTACGGCGCTTCGGAAAGCCGCATCAGTTCGGCAAAACTCCCGGCGGCGCCGAGACGTACTCCGCCGTTGGGGAGTATGGCGATCTTGTCGCCGAATCGCGCCGCGTAGCGCTCAAGGATCTCCACAGTTTCGTCGCTCGATCCGTCATCGCGCACCAGCAGTCGCCACTCCCTGAATTCCTGATCCAGCAGACTGTCGATCTGCTCCTCAAGGAAGGCTGCGCCGTTGTAGGTTGCCAGCAGTATATCGATCATAGGGATTCCGACAGCCCGGCACTCACACGAGCCCTTCCACAACCTGCCTGAGCTTCTCGTTGAAATGCCGTTGATCCCACATCTCCGCCCGCGCCAGCGCTTTTTGGGATAGCTCCCGGCACAACGCGTCATCGGTCCAGAGCCGGCGCATGCACTCCGCTATCTGCTCCACCGAATCGGCGTCGAAAGTGAGCGTCGCGTCACCCACCCGGTCCGGCATGCAGCTCACCTCGGAAATCGCCATCGGCGCTCCGACCACCAGCGCCTCCAGTGGCGGGAGGTTGCACGGCCCGAAATAGGTGGCATAGATGAGCGCCCGTGCGCGGCGATAAAACTCCGGCATGTACTCGTCCGGAACGTACCCGAGGATGATGACGTTATCAACCACGCCCAGCTCATGCATCAGCGCGTTCACCGACTCCCAGGCGTTTTTCTTGGTGCCGGCGAGCGCCAGCGTAAGGTCGGGGAATTCCGCTTTGAGCGAGGCAATGGCTCGGACCAGGTTCTTGTGGTTCTTGTGCTCCCAGAACTGGGCGGGGTAGAAGAGATATTTCGGAGGCAGCGGGTACTTCGCATCGAAGTCCCTGGGCACTTCGGTATTGTACATATAGCGCGGCGGCACCATAGGGAGTGAGTAGATGGTATTCGGGTTGCGGCCATAGGACTCCACAACCTGCTCCTTATCCATCTCCGAGACGGTCAGCACCCCCTTGGCCCAGCGGCAGATGTTGGTGTAGCCCGGTTCGCGGTTCATCAGCTCCCAGGCCGAGGCAGCCTCGGGAAACTCCTTGCCGTCGTAGCGGTGCACCAGATCAAGGATGCTGACCAGCGCGGGAACCGGGAACTGGAAACTCTTCACGTCCTGAGACGGGTAGATCCAGAGGTCGCAGTTTTCCCGCAACACCGCCTTGGCCATGGGATGGAACAGCGGGGTAAGCTTGCGCCAGATCCCCATGGGGAGCCTGAGCAGGAGCCAGGCCAGGCCGATGGCACGCCCCCAGAAGCCGCGCGGTATCGGCACACCCTTGACGCCATCGTACTGCTTCAGGTAGTCGACCCATTTCTCCGAGGTATATCCCACCACGACGGAGTACTTGTCGCGAGGCAGCGCGGCCACGGCGTCCAGCATGGTCTGGTTGTACTGGAAGGTCCCGCCGAAGTGGGGCTCCGATTCCAGGAAGAGTCCTATCTTTTTCATTCATCACCTTTGCGTTGTTAAATTGCCCGGATCGGTCCTTGGTTAGGGTGCTCGGGCGATTCCGATACCGACGACTGATGGTTGGAGACCGGTTACCCTACTTGACCGCTACGAAACAGGCTCCCCAGGTATCGAAACCCGGCTCGCTGTCGGTCATCCACTCCGCAGCCGCCACGAGCTTCATGCCGGCTCCGGCCAGCAGCAACTCGATCTCCGGCCTGAACAGATAGCGCATGCGATGGGTCTCCTTCAGTTCGTCCACCGCCCCGGTCGCCTTGTCCCTGACCAGGACCTGGTAGTTCACCTCGACCAGGTTGTCGTTGGGATGCATCACCGGCTCGGCAATCCGGATCACGGAGATCTCTTCGTCTTCCAGCCGCTTGACCCGGACCGCGGGGCGGCCGGTCAGTACCGCCGGGCCGTACCAGCAGTCGAAAATAAAAACGCCGCCCGGGTTGAGATGTTCCCGTGCCGTGGCAAATGCCGCCAGCAGATCGTCATTACCGGTCTGGTAGCTCATGACGTGGAAGAGCGAGACCACAACGTCAAAGGAGCGGGCGAGGCGAATGGTACGGATATCTCCCTGGTGAAAGCTCAAACGAGCTGCTGAGGCGTTGCCCTCCGCGAGCCGAGCCTTGGCCACCGCCAGCATCTCCTCGGACCGGTCCACACCCGCGACATCGAGACCCCTCTCCCCGAGCAGAAAGGCATGCTTCCCGGTGCCGCACCCAAGGTCGAGCAAGCTCTGGGCGCCGGGGTGGTGTTTCTTAACCAAGTCATGAACGTAGGCTGCCTCTCCGGCATAGTCCTTGTCCTTGTAAAACAGGTTATAGTAACGCGAATAGGCCCCGAAAACAGACACTTAAATCCTCCTTATCCCCTGTCACTCAAGAGCTTTACGACCTCTCCCGCGACTTCGTAGATCTGTTCCCCAGTCAGCGCCATGCCGCTCGGGATGTAGAACCCCCGCCGGGCCAGCCGTTCGGCGACCGGGTAGCTGTCCCCATCGAACAGCCCCATCTTCCGGAACACCGGCTGCTCGTGCATGGGCCAGAAAAAGGGGCGCGTGCCGATCCCTTTTTGTCCAAGACGGCGCATCGCCTCGGCGGCATCGAAGGGAACCTCGTCTTTTAGCACGACGCCGTACACCCAGTAAATGTTTTCCGCGTAGGGGGTCGCCTCCGGCATCAGCTGCAATCCCTCAACGTCTTTCAGCAGTTCAGTGTATTTACGCCCCATGCGCCGTTTGCGCGCGACGAACTCGTCCAGGCGCTCCAGTTGCGCCACGCCCAGGGCCGCCTGCAGGTTGGTCATGCGGAAGTTGTACCCGAGCTCCTCGTGGACGAAACGCTGCTTGGCCTGGAAGCAGAGGTTGCGCAAGGACCGGCAGCGCTCAGCAAGCCGGTCGTCGCTGGTCAGCACCATCCCTCCCTCGCCGGTAGTGAGGTGCTTGTTGGGATAGAAGCTGAAGACGCTCAGATCGCCGAAGCTCCCGCAGGGGCGACCCTTGTAGCTCTGCCCATGCATCTCAGCAGCATCTTCGATCACCTTCAGGCCGTAACGCTGCGCCAGCTCGAGCACCGGGTCGAGGTCGACGGGGAGGCCGTAGATGTGAACCAGCATGATCGCCTTGATCCTGCGGTTCCCCTTCTTCTCGATCTCGGAGTCGAGCTTCTCCCTGAGTTTCCGCACGTCCATATTCCAGGTGACTGGATCGCTGTCCACCAGCATGGGTAGGTACCCCTGACGCACTACCGCTGCCGCACAGGAAATGATGGTAAAGGCAGGCATGACGACCTGGTCGCCCGGTTGCAGATCGAGCGCAGCCACCGCCGTCTCCAGCGCTGCCGTGCCGTTACAGACGGCAATCCCGTGCCGCCTGTCCACCACCTTTGCCATCCCGTCCTCGAACTGCTGCACGAACGGCCCCTCGGAGGAAATCCAGCCGGTATCGATGCACTCGTTGAGGTATTTCTTTTCGTTCCCGTTAAGGAGCGGTTCGTTAACCGGGATCATCTGGAGCCCCTCCGCTGGATTGTGTCTACTATCTCAGTCATGCCTTGGCGAGCGTCGATTTTGGCACTCACTTTACCCTACTGCCCTGTCAAAGTTAAAGTAATTATTAAAAACAAGATATGGCATTTTCCTGAGCCACGCTTTATAATCTCCCCGATCTCCAACAGCTCATGCGGAAGCCGGAAGCCAACCTCTGCGGCTCATCCATATCGATCACCAACTTTGTAAGGAAATTTATGAGAATTCTTCTGGTAGGGATCTATGACAAGAACACCATCAGCCTGGCGCCTCAGATCTTGTCCTCATACGTGCGACAGTTTCCCGTTGCCGCCGAGCATGAGATAGATACCCGTGATTTCTCCATCTTCTCCGACTCAGTCGCGTCTATAGCGGAGAGCATCCGCGACTACAATCCCGATTTGGTCAGCTTCAGCTGCTACATCTGGAACTACAACCTGATCTCGCAGATAGTCCCGCAGCTTGGCTGCACCGTCGTACTGGGCGGCCCTCAGGTCACCGGGATCGAAAAAGAGATCCTGGAGCAAAACCCGGGGATCGACATCATCGTCACCGGCGAAGGGGAGCGGACCTTTCTCGACCTGCTCAACCATTTCTCAGGCCAGAAGCCGTTGGCGGATATCGCCGGCATCACCACCACGGAGCTGCAGAACCCGCCACAGGAGCCGGTCGACCTGGTGACGGTCCCCCCGCTTTTCGCCAGGGCATTATCCGGCAAGGAGGAGGTCACCTGGGTCAGTTTCGAGACCTCCAGGGGATGCCCCACCGGCTGCGGATACTGCACCTGGGGGTACAGCCGCAAAATGCGTTACTACCCGCTGGAGCACGTCTTCTCCGAACTCGACGTGATCCTGAAAAACCCGCGAATTCGGGAGATTTACCTGTGCGACTCGTCGCTTCTGCTCAACAAGAAAAGGGGGAAGGCGATCCTGGATCACATCATCCGCTCCGGCTCGGACCAGACCATCCGCTATGAATTCTCGCCCGAGCAGTTGGACGACGGAATCATCCAGAGGATGACGCAGCTTCCTTCCAACGAGTTCAACTTCGGGATTCAGACCATCAATCCCCCTGCCTTGGCCCATATCGGCCGTCCCTTCCATCGTGGGCGATTCGAAGCGAGCTATCAGCAGTTCATCGAAGCGTTCCCCGCAGCCCAGATCACCGTGGACCTGATTTACGGGTTGCCCGGCGATGACATCGCGGGCTACCTGCAGTCGATGAATTACGCCATGGCCCTCCCCGGCGTGTCGCGCATCCTGACCAATCCGCTGATCGTGCTACCAGGATCCCGCTTCTTCCGCGACCGTGACAGCTTAGGCATCGTGCTCGCCGACGACGGCTCCTACCTGCTCAGGGAGAACTTCAGCTTCACCGCGAGCCAAATGCTGGATGCCCGCCGCTACTCCTTCTACCTCAATCTGCTCTACCTGAACACCGCGCTGAAAGACGCGCTGCTGCGTCTGGCCGACGAGACCGGCACGCAGCCTGCACATTGCATGATCGACTTCTTCGAAACGCTCCCCTTCGAGCTGGCGCAGGATTACCCCTATACCATTCCTTCAGTCAAAGAGGATTTCGAGCGACGCAACCGGATTTTTGCGGCGGTTCTGGCGAAATTCCGGCGGATCATCGATGCCTTCAAGGAATACTCGGGTGGCCGTTACGATTCTTCGCTGGCATCATACGCCGAAACCTTCACGCCCCAGGCCAACAAGTACCTCAGCTACGCGGCGGAAGCGCAGGAGCAGTAACACCGCGTGCTGCAAAGTTCCCCTTTGACAAAGTGGGACTTTGCAGCACTGTCGGTTTGGCCCTGTACTCCGTGGCAAATGCCCGCATCCACCCCTTCGGGGCCGGGTGATGGGCTTTTTGAGGCGGAGGGAGTTCCGCGCAATCAAGACCCGTGGGACTTCTGGTAATGGTCCGGCTCGCCGGCGTAGGGCTGGTCCTCGGGCATAATACCGTACTCCCAGTCCTGGAAGAGCTTCTCCACCGCAGAGTTGTAGTTGTTGTGCGACGGGACGCAGTAGGAGCAGTTGTCTCTCGACAGCTCATTGCGTTGCGGCAGGCTGCCCGACCAGACCTCGGCGAACTCCTCGCGCAGCGTCTGGCTGTCGGAAAATTCGGTCAACTGCCCGATCTTTTTATAATCGCGCCGCTCCTCGGCCCCCGGGTTGGCCGCATCGGAGCAGGGGTAAAGTTCACCGTAAGGCCCAACTGTCAGCATCCTTCCCCGGATCGCCACCCAGCAATGGCCCGGGTTCACTTCGCACCCCGACTCCTGTTCCTCGTCGCGCAACAAGCTGTCGTCGACCACCAGATCCATAGGCTTGTAGTAGCCGCTGCGGGCCTTCTTCATCAGATCCGTCACGGCATCCCTGATCTCCTGGCTCTTGGCCCGGTACTCCTCCTTCTCGCCGAAGCAGGTCTCAACCGCCTTGATGTCGCAGAAGTCGAGGCCGACGGCGGCGGCCCGGTCCAGAAAGCCGGCCACGTCGTTGCACGTAAGATCCGAGACCAGACAGCTCGCCCCGATCCTGGTCTTGCTTCCCGCCTTTTTCTTCGCCTCAATCACCGCCTCGATGTTGCTCCAGAGCACCTCGAAGTAGGCCGCCGGGCGCCCCTTGTAATGCGACCATTCCTGCGCGTTGGCGGCATCGATGCTGAAGCGGATCTTGTTCAGGCAGGAAACAAGCGTGCTGAACTCCCGATAGGACCAGGTGACCGGGAAGATCCCGTTGGTGTAGAGGGAGATTTCGGAGTCGCTGCTGCGGCTGCGCAGGTAGGCAATGGCACCCTGGGTGAGCTCGGAGAGCGAGGGCTCCCCTCCCCCGCCGAAGCTGAAGTCGCGGATGCCAAGTTCCAGGAACAGGTCGGTGATCTGTTGCAGGCGGCAGGCGTCAAGCGGCTCTCCGAGCGGGGGATAGCCTAAGAAATACCACTCGCCGTCGCTGTCCGACTTGCAGTTCGGGCAAGCGCGGCAGCGCAGGTTGCACATCAGGGCGGGATGGAACTCGATGTGGTTCGGCACGCAGACCTCGCCCGAGAACATGCCGTGAAGGGTGGGAAGGTTCGGCGGCAACAGCTCACGGCGCAGGAAGCTCACCCTCCGGCGCATAGGAGAATCGAAGCTGAGAGCGTCCTGAATCGCCTTGTTGCCCCTGATGACCCGGTACAGTCCGACCAACTGCTCCCGCGTAACTCCGAGTTCCTCCGCAATCTCCCGGCTCGGTTTGGTGGGGGAGTGGAACAGCTGCTCCGCGATGCGCAGGACGAGGAGGCGATCCCTTTCACTCGCCGCGCCCTGTGCCAGCGTTAAAGCTGCCTCCCTTAAAAAAGCCGGCGCTCCGGTTTCTGCCGCACAAGGCTCCTGCAGATGTTCACTTTCTGAGTAATCCTGCGCGTCAGGTAGGCGCAAAGTATGACTAGATCTCATGGTACCCCTCGAATTTCCAGTTTTTCCAGCGCAAGGTTCGTTGAACCCGAAGCCCTCCGCGCACCTACCATATCTTCGGATAAAGCAACGCCCGGGTCAGCATCCCCCCGGTCTTGACCAGCGGCTTGAAAAGGAAGCAGGAGCCGTGGGCGGCAAACCAGTAGGCAACGACGGAGGCTACTACCGCTCCCATGCCACCGTACGCCGGGATCAGCAGATAATTCAGCACGATGTTCAGCAGACAGCCGAGAGAGACCGTGACGAGGTACAACCTGGTCAGGTTCATCGCGGTGAGGAATGCGCTCCTTGCCGCCTCCAGGCTCATGAAGACGTTTGCCCAGACAAGCACCGCCAGCATCTGCCCGCCCCGGGCGTAGGCCTCGCCGAACAGCGTCGGTACCAGCCAGTGGGCCAGCAAAGTCACCGGCACGGCGACCGCATACGCCGACAGCGCCATCAAATTGTAGAGTTTCTGCAGGCGCGAGTAAAAAAGCTCCTCGCTATCGGCCTTCGCCTCCACGATGCTGGGAAAAACAGACCAATAAATCGCGGAGGGGATAAAATACCAGACATCTGCCAGGCGCACCGCCACGGAATAGATGCCGACCTCTTCATTCCCAGCCATTTGACCGAGCATGATCTGGTCTATCCGCAGGTATATCATGACCACCATGCCTGAAAGCATCAGGGGCCAGCTGTCTTTTAGCAGTAACATGGCCTTGTTCAGGCTGCAGCGCCACTGCAGGAGGCGGTTGTCCTTTGACGTATAAGCAACAATCAGGCCCACAGCGCCAGCAACGACTTCCGCCGAGGCAACCAGAGCGAAGGCGACCAGCGGCGCCGAAGCGAGGATAAGGACGACCTTGATAAGGGAGCAAATCAGGAAGGCGGCACTTTTGGCCAAAACCGCGTGCTTGGCCTGGACCTGCGAGTAGAACCAGGACTCGATGATGTTGAAGGCCTGAAAGATCGCCCCGGCGGCGATGATAACCACCAGCAACTGGCTCAGACCGTCGCCCGGCCGCAGCATGAGGACCACCCCCGTAGCCACAAGGAGCGCAATCAACCCGCCGAGAAGCCTCAGGAGAAAAGCCGTGCCGAGAATCTCGTTCTTGCAGGCAGGGTCGCGGACGATATCCCGGACAATGATGTCGTCAAGGCCAAGAGAACCCAAAGCCGAGAACAGGGCGACAAAGGCCAGGGCGTAGCTGAGCAGGCCGAACTGGGCAGGTCCGAGGTAGCGCGCCAGCCAGATGCCGACCACCAGAGCGACAACCATGCGCACGATGTTGTCGGCGAACTGCCAGCCGATATTGCTGACCACGTTCTGGAAATACACCCTGCCTTCCACCTTGCTGCGCAGGAACGCCGGCAGAAATTTCGTCCAGACTTGATTCATGTTGTCGTGGTCTTCATAGAGATAGACACCTGTCACGCGCCCCAGAACTGGTGATAGAAGTCAGCCGGAAGAGAGTGACCCGGCTTGATGCCTGCGAAACTGGAGCAGGAGAAGACCGAATCCTGGCGGTAGGCGGAGCATTTGCGGCAGATTTCGGGAAGAGCCCCCTTCTCGAAGGAGTCCAGGATCCTGGCCCGTTTCTCCCCGGCCCAAACCTCGGCCAGAGAATTGCGGTCTGCCCGCCCCAGCATCAGTCCCCGCCCCTCGGCGTCGGCGCAGCCGCAGGCGGTGATGGTGCCATCCCAGCAAACGGCCAGGTGCACGCATGCCAGGGCACAGGGCCTGTCCTTCTGCTCAGTCCCCTCATTGACCTCTAAGCCGAGATTTTTGTCATTCGCCACCAGACCACCGTAATTGGCGTAGGTCCATAGGTGGCTAATCTCTACTCCCCGGTTGCGGTATGCCCCGAGTTCACGCCTGAAGCGCTTTTCAAAGGTCCAGTCGTTGGTGCGGAAAGCGAAGGCGACCTCCGCCGGGCTGGAGACCTTCTCGTTAAGGGCGAGCAAGCGGTCCATGGCAGGCGTGATCCTGTCGAAATGGTCCACTCCGAACATGGTCCGGTAGGTTTCCGAATCCAGACCGCCGACGCTGAACTGGATGAAATCGAGCGCATTCAGCAGGTAGCTCACATCTGCATTGGAATATTTTTCCAAAGCAATGGCATTCGTGGTCATGGAAATCTGTCTGATGGCGGGGTTGTCCTGCAGAAATGCGATCCGCTCCAGCAGGTGCGGATCCAGCAACGGTTCCCCGAGCACCGGGGTAAGAGATACTGCGCCTCCTCCCATTGCCGTGTAATCCTGCACTATTTTCCTGAACAGCTGCAGGCTCATGATTCCCTTTTCCCGCTGCATGCCCGGATAGGCACAGAATACACAACGGGCGTTGCAGGCATTGACAGTCTCAATCTGGAGCATGAGGGGGGACTTAGCTGTGATTTCTTTGATTTCAGATACTTGGGGGGAAGGTTTTGCAGGCAGGAAACGATGGCCGATCTGGGCCAAGGTCTGCAAAGGGGATGACGAGAAACTTACCACCAAAGTCTTCAGCATTCGCCGGACAGGCAACATGAAATCCTCACTTCCAGGGGAGTTCTCAAGCCGACTTCCGGCCTCACCGCAAAAATTGGCCCACGACGAAATCCGATATCCCGGGCAGGTCATCTACATTTACGAAGAACAGTCACTAATGGCTCCCTACCGGAGCACCTCTTCATAACTGTAGGAGGGTGAATGGATATCGAACTCCTCCACCCCGAGTTTGTGCAACATCGCCTTGAGCTGCACGGCGCGCGGCAGAGCGGTAATGACTATAGGTCCGCAACCGGTCCGAGTCCCCTCTTCCAGTGAAACCACGGGGATGCCTAGGAAACTGCCGCCAGCTTCCTCATCCATCACAACCGAAAGTTCGAGGCCGGACTCGCGCAGGGAAAGGTAGGCGATTTCTGTGAAGTCGTCCACCCCGCAAAAACCGACCCGCTGCGTGCCCGTCTCATGCAGAGAACGGAACAAGGTCAGGCTGTCCTGGCGCGTGATCCGATAGAGATTGTGAAAATTATTGAGGTGCCGGTAGGCGATATTGCTTTTTTCGGAGAAGCCCTTAGGGGTCAGCAGGTAGGCAAAGCGGTTGCGGGGGTAGGATTTGACCTGCACCAACCCCTTTTTCACCAGAGTCTTCAAGTAGGCGTTGGCGAGCCCCAGTGCAATGCCTAGGCGCCCGGCGATTTCACGCTGGGAAATCGGCTCGCCTTTCTCCAGTTCAGCCATCTGGAGGAGGGAGCGCAGAGCTTCCGGATCGTGTTTGGGATTAATGTTCACGGGAATGAACGATACAGCAAAAGCGCCCTGAATTGCAAGCTTTTTTAACGATGGGTGTTACAATGGGTTGTCAAAAAAGCTGGGGAAATTCGTCGAGCTACGACGGCCTCGTCACAGCACAAGGATAGTTAATCCAAAGGCACCTTGGCGAATAGCAAGTGTTCGCCATATGGCCGGATTCAGGTTTGTTTGCTTTAACGATGGGGCAGAGGGAACTGTAGCCATGTCCGTGCTGATACTTCGCGTACTTTGCGTAAATTGTTTCAGTCCAAGATTCAAACCCATCCTTGATCAATAGCCGACAAACAGGAAATCCAGCGCAGCAAGAATGTCAGACCGGCGATCTTTGAGCGAACACACCTTTGCTCCCAAAAAACTGACGGAAACTCCGGCTATCTGCGCAGTCAGCATAAACACCTTAACACCGTCGATGTCAAATCGAGGGTTCAGTTCCGGAGTCGCTTTGCTCAGCATTGAAGTGGTCACCAGCGGAACAACCACCCGAGTGGGAAGTTTGTCCAGCAGATCGGCCTGAACGTCGATCAGATATGGAAACACCCGGGCCGTATCAGAATTAGGGTTTGCATAGACATCGAACTGTGCCATCAGAAGGACCTGAGAGTGTCGCTGAAGACGCCATGGTTTTCAACAAAACGATTGTACTCTTCAATGGCCTCTTCGTTATTTGCCAGCCATTCCTGGCGCTTCTTTGTACGTAGGGCTTCGGCAAGGCTGTTCTCGAGGGTTTGCGAGAGATTGATATGCTCTTCCTTCGCCCGCCGCAGCAAATCACCGTTTATGCTTAAGTTAGCGGATTTTTTAGGGGCAGCCGGATCAAATAGGCGTACTTGCATGTGGGCTCCTTGTGCGCATTGGTCATGCACACACAATAATACAAAAGAAGAGTGCGCACAAGCGATGATAAAGCCGGGTGAAAGGAAATTCAAAACCCGTTACGCAAAGGACGCCAAAAATCCGCAAAGTTACGCCAGGAAATCTTTTGGGGTAAGGCCAGGCTTAAACCCGAAGCAGCCTGATTTTCTTTGCGTAACTTCGCGGATACTTTGCGTACTTTGCGTAAATTGTTATTAGTCCAAGATTCAAAACCCGTTACGCAAAGGTCGCCGAGAATCCGCAAAGTTACGCCAGGAAATCTTTTGGGGTTAAGGCCAGGCTTAAACCCGAAGCAGCCTGATTTTCTTTGCGAAACTTCGCGGATACTTTGCGTACTTTGCGTAAATTGTTTTTAGTCCAAAATTCAAAACCCGTTACGCAAAGGACGCCGAGAATCCGCAAAGTTACGCCAGGAAAGCTTTTGGGGTAAGGCCAGGCTTAAACCCGAAGCAGCCTGATTTTCTTTGCGCAACTTCGCGGATACTTTGCGTACTTTGCGTAAATTGTTTTAAGTCTAAAAATTTAAACCCCTTACGCAGCGTCATGGGTTTCATGTTTTAAGCAATAAAAAAAAGGCGGGGGAAAAATCCCCCGCCCAATTACATTCCTACAAGTTTAAAGATTACAGAGTCGGCCTTACAAGACCTGTGGTGTCACCACCAAGGCTTTCGATCGCGTCGAACATAACCTGGCGAGCGAACTTGCTGTTGTGCGCCCAGGAACCGCCATGGCCGTGAGTCTGGCCATGCTCCGGGCCGTCTTCGTAGGTGAAGACTTTCCAGGTGGTAGCGGCATGTGCGATGGTCTTGTTCGGGAAGTACGCCTGACGCTCCTGGATGTAGGACATCAGGGTAGTTTTCTGCGTAGCAAGATCCTGGCCCTTCAGCTCGGTGATCTTGGTCTGGAGTGCAGCATTGAGACCGGCAGTGCCATCGGCAGCCAACACGTCGGTCAGGATCTCGTCGAGCAGACGCTCGCTGAATGCCTGGGTGCGGGCAGCCAGATTGGACTTACTGTAGACACTAGCATCGCTATGGCAACCAACGCAGGAGGCGCTGGTTAGCATGACATCAGCGCCCGTATGGACATTGTGGCAGTCGGTGCAGGTGAACTGAGTTTTGTCGTTCACAGCAAACGGATGTGCGAAACGACCGGAGTAAGTCTTGCCGGCATAGGTAGCAACCATCTTGGAGTCATCCCCGTAGAGGATGGCCATGGACGGTGCGTAGTGCAGGTAAGAAATCGCGTAGTTCGTAGTGCCAGCAGCCGGGTCGCTAAGTAAAGCAACATCCTTGCCGGCGGTGCGGCCTTTGTGGCACTCGAAGCAGATGGCGCTGGCGCCAAGGTCAGCAGCGGTCAGCGGAGCTGCCGCAGTAGCGCTGAACTTGAACTCGTAACCAGCCGGGAAGGAGCGTACGTCGTCAAATGCGGCGGCGTTGTTGGTCCCGGGGGTTGCGTTGGGCTGAGCCTGATCGTGGCAGCTGCGGCAGCCAATCACGCCAACCGACCCGGCAGGGGTGCCGCCAACGGTCAGTTTTACAAACTCCGTGCCTTGGTGGCAGGGGGTGCAGCCATGGCCTTGTGCCTCAGAGAGGTAATTGGTGTGGAAGCCACCAAGCCCTTCGGCGAAGGAAACGGCAGTATTGGTGATGCTATCGGTCTGCCCTACAGCCACAGAGAGAACCTTGCCGCTGGTGTGCGGATCGTGGCAGATGGTGCAGGAGTTGGCGCTGGCGGCGTTGATGTTGTAGCCAGCGAGGGTCATGTCCGTCCAAGTCCCTTTCCCATCGGTCCCGTCCCCAATGCCAGTGCCTTTGACGACGTTGTCCATGATCGTGCCGCCAAAGTGGGTATCGACAATGGCACGGCCGTTGTCGGTTGCGTGGTAGGACAGCTTAGCGGTGGCATCTGCTGCCCAAGTGGTTCCGGTTGCGTCAACCAGGTTGGCCTTCGCATAAGCGCCGGACAGCTCATACTTGAACAGTGCGCCGGCATCGGCTTCCTTCTGGTAGGTTACGGCCAGATCGACCTGGTGGCAGGTGGTGCAGAGGTTGAACTCAGCGGAGTAGACAACCATTTTGTTGGCAGTGGTCGAGGCGCCCTCAGGCAGGGTCATGCCAAGATCTGTGCTGGTAATGACGCCTTCGCCGCGCAGGACGTTGCCATCATTGGAGTCATGGCAGGTGGCGCAGTTCTTCTTGACAACCCCTTCGCTGCCCACAGTGGTACCACCAACGGGGAGGAGATAAACATTGGTGGTCTCCGCGGTGTAGGCAGTTACCAGCGCGTCGTTGCTTGTCATCCTGCCCATGCCGAGGTGAGTGATACCACCCTGGTGGCTGTGGCAGGCGGAGCAGAGACCGGCACGGGCGCTCTGGTTGGCGTGACGGCTGGTAGCAAAACGATCGGCGATATCGTCGATGTAGGGGTTGGCCTTCAACTGGTCGGCAGTTACGCCGCTGTGGCAAACACCGCAGGTCGCGGTGGTTACGTTTGCGGTTGCCGGGGCGGCGGTACCAGCTTCGTCAAGAGCCGGGTTGATAGCGCCAGCAAGAGAGACGTTGGCCAAGGTTGCAGAGTGGCCGTCGATAGCGGAGCCGGCTACTACTACGCCGGAGTCGCCGTCGACTACGCCGTCGTTGAGGAAGTCGATGGAATCAGCGATCAGCTTCATTGCGTACTGCTTGTTGTGGGCGTATGCACCCGGATCATGCTCGATGAGGTTGAAGTTGAATGCTGCACCCATCACGTCTTTGCCAAGGCCGGGGTAAACAGCATCCCAGTTTTTGAAAGCGTTGGCGCTGCCAGCTTCGGTAGCAGCGTCATAAACGCCGTTGGCGTTCAGGTCCTTGTAGAAGTAGGGGTGTGCGTTGTAGAACAGAATCCCTTTGGATGCCAGGGCGGTCTGCAGGGTCGTGAGAGCGGTATGAACGCTGTCTTTTGCTGCCTGCAGATCTGCTGCGGTCAGGCTGTCGTGGCACTTGACGCAAGCGCTGCTGTTGTTGGCGGTGATGACGCCGTCGACATCCTTGGAAACGAAGTCCCAAGTGTGGCCTGCGCCTGCGCTCATGTGGCAAGCGACGCAAGGACCGTTGGTGCCGGTGGTAGCAGTGTTGTCTTTACCGACGTTCTTGTGGAAGCCGAGGTTGTCGTAGGTCTGACCTGCATACTCGTAGCCGGTCTTGTTGTAGACGGTGCCGCCTGCAGCAAGGTAGTGCGAGTTGATGAAGCTCAGGTTGGTAAAGGCGTCAACTTTCAGCTTGACGCTGTCGCCGGACTCGCGACCGCCGTGGCAGCGAACGCAGAGAGCGGAACCGCCGGGAACGTCGTAATCAATGGAAGCGCCATTGGACATGGACACGGTGAAAGCGGTGGAAGCGGCACGAAGCTCGCCGGTGGTGACGTCAGCGTGGCAAGCGTTGCAGTTAAGGACTTCGCCGGCTGCGACGGGAGGAGTTGCCCCGAAGAAGTTTGCGGTGTCGCCAAGAGTTTCGAGTTTGCCAACGAAAGCGGAGCCGTTGTGGCAGCGCTGGCAGGCAGCACGACTTGCGGAACGCCAGTCGTAATGTGCCCATGCTTCGCCAGCGGGGTTGCCGTGAGCGGAGACCTTGAATTCAGCCATGATTGCAGCGGAATTAGCATTGTCGGCATGGCAGTTGACGCAGGTAACGGTGGAACTCACAAACTGGGCGTGCCCCGGGGCAACGGCGCCGCCGGTGTGCGAGGTTGCGATGGTGCCTTCAATGGAGCCGAGGTTGTGCGGGTTATGGCAGGTTGCGCAGCTATTTGCGGAAACATGGTAGTCAGGAGCATATGTACCCGAGTGGCAGCCCGTGCAGGTTGCGTTGGTCGGGGCCAGGCCCGGGTGACCGCCGCTACCGGCGCCTGCATGGCAGGTGGTGCAGATCGGTCCGTGCGAGTTGGTGGCATGGCCGGATAAAGCCCAACCGGAACCGATTGCCGGATCGCCGATTCCGTTGGCGGTGTGGCAGAACTGGCACTGGTTGGCGGCGTCAGCCTGTGTGTTGAGGACGTTGACGGTCGCATAAGTGGTCAGCGTGGTACCGCCATCAGCGGTAACAACCACTTTGAACTTGTACTGGCCGACATCGGCCGGCGCGACAAAGGACGCAGTAGCAGTGGTGGGGTTCAGAACAGTCAGGACCGGACCGGGTGTGACGGTCTGGGATACGTTGCCGCCCACATTGTTCGTCACGATGGTGTTCTTGGGTCCCGAGATGTAGGTCCAGGCATAAACCGGATTGGTTACGTTCTCGTTGGGAACTGCAGTCATGGTCGCCGTAGCGCCGACAGCAACAGTCTTGGTCAGGATGGGGGCCATCGCCTTGGTCACGTTAACAACGGTTGCGTTGAGGGCGACCGGTGCAGTGAAGGTGTAGCCGGCCGGGAAGGTGACCATCACCCGCTCGTTCACAGCAGCAGGAGTAGCAGGCGTTGCGGTAATGCCGGTGGGGACACCGGTCACTGCGGTGATCTGGTACCCGACTCTCGGCGTGAAGACGAAGGTAACTGCCTTGATGAGCTTGGTGTTGTAGTAGATGTTCCCGAGTTTCGACGGGGAAACCGAACCGTAACCGATGCCTGCCGTGACCGCCATTTTATCGGCGACGAAGGTCGCGGTAACGCCCTTGTCGGTGGTCTTGGACCCGGCGATCGTTCCCAGGTACGGGTTGGCCAACGGAGCGCCTTCAGCCGTAGTCGTGACTCCGCCTGCAGTTACAGAGCGGATGGCGTAGCCGGCATCGGCTTCAATTTTGTAGGAGACGTCACCGGCAGTCGTATAAGACTTGAACATCAGTCCGTCGATTACTCTCTGCCCATTCTTGTTCACAGTGTCGATGTACCCGCCGGCACTTTTCGCCTGCGTGGTTAGGAACCACGAAGCGCTTGCCATGGCTGGGATGGTACAAACCAGCACGGCTGTTGCCATGATTTTTTTGAACATGCATTTGCTCCTTTAGATAAGATATCCGGATAAAGGATTAGTAATAACAATCCGCGCTACGAGCCTCGCGACGCGTAGC
>Ga0209317_1000911_pt1 | contig 30170 bp, 24 predicted proteins | sample RifGroB2_FD_183994 | JGI IMG/M metagenome (GOLD analysis project Ga0209317, IMG submission 183994) | Soil microbial communities from Rifle, Colorado, USA - Groundwater B2 (SPAdes) (version 2) | ecosystem: Environmental > Terrestrial > Soil > Unclassified | place: Rifle, Colorado | collected...
GCCGCAGGATGCGGAAACCGCGGTGTGGTAACCGGCAGCGCCAAGGCTTCCCGTCAGCTGTGCCAGGGCAAGGGTCAGCACGCCCCCGGTAGCGCTGCAGACGCCGACCGCGAAAATATATGAGGTGAACTGCCTGGTAGCCAGCAGCCGCCCCATGATTCCGGAGACCGCGAGAAACGGGAGGGAGATCAGGACCGCCCGGAAAAAACCTGCGGTAAGTGCCAGGGATCGGGCATCGAACCGGCCGCGGAAAAAAAGCAGATAGGTGACCGAATCGGCATAGCACCCAAGGAAAAGGGCGAGGAAAACCAGGAGCAGCACCACGTTTTTCATGCTGATGGCGAGCAGCTTGCGGACCCCTTCCTCATCGCGGGCGACCAGCAGCTCGACGATCCTGGGCCAGAGCACGTTGCAGATATTGCCGATGCAGACGGCGTGGCAGACGTTGCTCAGCGCGAGGGCGTACTGGAAAGCCGCCAGCGCCCCTTCGCTCAAGCCGACAAAGACGGTCCTTTCGTAGACCAGGTAAAGCTGGGATACGAAATAGGCCGTGACCAGCGCGCCCGACATGCGAAGCGATCCGGTATCGATGCGCGGCCTGCTGAAAAATCGGTAGCTGAAGGGGGAATTGCGCAGGGCAAGAAGCTGCACGGCCACCAGAAGCAGGTTGCTGACCAGCGCTGCGGCTATCATGGAGAGGACGCCGACCCTGCCGGCGAGGGTCCAGAGGCAAACCACAGCAAGTGACGAGCCGACTATGCGCCCAAAGTCCTGGAAGAAGATGCGACCGGTGGAAACCAGGAAACCGCTGAAAATTTCGCTGACGAAAAGCAGCGTCACCAGGGGGGCGGCGTAATAGAGCAGGCGGATCACCTCTTCCAGCAGAACGCTCTTTTCCGCTCCGACCAGCAAGGAGGCGAAAAGACGGGGGGAGCCGTACAGAAGTGCGGAACTGGCAAGGAGCAGCAAAACCAGGAGGTTCACGGCGGAGGAGAAATAACGGTCAGCCTGCTCCTTACCTTGCGCGCGGCGCAGATGATAGCCGGAGACAATCGCCTCGCGGACCGGGTGCACGAAGAAACCGAAGAAGTTGATCAGGGTCAGCACCACCCAGTAGGCGTCCACCTGCACCGAGGTGCCGAAGTAGTAGGACATCAGCAACTGGAGCAGGAAACCCAGAGGATAGCTGGCCAAAGAGAGCAGCCCGAGTTGGAAAAACTGTTTACCGATCAGGCTCATGGCGTGGTCGCGGCCACCAGCCGGTACTTCACCAGGAACTGGCAGCAAAAGAAATCGCCGATCCAGGGGAGGCGGCTCAGGGCGCGAACCAGCATGGTGTGCCGGTTGGGCTTGGTCTGAAGAGCCTCCAGCTCCAGCATGGGGCAGGCCTTGGCCATGGCGGCCAGGAAACTTTTTCTGGTGAAGAACCTGAGATGCCCACGGTCCAGAATTCCGGAATCCCGGTAATCCCAGAGCCCTTCCAGCACGAGTTGCTTCAGGACCGCGAAATTTCTTATATTGGGAAAGCTCAGTACCAGGTAGCCTCCCGGGTTCAGCAGGCCGGCAGCAGCCTTGACCACATCAAAGGGGTGCACCAGATGCTCTATCACGTCCAGTAAAAGCACCGCGTGGTAGCTTCCCAGCTCAAGCAGCTGGAGCTGTTCCACGTCGCCCGGGAAGAAACTGTCGCAGGCAGCTTGCGCCGCCTCGTGGCAGCCCGGCTCCAGCTCCACCCCGGCCACAAAGCCGGCATAACCTTGCTGCCTCAGGTATTTGAGGGTGTTCCCTGCCCCGCAGCCGATCTCCAGCACGCGCTGCGAGCCGGCGCGCTCCATCAGGGCAATGGCGTCATGCCTAACCATGGTGTAATACTCGTTTGCCATGACTAAAGCCGCCTCCTGACAGCGTTGGAGAGCGCCAACCGCGCCAGGGCGAACCGGCAGGCAAGATATTCGCCCCACCCCAGAGGGCGGGGCTCAAGCCCCGGGATCTGCGCCGCGACGGCGTCCCACCTGTCCTGGTAGCGCTGCGAAGCGGAAAAAAGTTTCCCCGCTCCGGCAATCCGCTCCCTCTCCGCGTCGTGCTTCAGGTAGAAATCGATCTGCTCCAGCAGCGAGTCGAGGTCGCGGTACAGCACGCAAAAGGGATCGGGCGCCTGCCCCAGCAAGAGGTCCAGGCCGCTGTTGTCGATCAGGTCGGTAAAAAGCAGGGAGCCGCTGCAGAGCCCCTCGAAAAAGCGCATGTTGAGGTCGTTGTCCACCGCGGTGTTGACCACGATTTTCGAGGAGGAATAGATCTCCCCGATCCGGTCGCGCGGGGCCCGGCCGATGAAGGAGCGGGGGTACCTCTCTTTGAGGGCGGCCAGGATCCCGGCGCGCCGCGGGTCGGCCACGCCGCCGATGAAGGCTACGTCGTAGATTTTCTCAGGCACCTGGCGGTAGTGCAAAGCGGGGTCGCAGGCAAGCGGAAGCCAGTGGACGGCCGGATGCCGGGCAGCCATGGCATCGGCCGCACTCTTCTGGGCACAAAAGACCAGGTCGGCCATGCGCGTCATGACCTGGTCCTGGGCGAAACTGGTATGGGTATCGATGAGGTAGAGCACCTTCAGCACGCCCCGGGCGGGACGGATGGCGTAGTGGCTCCCGTCGTCGATGTAAAAGCGCACCTTGAAGTCGGCGGGGATGCTACCCTGTTCGCCGGGGGTGAAGATCCGGAAATCCGCGCCCTGCCGGGCCAGGACGTCCCGAAAGTAGTTCCCGGTGGTGTATTCGGCCGCGGCATTGAAGACCAGTGCGATTTTTGCTGAGCCCATCGCCTTATCCCCTGTCATCGCGCTGCCAAAAAGAGGACCACTTCGCCTCGAAATAGCCACGGTTACGCTCGGTCAGTCGGTCCCGGTCCCATTGCATGTCGAAGGCGCAGATGGGACGCTTAGTGCTGCTGGCGCCGCTGATGTGGTGATGCGTCGCGTTCAGCCCGGGGAGCACCAGGCACTTGTATCCTGCCTGCCGGATCGCGAAGCTCAGATCTATCTCCTCGCACAAAGCCGGAGTGTAGGCGGGATCGAGCCCTCCTACCGCGTCAAACACGCTCCTTTTCACCATGAAGAGCCAGCCCGAGATCTCGTCCGCCTCCTCGACGCGGCTCACTCCCACCCGGGCTCCGGATTGCCGGCGGAACCACTTGCCACCGGCAGGCCCCACCTCCCCTGCCGTCTCGTCAGCCTCCAGAGCCGCCCGCATCGCTTCAAGCGCCCCGGGACCGATCTCCACGTCGTCATTTGCGAAACAGAGGTATTCGCCCAGGGCGAGGTCGGCTCCCATGTTCCAGCTTCTGGGGACCCCGACGTTGACGCTGTTGAGACAGAACCTGTCGATGTCAGGCGAACTGGTGACGAAGCGCACCAGATCCTGATCCTTAAAGCTGTTGCAGACCACGATAACCTCATGAGGGATAACGACATGCCTTGTCAGGTCCCTGACGCAATCCTCCAGGAGATACCTCTTCCTGAGCAGGGTCTGCAGGCTCTCGGTCTTGCGCCTGGTCAGCGTGGGGATGATGATGCTGACCAGCCCTTTTTTGAAAGTTCCCATCTGTTGCTTATCCACGTCTACCACCTCGGTGCTGATGCCCTGGTTATTGGCCGCCGGCCCTTTGTTCGACCTCTTGCCAGAACTCCTGATCGGCGTTACGGAACAGCCCCGGGCTTGAGAGAGGGAAATCGAAGGAGAGAGCGCCCACGTTTTCGTTGGCGATCAGCTGGCAGCCGCACATGGCGGCCTCGACGACCACCCTCCCCTGGGGCTCCGGCCAACGCGGCAGGAAGACGAAGTTGCGGGCGCGATTCATGTAGAGAGGCACCTCGTGGTAAGGGACCGATCCCAGGTAGTTGCCGAAATCGAGGCGCTCCCCCTTGGCGATCTTTCCTATCAGGTGGATCTCTTTAGCGCCGAAGCGCCTGCGCATCTCGGCCAGCCCCTTCGCCTCGCTGATCACGCCGACGAAGAGATATTCCAGGTCCCGCTCCAGGCCCCGGTCATAGAAAAGCTCCTCGTCGATCAGCGGTTTGACAATGAAGGCATCCCGGTCGGCAACTCCCAGCATGTCGGAGATCACCCGGTGGTGCAGCGGGGAAAGAAACACGTTCAAGAGGGAGTGCCGGTACAGCTTTTGGACCAGCTGCTGCTCCTGAAAGCAGCGGTCGGAGAAATCGCGGCCGAGCAGTCGCTTGCGTAGCTGCAACCCGGGCTTGTGCGGGCATGCCGCGCTCGCCTTACCCGAGCAGGGGAGATAATCCAGGTTGCAGGCGTCCACGTAGGCGTTGTCGAAATGAATGAAGCGCCCGCCCGCCACCGCTTTTTCCAGCAGCAGGGGGGAAAGCCTGCGCAGCCCGTAGGGGGAGTTGAAAACGTCGGCCAGTATGGTCAGGTCGGGGTCGCTGAAGAGCTGCTCGACGGAGGGCGAAGCGGTGGCGTAGGCGAACTGGTGCCCCCTCTGCTCGCCGCTTTGCAAGAGCCTTCTCAGGATCTGTTCTCCCCCGCCGTGGTGCGCAAAAGGGGAGAGCTGTGCTATGTAGTTGATCTTAAGTCCCATCCGTTCCCGACGCCGCTCTTACGGTCGTTACCCCTGCACCGACTGGCCGCCCCCGGTCAAAGCGCGCGCAGAAGGCCTCGTTGAAGTTACTGGTACAGCCGGCCAGACCGTAGCCGGTGGCAACTGAGTATGCCTCATTCACGATGCGCTCTCTCAGCTCAGCATCGCTTAGCAGGCGCAGCAGCTGCGCAGCCAGGGCCTCGCTGTCGTCAACCCCCGCGACCATGGCGTTTACCCCGTTTTGCGCGAAGTAGACCGCTTGGGTGGTGACAACAGGGCAGCGACAGGCGAAGGATTCCAGCACGGCCAGGGCGAATCCCTCATGGCGGCTCGGATGCAGGAAGACATCGGCAGCTGACATGAGCTGCGCCAGGATCCGGGAAGGGACGTACCCGAAGTGGCGATGCGCCATGAAATCGAGCCGAGGCTCAACGTCTTCCCCCACAGTCCAGACCTCGATGCCGAGGGAGCTCTGCCCGGCAACGAGTTGCAGCACTGCCAGCGCGGTATCAAATCCCTTGGCATAGTCCAGCCGGGAGTGCAGCAGAATCACCTGGCGCCCGTCTTTAAGCGCTAGAAAGGGGTTGGCGCCTTCCCGCGCAGCAAAGAAGACCGGATCGATGCCGTTTGGGATTACCGTGGCGTCTGCCTGGTATTTACCGCTCAGGAATCGGGCCAGATGATCAGAAACGGCGAAAACTGGAACCCGCAACATCCTCAGTAACAGAAAGAGCAAGGTGCGAATCAGCCATCTGCCGGGGGGAAAGGAGCAGTTGAATTCGTCATAACCCTGGGCGAAGAAGAGGACCCTACCGCTGTTTCTGAGGCAAAGCAAAAAGGAGAGAACTGCGATGTCGGCGACGTACACGGCATTGCGGTTCGACTCCAGCAAAGCGGCCCAGAGGGTGAACGGTACGGCCCGTGAAGGGATCCTCTCGATGCGGATTCTGCTATCGATGGGAAAAACCGTATCCAGGCGACCCGTCTTGATGACGACCTCATGGGAATTTTCTGCCAGGCAGGCTGCGTGCGCCAGCACCATCCGATCCCCGCCCCTGTTGAGCAGGGAATGCCTGAAAAAGACAACCTTCATGCCATGTTCCACTGAAAGTCCTTAGCGCGAAATGATCCCTCACCCGGCATAAAGACCCCATCCTATCATAGCCGCCCACAAAAGACCCACCACGAAAAGCGGAGCGTCCTTGAGCAGTGACTCGGTCGGATCGCCGCTCTGCCCGCTTTGAACCCGCAGGATGAAGCGCAACAGGCCGAAGCAGCATAGCGGTACCGTGTAAATCATGACATTGCGGGTGATCACGTACTGGGTGTAGGTGACCAGTACCGCGCCGCCGGTCATGTACATGGTCCCCTGGAGAAAGCCTTCCGGGTAGGATAGCAGAGCCTTGCGGTGGCCTCCGGCCTTTTCCCCCAGAGACTGCTTCTCCCCGAGCCGTTTGCCGGTGGCAAGAAATACCGCCAGCAGGAAGACGGAGAGAAAGAGCCAGTCGGAAATCGCGATGGCAAAGACCTCCCCCCCCGCCTCAAGCCGCAGCAGAAAGCCGGAGGCGATGCAAAAGAGATCGACTATAGGCAACTGCTTGAGCTTTAACGAATAGCAGGTCGATATGGCCAGGTAGGCAAGCAGAAGCAACAGGAAGGTGGTGGAAATTCCGATAGCCAGGTACAGGGAGGCGATCAGGCATAGCAGGGCCAGCGCATAGGCAGCCGGCTGCGAAACCTTGCCGGAGGCAACCGGCCGATGCTTCTTGCGCGGATGATGAGCGTCGCTTTGGCGGTCCAGAATGTCGTTTAGCACGTAGGTGGCGCTGCTCGCCAGGCTGAACGAGACCAGGGGGAGTATCCCCAGCAGCAGCAGACCCGGCTGCTGGATGGTCCCCCCCAGAAAAGGAGGGAAAAAGAGCATCAGGTTTTTGAGCCACTGTGTGGGACGGAGCAGTTGTAGATAGGCGATCATCTTCATCCCGGGGAGGCGGTTTGGTCCATAGGGGCTGTTAGTGTCAAAGCTATCCGAGTTGGAGAAACCTGCCGGATCGGCCCCGGGGACGGCTGCCCCTGGCGGTGCTGGCAACAGACGAACCGGCAGGTGTCACCCATTAGCTGCTCTTTGCCTTGATGGTCTCCAGGAAGAAATCCTCCAGGCTCTTGCGTCTTGGCTCGACAAGGGTGACTTCGCTACCGGCAGCCTGCAGCCTGCCCATGGTGACCGGGAGTTCCTCTTTGGGTACGTATATTTCCGAGGTGCGGGCGCCGTCGCGCTCCCTTAGCGTCAGATCATAGCCGAGAACCCCCCGCGACAGGATGGTGTCCACCCGCTCGACACTCTGCAACTCCCCCTTGAGGATGATCCCCACCCGGTCGCAAACCGACTCCACATCGGCGATGATGTGGGTGCTGAAGAATATGCATTTGCCCCGGCTTTTCAGGTCCAGCATGATCTCCTTGACCAGAGCGCGGCCCACCGGGTCAAGTCCGCTCATCGGCTCATCCAGGATGCAGACCTCCGGGTCATGAACCAGAACCTGGGCAAGCCCAACGCGCTGCACCATCCCCTTGCTGTAGCCGCGCATCGGCCGCTTCCTGGCATCCCAGAGTTCCAGCTGTCTCAGCACCTGGTCGGTTCGCTCCCGCAGGGGCTTATCGGTGAGGCCAAAGGCCCTGCCGACGAAAAGCAGATACTCCTCCGCGCTCAGGTAGTCGTAAAAGGCGGGGTTTTCCGGAAGGTACCCGACCTTGCGGCGCGCCTCAGGCGCTGAGATGTCGAGCCCCATGATACTGGCGGCTCCGGCCGAGGGACGGATCAGACCCATGAGCGCCTTGATGGTGGTGCTCTTACCTGCGCCGTTTGGTCCCAGGAACCCGAAGATCTCCCCCTGTTCCACGCTTAAATGCAGGTCCTTGAGCGCTTCAACGCGACTGCCTCTCTTCCCCTTGAAGGTCTTGGATAATGCGGCTATTTCTATGGCATGCATGCTGGATCCTCTGAAGATGTGTGCATCACTTGTTTTCGCCAGGAGACACGAAGTTGCTGGTCGTCTTCACCTTCCCGTCCGGCTCCAGGTAGAAGCTGCCCCGGTAAGGGTCCTCGGGAACCTGCTGCAGATAACCCGACTGCACCAGCACCTCGAGCGAGCCAGGAAGGGTCCCGGTAGCAAGACGATAGCTATCCCTGGCCCTCTCGATACTGCGCACCGCCTCCAGTGCCTTGAGGCGCTTGGTGAGGGTCTGCTTGACGGCCTGGTTCTTGGCGCTATTGGCCATGGTGGAAAGATAGGAAATGGCCAGCTCATTCTGGCCTGTTTCATTGAGATAGCGTCCGGCGAGGTTGACAAAGAGAGAATTCCCGGTGATCTCGCCGGCGCGCATGTAGTACTTGGCAGCTTGCGGGTAATCTTTGAGAAAGTAGGCGTAGTTGAACCCGGCAAAGAAAGGAAGGTACCAGTCCCAGCTGCGGTATTTCATGCCGTACTCAAGAAGATTATTGGCCACTTTGAACTGTTTCACGTCCCAAACCAGGATCGACTGCGCGAAGTAGTAGGCGTCCATATTGTACGGGTCGAGCTTGACCGAGGCGTGCAGCAGGCGGGACATGGCCTGGTAATCCGGCGGAAGCTGGAGCTTGGCATCTTCCTTTCCCACCAGCCCGCCGAAATACATCAGCACGTCGAGAACCAGGGCCTCGCCGACCAGCTGCTTCTGGTCAGCGCTGATAAGCTGCAGGAACTCGGCCTTGGGGACATGCCCCAGCTTTTCGACAAAGGGCTTGTTGCGCAGGTAGTCGGCAAAGGGGACGATTAGCAGAGCGTAGCAGACCATCAGCGTACAGCTGACGAGCAGAGGCCCTAGCCATCCGGCGGCTTTGTTGCTGGTCGGCGCCATCTATTTCATTTCCCTTCTGGAGAACAGGATGGCGGCAAACGACAGCAGCAGCCCCGCATAAATAACGAGATAACCAAGGGTGAGAGCGATGCCGCTTCCGTTGAGCGGAACACCGTAAATGGCGTTGACTTTCAGGTCAAAAGCGCTGAAATTCGGCAGCAGGTAATAGAGGCCGGAGGCGCAGCTGCGTATAAAAGGCGGCAGCACCTGTCCCGCCTGGGAGTGGACGTAATCGTAGACCTGCTGGGAGGCGTTTCCCGCTATAAACACCGAGATGGTACCGAAAATGGGCAGAAAGAACGAAGTGCTTACCGTCGAGAAGAGCACTGAAACCGCGACCAGCAGTATGTATTTGAGCGCATCGAAAAGGATGGCACAAATGATGTTGATCCAGACGATCGGGCGCTCCGGGGGAAAACTCCCTGAGACGAACAGCACCACGGCCGCGGCCACGCAGCCGAGCAGCAAGGCAGCCAGGAACAGGAACAGGGCGACCCCGAGGAATCTCCCCAGGAGATAGGAACCCCGCGTGATCGGCAGAGACAGCACGCTGAAGGTGTAACGGCGCTCCATGTCCCTCCAAAGCGAGGTCCCGCCGAGAAATACCGCCAGGAGCAGCAGGATGAAAGAGATGAGAGAGAGCGAGAGCGTGATGGAGAGTTCGGTAACCTGTCGCATCGACAACCGGCTGATGGCCGGAATCAGCGGCAGGATGAGGGCGGCAACCAGTATGCCGTGAAATACGCGGTCTCTAAAAATCCCCTTCAGCGTGACGCGGACGATATCGAGCATGGAGTAAGGCTCCCTTGGGCTTCGTTTTCTCAGTCGGACATCTTCTCCGATAATTTAAGCGATGGCAAGCGATAAATGGCGTTGGGCGGGGCTTGAGCCGCCGCGTTGCGGAAATTTTCCCGGGCCGGCCCGCGTTCCTGCTGCATCATATGGACTATACCGAGGCGATACAGGTAAAACGGGTCACCTGTCAGCTGGTGCATCCGCGTCAGCAGGCGAACCGTGGTCGGATGCAACTGCTTGGGGCTCGTCGTGCCGCGGGCAACCTTCAAGTCGTAAAGCGACAGCAGGCGGCGACAGATCTCGACCTCGCTTTTCCCGGGAGTCTTGAGAACCTGGTTCAGCAGCGCCTCGGCACCGTCCAGGTCTCCCGCCATCTGCAGGGAGGCGGCCTTGGTCATCAGTCCGTACTGGTAATTGATGAGCTCCGGGGGAAGTTGCATCGACTTGAGCATGGCAGCCGATTCGGCTTTTTTGCCCTGCGCGTACAGTGCAATGCCGATCTCGTTTTGCGCCGGCACGAAGCCGGGTGACTTCCGGAGCGTATCCTGAAACAGGGCGAGGTTGTCCTGCCAGAGCAGGGTCCGGCTCACCGTACCGTAACAGCCGATCAAAAGAATGAGGACCGCGCTCAGGGTCACAGCTGGCTGCCAGTGGGCCCGCCGTTCGAGGCCCTGGCAGGCAAAGGTCAGCCCGAGCACAAAAAATGCCGAGGGAATGTACATGTAGCGCTCGGCCAGCGGCGTCCAGGTCAGATTGAGCAGGGGGATCAGCAGCGCCGAACAGGAGACGGCGGCGGCGCAAAGGAAAAAGAAGGCACAGAGCGTGCGGCGGGTAAGCAGCCAGACCAGGATGAGGCAGAGCAAGATCCCGACCGGAAGGTAAAGGTCAGAGACATGCATGATGCCGAAATTGAGGGGAAACGGGACGAAAAGTTTTTTCAGGTAAAATCCGGCAGCTTTCAGGGGAAGACGCAGGTTAACCGCGGCCCCACCGCTCTGCGCGCCGGCAACGTGACTGATAACCCGCGCCACACCGGCGTCTCCGTGCTGCGACCCCAAAGCTCGAAACAGGAAAAACCCGGCTCCCACCATGCCGAAGGCGAGGAAATGGGACCAGTTCTGCAGCGCGGCCTGACGCAGGCTCCTGCGCACCCCCCCTTCCCCCGGGTGGAAAAACGGGAAGATAAGAGCCGCAGGGAGAAAGAAGATAGCCGTTTCTTTAGCGAGGCAGGCGACCAGCAGGCAAAGTGCGGCCATAACGCTGGCAACCGGGCTCGCACCACGCCGGCAGGTGAACCAGGTCGCTAGCAGAATGAAAAAACAGCAAAGAAGATCGGTTCTTCCCGAGATCCAGTTGACCGCCTCAGTGTTGATCGGGTGCAGGGCGAACAAGAGCGCCGCCGTAAGCGGCAGCAAAGAAGAGCGCATCTCCTCGGTCCGACTGCAGCTGCGGGCAACCGCGAACAGCAGCAAAACGTTCAGCAGGTGAATCAGGATATTCTCCAGGTGCATGAAGCTCGCTTGCATACCCCAGAGGTGCTTGTCGGCCAGGAAAGTGAGCAGGAGGATAGGACGGTAGTAGGTGCCGCCCGGGGCAAAGATGGACCTGAGGCTGAACGAGTCGGAGTTGAGCAGATAGTTGACGGTTCCGGGATCGTCAACCGGATTAAACGGCGAGAAGATAGCCGGGTAGTAGACCCCGAGCACTACGAATACGAGGAGCAGCACGCAGGTTCGTGCCTTCAGGTACAGTTTCATTTTTGGGTCCATAAAAAAGGCGGAGTGCCGAGGCACCCCGCCGCATTGCTGCTGGTTCAGATCTGCTACATCCACTACTACATCGAGGTCCAACCTGCGAAGGCAGTCGCGTCGGAGGCAGTCGCGCTGGCGGGCGCCACAGCGACGCCGACGGTGGTGACTTCCTTGAAGAAGATGGCGGTGCTGAACTACGAGGTGCCGTAGGCCCTGTTGCCGCTCTTATGCTGGGTTTCCATAGCATATCCCGTAGCACCGGTGGACCAGCCCAGGCCGACGCCGGTGGAGGTCTTGCCGATCAGGGTAGGCGGGTTGGTAGCAACTTTACCGCCGTAAGCGGAAAGGCCCGGTGTAGCGAGCATAGTGGCTATGGCGCCGGTAGCAGTACCGGAACCGGTAGCAGCAAAGGCCTGGCTAGCAAAAAGTGTAACTGCGACAGCAAGAATTATTTTTTTCATAGAGCGTCTCCTCTCGATTTTTGTCTACTGGTACAGGATGAAGGAAGGATATTCCTGCTGGTCGGCCATGTAAGCCTCCATGCCGGTCTTCATGTTCTTCAAGTCAGCGTTTGAGGCACTGTTGTATGCCTTGGCGCGGTAGGAGGAGAACTGCGGGATGGCGATTGCGGCCAGGATGCCGATGATCGCGACGACGATCAAGAGCTCGATCAGGGTGAAGCCTTTTTTGCTTCTCAGTTTGTTTAACATCTGTTTCTCCTTTCGTTGGTGTTTTTGCTGGCCTTAAAGACCGACATGCAAATCCGAACTTGGTAACAAGACATCAGCTTCATAGCAAGTTGCGCACCAAAAAAGAGCTTTGCGTAACTAGCTGTTTTAGCGACGACCTTCAGCAGACAGGGACTCAGCACGGGTCGTGGTGCGGAAAAAGGGACAAATTAGGCCATTTCCGGTGACGTTTTTTGTCACCTGCTCCGCCGTCAAAAATCCGGTCCTCCGCTATTCGTCATCCATGCCGAATTTAGCCAGGCGGTAACGGAAGGAGCGGAAGGTCATGCCTAAAAGCGAGGCGGCTCTCTTCTTCACGCCGCCGCTTTTCTCCAGGGCCTGCACCAGGAGCCTCTGCTCAAGCGTATCCAGATACAGTTGCAGATCGAGACCTTCCTCGGGGATATCGAGCTGGGCGGTAGGGGCAGAGGGGAGTTGGTAGTCGCGCACGCTGGCGGGGAGACAGTCGAGGGCGATGACGCGGCTCCCCAGCACCACGCAGCGCTCGACCAGATTCTCGAGCTCTCTCACATTGCCGGGGAAGGGATAGCTGAAAAGCGCCTTCAGCGCGTCCGGGGTGACGATGTCGCCGGAGCCGGACCAGATGGAATATTTCTTGTAAAAATGCTCCACCAGCACCGGTATATCCTCTGCCCGCTCCTTGAGCGCAGGCATCCGGACCTGGACCACGTTGAGACGGTAGAAGAGGTCCTCGCGGAAACTTCCCTCCCGGACCTGCTCCTCGAGGTTCCGGTTCGAGGCGGCGACTATGCGCACGTCCGCCTTGAGAGCATAGGTGCCGCCGACGCGACGGAACTCGCGCTCCTGGAGCACCCTCAAAAGCTTGGCCTGCAAGAGCAGCGGGACCTCACCGATCTCGTCCAGAAACAGGGTCCCCCCCTCAGCCTGCTCGAAAAGTCCCCTGCGGTCGGAGAAAGCGCCTGTGAAGGAACCTTTGCTGTGGCCGAAGAGCTCGCTCTCCATCAGGGTATCGGGTATGGCGCCGCAGTTGACGGCAACGAACGGGGCGCTCCGGCGCGGGCTGTTGTAATGGATCGCCTTGGCGGCCAGTTCCTTGCCGGTGCCGCTCTCCCCCATAATGAGTATATTGGCCATGCTGTCGGCGACCTTGCCGATCAGGTCGTAGACGTCGCGCATCTGCTTGCTTTTACCGATCAGACCGCTGAAGCTGAAGCGCTCCTGCACCTCGGCCTTGAGCCGCTTGTTCTCCTCGACCAGGCTGCGCTTTTCCAGGGCCTTGCGGACCAGCACCTTCACCTCTTCCACCTTGAAAGGCTTGGCGATGTAGTCGTAGGCGCCAAGCTTCATCGCCTCAACCGCCTGTTCCGCCGTGGTGAAGGCCGTGATCATCAAAACCGCGGTCTCGGGCGCCTGCGCCTTGATCCGGGAAAGGAGCTCGATGCCGCCCAGACCCGGCATGCTGACGTCGGAGATCACCAACTCGAAGCGCTCCCCGTCCATTAAGCGCAGCGCCTGCTCGGCGCTATCAGCCTGATCGACCTGGTACCCCTCGCCCTCCAGCAGGATGCCGAGGAATTCCCGCATGCTCAGTTCATCATCAACCACCAAAATCCTGATACTCATACAACTTCACCTCTAAAAGTTGTCGGGTTACGCGATGAGACCGCTAACCCGACCTACGCCTGCGTTCTACTTCGTTCTTCTGAAGATAATTCTCCGCTTCACACGGGGAGATAAAGGGTCACGGTGGTCCCCTTCCCTTCCAGGCTCGACACCGTGACCCGCCCGCCGTGGGTCTCCACGATGCGGTACACGGTGGCAAGGCCAAGGCCGGTCCCCCCCTTCTTGGTGGTAAAGAACGGCTCGAAGACCCGCTTCACCTGCAGTTGGCTCATTCCGGCCCCGTTGTCCCTGACGCAGATGCGAACCTGATCTTCTCCGCCGCTTTTGGTACGACGGCTCCGATCCAGATTGGCCTCTATGTCGATGCGCCCCGCGCCGGCAATCGCCTCAGCGCCGTTTACCAGCAGGTTCCACAAGATCTGGGAGCACTGGTCCTTATCGAACACCACGAACAGGTCATCAGGCACGCTGTTTTGCACGGTGATTCCCTCAAGGCGTGGGTCTGTGGATAGCAGAGCGCAAAGGTCGGTGATGACACGCCGCAAATTGAGCGGCACCTTGGTCGGCTGGGTAGGCTTGGCATAGAAGAGAAAGTCGCGCAACAACCCGTCCAGCCGGTCGGTCTCCCTGAGGATGATGGAGAAAAGCCGCTTGTCCTTTTCATCGACCCACGGCTTGAGCGCCACAAGTTGCACCGAACCGCTTATGGCAGCCAGCGGGTTGCGGATCTCGTGGGCCATGCGCGCCGAAAGCTCGCCGACCGCTGCCAGACGATCCGCACGCTTCAACTCTCCCTGCATCCGCTTCATCTGGGTCAGGTCGTGCAGGTCGAGGATGGCGCCCACAGTCTCGCCGGATTTGCCGATCAGCGGCACCGACTTGAACGAGAGCAGCCTCTGCTCGCCGTCTTCTCCGGTATGCTCGAACTCCCCCTGCACCACTCCGAACACCTCGCTGAGATAACTTTTCAGCCCGGGAATCACCTCGCCGAGCGGCCGATCGTAGGCCTCCCTCTGCGAAATGCCGGACAGGATCTCGGCATACCGGTTGAAAACCCTGATCCTGGCTTCCTGGTTGATGGTAAGGAGCCCGCTGTCAATGGTGGACACGATGGAGCTGTTGAGCCGTTCCAGTTCCTCGTAATCGATCTCCTTCTCCTGCAGCGCCGTTTCGCTGCGCCTGGCGCGCTCCGAGAGGTTGCCGGCGAGAAAGGCGGTCAGATAAAAGGAGGCGCTGTACAAAAAGATCAGGTAAAAAATGTATCCGGCGCCATACTGCTGCGCCGGCAGCTGGCTCAGGCCGAGCGCGGAGAGCTTGCCGTAGTACTGGAGGTCGAGCAGCGCGCCGTAGAGGATAACGCAGAGAGAGGCGGTGTAATAGGCTTCGATGCGCGCCAGCAGCACGCTGGCGCTGATGATGGAGAGGAAATAGAGAAAAGCGTAGGGTGAATTGACCCCCCCGGTGATCAGAAGCAGGGTGGTTACCAGCAGGAGGTCCCAGACGATTTGGATGTAGGTGAGGGTCCGGGTGTGCCGGACCGTGTACCTGAGTACCACAAGCGAAATGAGCGAGAAGAGGTAGGTGGCGAGCACCAGTTGCGCCAGAGCCGTAGCCACCTCGTCGGCTATATTTTCCTGAGCGTGCAGCTTGAAGAGGACGGTGGAGGCGAGAAAGCAGGTGACCACGATCACCCGCAGCAGTATGAACCAGCCGATCCTTTTACGATCCAGCATCCAGTTAACCGCCGACCGCGCCGGCCAGCTTAAAGATCGGCAGGTACATGGCGACGACCAGGCCGCCTACCGTAGTACCGAGGAACACCATGAGCAAAGGCTCCATCATGGAGGTCATGGCACCCACAGCGTCGTCCACCTCGTCGTCGTAGAAGTCGGCGATCTTGTTGAGCATGGTATCCATGGCGCCGGTAGCCTCGCCGACCGAGATCATCTGTACCACCATGGGAGGGAACACCCCGCAGGCAGCCAGCGGCTCGGCGATGGTCTTACCCTCGGAGATCGACTGGCGCACCTTGTAGATCGCCTCCTCGACGATCTTGTTGCCGGCGGTCTTGGCGACGATGTCAAGCCCGTCCATGATGGGAACGCCGCTCGATATCATGGTGCCGAGCGTTCTGGTGAACTTGGCGACGGAGACCTTCCTGACCAGCGGACCGACGATGGGGGCATTCAGGGCGAGGCGGTCGATCACCTTCTTTCCCCTGGGCGAGGCGTAGTACTTGCCGATGGCGAACTTGATGCCGAACATCGCTGCGATGATCACCAGGATGTACTTGGTCAGGAAAGCGCTGATCGCGATGACGATGCGGGTAGGCAGCGGGAGTTCGCCGCCGAACTCGATGAACATCTTGGCGAAGGTCGGGATAACGAAGACCAGGATGACGCCGACAACGACCACCGCGATCGACATGATGGTGATGGGATAAACCATGGCACCCTTGACCTGCTTCTTGAGCTTCATCGCTTTTTCGATGTAGGCCGCGAGCCGGTTCAAGATGGTGTCGAGGATACCGCCCACCTCGCCTGCGGCAACCAGGTTGACGTAGAGCTGGTCGAAGGCCTTGGGGTGCTTGCCCAGGGCGTCGGCAAAGGTGGAGCCGCTCTCCACGCTCTCCTTCACCTTGACCAGGATTTCTTTGAAGGTCTTGTTCTCCTGCTGCCCTGAAAGGATGTCGAGACACTGCACGAGCGGCAGGCCCGAGTCGATCATGGTGGCGAACTGCCGGGTGAAGACCACGAGTTCCTTGGTCTGCACCTTCTGCGCCCCCATGCCAGGGATCTTGAGCTCCAGATTGAGACCTTTGCCCTGTTCCTTGACGGAAATGCCGCTAAAGCCGTATCTCTTTAGCTGCGCTTCCACCTGGCTGACGCCTGCGGCCTCCATCACCCCTTTCTGGGTGCTTCCGGCCTTGCTCCTGGCTTCCCAACTGAATTTTGCCATATGCTAAACTCCTTTCCCGGGTGATCCGGGACTGGCTGCTGCTATCTTTGGGGGCGTCTGGGCTGTCCCTGGAGAGCAGCGCCGGGGGCGAGCATCTGTTTGAGCTCGTCCGGCTCGGAAGAGCGCCCCAAGGCGTCGTCCACGGTGATAATACGTTTGGAGAGCAGGTTCATCAGACACTGGTTCATGGTCTGCATACCGAATTTATCCTGTCCCACCTGCATCTGCGAGTAGATCTGGTGCACCTTGTCCTCGCGGATCAGGTTCCTGATGGCGGGGTTTGGCACCATTACCTCCAGCGCCAGCGCCCTTCCCCCGCCGTTGGCCTTGGGAATCAGGGTCTGGGAGAGCACCCCCTCGAGAACGAAGGAGAGCTGGGTCCTGACCTGGGTCTGCTGGTAGGGGGGGAACACGTCGATGATCCGGTTCATGGTCTGGGCGCAGGAGTTGGTGTGCAGGGTGGCAAAGCAGAGGTGCCCGGTCTCGGCCAGGGTCAGCGCGGCCTCGATGGTCTCCAGGTCGCGCAACTCGCCGATCAGCACCACGTCAGGGTCCTGACGCAGCACGTATTTCAGCGCATGCTTGAAGCTCTTGGTGTCCGCCCCTACCTCGCGCTGGTTCACGATGCAACCCTTGTGCGGGTGCAGGTACTCTATCGGGTCCTCGACGGTGACGATGTGGTCGTGGCGCTCGGTGTTGATCCGGTCGATGATGGAGGCGAGTGTGGTCGACTTGCCGCTGCCGGTCGGTCCGGTGACCAGGACCAGGCCGCGCGGCTTCTCGCAGAGCATCTTCACCACGGGGGGGAGCCCCAATTCGTCAAAGGTCAGAATTTTATAGGGAATGACCCGGAAAACGCCGGCCACCGCGCCGCGTTGCACGAAGATGTTGCCCCGGAAACGCGAGAGCCCCTTGACGCCGAAGGAGAGGTCGAGCTCGTTCTCCTCCTCGAACTTGTGCTTTTGCGAATCGGTCAGAATGCTGTAGCAAAGCTGCTTGGTCTCTATCGGAGTAAGCGGCGGGATATCCATCGGCGTGAGCTGCCCGTCGATACGTATCTGGGGTGACGTATTGGTCGTTATATGCAGGTCGGAGCCACCCCGCTCTACCAGGTCCTTCAGCAGCTGATGAAAATTAATCATGATACCTCACCTGTTAATCATCCGAAACAGTTACCCGCAGTACCTCTTCAAAGGAGGTAACACCTTCCATGAGCTTGGTAAGCCCCGACTGGCGCATGGTCTTGATCCCCAGACGCATCGATTCCCGCTTAATCTCGGCCGTGTTGGCGCCGTTTAGGATCAGCTCGCGGATCGGCTCCAGCATAGGCATGACCTGGTAGAAACCGACCCTCCCCTTGTACCCCGTGTTGCTGCACTTGGGGCAGCCGCTGCCGCGGTAGCAGGTGGTCTTCTCGGCATCGGCGGCCGAAAGCCCCGCATCGATCATCGCCTGCACCGGGATCTCGTCGACCACCTTGCACTCGGAACAGATGCGCCGGGCCAGCCTCTGGGCCGTGATCAGGTTCACCGCAGAGGCGACCAGGAAAGGCTCGATCCCCATGTTCAGCAACCGGTTGATGGTCGAGGGGGCGTCGTTTGTGTGCAGCGTGGAGAGCACCATGTGGCCGGTCAAGGCAGCCTTGACGCCGATCTCCGCAGTCTCGAAGTCGCGGATCTCGCCGATCATGATGATGTCGGGGTCCTGGCGCAGGAAGGCGCGTAGCGCCGCGGCGAAGTTGAGCCCGATATCCTCGTGCATCTGCACCTGGTTGATGCCGGCGAAGTTGAACTCGACCGGATCCTCGGCAGTGGAGATGTTCTCGGTCACCTTGTTCAGCTCGGAGAGCGCGGAATAAAGGGAAACCGTCTTGCCGCTTCCGGTGGGTCCCGTGACCAGCACCATGCCAAACGGCTTGTGGATCTCCTTCTGGAACGATGCCAGCGCTTCCGGCTCGTAGCCCAGCTTGGTCATGTCGAGCTGCAGGTTGGATTTATCCAGAAGCCGCATGACGATCTTCTCGCCGAAAAGGGTGGGGAGCACCGAGACCCGGAAGTCCATGTCCTTGCCGCCGCCGAGCTTGATCTTGATACGGCCGTCCTGCGGCAGACGCCTTTCGGCGATATCGAGCTCGCTCATGATCTTGATGCGGGAGGTGATGGCGTTTTTCAGCTTCATCGGCGGCTTCATCACCTCGTAGAGGATGCCGTCGATGCGGTAGCGCACCCGGAAGGAGCGCTCGTAGGGCTCGACGTGGATATCGCTCGCCTTCTTCTTGATGGCGTCGGTGAGGATCAGGTTCACCAGCTTGACGACCGGCGCATCCTCGGTGGCGCGCTCCAGAGAGCCGAGATCGACCTCGTCCTCTTCGCCCATGACCTCGAAATCCTCCATGGAGTCGAGGTCGTTCATCACGTCGGCCAGGGAGGCGGTCTGGTCGTAGAGCTTGTCGATGGCGGTCTTGATCGAGCTCTCCGCCACCACCACCACTTCGACGTTGTACCCGGTCATGAACTTGATGTCGTCGATGGCGAAGATGTTGGAGGGGTCGCTCATGGCGATGATCAGGGTGGAGCCCGCCCGGTTCACCGGCACAATCTGGTACTTGTGGGCCACGTCGGCAGGGATGATCTTGATTACCGCCGCATCCACCTCGTAATCGGCCAGGTTGATGGTGGGGACGCCGTACTGTTTGGAGAGAAACGAGGTGAGGTCGGCCTCGCTGATCAGGGAGTCCCGGACCAGGATCGAGCCGAGACGCAGCTGTCCGCCGGCCGCCTTTTGCTCAGCCAGCGCCTGCTTCAACTGCTCTTTGCTGATCAGGTTGTTCCCGACCAGCAGTTCACCCAACCTGCTTATATGCATAGAAACCTCAAAGGTGTGGAAAATAACCTGTGAATGGTATTTTGTAATGGCGAAGTTGTCAAGGGATACCTTAAGTGCCGCACCCTTGCAGCGCCTGCTCCATGCAACCCCCGGGAGCAGCCGCCCCGGTCCAGATGGCGAAAGCCGCCTCGCCCTGGGCCACCAGCATCCCAAGGCCGTTTGCCGCGGCTATCCCGCAGCTCCCCGCCTGAGCCAGAAGCGGGGTAACCGGGGGGGCGTACACCATGTCGTAGACGGCCAGCCCCGGTTTCAGGCCGGAAAGGACCAGCCCGGGGAAGGAGTCCCCCTTCATGCCGACCGAAGTGGTGTTGACGATGAGATCGAACGCGCTCAGATACTCCGGCTGGGAGAGGCGCTCCAGAGAGTGCGCGGCAACTGCGCATCCCGGCAGCCGCCCGCTGAGGCTTCGAACCAGGGTGTCGGCGTTCTCGGGGGAGCGGTTGGCCAGATCGATACGCAGGGCCCCGGCACCGGCCAGGGCAACGACGGCACTTCTGGCCGCCCCGCCGGCGCCGAGCACCAGGATCGAGCGCCCGGAAGCCGAAAAGCCGAGCTTCCCCGCCAGGGCCGCCAGCAGGCCGATGCCATCGGTGTTAAACCCGGTCAAAAGGCCGTCTTTGAGCGCCACCGTGTTGACCGCACCGATCAGTTCGGCCTCCGGGGAGATCCGGTCCAGCAAGGGGAGGATGGCAACCTTGTGCGGGATAGTTACGCTAAAACCTGCCACGCCGAGGGCGCAGAGCCCGGCCACGGCAGCTTCCAGCCGCTCAGGCGGCACCGGGAACGGCACGTAGACCCAATCGAGCCCGAGCGCGGCAAAGGCTGCATTGTGCATGACTGGCGAGAGTGAATGAGCGACCGGGAAACCTATGATCCCCGCTACCCTGGTTTTTCCGGTTACAGTCAACATCAGCGCACCCCGTAGCTATTCAAGATTTCGGCAACCTGTCCGCGATATTCCGGGGAGATGTTACCCGCCTGCTCAAGTTCACGGATTCCTGCCTCGCGTAACCCCATCTTCAAAAAGGTTTCCCCGGACTCGACCCGTGAGGAGGCATAGATCAGGATCGCCTTGCCGGTGTCGAGATCCCTGAAGAACATCCCGCTATCGCTGGCAATGCCGCGCAGCGCGTAGAGCGACCAGATGTTCGGGTCGGGCGGTGCGAGCGGCAGGTTGGGGCGCTCCAGCCGGTAGGTTATGCCGCTTTGTTGCAGGGTGAAGTCGCTAAACGACACAGAATACCGGGTGGAAAAGTCGACGAACACCGGCCGGCGCGGGTACTGTTCCATGATGGAGACAAAGAGTGCGTTCTCGGCAGAGAGCTGCTCCGGGGGGAGGTTTCGCACCGCACTGTTCTTGAACATGCGCGGCATGCCGTCCAGATACCACTCGAAAACCAGATGCGGTGTGTGGGGCAGATCCAGATCCTCCCGCATGCGCTCGACCCCCTGCAGGTACCAAAGCGGGAAGGCGCCGCTATCCCCCCAGGTGTACATCACGGCGTTTTGCGGCAGTGAGCGCAGGGTGTTGGAGGCATAGTCGAAGGCGATGTAGTTCTCGTGCTGGTCGTTTTCCCGGTAGTTGAGCAGGCAGATGCCGACCGGCAGGGTAAAGAGCAGCGCCAGGAGAGCTAGCCCCAGCGGCCGGTTGCCGGACCAGGTGGCAGGGAGCCTGGCGGTCACTTCCTTGAGGACGGTGAAGAGCCCGACCCCTATAAAAACCGCACTTAATAGATATAAGGGGGTGAAGAATTCCTCGGTCAGGAAGATCATCTCGAAAGGGGTGTTGAAATAGCCGGCAATCACCAGCAGGAAGAAGAAGATCCCGAGCAGGTAGGAGATCACCAGATCCAGCTTTACCAGGGCAAAGGCGGCAAGACCTATCACCAGAAGTATCATTCCGAATTGGGTGAACTCGTGAGGCACGTTGAAGGCGTTCACCTGAGCCCAGAGGAGGTCCAGGTCGCGCACCGGCTTGTCGGTCGGATACCCCTTTCTGAGCAGGTTCCAGAGGAACTGGGTCAGGTTCTTGGAGTCGCCCCAGTTCAATAGCGGCATTTGCAGCGCCCGCACGATGAGGTGCAGGTGGATGGCGAAGCCCAGGATGCCGAAGGCCAGCGCGATGAGCAGTTCCTTGATCCGGAAGATGACGCGCCGGTCCATGGAGATCAGGAGATAGGCGTAGGTCGGGATCATCAGCACCATGCTCTGGTGCGCGCCGGTGGCAAGACCGCAGAGAAAGGCCCCGAGATAGACGTAGGAGGGTCGCTCCTCGCCGGCCTGGTAGCTCTCGCGCCAAAGGAGCATCAGATAAAAGACGATGGCGCAGATGAAGGCGAGTAAGGGGTAAGGCTTGTCATGGTTGGACTGCAGCCAGAGCCGGGCCGTGCAGGCGAAGGTGACCGCGACGCTGACGCCAATAAGACGCTTGGCCCAAAAAGCGAAACGGTCGCCCCGGGGAAGCTCCTGGTCCTTCAAAAAATGCACCGTTAGCAGGTACACCCCGTAGCAGGCAAGGGCCGCGGAGACTGCAGTCGCGATATTGACGCGGAAGGCGATGCTGCCGAAGGGAAGCAAGGTGAACGGCTTGGCGTAGTTCACGAAGAGCGGGTAGCCCGGCGAGTGAGCGGTACCGAGCGAGGAGATGGCCGTGATAAACTCGCCGCTGTCGAAAAAGGTCACCGTCGGGGCAAGCGTCAGGAGGTAAATGGAGAGCGGGAGTATGAAGGCCAAGATGGCAAAGGGATCCAGCCTCCTGAGGGGTCCGGGAAGATTCACGCAGGCGCTCCTGATTCTTTGGTTTGGCTCAACTTTTTAAGTGACAGCTTGTCCCGCCAGAGACAGCAAAGACCTGCCACGATGACCGGGAAAAAGCCCATGCCATGGATCACGATTGCGATACTAAGCGCCTTTTCGCTCTCGATCTGGAAAGCGGAAAGTGCGGTGACGCAGGCAAAATGGTGGGTACCGACAAAGCCCGGCGAGGCGGGGACCATCACGGCGAAGACCAGAAACACCATGATGAACATGGAGGCTGCCACCGGGAGCACCACACCGAAAGAACGCAGGATCAAGTCCACCGGCCAGATGGCGCTGGCCCAGATCAAAAGCGAGCTGACCAGGATGGCGACTAGTGCCGAAGCTTCGCCGGGGATGCGGATACCGGAAATGAAGGAGCGCATCTGAATGGCCACCTTGTCGGCCAGGGCTCCTGACAAAGGTGACAGGAGACGGCAGACCAGGCGGACCGTCCACTCCGTGCGGCTCCTGAGCAGCATCAGGAAGGCGATCACGCCAAGGTAGAGGGCGAAGGTGACATAGCCGCCGGTGACCAGTCCCTGCTGGACCTGCTCCATCCCTGCCGGCAGGCGAACCGTAAAGAAGGTGATCAGCAACACGAGCAGCACGGTGAAACCGTCGCACAGGCGATCCAGTACCAGCGAGCCGAAGACGGCGCTGGTGCCGATGCTCTCCTTCTGTCCCAGGGAATAGGCGCGCACGAACTCCCCTAGTCTGGCCGGGAGCAGGTTATTTGCCATGTAGCCGATCAAGGTAGCGGGGAACAGGTTGGAGAGCCGGGTCTTTTTGATGGGGGCCAGGAGGAACTTCCAGCGCACCGCCCGCAGGTAGTAGCTCACGAAAGTAAGCGCCAGCGCCGGCGGGAGGAAGGCATAATCCATTGCGCTGAAGGCAGCGGTGAGTTTGTCGAAGTCGATCTTCCTGAAGAGCAGGAAGAGGAAGAAAGCGCTGATGGCGATTCCGGCCCAAAGCTTCATATCGGGTTTTTGCTTGAGCAAGCGGGCTCCTGGTTTCCTCGCGTTTTCGTTAAACCCAAAGTCAAACACGTTCTACGTTCTACGTTCTACGTTCTACGTTCTTAACCCCTAGCCCCGGGTCTGCCCTTTAGCCCCTAGCCCCGGTTCTCACTCCCGACTCTTCAAAGCGGACATCCTGGAGGATATCCCTGCAGCGCGCCACATCGGCAGCAATGGCCTCTTTAAGAGCGTCGAGAGTCGGGAAGCGCATCTCGCCGCGCAGCCGCTCGATGAAAATCAAGGAGACCTCACGACCGTACAACTCACCGTCGAAGTCGAAGAGATAGACCTCAAGGGAAACTTTATCGTTGCCGAAGGTGGGATTAGTCCCGATGTTGCAGGCGCCATCGTAATCCAGCACACCGACTCGCACCTTAACGGCGTAGACGCCGGCGGCGGGGAGAAGATCCTTCTCGGTCTGCAGGTTGGCAGTAGGAAAGCCGAGCTCGCGGCCACGCTGGTGGCCATGCACGACGGTGCCGGTGATGGCGTAGTGCCGTCCCAAAACCGAGACCACACCTTTCACATCACCTTCGCTCACCATGTTTCTGACCACCGTGCTGCTGTAGACCAGGGTGCCGCTCGATATCGGTTCAAGCAGTTCCACGGCATAGGAGTAGCGCTCGCCCAACTGCCGCAACAGTGTCACGTTCCCTTCCCTGCCGCGACCAAAGGCGTAGTCATAGCCAATCACCAGGCTTTCCATGCCAATGGCACCTACCAGAAACTCTTCCACGAATTGTGTTGCAGGGATGGAGGCAAAGGCCAGATCGAACGGCAATTCAACCAGATAGTCGATGCCGGAGGCTTCGATCAGAGACTGTTTCTCCCTGGGACTTGTGATCAGCTTTACCCCGGTACCAGGGGAGAAGACCTGCAGGGGGTGCGGCACAAAGGTGACCACCACTGATACCCCGCCCTGGGCCCGGGCCCGCTCCCGCACCCGGCGGAAGATCTCACGGTGTCCCAGGTGCACGCCGTCGAAGTTGCCGATGGTCACTACCGGATGCCGCAATTTTTCCTTGATCTCGGAAATGCTCCTGAAAATTACCATAATGCGGTTTACTTCCTTAAACTTCACGAATCACGACGATGCCTGAACTACGCTTCCGCTGCCGCCTCAGCCAGGTCGAGTTTCGGTTTTTTCTTCCCGAATATCAATGTCACCCAGATGCTGATCTCATACATGAGATAGAGCGGGACCATGATGACGAACATGGTGATCAGGTCGGCATGGAAAGCTGAGACGATGGCGCTCACCAGTAACGCGTATTTTCGGCGCGTGGCGAGCATGCGATAGTTCACGATGCCAAAACGGGATAAAAGCAGCGCGAGAATCGGCAGTTCGAAGATCACCCCGAACATCAGGATCAGCCGCAGGCAAAAGTTTACGTAGGCGGAGATGTTGAACCAGCTCTGCAACCCCGCCGCCTCGTAGGAGAGCGAAAAGTTGATAATCACCGGCCAGATCACGATGAGAAAGAACATGGCCCCCACGCAGAAGCTCAAGGAGGCCGCCGAGACAAACGGCACCACCATGCGCTTCTCTTTCCGGGTCAGTCCGGGAGCCACGAAGAGCCATACCTGGTGAAAGACCACGGGGAGCACGATGATGAATCCGGCCAGCATGGATATCTTGCACTGCACGAAGAAAGGCTCCAGCGGGGCGCTGTAGTTCAACATGCGCGGCTTTTCCGGCACCGCATGCTCATCGCCCAGGTTGTAGCGCTGGTAAGCGGCAGGGTAACGCTTCTTCAACTCGTTGTAGACGTCTTTTTTGATGTCGGTCAGGTAGGTTTTCCCGGTGAGAGGCTTCTCCACGAAAGTCAGAAGAGCGTTCGAGAAGTTCCACGCCACCCCCATCCCGATTACGATGGCTATGGTGCAGATAATGAGCCGTTTCCTGAGCTCAACTAGGTGCTCCATGAACGGCAGTACCTTTTCGTCAGCCATATAGTTCGATTCTCCTAATTCCTAATGAATACGTGCGTTGAGCTCAATCAAATTTTATACCACAGCGGCCAAAGTGAGCGCAACTGCTTTCAACGACGCTTAGGTTTAGGGCGCTTGCCTCTAATGGGAATGGCGGCATAGCTCTCCCCGGTCACGACTCCCGAAGCGGCCTGAACCGGCTGCCCCTGACTTCCGGCCAGGGCAAATTCCACCTGCTTGCGGGCCTCGTTCACCGATGCCACCTTCACCCTAATCCGGTCGGCGATCCGGTACCTGACGCGACTCCGCTCCCCTACCAGGGCGTGCGCCTTCTCCAGGTGAACGTAGTAGTCCTGAGGCAGCGTCGCGACGGGAACCATCCCTTCCACGAACAGCTCGACCAGTTCCACGAAGAGTCCAAACTGGGCCACGCCGGTGATGAAGCCGTCGTACTCCTCGCCGATCTTATCCCTCATGAACTGCATCTTCTTCAGGTCGACCATCTCCCGCTCCGCCTCCATGGCGATCCGTTCCCGGCGGCTGGTGTGCTGCGCCGTTTCCGGAAGCCTGGCCTCGAGGTGTTCCTTATCGCTTTGCTTCATCCGTTTCGACAGGACGCGCTTCAGGATCCGGTGCACCACGAGATCGGGGTAGCGGCGGATGGGCGAGGTGAAGTGGCTGTAGGAGGAGGCGGCCAGACCGAAATGCCCCAGGTTTTCGGCACTGTAGCGCGCCTGTTTCATGCAGCGCAGCAGCACCTCGTTGATAAGCCGCTCCTCCGGTTTCCCCTCTACCTCGGCAAGGAGCTTCTGCAGGGCGACCGGGTTCACCTTATCCTCCTGCACTTTCAGCTCGTAACCGAAGCTGAAGACGAATTCGGCAAGATCCTTGAGTTTCAAGGGATCCGGGTTCTCGTGTATCCGGTACAGCGAGGGAACCGGCGTCTGCTCCAGAAAGCTGGCAACAGCCTCATTGGCGGCCAGCATGAACTCCTCGATGAGCCGGTGGGCCAGGTTGCGCTCGGCGCGGATGATAGCGGTAGTCTCCCCCTGCAGATCGAGGATGATCTGGGGCTCCGGGAGGTCGAAATCGATACTTCCCCTACCCCGGCGCTTGGCGTTCAGCCGAAGCGACAACTCTTCCATGAGGCGCAGGTCCCAGACCAGATTGGCGTGGGTGGCCATGGAATCCTCGTCCTTGTCGACCAGTATCCGCTTCACCGTGGTGTAGGTGAGACGGGCGGAGCTCCTGATTACGCTGGTATAGAAGCGGGACTCGACCATGTCGCCGCTCTCGTCGAAAAGCATCTCGGCGGTCATGGTGAGCCTGTCCACGTCAGGGTTCAGGGAGCAGATGCCGTTTGAAAGCTGCTCGGGAAGCATCGGAATAGCCCGGTCCGGAAAATAGACCGAAGTGCCGCGCAGGTATGCCTCGGCATCGAGTTTAGTCCCCTCGTGCACGTAATGGGAGACGTCGGCGATGGAGACCCAAAGCCTGATTTTCTCCCCTTCGCGGGCCACAGACACGGCATCGTCGAAATCCCTGGCAGTCTCCCCGTCGATGGTGACCGTGAGCCGCCCGCGCAGATCGACCCGGTCCGCCAGCATCTCCTCTTCCACCTGCTGCGGCTGCCTGCCAGCCTCGGCAAGAACGTCTTCGGGGAATTCGTAAGGAAGGTCGTACTTCCTGATAACGGTGAGCACCTCGACCTCAGGATCGTTGGCCTCGCCCAGTACCTCGGTTATCCGTCCCTCCAGACCGCGCACCCCGCTCGGGTAGGAGGTGATCTGTGCCAGCACGACCTGGCCGCTGCGCGCCTTGCCGACAGCACCAGGGGCGATAAAGAGGTCATAGCCCAGGCGCTGGTCGTCCGGGATCACCCTGCCACCTTTGCCAACCGCTTCGAAGCGGCCGACCACCTCGGTCACCCCTCTCTGGACCAGGGCAGTCACCCTCCCCTCACGCTTGCCGTCTCGCCGTGTCGCGATCACCTGCGCTTCCACGACGTCGCCGTTCATGTACTCCCTCAGATAGCGCGCCGGGACAAAAAGATCCTCGCCGCCGTCTTCCGGGACCACGAAACCGTAGCCGTCCCGGTGCGTGGATAGTTTGCCTCGCACTCCGGTGGCACTCCCGGCGGCGGCATACATGCGACCCGGAAGCTTGACAATTTTCCCGGCATCAACCAGGTGCTCCAGGTGATCCTCCAGGAGATCTCTCTCACCCTTCGATACGCCAAGCGCCTTCAACATCTGCCGGAATTGGACAGGCTCTCCCTTGCTTAAAAGTTTCATAACCGCATCCATACGTTTTCGCATGAGAAAAAACCCCTTTAAATAAGAATCAGGCGCCCAGCTTCAGCGCCCAAAATAAAATTCATGTTAATGATAATGCAGAACAGACCGTTGAAAGTCAATAAGGAAGGGCTACCGGGGCTAGGGGCAACCCCGGGGCTAGGGGCTAAAAGGCTGAATCGGGGCTAGAGGCAAAAGGCTGAACCGGGGCTGGGGGCTAAAGGAGGAACCGGTGCTAGGGGCTAAAGACTGAATCGGGGCTGGGGGCTAAAGGCTGAAGCGGGACTGGGCGCTAAAAGGCCTAAGACAGGGGTTGTAGCACCCCAGCTCTGCCTGTACTAGACCCTACCCCCTTGTTTTAGCACCTGCCCCGACCCTAGCCCCGAATTTGCCTTTAGCCCCTAGCCCCGGGTTTGCCTTTAGCCCCTAGCCCCGAATTTGCCTTTTAGCCCCTAGCCCCGGGTTTGCCTTTAGCCCCGGCCTTTTTCCTTTGCTATTTCAGAGCCCCTTCGGTAAAAATAAGGGCTAGCTTTTGCAACACCATAAGGGAGTCTCCATGCTTTTCCGTCTCATCGCTGCAACCGCAATTTTAATTACCAGCACTCTTCCCGCCTCCGCCCTCAACCTCAACAAAACTTACGACGAGGCACTCACTAGCGCTGCCAGCCGCATGCAGGTCAAAGATTACAACGGCGCCCGGCAGGCGGCTCTCAAGAGTAACGAGAAAGGTCCGCGGGCCTTTTTGCTCGGCATCTCCTCCTTGCACCTGGATCAGTGGGAGGAAGCAGCCTCCAATCTTGCCATCGCAGCGGACAGCTATCCGATCCTGGCCGACTACGCCCTGTACAACCAGGGAGTGGCGCTCTCCAAACTCGGACGCCTGGACCAGGCACTTCCCCCCCTTTACAAGCTGCTGAAACAGTATCCCGACAGCCGGCTGGTTCGCGCCACCTGGATTCTCTACGCAGACACCCTGGCAGCGGCTGGCCACTCCAAGGAAGCACTCGAAAGCTACGCCTCCTTCGTAGAACGCTACCCCTCGGGGAGCGACTCGATCTCGGCCCTTTTCGGCTCCGCACTTTGCCGGGAAAGGCTGGGCGATCCGGCAGCTGCCGCCTCCGTGCTAAGGGGACTTTGGCTGAACTCTCCGGCCTCCCCGTTTGCCGAGAAGGCCGCCAGCGAGCTGGACAGGCTCGCCGCAGCGGGCACCAAGATCGAGCCGTACACCAGCGCAGAGCTTTTCAAGAGGGGCGGCACCCTGTTTGATGCGAGGCGCTACAAGAAAGCTGCTGAGGCTTATGCCGAGGTGCCGCTTGCCGACCAGAGCGAGGAATTCGCCAGCAGGCTGAAGCTCAAGAGTGGCCAGGCCCTCCTCAAGGCGAGGCACTACCAGGACGCGCAGGCAGCTTTCAGAAGCGTGATGCAGAAGGAAGCCCCCGGCAGCAGTGAAAATGAGGCAAAACTCTGGCTTGCCAAGGCTTTGGAGAAGAGCGGCAAGTCCGAGGAAGCCTACGACCTTTTGATCAAGCTGGCGGAGTCGCCCAAGGGAGGGACGGTCGCGGAGGATGCCCTTTTGGAAGCGGCCTATATCAAACGTTTCCAGAGGAAATGGAATGAAGCGGCCGTGCTTTTCAGGAAGTACCTGGCGCAGCAGCCGGCCGGGAAGAAGAGCGCAAACGTGATGTGGGAGGCCGCCTGGTCAGCCTATCAATCTCGCGACTACATGGCAGCCGCCGCTGATTTTAATCAGCTTTCTGATCGTGAAGAGCTGCGGGAGAAGGCACTGTATTGGCTAGGCAAAAGTCTGGCAGCCGCGGGCGATGCAAAAGGCGCTGAAGTACCTTTCGCAACGCTGGCCGACGAATATCCCTTCGGCTACTACGCCCTGATCTGCAACAGATGGTGCGTCTTGCCGGAATCCCCGCTTGCCCCCAAGAACCTGGCGGAGTCGCTCCCGATGCCGGCAGGGTTCGAGCGGGAAAAAACGTTGATAAGCCTCGGCATGTTCGATGAGGCGGCACGTGAGCTGACCATCGTCAGGAGGAAGAACCCGCTAGGCGCAGCGAGACTCTACCTCGAGATGGGGAACTATAACGGAGCCTACCACTCTGCCGCCAATGAGAAGAGTAAACGTGGTGACAAGGAAAACCCGGTGGTTTGGGGGGTCAAGTACCCGCAGGCGTTCAGGGAAGACGTCGAGAAAGGCGCGTCAGCCAATGCCGTCCCGGAAAGCCTCATCTATGCGATCATGCGTACCGAGAGTAACTACCACCCGACCGCCCTGTCGCCGGTCGGCGCCGTCGGACTCATGCAGATCATGCCTGCCACAGCCGAGTCCATTTCAAAGGGAGATTCCGCGAGACTAACCAGGCCCGAGCTCAACATACGTCTGGGCGCCTTGCATTTGAGGGATCTGATGGTGATGTATGACGGGAACCTCCCGCTGGTGATGGCCGCCTACAATGCAGGGTCAGGCAACGTAAAGCGTTGGCAGAAAGCGTTGGGTGGGCTCCCCCAGGATGAATTCATCGAGAGCATCCCGTATAAAGAGACCCGGGAGTACGTGAAGAAGGTCACTACCGCAATGGAGTTGTACCAGAGACTTTACCGGGTGGTTCCGGCAGAGAAACCGCTGGCGGCGCTGTAAGGGTTGGTTACCCGACGTTGATCCGCTATTTTCGTTCCTCCCCCTTCAAGGGGGAGGTCAGGAGGGGGATGGGTCGTTTTGGCACCAGAACAAACCCATCCACATCCACATCCCCACCCCCACCCTCCCCTTGAAAGGGAGGGAGTTTCTTTATCAGCCAATCCGATTATCTTATAAACGGGCATCTTGTTGCCCCAGTCTTCCCCTTCCCTCTTGCCACCCCTTTCCCTCTTGCCACCCCCTTCCCTCTTGCCACCCCCTTCCCTCTT
>Ga0209317_1000913_pt1 | contig 30016 bp, 24 predicted proteins | sample RifGroB2_FD_183994 | JGI IMG/M metagenome (GOLD analysis project Ga0209317, IMG submission 183994) | Soil microbial communities from Rifle, Colorado, USA - Groundwater B2 (SPAdes) (version 2) | ecosystem: Environmental > Terrestrial > Soil > Unclassified | place: Rifle, Colorado | collected...
CCGAATGATCGATAAGTGCCTGATATTACTTGGTAGACGAGGCGGGATTCGAACCCGCGACCTTTGGCTTCGGAGGCCAACACTCTATCCAGCTGAGCTACCCGTCCGTATGTGGATTGTATTACTCAAATCAGCAAATTTGCTCAAGGCTTTTAAACCAAATCGGGGAAAACTGCGAGAAGAAAAATCGTCTCGGCGCGTTTTCAATCATTTCCCCCGCGGGAACGCTCCACATGCTCCTGCCACTCAATAGGCAGCATGGATTTCTTCAGGTTGTTGCAGGCCTTGCAGGAGGGGACGAGGTTGTCCCTGGTGGACCGGCCGCCTCTGGCGAGAGGCACCAGGTGATCCATGGTCAATTCCTTAAAGCTTACCTTCGTGCCGCAATAATGGCATAACCCTGCGGCAGTCTTTTGCTGCCACCATCTGGTCTTGCGCAACTCCCTGGCCTTGGCCCGTTCGGTGCGGATTTCCGCATCGTCGGGGGAGTCGAAATCGAAATACTCCCGGCCCATCTATGCCAGCTCTCCCAAAAGCAGAGGGCGTGTTGCGCCAATGAGATAGAGGGAGCCGCCGACAACGATCAGGTCCTCCTCCGCCGCGGCCTCCTGCGCGGCCTGCAATGCATTGGGGACGCTTGCGATACAGCGGGCCTTCTTTTTATCCTCGCGATCGAGAAAACCGTAGAGCTGCTCGGGCATTGCCGAGCGCTCTCCAGCCGGCCGGGTGAGGATGAGCTCATCGGCCAGACCGGCTATCGTGCCCAGGGTAGCCGGCATGTCCTTGTCGCCCATGGAACCCCAGACGACTATAAGTTTCTGGTAGCTGAAGTTCTTGGCCAAGGTATTTGCCAGATTTTTGACACCATCAGGATTGTGCGCGCCATCAAGAAGATAGCGGAGTTTTTTGACGCCGACCGGGGTGCCGATAACCGTCGGGAAAAAATCCTGCTCGAAGTATTCCATCCGGCCGGGCCATCGCACCTCGGCAAGGCCCTGCCGGAGATCCTCTTCGCTCACGGTGTAACCCTGCTTGCGCAGGAGCTCCACCACGGCAATGGTCAACGAATCGTTTTCCTGTTGGACCAGGCTCGCCCGGTTGCTGCGCAGGCCATCGATCACCAGGTTGCCAAAGGCTTCCCCGCCGCGCCATGCCCAGGTGGAATCTGCATTCACGGTATAGTCAAATTCTTGACGAAGGGTAGAGAGGGGTGCTGACCGCTCCCGGCTGACCCGTTCGATTACCGCCGCCGCTTCCGGATGGACTGCCCCGGACACCACCGGCACGTGGTCCTTGATGATCCCCGCCTTTTCCCCGGCAATCGCCGTTAGGCTGGTGCCGAGATAGGCCTCGTGATCCATGCTGACGCTGGTGATGACCGAAACCAGCGGCACGACCACGTTGGTCGCATCGAGCCGCCCTCCCATGCCGGTTTCCAGCACCACGAGATCGACCTGCGACTCGGCGAACCAGAGCAGAGCAAGGGCCGTGGTAAACTCGAAGTAGGTTATCTGTTCCTCGCCCAGCACCCGGCAGATCCTCTCCCCCAATGCCGCGAAGGCGGACTCGCCGATATACTCGCCGCCTATCCGGAACCGCTCCCGGACGCTGCTGAGATGGGGAGACGTGTAGACGCCGACCCGATACCCTGCCCGGCTGAGGACCTCGGTGAGTCCCGCGCACACCGAGCCCTTGCCGTTCGTTCCGGCGACATGGACGAAGCGGAGCTTTTGCTCCGGCCGGCCGACCCGGTCCAGGAAAGACTGCATCGCCTCAAGCCCCAACTTGATCTTGTGCATCTGCAGGGCGTCGAGATGGGCAAGCACCTCAGCGTAGGTCATCTTCATAGCCTCGAATATTCAGAAAGAATTGAGTAAAAGTCAAATTATCGTCAACTTTGCATAATCCAGGTGGAGGGTCTTCAGGCCATGCCGGTCGAACATCACATCAAGGGACCTTCCTGTCGATATTTTGACAACGGTGCCGTTGCCAAAGAACGGGTGACTCACCCTGCAGGCCAAAGAGAAGTCAGCCAGTTCCTGCTTCTTCGACCTGGCTTTCCGCACCGGCTCAGGCTGTTCCACCGCCGTGGCACGATACGAAAAAAAATCCGAATCCTTTCTTGACCGCTCGGCTATCCGCTCGTACAGGCCCCGGCTCAACTCGTTCAAGAACGGCGACATGCCGACCCGGTGAAACTGGCGGTCCGGCGTCATTAACTGCCTGGGATACGTAAGATAAAGATATTTCTTCGCCCGGGTTGACGCAACATAAAGCAGCCGGCGTTCTTCCTCCCATTGCTCGCCGAATACCGCCGAGGCATGGGGAAAGCGGCCCTCGGAGAGACCAATCACAAAAACCGCTTCAAACTCCAAGCCCTTGGCGGAATGGATGGTGGTAAGCACCAGGCGGCTTACGCCCTTACCCGACGCCGCTTCCTCCTCGGGGGGATCGAGAGTGGTGTCGTCGATGAAGCTCTGCAGGTCCTCATATCCGTCCATGATCGACTTCAACTGATCGATGTCCTTGCGCCGCTTGGGAAAATCGTCGCTGTACAGTCGTTCGAAATTCGGCAGGTAATAGGCAAGGACTATTTCATAAAGGGCTGCGGGGCTGCGGCTTTCGGCGAGGAGGTCGGCAAAGAGCCGTGTCAGCCGCGCGTAAGCGTCCTTCCAGCTCTTGCCGGCCGGGTACGCTGCAAGGGTCTGGAAGGGATCGGCCGCCGCGGCGATTGTCGCCGAAATCTTCTGGGCAGTGGTCGGCCCGACATGCTCCAGCTGCAGCAGGATTCTGTTCCAGGACAGGGTGTCCTGAGGGTTGACCAGCACCCGCATGAAGGCCAGCATATCCTTCATATGGGCGGACTCTGTGAGCTTCAGGCCGCCCCGTTTCTCGTAGTCGAGGCCGGCCGCAGCCAGCTCCAGCTCCAATTTATAGGAATGATAACTGGAGCGAAACAGCACGGCGATGTCCTGCGGGGCGATATCTCGCGCCAGCAGTTTACGAATGGTTTCGACGACAAAGGCCGCCTCGTCCCGTTCATCCGTCCCGGCATAAACCATCGGCCGCTGCTCGCCCTCCCGTTTGGTGAAGAGCGTCTTGGTATACTTTTCCGCGGCGTTGCTGATGATTTCGTTGGTGAAGGAGAGGATTGGCTGGGTCGAACGGTAATTTTCCTCGAGTTTTATGATCCGGGTGTCGGCAAAGACCTTGGGAAAGCGCATGATATTATAGAAATCAGCGCCCCGGAAGGAATAGATCGACTGGGAATCGTCTCCCACCACCATAACATTGTCGTGGGTGTCGGCGGCCAGGCGGATGATATCGGCCTGGATGAGATTGGTATCCTGGTATTCGTCGACCATGATATGGGAGAACCGCTCGGAAATCGCCCGCCGCACCTCCGGGGCCTCAGCCAGCAGCCGTTTCCAGTTGACCAGCAGGTCGTCATAATCCATCAGGCCATGATCATACTTGAAGTCATGGAAATGTTTGCACAGGATGAGGATGTCTTCGAGATGCTCGGCCAGATGCGCGTATTGCTCCTGGATGAGATCGGCAAGAGCGATGGACTTGTTGATCGAACCGCTGATCATGTTGATCACTGCCCGGCGCGAAGGAAAACGTTTGTCCTTTTTACCGAGTCCCAGCGAGGACTTAAGCAGATTGATGATGCCCTCGGCATCGGCCCGGTCGATGATGGTAAAGGAGGAGCCGAAGCCGATCTGCGCTCCGTAACGCCGAAGCAGCATGTTGGCGACCCCGTGGAAGGTGCCGCCCACCACCCGGTTGCAGTTCTCGTTGAGCAACCGGCCGGCCCGCCAGAGCATCTCCTGGCTGGATTTTCTGGTAAAGGTGAGGAGAAGGATCGATTCCGGGGCAACACCCTGTTCGACCAGATGGGCGACCCGGTACACCAGGGTCCTGGTCTTGCCGCTCCCGGCCCCGGCGATAACCAGGACCGGGCCTTCCGTCGTGGTCACCGCCTCATATTGCGACTCGTTCAGTTCCTGCAGATTCACTTTCCCGGAGGTGTCACCGAGAGATGGAGAAAAGACGTCGTTTTTCATGGCGGCTACTTTAACACAGGGCCGGGTCGCTCGCAACGCCGGTTGACAAAATCGGCCATGCTGGTATAGTAACCGGCAAAACCTCCTGTAATCAGAGGGCCTTTACCTTGTTAAACCGAAAAAAAGCAGGTTGACACCCACCATGGCCACCACCGACTTGACCACCATTCTGAGCAAAGAAAATCTGACAAAAATTTTTCCCCGGGAGCGGGCCAATGAATTCTTCGAAGCCCTTTTCGGAGATGCCGACGAGGGCGCCTACGACATCGAGCTTGCCTACCGCGCAGTTACGGGTAAAACCCTGATCATGGACCTGCAGCTGCATCAGCGGCCGAACCGCTGCCTGGCCTGCAATCTTACCCAGGGCCTGCCCCAGGTCTTTGCCCGTCATCCGGTTATCGATGTCAAAGGAATAGTCAGGGAGATTGAAGGTCTGTTGGGCGACGCCTATACATGCCCCAGCTGGTCGCTGGGCTATACCGAACAGCGCAGCAGAACGCTGCATGTCATTCCGCTGCAGATTGTGTTGGAAAAAAGCTGATGGAATTGTAGGGGCGAATAACTTTTCGCCCATCTGTGCCTGAAAGGGCGAAAGATTTTTCGCCCCTACCCCCGCCGTTATCGTTTCGTTGTTCAGGAAGCGGTTACACAACAGCTACCCTTGATCGTCCTTCGGCTTTGGCGTGATAGAGGATATCGTCGGTTCGCTCCATCCACTGCGAGAGTGATTCATCGGCCTTCATCTGCGACATGCCGATGCTGATGCCCAGCTTGGTTTCGCCGTCCGCCCAGATTTCGAGCTCATCCACAGCCATGCACAACCGTTCGGCCAGGATCCGGCCGTTTTTCAGGTCGGTGTTGTCGAGGATCAGCAGGAATTCATCGCCGCCCATCCTGACCAGCAGATCGGTGGAGCGTACGGCTCCCTTCAGCACCGCGGCAACGGCTTTCAACACTTCATCACCCTTCTGGTGGCCGAGATTGTCGTTGATGTTCTTGAAACGGTCGAGATCCATGGAAATCATGGTCAAGGGATACTTATAGCGCCGCGCACTGTCCATCATCCCGTGAATCCGCTCTTCAAAAACCCGCCGGTTGGCGAGTCCTGTCAGGGGATCGTTACTGGCTCGCTCAAACAGATCTTCGTATTCCAGCCCCCGGCGCAGACACTCGGTAAGAATGACCAGGGAATTGTTCACCAAGTCGATTTCATCGTGGGCAAGCTCGTACCCTTCCTTCAGAATCAGAAAAATCCCCGCGTCATCAGTCGATTCAAAAATCCATTTATAGGCGTACCGGCCATTCTTTTTGGAAAACGAGCCTTGGAAAGGTACCGTCTCGGCAATCAACTGCTCGGCAAACTCGATAGCTTCACGCCGTTGGGGGCCATGCCCGGAGCAAAACAGATGGCGTTTGTTGCGGTTGGCGTTGTTATAGCCGATCAGTTCATGGCTGACGACCGGCATAAGCCAGACCGAATAGGCCTCGATCATGCCGCTCACACTGAGCTCAGCGGCCATTCTGGCGTGGAGCTTATTGAGGAGATCAAGCCGCTCCGACTGCTTTTTTAAATTGTCAAGCTCAACCATAACCTTCTCCAACTCAACCCGGTTCGGGAGTGAAGTGGAGATTTGCGGTTCTTTTGTCGAGGATGCCATGAGTGTGTTCCTAAAAACATTGAATTGATGTATTGCCTGTCGTTATTTATCGACGCGTCGGCAAAAATCTTTACTCAAATCTTGTGTTTTTTACTTAGCATTTTCTATGCCATCAAACATTTGACACCTCAATATTTTTATGTTTGTCAAGAAAATGCTCGAATTTTTCTCGCATAATAGATAATTCTCGTTATTCTGGTTCGTTACGTGTTACTTCCGACACCATGACAGGCAGGTGTCTTTTCGCTGCGTTGATTTTTCTGCAATTATGCGAATAACAATATGGAAAGAGTGGTTGATCAATATTCGGCGCATGACGATTTTTTGACACAGAGAGACCGGAAAAACCTTTGACAACAGACTCGGCGGACGATACTCCTCATGACGATGTGTCACGAATCAGCACTGTCATAAAAATGACTAAGAGCACCTATGCAAGCCCTTCCCCTTGATCAAAAAATCGGCCAGCTCTTCCTTGTCGGCTTTGCCGGCGAAGCTCTCGCTCCCGGCCATCCGCTGGCAACCGATATCGCCGAAGGCCATCTGGGCGGCGTGATTCTCTTTGATCGGCTGGTGGCTCATGGGACGCATACCAATAATATAGTGGACGCGGAACAGGTGGCCGAACTGACCGCGACCCTGCAGAATCTGGCCGGCGGGAAGCTCCTTATTGCCGTCGACCAGGAAGGCGGCCGGGTCAGCCGCTTCAAAAAGAAAAGGGGGTTCCCGGAGACGCCCGGAGCTGCCGTCTTGGGCGGCGCGACTGACTGCACACTCACTGTAAACAGCGCCCGGCAAACCGCCCGAATGCTCAAGCGAGCAGGAGTGAATTTCAATCTGGCCCCGGTGGTCGACCTCGATGTCTACCCGGAAAATCCGATCATCGGCCGATACGGTCGCAGCTTTTCCGCGCAGGCCAGCGTCGTTGCCGCCCATGCCGCGGCCTGGATCGCCGAACACCGGCTGGAAGGCATCGGCTGCTGTATCAAACATTTTCCCGGCCACGGCAGCTCCCGCGCCGATTCCCATCTGGGCTTCGTCGATATCACCGACACCTGGCAGGAGGAAGAACTGGAACCCTACCGGCTATTGCTGGACAAAGGGCCGGCTCCTGCAGTGATGGTCGGCCATCTGTTCCACAAGAAGTTCGATCCACTCTATCCGGCGACCTTGTCGGCGGCGACGCTCCGGTCGCTTTTGCGGGGCAGTTTAAACTTTCGCGGGATGGTCGTATCCGACGACATGCAGATGAAGGCGATCACCAGCCGTTACGGTCTGGCGGAAGGCTGCTGCCGGGCACTCGCCGCAGGCGTCGATCTGCTTATCGTCGGCAACAACCTCGATCACGATCCGCATATTTTCAACACCCTGAAAGCTGCCGTCCTGGCTGCGGTTGACCGGGGGGAATTGACGGAAAAGAGAATAGATGAGGCATGGAGCATCATCCGGAATTTCAAAAAAAGATTAGTACCTTAGAAATTCATTTCGTGTTATTTTTAGAAAGAATTTCGTGAAGGTACTTATCCCGTTTATCGGGGCTGGGGGAGAGAACGATGCAGCAGGATTATGACACCCCGACCACCCATTCGCTTGTGGTCGGCTATCTTATGTGGATTTTGGGATTTCTTGGGGCGCACCGTTTCTACTACGGCAGACAGCTCTCGGGAACACTGTACTTTTTTACCCTGGGGCTGCTGTTTATCGGCTGGATCGTCGATCTTTTCCTCATCCCCGGCATGAACCGCGAGGCCGACATCCGTTTTCATAAAGGGCCGATCGATTTCAACATCGCCTGGCTGCTCCTCGCCTTCCTCGGCCTGTTCGGGATTCATCGGATGTATATGGGGAAATGGCTCACCGGCCTGCTGTATCTTTGCACCGGCGGCCTGCTGGGCGTGGGATACATCTACGACCTGTGGACCCTAAACGACCAGATCAGTCTGGCGAACGGCATGCACCGGGAAATGCGCTGATAATGCTTCGTTCTTCCTGAAATCGGCCGAAATTATCCCAGGAATTTTCCGACGATATTGGACAGTTCGCGCATGCTGATGGGTTTCATGCAGTATTCGTTGATCCCCGCCTCAAAGGCGGCATCCTTGGAAACCTGGTCCGAGTAACCGGTAATGAGGACGATGGGGATATCCGGTCGGTATACTTTGACCTTTTCACTCAGTTCGAGACCGGTCAGTTCCGCCATGGTCAGATCGGTGATGAGGAGATCGAACCGGAAGGGATCCGTGGCAAACAGTTCGATCGCCTCCCTCGGCGAAGTCTTGCCCACCACAGTGTAACCAAGACTCTGCAGGATCTCCCCCGTCACCTGCACCACCTGTTCCTCGTCGTCGACCAGGAGAATATTACCCGAGCCGCTCTTCAAGTCGCCTAACGAGACAATCTGCTCGATTGCCGTTTCCTTTTGGGCAACCGGCAGGAAAACCCTGAAGATCGAACCCTTACCGATCTCGCTTTCGACTTTGATGAAGCCGCCCTGCCGGCTGACGATGCCGTGGACCATGGCCAGCCCCATGCCGGTGCCGCTGGTCTTTTCCTTGGTGGTGAAATAGGGTTCGAAGATTCGGTCGAGCATCTTCTCCTCGATGCCTGTCCCGGTGTCGGCTACGCTCAATTCCAGCCAGTCGCGACCGTCCCCGGAGGGCGCTGCCAGCCCCAGTCTGACCTTCAGCATGCCGTGTCTGCCTGCCATGGCATGGGCGGCGTTGGTGCACAGGTTGATAAGCACCTGATGTATCTGCACCGGGTCGATGAATACCCGGCCGCAGTGTTCGTCGATCTCCTCGCTGATGACGATGGTGCTGGGGAGGGTGGACCGCATCAGCTTCATCACCTCTTTGACAATGGGATGAACGTAGAGCAGGACCTCTTTCTTTTCGATGCTCCTGGAGAAAGTCAACACCTGTTCCACCAGCGATTTGGCCCTCTTGGCCGCCTTCAGAATCTCTTCCAGATAATCGTACACCGCCTGATCGCCAAAGCCGTCCTGTTTCATCTTCAGGCGGATGATCTCGGTATACCCCATGATCGGTGTCAGGACATTGTTGAAGTCATGGGCCACGCCGCCCGCGAGCGTCCCGATGGCCTCCATCTTCTGGGTATGCCGCAGCTGCCGCTCGAGCCGGTATTGTTCCGTCACATTCTGGGCAATACCGATTATGGCGCAAACCTTGCCGTAGCGGTCCTTGACCGGCGAAGCGGTTATATCGAATACCGTTTCATCGCCGTCCGCCCCGAAAATACCGGTTCGCTGGGTGGTCCGTTCGATGGCACCGGAGGTGAGACATCGTTGAAAGGCGCAGTGAGAGCATTTCTCACTTTTAGAACAGAAGATTTCGTGACAGCTTTTGCCGAGGGCATCCGGATACCGCTTATGCGTCTCTTTGTTGATCCATTGCGCCTTCATGTCGCGGCCAAAGAGGATCAAGATTCCGTTGAAGCCTTCGACGATCGCTTTTTTCTGTGCCTCGCTCTCGAAAAGTGCGTCGAGTATTTCCTGTTTATTGTTCGAGTCCAAGGTTATCGCTCGTGCTTGCGGGTTGGACAGGTGCGACCCTTCATGAATCTGCCTGTCTTTTATAAAACACAGTTACATCACCTGATTGTATCATCTCCCTTACCGTAAACCAAACAGTATTGCAGGGAGGGCAAAATAGCCAGCTCTCTCTGTTGCCCAAGTTGCCTGAAGGAGCGATCTCCTTGACTCTTGCCGGCACATTCATTATTACTTTTCCTGCCGGTGTTGACCGGAATAAAACTCTTTACCACGAAGGATCCCGCAATGATACTGCGAACTGACAAGCTGCCGCCGGATCTGCCGGAGCGGCCGGAAATACACTATCCCTGCACCTGGGTCTATAAGGTCATCGGCGAGAACAGCACCCTGCTTCATGATATCATCGTGGCCGCCTGCGCCCCCTTACCGGTGTTGGTGACCCCTTCCCACACAAGTTCCAAGGGAAAGTATCACAGCCTCAACGCCGAACTCCTGATACCAGACGAGAGTTCCAGGCTGAAGATCTACGAATCCCTGAAAAACAATCCTGCCGTTAAAATAGTCCTGTAACGGAAAAGCGAAAAGATGAAAACTGAAACAACCCAACAAAAATCGCAGCTCCTGACCGTACTCCGCGAGGCTGTCGGTATTGTCCAGATGGTTCTGTTTAAGGAGCTTCGCGCAAGCCTCGCCAGGAAGATGCCGGATCTGGACGGGACCCGGCTCTCCCTCCTGGCCGGTTCCATCACCAATGAAGTCTTCGGCACCCAGAACCCCGAAGAAAAGTTTGCCCGCTTCCGCCAGGAGAACCGGGCTGTCATCGAGCAGGAACTGCTGAGCCTGAAATCGGAGATACCGCAGCTCTGCGAGAGTGTGACCGACGCCCTGCGCATCCAGACCCTCTGCGATCGTCAGCAGGGCATCGACTCTTCTCAGGTCCTGACCCGGGCGAAAGAATTCGGCATTCTGGCGGAAGACCGGGAGGTTCCCTTACCTTCTTCCTTCATGAAGATGATCCGGGAACTTGGCGAACAGCACCGGCTGGTCATCCCGCCGGCCCAGATCACCCCAGCCCAGGACACGCCGCTGGTGCATTGATGTAGGGCGAAAAAATTTTCCGCCCGGCGGAATATTTTTCGCCCCACATCGTCGGGCGGTTTAGCGCACCCGGACCCGGACCACCCCGCGCACCGAGTTGCATAGAAAAACTGCCTCCGCCGTCCTGACGTCCCGCTCGGTCAGCACCTGCTCGACCACCCGCACCTCCGGGTCCGCCAGCAACCGGCCGCGCATCACCCCCGGCAACAGTCCGCAGAAAACGGGAGGGGTTTTGAATTCGCCGTCGGCGAATATCACAACATTGGTTATGCATCCCTCCGTCACCTCGCCCGACTCATTAAAGAATAGAGAGTCATACAGCCCTTGGGCCCGGGCCGCTTCATAGGCTTTATTGAAGAGACCGCGCATGGTGGTTTTATGGAAACACCACGGAGTTTTGGTATCCACCGGGCTCTGGCAGAAATCTATCGCCGGCAGCTCGTTCTCCGCAGGGCTCGGCTTTTTGGGAAGTGCCATAGACACCGGGGGATCACACGCCGCAGCGGCATGGGAGAGACGTCCGTCCTTGGCCAGAACGAGCCGAATCCGGCAGCAGCCCGGCGAAAAAGTCTTTGCCAGCTCCTGCAAAAAGGTGGCGGCTCTCCCTGTATCGCAAGCGAATTTGAAAAACTGCGCCCCCTCTTCGAGCCGCCGGAGATGTTCTTCCAGGAAAACGTAGCCCTGCCCGTGCTGCCAGAGGAGCGTTTCAAAGAGCTGGAATTCCGGCTGGGCATGGGTTAAAAAACGTCCCTTCAGGAGCGACTCCCGCCATTCCTCTTCCGGCACGGAATCGTGGGTTATGCCGGCACCGATCCCCATTTCTCCGCTTTTGCCGTGCAGCCTAACGGTGCGGATGGGGACGTTGAAGACGGCTGTCCCATTCGGGGCGAAATAACCGATGGCACCGGTATACACGCCACGCCGGTCTTTTTCCAGCTCGTCGATGATCTGCATGGTTCGGATCTTCGGTGCCCCGGTGATGGAGCCGCAGGGGAAGAGAGCCCGGAACAGCTCGGTGAGCTGAAGCTCTTTCATGGCCGCCGCCCTCGCTTTAGCCTTGACTGTCGACGTCATCTGCAGGAGGCTCTCGTAGGACTCGACATTAAAAAGCGAATCGACATACACCCGGCTGCCGCCCCCCCCGCGCCCGTTCACCAACCGAGCCAGGTCGTTGCGCAACAGGTCGACTATCATCACGTTTTCGCTACGATTTTTGATGTCATTCTGAAGATACTGGATGTTGCTTCTTTCTTCCTGGCTATTCCTGCCACGTCCGGCCGTCCCTTTCATCGGCCGGGCGGTTATCTCGTCACCAGCTTTCCGAAAAAACAGCTCCGGCGAAAAAGATAAAATCCGTTCCTCCCCATGGCGAATGTAGGCACCGTAGGCCACGGATTGATTTCTGCGCAGGACCTGGTACAGCCTCTCGGCTGAGCCCTGGAAGCCAAAGAGCAGCTTCATGGTATAGTTGACCTGGTAGGTATCCCCGGCGGCGATATAGTCTCTTACTACCTGCAGGGCGTCGATGAACTCCTCTTTGGTCATATTGGCGTGGATGTTCTCGATCAGGAAATCGTCCGGAATACGTCCGGCAGCAGAATCCTTAAAGGGAAAGTTGTTTTCCCCCGTAGAGTGGTCAAACCTCAACGGTTTTAAAAAAACCCCGAGATCTGCAAGGGTCGTCCCGCGATCGGCAAACAGTTCACTGTCTCCGGCAATACCTCCTTCCAGCATCGCGCCGAATTCATAGCCCACCCATCCGGCGAGATACAATCCATCCGTCAACCGTTGCTGGAGAGCTTCAAGATAGTCGAGGGGGTTGTCCCCACCCCGGCATACCAGCCGGTCAACCGGGTTAAGAAAAAGTAAAGATTCGACATTTTCATGGTCGGGACGGGATGTATCGAGCAAGACAAACTCTTCCTGCCGGGCCAGAAAGCTCAGCATGCAGGCCAGCTCCGAATCCTGGATTCTCACCATTGCTATATTCCTTTAAGCCTTTGTCATAAAAGCAACTTCACGAAAAAATAGCCCGAGCTTCCGGCCGTCCCCACAAAGTCACAAAAACCGGCAATGGAGCCAAGCAGGAAGCGGCTCTGCTCTATCGCCTTGGCAGCAAAAACGATCCGTCTCATGGTGATTCCTCTGATACCCTACAATTCCCGAAGTGACAAGAGCCTGACTATTATTTGGTTTTACTTATAATACCAATCAACATTTCTCATTCATTGCAGCGTCCTGCAAAGTCGCATATAGTAGGCGAACGAAAAATCTCGCTGAAATGGTTGTAATTCAGTGAATCTTCGACTACATTACCCGGGGATTTTCCTCGATCCCCGCAACCATTTAATACTATTTTACCGGTTTTCGCCACGTTGCTGGCATAACTCAAGTAATAATAAAGGAGAACAAATCATGTCGCGAAAGATGGTTACAATTGACGGCAACCAGGCCTGTACGCATGTTGCCTACGCTACAAGCGAAGTTATCACTCTCTACCCCATCACGCCATCTACCCCACTGGCTGCTGAGGCGGACTCCAAATCGGCTGCTCTCCAGAAGAATATCTGGGGGACCGTCCCCGTGGTAAATCAGATGCAGTCCGAAGCCGGTGTTGCAGGCTCGATTCATGGTTCTCTTACCACCGGCGCCCTGTGTACGACCTTCACCGCCTCCCAGGGCTTGCTGCTGATGATCCCCAATATGTACAAGATCGCCGGCGAACTGACCCCGACCGTCTTCCATGTCACCGCCCGGGCTATTGCCTGCCAGGGACTTTCGATCTTCGGCGACCATGGCGACATCTATGCGGCAAGACAGACCGGCTGGGCCATGCTTGGTTCTCAGAATGTCCAGGAAGCTATGGATATGGCACTGATTTCGGTGCAATCCACCCTTGCTTCCCGGATTCCCTTCGTCCATTTCTTTGACGGTTTCCGCACCTCCCATGAGATTCAGAAGATCGAGGAAATCGGTTTCGATAAGATGAGCGCCATGATCGACGAGGAGTTGATTTTCGAGCATCGCCACCGGGCGCTTTCTCCCGACCATCCGACCATCCGCGGCACCGCCCAGAACCCGGATGTCTATTTTACCGGCCGTGAGACCGTCAACAAATATTACAATGCAGTGCCGGCTATCGTGCAGGAGACCATGGACAAGTTTGCCGGTCTCACCGGCCGTCAGTATCACCTCTTCGATTACCACGGCGCCCCGGATGCGGAAAACGTCATCGTCATGATGGCTTCCGGCTGTGAAACCGCTGCCGCCACCATCGATCATCTCGTTTCCCAGGGCGAGAAAGTCGGTATGGTCATAGTCCGCTTGTTCCGGCCCTTCGACTGCAAGGCCATGGTCAATTGTCTGCCCGCGACCGTTGAAAGAATCACCGTGCTCGACAGGACCAAGGAACCGGGCGCGTCAGGCGAGCCGCTCTACCTCGATGTCCGGGCCGCCGTCGGCGAAGCCGCCGATACCAACACCACCATCTATCCGCCGATCATTCTCTCGGGACGCTACGGTCTCGGCTCCGCCGAATTCACTCCGGCTATGGTCAAGGCGGTATTCGACAACATGAAGGTCATGGCGCCGAAGAACAAGTTCTGTGTCGGACCGCATGACGATGTGACTTACTCCAGCCTGAATTACGATTCCTCCTTTAATATCGAGGGTCAGGATGTGTATCGGGCGATGTTTTACGGCCTGGGTTCCGACGGTACCGTCGGCGCCAACAAGAATACCATCAAGATTATCGGCACCGAGACCGAGAACTCCGCGCAGGGCTACTTCGTTTATGACTCGAAGAAATCCGGCTCGATCACCACCAGTCACCTTCGTTTCGGCAAAAACCCGGTTGTCGCCCCGTACCTGATCAATAAGGCCAATTTCATCGCCTGTCATAACTTCACTTTCCTTAACCAAGTCGACATGGTCGGAAATCTTGAGGAGGGCGGAACCTTTCTGCTGACGACCAATTTCAATAAGGACACTGTCTGGAATGAACTGCCGGCGAAGGTCCAGCAGGATCTCATTGCCAAGAAAGCCAAGTTCTATATCATCGACGCCGTATCTCTCGGCCTGGCCCTTGGCCTTGGCGCCCGCATCAATATGATCATGCAGACCGCCTTTTTCCTGATCTCCGGCATCCTTACCCAGGAGCAGGCTATCGAGGCTATCAAGAAGGCTATTAAGAAGACCTACGGCAAGAAAGGCGACAAGGTCGTCGAGATGAACTACGGCGCGGTCGACGCAGCGGTCAAGAACATCACCAAGGTCGAATTGGGAACCACTGTCGACGGCAAGGCGATCCCGCCGGTCGTTCCGGACAATGCCCCGAAATTCGTCAAAGAGGTCACTGCCCGGATCATCGAGGGCAAAGGCACCGAACTGCGGGTCTCGCAGATCCCGGCCGACGGTACCTGGCCAACCGGCACCACCCAGTATGAAAAACGCAACATCGCCGTTTCCGTGCCCCGCTGGCTGCCGGAAAACTGCATCCAGTGCGGTCAATGCTCGCTGGTCTGCCCACATGCCTCCTGCCGGATCAAGATCGTGCCGGAAGTAGTCGGGGCACCGGAGTCCTTCGTTGCCAAAGACGCCGTCGGCAAGGACTTCAAGGGCCGGAAATTCGCCCTGCAGATCTTCACCGAAGACTGCTGCGGCTGCACCCTCTGCGTCAGCGTCTGCCCGGCCAAGACCAAGGCCCTGGAGATGATGCCGAATTCCGATGAAGTCCGACAGGTACAGTCGAAGAACGTCGAGTACTTCCTGAACCTGCCGGAGATCAACCCGGCCGACGTCAGTCTCACCACTGTGAAAGGCAGCCAGCTCATGCGGCCGCTCTTCGAGTTCTCCGGCGCCTGTGCCGGCTGCGGCGAGACACCCTATATCAAGCTCATCTCGCAGCTGTTCGGCGACCGCATGTACATCGGCAATGCGACCGGTTGTACCTCCATCTACGGCGGCAACCTGCCCACCACGCCCTACTGCAAGCGTGCCGACGGCCGCGGCCCCACTTGGGCCAACTCGCTATTCGAGGATAATGCCGAGTTCGCCGCCGGGATGCGCACCACGGTCAATAAAATGGGCGCGCAGGCTACCGAGCTTCTGACCGCAGCCGCAGCCGCGGGGATTGTCAAGCAGGAATTGGCTACCGCCATTCTGGCCGCAGACCAGAGCACCCAGATGGCTATCGAGGCTCAGCGGGCCAGGATAGATGAGCTAAATGCAGTCCTGCTCAAGAACAGCGATCCTATTGCCCGCCGACTCCTCCACCTCACCGACTTCCTGACTAAAAAATCCGTCTGGGCCTTCGGCGGCGACGGCTGGGCCTATGACATCGGCTACGGCGGACTCGACCATGTCCTGGCCTCCGGCGAGAATGTCAATATCCTTGTCCTCGACACCGAGGTGTACTCCAACACCGGCGGACAGATGTCGAAATCAACTCCCCGTGCGGCTACCGCGCAGTTCGCCGCCGGCGGCAAAAAGATGCCTAAGAAGAACATGGGTGTGATCTTTGCCACTTACGGCAATGTCTATGTCGCCCAGATCAGTCTCGGCGCCAATCCGGCACAGGCAATCAAGGCCATCGCCGAGGCCGAGGCCTATGACGGACCGTCCCTCATCATCGCCTATGCGCACTGCATCAACCACGGCATTAATATGGCCTTGGGTCTTGAACAGCAGAAGAAGGCGGTGGCTTGCGGACATTGGCCGTTGTACCGCTTCAATCCGCAACTGGAAGCACAGGGCAAAAATCCGCTGGTCATCGATTCGAAAGAACCGACTATCAGCTTCGAAGAGTATGCACTCGCCGAAAACCGTTATCGTATGTTGAAGCGGGTCAATCCGGGCATGGCTGATCAACTCCTGGCCGAATCCCAGAAGGATGATCTGAAAAACTGGAAGTTCCTCAAGAGCCTGGCCGTCGCCCTGGAACCGGCAGCGGAGGAAGGAACCCAGAACTAACTACTGTAATGTATCCCTCTCGATTCCCTAAGAATGGGAATCGAGAGGTGCAACTCAGAGTTCCGCAATAAAAAAGGGCCGAGTGGAATCTTCCACCCGGCCCTTTTTATTGCATCTTTTTCTTGCTGCTATTTATTCTCGACCCTCGTTTCGGCTTTCTTACGCTCCGTCTCCGCCTTCAACTCTTCGTATTCCTTGATCGACTGCAGAACGGACTCATCCTGCCGCATCTTGATCTCCGCAATCTTTGCCTTGACCTTCTCCGGTTTAATTTTCATAACCTGAGCGCCGAACAGTGTTGCCGCCAGATATTTGAAGGAAAAGAGCATCAGTTCGACATCGTCTTCCTTGATTTTCGCAACGGTCTCTTCGTCGATTTCATAGGTATCGAGGAACGAGCTTTCGAATACGAACTTACGGAAGGTGGCGATATCGGTGGAAGCCATGAAAAACATCCGCTTGGCCTGCTCCGACAGGGTTGCCTGATGGCCAAAGGATTTTCGACGCATGACAAGACGCAGCCATTCCTTGTTCATCTCATCCCTGACATCGACGCCCTGATCGGCTCGCCACTCCCGGATGGTCCATTCCTTGTCTTCTTCAAAGCCCTTGCAATGATCTTCCCGGACAATAAAGAAAAACTTCTCTTCCCCGGAGGTCTGTTCATTGCCGTCCGCATCCCTGCTGCCGCCTTCATGGAAATCGGCCATTCCCACCGGATAGTACCGGCAGGCACTCGGCCGATCGGTATAGACGGTGCAGCCCTCAGGGGTGACGAAAGGACACTTGTTGTCTTCCTCCCGCAGCTTGAGCATTACCCCCGGCATGTCGGTTTTTTCCAGGTAGGTCGGCTGGGTGTACTTGTGGAGGAATTCATAAGCCGGGATGTCCAGCCGCTTGGTCAACTGCAGAATATCATAGGGAGTAAGCACAATCTTTATGCCACCGCAACAGGCAGTAAAACATCGTACCCCAGGATGGCAGCGAAACTTGAGTTTGCTGTCGAGCGTTAATTTTACCGGGACAATGGACGATGGATTTTTTTCCTTGCCGAAGATGGTCTTCGTGGTGCTTTCTACTTCCTTAGTCATGTACATCACCTGAAAAATTATTAAATCGAATTTCCGAAAGGGAAAAGTTGCTTTTTATGCAGTCTCCCATATTAAACATCGCAGCCTGATGTGTAAACCTATTTCACCATATGGCGGATGCTTTGTCGCACAGCAAAATGAGAAGATGGGCCGTGTCGCTGATTCGCACTCCCGTTCGTGCTTATCCCTTGCAGTTTTGGTTTTTTCTTAATATAAGTCACCTTGCTTATTGTTATGATTTTCTACTCAGTATACCGGGCAGCCGGTAGAAAAAGGTTTGAAAGAATGAAATTGTTCAGTCGTCCGATCGATTTGACCGGTGTCAGTACCGTTGTGTATCACCTTCCAGATGGTCCCGCACTCGCCCTGAAGATTGAAGGCATCGAGGAATATCTTGATCTCGAGCTCGAACTCGGTCATGTGTGCGATACTTCCGACATAGACGGGGTGCTCCATTTTTTCCCCAAAGGCAACGCCTGATTTTCTAGGAGCCGTTACGAACTAAGCAGGCCATTTTTCACCCATTCGTTATGGTTCCTTAGACCGTTTCGATTACCTTGGCCATGTTATTTTTTGACAACGGCTTAGCCCTTAACCTGTAACCTTTTCTGTCATGCCGGCAAAAAGGCCGAGGTACTTACCCGATCTCCTCTGCGACAGCCATGTCCACACCCGTTTCTGTGGTCATGCCACTGGCGAAATGGAGGAGTACGTCCAGGCAGCCATCAGCCACGGCCTCAGGAAAATAGTCTTTCTCGAACACATGGAGGAAGGAATTCTCACGCAGGCCAAAACCTGGCTTTCGGAGGAGGATTTCGATCGCTATTTTGTCGAAGGCAGGCGGCTCCGGGAGCAGTACGGTTCACAGATCGAAATCGGCCTGGGAGTTGAGTGCGGCTACAACGAAGGTCATGGCGAAGCACTGCTCACCCGCCTGGGAAAACGCCAGTGGGACCGGATCGGGATTTCCTGCCATTTTATAAAACTCCCCGGCGTCCCTGAGCATCTCAACATGTTCAGCAAGCAGGCGGAGAATATCGACTTGGCCCGCCGGTTTGGTCCCGAAAGAATACTTGATCGGTATCTCGCCCTCCTGCACCAGGCGATCCGGCAGTTGCCTGGGACGTTCGTCTGCCACCTCGACGCTGCCCTGCGGCGTGTCCCGGGAATCACCCTCACCGCCGACCATTACCGAATGATCGACGGGCTGTTGCGGACGATGAAAGAGAAGGGCATGGCCCTCGAACTCAATACCTCGGGCCTTGACATGCGCGGCGAGCCTTTCCCTACCAGACGAATACTGTCGATGGCGCTGGCCTGCGACATCCCGCTGGTGCTTGGTTCGGATGCCCATAAACCGGCCGACGTCGCCCGGCATTTTGCCGATATAGCCGGTTTTATCCCTAGCCCTTTAGAATCTTGTCCATAGCCGCGCCGAGACTTTTGGCGTTGAACGGCTTGTGCAGGATGGAGTTGACGCCTGCGGCAAGGGCAGCATCGTTGTCCTGACTCTCGTTCTGGGTAGTGACCATGATGATCGGCAGGATCTTGGCATCGTATTTTTCTCGGATCTTTTCGGAAAGCTGAATGCCGGTCATCTCCGGCATATTGAGATCGGTCAAGACCATCAGCGGCTTTTCCGTCCGCAGCCACTCCACTGCCGAGGCGGGGAACTCGAACAGCACCGGGTCATAGCCCAGTTCATGGAGAGTGGCCTTGTAGATATTAAGGATCATCCGCGAGTCGTCGACCGCTACCACCTTCGGCCGCACCCCCTGTTCCTCTTCACCGGTAATCTTCTTGGCAAAGTCGTTTTTCCCCGCCTGCACCAGCAGCTTGTGGTAATGGTCCCGAATATCCTTGTGGGTATGCGGGAGATAGATCAAAGCCAGTTCGACGAACACCTCGTCGTCGGCGAGAAAAAGAAAGACGTTGTCAACCTGGGCGTTGACGATGATCTTGGCGATATGCCGGGCCTCCTTCTCCGGGCCACGCAGCAGGTTCTTGGTACCCGCACCAAGAATCGACGAAAAATTGCGGTCGATCGCCCTCGCCGCAGCAATGCAGACATGATCCTCCGGATCGGTCAAACCTGCCGTCAGCGTGTAGGCGCCTTTTTTCAGTGGTAAAAGTGCGAGTGCCTCGTAGGCGGCAAACCGCACGTTGGCGCTCTTCGGCTCATTGCTGAGCAGCTTGCGGATGGGGATAACGGCCGATTCGTCGCCGATATCGCCCAGGACATTCATGGTGTGGATGCGCAGATCGGGGTCGTCGTGCAGCAGGTTTTCGATCAGGATCGGCACCGCCTTCGGGCCGATCCGCACCAGTTCGGTCTTGGCAAAGGTCCGCATGTGGGCATAGTGAGACCTGAGGGTATCGTTCAGTTTTTCCAGGGAAATTTGATCCTGCACCTGGGAGAAGATGGAGAGGATCAGGTAATCGATCTCGTTATCGGTGCCCATCCGTTCAGCCAGTCGATGCATCGCCGAAGGAGTCCCGACCTGACCGAGCGCCTGAACCGCAGCGATGATCAGCTCGCGGCTGGCGGCATAGAGGTAGTCGGTCAAGGTATTGATCGCTTCCGGATCGCCGATCAGACCTAGGCTTTCGATGATGTTCAGAATCTCCGCATCGTCTTCCGAGGCGGCAATCAGCTCGAGAAGGACCGAGGTTGCTTCCTCAAGCCGCAACTCCCCTACCAACCGGATGAGTTCCGATTTGTCTTCGATGGTCGGAGAACCAAGGAAGGCGATCAGCTTATCGGGATAGGCGAGAAGGATCGAGAGCATGGTTTCGCGGATAATCGGCATCTCCTCGGCCACCTCGGCCTGATGTTTCAGGAGATAAATAAAGAGCGGGACGGAAAATTCGGCATCGGCTCGGGTCAGATAATAGATCAGCCTGTTGCGGGTCTTCAGGTCGACATCCCTGATATGCGCCAAAACGAGTTGCCCCTTGAGCAGATCCCCGGTTTTGATGTTATCCTGGATTTCTTCGATCATGTGTTGCGGATTCAGGTCAGCCATAAGAATTTTGCTCACTCCTTCGCCAAAAAAATACTTTTCTGAACAGAACGAATTTCCGGATCTCTCAATGCCTTAATAATATCATGCGAAAAAGCCGTTTGTCGAATTTTAGGATCCATCGACTGCCATTTCTTGCCGAGCCATGCGCCGGCCTCAACCGACGCACGCTATTGAACAAAAGCCGTTACTTTACCGGCAGCCAGTCTGCTCCCATCCGCCTGATGACGTTGAAGCCTCCCGGCAGCACCAGATTGTTGGTGAGGCCCACATGATCGAGAAAGACCTGGACCTCAAACGACCTCGAGCCGGCATTGCAGAAGAGTATCAAGGTCTTGTCGGCCGAGAGTTCGAGATACCTGTCCCGCACCTGTTCGTAGGGCAGCGAACACCAGAGGCCGCTGCCGAACCGTTCGACAAAGGGCGTCGCCTGCTTGGGATGGCGAACGTCGACCACCTGCCAGTTCGGATGCGTACCAGGATCGGCCATCCAGGCATAAAACTCCTCCATAGTGATCTGCCGCATCCGTCCGTCACAGAGATTGTCGGCGATATAGGCCGCGGCGTTGATCGGATCGATGGCTGAGGAGAACGGTGGGGAATAGGCCATCTCGATATTGCCGAAATCGTCGATGGTCGCGCCGGCCGCAATTGCCACGGCCGCGGCATCGATTCTGGTCGACAGGGCATCGTTCATCGGCCCGGTCCCTTGAAAGCCAAGCACCTTCCTGGTCTTGCGATCGAAGATCAGCTCCAGGCAGACGATATCCTGACCGGGAAAGAAATGCGCCCGGTCAGAGGGCGAAGAAAGGGTGAAATCCGCGGCAAAACCCTCGGCGCGGGCGGCAGCAAGGCTGAGGCCAACGGAGCCGATGGAAAGCTCGAAGGCCTTCAAAATAAAGCTGCCGACTCCGCCTTTGAAGGTGGAAGGGATGCCGGCCATATTGTCGGCTGCCACCCTGCCCTCCTTGTTGGCCATGCTGCCGAAGGGCGCCACGAACCGCCTGCCGGAAACCAGATGGGCGATCTCGACGCAGTCGCCCGCTGCATAAATATCGGGATCGGAGGTCTGCATCCTGGTATTGACCACGATTCCGCCGGTCTTGGAAACCATGAGACCCGCATCCCGGGCCAGATCCGCCCGCGGCCGGACACCCGCCGCCATGATCACCAGATCGGCATCAAGCATCCTCTTGCCGGTGCGGACGCCTACTGCCTTGCCGCCTTCGACGACGATCTCTTCCGCAGCTTCGCCTAAGAATACCTCGACGTTATGGTCGCGCAGATGCTTTTCGAGAATCGTCGCCAGCGGCCAGTCGATAATGCGGGGCAGCAGCTGGTCCGCGTATTCGACGATGGCGGTTTCGATTCCCCACAAGTCGGTAAGGGCTTCGGCCATCTCGATGCCGATGGCCCCGCCGCCTATAACCACCGCCTTCCCGACCTTGCCCTTACCCAGCCTCTCCTTGATGGCCACGGCCTTATGCAGATCGCTGATAGTGAAGACGCCGTCCGCTGTATTGCCGGGGATGGGGAGAATCACGGGCTGGCTGCCCGTGGCGAGCAGCAGGGTATCGTAGGGAATGTCGCTCCGCTTGCCGGTGGGCAGATCTTCGACCTGAACCGACTTCCGCGTCCGGTCGATAGAGAGAGCCCTGGTCGAGGTGAGCGTCTTGACGCCTTTTGCCTTGGCGAAAAAGAACTCGTCGCGCAGCATATGAAAACTCGTCGACCGCAGTTCCTTTTCATCGGCCACATCGCCCGAGACGTAATAGGGAATGCCGCAGCCGCCATAGGAAATGACGCTGTCCTGGTCGATGACCGTCACCTCGGCATCCGGCAAAAGACGTTTAACCCGACACGCCGCCTTGGGTCCGGCGGCAACTCCACCCACTATGACAATTTGCTTAGCCATTTTTCACCACCTCTTTGTCATCTATCTTTTGGTTCTGAAACGTATTTCTCCGCCTGAAAACAGGCACATGAATTATAGACATATGAACACTATCCCGTCCAAGATACAATATTTACTTCAGCGGCCCCTTCAGAATCTCCAGGCGCAGCCTGTGGCGCTTGTCAAAGAAGAGCAGACCTGACATCCAGATCGCCGAGATGACCCCGAACCCGGTGCCGGCGGCGATCAGGAACATAATCAGGATTTGGTATTTTACCGCTTCGACGGGCGGCGTGCCTCCGAGAATCTGGCCGGTCATCATCCCCGGCAGGCTGACCAGACCGGCGGCCGCCATGGAGTTGATGATCGGGATCATGCCGGTCCGCATGCAGTCGCTCCGCAGATCCCGGCTCGCCTCCTGCCAGGACTGGCCGAGCAGCAGGCGCTGTTCGATGACGCCGCGCTGTTTGTAGAGCTGGTCGGTCATCCGGTCCATGGCAAGGGATATGCCGGTCATGGTATTGCCGAGCAGCATGCCGAGCAAGGGAATCGCGTACTGCGGAGTATACCAGGGTTCTACCCGTATGATGACCAGAAGGGCCAGCGCCGTGACCGAAAAAGAAGAAACGAACATGGCGCCAAGGCTGAGGGTGAAACCGGAGATCCCGGCGATCTTGCGCTGCTGCCGGGCCCAGACCTCACGGCCGGCGGCGAGCAGCATGACGGTCGCCATGAGCAGGACCAAGAGCAGGCTGCCGCTCGCAAAAAGATAGCGCAGCACGAGGCCAATGAGGAGGAGCTGGGCCGTCATTCGGCAGCTGAACAGAATAATTTTCTTTTCCAGGCCAAGGCTCAGCAGCATGCTGAGAAGGGACAGTACAACCAGAAGAGATGCGGCGATGGCCAGATCGAAACTGCTGAGACTGATCACATTCATTCTTCCCTCTCCTGGTGCTCGGGAAAAGAAACGGAAACTTCAGTGAGGCCGTCCGTCTCCATCCGCAACACCCGGGAAGCAACCCGCTGCAGCTGGTCCGGATCGTGACTCACCCAGACCACCGCGGCGCCCGTCCTTTCCCGGTATTGCCGCACAAAATCTTCGAGCAGCCCGGTATGGTGGGCGTCCAGGGCCGAACTCGGCTCATCGAGGAGGAGAACCTGCGGCTCCTTCTGCAGGGCGCGCAAGAGGGCGAGGCGCTGCCGTTCCCCTGTCGACAGCCGACTGATCTCCCACCGTACCGCCTGCGGGTCAAGACCGAGAGCCGCAAGGTTCTTCAATAGATTACCGCCCTCTTCTTCTACTGCAAAATGGGCGCCGACCGTATCGTACCACCAGAAGGATTCGGCCGGCACCATGGTCACCCGGCTGCGCCAGGCCGGGGCCAAAAAACCGGTGCAGGCCTTACCATCCAGGAAGACCTCGCCGGTTGCGGGGATGAGATCGGTGATCGCCCGGAGCAGCTGACTTTTGCCGATCCCCGAGCGGCCGGAAAGCCCGACGCACTCGCCAGCCGCAACGATAAAGGAGAACGGCCCCTTGTCGAGAAAGCGGAGCTCCCTGACCTGAAGGCGAACGCCGCTATGCGACGGGCGGCATGGTGATGGTGAATTGGGTTCCATTCCCCTCTGCACTCTGCACGGAGATCTCAGCTCCGTGCATGTCAAAGATATTTTTGGCAATGGCCAGACCAAGGCCGGTGCCCTTATGCTTGTCGGAGAAGAATGGTTGAAAGATCTGTTCTACCTTTTCCGCCGACATCCCGACTCCCGTATCGCTGACAACCAGCTCCGCCCCCCCTGAGGCCGAAACTCTGGTGCTTACCTGCAGCCTGCCGCCCTCGTTCATGGCCTGCAGGGCATTCATCAGGATGTTGAGCAGCGCACGGTAGACCAGTTCCCGATCGAAATACCACGCCGGCAGGTCCGGGGCCAGATCGGTCACCAGTTCGATGCGCTGCCGCTTCAGCTCCGGCGACAGGAATTCGAGCAGCTTTCTGATCACCTGATTGATATCGCCCCGTTCCAGTTTCGGCTGCTGGGGCCTGGCAAAATCCAGGAATTCGACGACAATATTATTGAGCCGAACAGTCTCGTCGACCACTATCCTGGCCAGATGCTCGCTTCCCGGCGCCAGTTTGCCGATACGTTTTTCCAGGATCTCGGCGGTGCTGCGGACAATTCCCAGCGGGCTTTTGATCTCGTGGCTGACGGTGGCCACCATCGTCCCGAGATGGGCGAGCCTCTCGGCCTCGTTGAGCTTTTCTTCCAGCTTCAGTCTCTCGATCGCCCGTTTTTCGATAATCTCACCGGCCCGGGAGACAATCGAGCGAAGGACAAGAAAGAGAATGGCCATGACCACGCTGGAGACGATGATTATCCGGCCCTGCAGCTTGATGATATTCAGATAGTTGCCCGACAGGTCCTTTTCGATCTCGATGACCCCCATAATGAGATCATCCCCTTCGCCGGACTGCCGCACCTGCTTGAAGGGGATGAAGGTCTTCAGCTCGCATTTGACATCGGTCGTGATATTCAGGAAGCTGAGGACCGAGCCGCTGTAAGTGAGCAGAGAATTGGAAATGCCATTCAGCGCTTTTCTGTATTCCGCCGCGCCGATGTCCCTCTTGCCGACCAGTTCGGGCACGGTGGAATAGGAAATGATGTTCATACTCGAATCGTAGATAGTGACCGAGTCGATCTTCAAGCCTTGAATGACGCCCTTGACGATGTTGTCGAGCAGTTCGAACTGTTCGGGATTGCGCAGGGAGATGCCACCGTAACGGATGACGGTGGGCAGGACAAAACGGCGGAAGACCTGCTGATTGATATTTTCGGCGAGCAGCAGGGAATATTCCTCGTTCTGCTCCATCATAACTTTCCGGGCATTATCGGAAATAATCCAGGAAAGCAGCAGGGTGAATACCAGGATGACGCCGAGACTGGAAAAGGAGAAATACTTGACCAGCATGAACGGCTGCAGACCCGCTTCGACCTTCTGTCTGCGTACCGAATCGAGAGTCGGGGCCGTCTTCGTCCATCTAGCCATGACATTCCCCTGAGGTGCGGCGAGTTTTCAACGAGTACATCGGGTCAATCGTCCAGGACTGTACTCCGGCACCACCGCGTGTGGGTGCCGGAGTATCTGTTACTCGCCTTCGGCCGATTCCGACAATGCTCAGTTGGCGTTCTTGCGCAGATAGGTCGGGGTTTCCAGATAATCGTCGTTCCAGTTGGGGGCGCCCCCGGTCTTCCCTTCCGGCGGATTCGAGGAACCCAGGTTGTCAAAGGAGTCAAAATTGGAACCGGGCAGCCGGGAGACGCGTGGATGGCGGTTCGGCGGGGCCGGTGCACCCTTGATCAGGTTGTCGGTATCTTTCGATGCAGGTTGCTTTTTTTTAATCGTGTCGGCCACCGGATTGATGGTCTCTTTCCTATCGATCGTTCCGCCCACGCCCGTGGCGATTACCGTCACCTTCATCTCCTCGCCCAGGGTATCGTCATAGAGTGCACCGATGACCACCTTGGCGTCGTCGTCGGCTTTTTCCTGGATGAGCGCCGATGCCTCCATGAACTCGGCCATAGTGAAGGTTTCTCTGGTGGCGGAGATGTTGATCAACAGGCCGCGTGCCCCGACAATGCCGGAATCCTCAAGGAGCTGGTTATCGATGGCCTTCTTGGCCGCCTCGGTGGCCCGGTTTTCACCGGACGCCGAACCCGAACCCATGATCGCCGGACCGACTTCCCGCATGACCGTACGCAGGTCGGCGAAGTCGGCATTGATGAGGCCGGGGACGTTGATCAGATCGGTAATGCCTTTTACTGCCTGCAAGAGGACATTGTCGGCCATCGCCAGCATGTCGGACAGCTTGCTGTTCTTCTGCATGATCGATAACAGCCGGTCGTTGGGGACGGTAATGATGGTATCGGCATATTTCTGCAGCTCCTGCCAACCCTCTTCGGCGTTACGCGAACGGAATTTGCCCTCGAAGCTGAAGGGTTTGGTGACGACCGCGACGGTCAGGGCGCCGAGCTCCTTGCTCGCCTTGGCGACGATCGGGGCGGCACCGGTGCCGGTCCCGCCGCCAAGCCCAGCAGTTACAAAGACCATATCGCTGCCCTTCAAGGCATCCCGCAGATTCTCCAGCGATTCCATGGCGGCCATATTGCCGGTTTCCGGGTCCGCACCGGCACCCAGGCCCTTGGTGATATTGGGGCCGAGCTGAATACAGACATCGGCTTTCGACTGATTCAATGCCTGTTTATCGGTATTAGCCGCAATAAACTGCACACCCTGCAGTTTATTGTCCACCATAGTGTTGATGGCATTCCCGCCGCCGCCACCGACGCCGATAACTCTTACGACTGCAACACTCTCCGATTCCGCCATCCTGAACGGCATGTCAACCCCCCTCAAATTCTTTTGTTTCCACCGGAATACGGTGATAACGCATGAATATTATTCCTAAACGAATATAGCACCATGCAGATGCCTCGCAAACAAAAAAGTCGCCTTCACATCATTTTTTTAAACCATTCCTTGACCCGGCTCACGACATTGACCTCCTGCCGGTTTACCGCATTCTGCTTCTTCCTGCCAAACAATACTAAACCAGCCGCCGTGGTGCAGCGAGGATTATTGAGTTCTTCGATCTTGCCGGTTAAGCCGGTCGGGTAACCGATCCGTACCGGCAGATCGAAAATCTGTTCGGCCAGCTCCGCCAGGTTGGTCAAGAGCGAGGTGCCTCCGGTGAGCACGATCCCGCCGTTGATCTTGGTCTTTTGGCCGGAGGCGATCAGCTCCCGATCGAGGATCTCAAGGATCTCGATGATCCTGGCCTCAAGGATATCCACCAGGACCTTCTGGGTGACCTTCCTCGGTTCCCGGTCGCCTACGGTGGGCACGTCAACCACCAGATTCGGCTTGATGACCGAAGAGATCGCCCCGCCGAAGTCCTCCTTCAAACGCTCGGCTTCCTGCAGGGGAGTGCGCAGGCCCACCGAGAGATCGTTGGTCAGGTTATGGCCACCGAGACCGATTTCGCAGGTATGACGGATGGTGCCGTCGTAGAAGACGGCCAGATCAGTGGTACCGCCGCCGATATCGATGAGGGCCACTCCGAGTTCCATCTCGTCCTTGCTGAGGACGGCATGGGCCGAGGCGATAGATTCCAGGACCAGCTCCGCCACTTCGAGACCGGCCTTGTTGCAGCAGGTCACAAGATTGTGGACGGCGCCGATATCCGCTGTGACAATATGGACGTTTGTGACCAGCCGCACCCCGGTCATGCCGATCGGGTTTTGGATGCCGGTATGGTCGTCGACCATGTACTCCTGCGGCATCACGTGGATGATCCGCTGGTTCTCGGAGATTTTCACAGTCCTGGCGGCGGCGATGACTTCCTCTATATCCACCTGTTTTATCTCGCGATTGTTGATGGCGAGAATGCCAGGGCTATTGAAGCCTTTGATGTGGTTGCCGGCAATCCCCACGTACACATAGACCGATCGCAGATCGCAGCCGGCCGATTCCTCGGCCAGCGCCACCGCCTGCCTGATCGAATTGACCGTGCTTTCGATGTTGACCACCACGCCTTTTTTCAAGCCCTTCGAAGGCACCGTGCCGACCCCGATCACCTCGACCCGGTTATCGAATACCTCGCCCACCACACAGCATATCTTGGTCGTGCCGATATCGAGACCGACCACCAGGTCACCCTGTTCCTGGCCGATATCAACCGTCGGTTGAACAATATCGAGTTCGTTGGTTACCGTTTTTGTATTATTATCATCCATTGTTATCTTCAACCCGAGCCGCCCTGGGCAACGAGCACCTTGTCGTTCAAGTAGTCCATCTGAATATATTCAATCTGCGAAAGCAGTTCCTTGGCGTTCGGCTTTTTATAGAGCGATCTGAGAACCTGAACCAAACGGGAATATTTCTGGTTAGTGTTACCACTTCCGAAGAAAATTGGAAATGGGTATTCAACCATATGTACTACGATTTCACCTACCTGATTGACGTGAATCTCAGAGATCGATTGGGCCGGCAGGTGCGGGTCGTTGTTGCCGACCTTCTTGAGAAAGGCCAATACTTCCGCAAGTGATTTTGCCCGCTGCTGTTCATCGGCAAGTTCCATGAGACCGGTGACAACCGGAAAATCAACATCCGCCCCGTGGATAACCGGCATCACCTGAGCCCCTTTCATATCAATATAATGAAGCGGCGCGTCTTGAGACCCCGGAGTGTTCAAAATAGCCACCGGAACATTTTCTTCTATGGTTATCCGAACGGTCGAGGGCCAATCCCTCCTCACCACCGCCCGTTTTACCCAATGCACAGTGCTCAACTGAGCCTCAATCCCGACAGTGTTCAGACCGATAAGACTGGTCTGGCGCGGGATGATGCCCGAGGCCTCCTGCAATTTATCCTTTGACACCATTCGGCAGCCTGAGATTTCAACATCGCCGACCTTGAAAAAGGCAATCGACTGAATTCCCTTGTACAGCCTCTCGGGGCCGTTCACCCCCCAGAACAGCGCAACGGCAACGACCGTCAGGAGAACGAATCCGGCGTACATTCCCGCCGGGCTTTTTCGGCCTGTGGGCCTCCCGTACCCTTCCGGCTGCTGCGCGCTTTTTTTCGCCAGAAAACGTTTCTTCAAGTTGGCCAGACGATGACGCCGGGCCTGGAACCGGCTCTGGTCTTCCGGCCCGGCATGGATTCGCACTTCGGTTTTTGCGTACGCATTCCGAGCCGGTTTCCTCCCGGTTAATCGCTCGACTATCTTTTTCAGGCCAAGGCGTTTCTTCATCATTTTCAGATAAAATGCACTTCGGGCTCCAGTTTGACGCCGCAGTCTTGGGCTACTTTTTCCTGAACGAGCTGCATCAGGCGAAGCACGTCGCCTGCCGTCGCGTTGCCGGTGTTGACCAGAAAGTTGCCGTGGCGCTCTGAAACCATGGCCCCGCCAATCTTGGTCCCCTTCAGCCCGCTGACCTCGATGAGGCGGCCGGCACTGTCATCGGGTGGATTCTTGAAAAACGATCCGGCGCTTTTGCCGGGAGGTTGTGCGGCCTTTCGCCGGTCCTGCAGCATCTTGCAATCCGCCTGTATGGCGGCGGCATCGCCGCGTCCCATGGCCAGCTCCACCCGGGCGACCACAGCCAGTCCCCGATAGTGCGCAAATCCGGGCCAGGAGCGGTAGGAAAAATCTAAATCCTGCCGCAGAATCCTCTCTTCCCGGTCCGGCGTCACGACCGTCACACTGCGCAGGACGGTTGCCATGTCCTTGCCCCAGGCGCCGGCATTCATGATGACGGCGCCCCCGACCGTGCCGGGGATACCGCAGGCAAACTCCAGACCGGCAAACCCCTGCGCGGCGCAGTGCAACGCCAGGCGGGCAAGACCACATGCGCCGCCGGCCGTGACCGCGACCGTGCCGTCCTCTGCCGGCATTTCGGCTATCTGCTCGAAATCCCGGCCAAGCAGGACGATAACTCCGGCAAACCCTGCATCGCCGACCAGCAGATTAGTGCCCCGGCCGATGACCCGCCAGGGAATCCGCTCGCTTGTCAAAAAACTGAGCAGAGACTGCAGTTCATGGTGCGAATCGACCGTGGCTATCGCCTCGGCCGGTCCGCCAATGGCAAAAGAGGTGTAGCGGTCAAGGGGGCAGGCCCATTTTACCGGTTGTGAAACCA
>Ga0209317_1000915_pt1 | contig 30001 bp, 25 predicted proteins | sample RifGroB2_FD_183994 | JGI IMG/M metagenome (GOLD analysis project Ga0209317, IMG submission 183994) | Soil microbial communities from Rifle, Colorado, USA - Groundwater B2 (SPAdes) (version 2) | ecosystem: Environmental > Terrestrial > Soil > Unclassified | place: Rifle, Colorado | collected...
CTCGCCGTTTGCCAAGGGCGAGATCATTTCCAGGCAGGGCGCCACCGCCCACTGGCTGTACATCGTCATCCGCGGTGAAGCCGAGGTCTATCTGGAGACGCCGGACGGCGGCAGGCGCGTCCTCCGGGATCTGGGCAAGGGCAGCTTCTTTGGCGAAATGGGTTTGATGACCGGTGCGCCGCGCTCCGCTTCGGTGTTGGCCAGGACCGATGTGGAGTGTTACCGGCTGGACAAGGAGATGTTCGAGGAAATTCTGCACCAGCGCCCGAGCATCGCCGAGGAAATATCGCAGGTGCTGGCGGTGCGCAAGGTAGAACTGGACAGCATGGTACAGGGCATGGGCGCGGAAAGCGCGTCCCGGGACGCTGCGCAGCACTCCGGCGAAATTCTCGCCACCATCAAGCGCTTCTTCGGGTTGAGCGCCTGACAGCCGGTTTTTGCGAGTTGGCCGGCAAGCCGCCCATCCCTGCCAAACCCACTTCGCCCATTTTTCCCTTGTCTTGGCTGCGCTTGCTGCGTTTTTCAATACCCTGCTAATCCTGTATCATCCCGCCCGGATCAACAAGAGCACCGAGTCATGAAAATTACTTTTCTGGATTTTGAAAGTCCAATCGCCGAGTTGGAAGACAAGATCGAGCAACTGCGCTATGTGCAGGATGATTCGGCGCTCGATATCATGGACGAAATTTCGCGTCTGTCCAAAAAGAGCGCGGCGCTGACCAAGGATATTTACGCCAAGCTTACGCCCTGGCAAATTTCGCAGGTATCGCGCCATCCGCAGCGTCCCTACACGCTGGATTACATCGAGCATTTATTTACCGACTTCGAGGAGTTGCACGGCGACCGTTGTTTTGCCGACGACAAGGCTATCGTTGGCGGTTTGGCGCGCTTCAACGGGCAGAGCGTGATGGTGATCGGGCATCAGAAGGGGCGCGATACCAAGGAAAAAATCGCGCGCAATTTCGGCATGCCGCGCCCCGAAGGCTATCGCAAAGCGTTGCGCCTGATGCGCCTGGCGGAAAAATTCGACATTCCCATCATGACTTTCATCGACACTCCCGGCGCCTATCCCGGCGTGGGTGCGGAAGAGCGCGGCCAGTCCGAGGCGATCGGGCGCAACCTGTATGAAATGACCGGGTTGCGCGTACCAATCGTCTGCACGGTGATTGGCGAGGGTGGCTCTGGCGGCGCGCTGGCAATCGCGGTGGGCGATGCGTTACTGATGCTGCAATACAGCACTTACTCGGTGATTTCGCCGGAGGGCTGCGCGTCGATCCTGTGGAAAAGCGCGGAAAAAGCGCCGGATGCCGCAGAAACGCTGGGTATTACCGCAACGCGCCTGAAAACGCTGGGGCTGATAGACAAGACCATTGCCGAGCCGCCCGGCGGCGCGCATCGCGATTACGCGGCGACCATGCAGAACGTGAAGAAGGCGTTGCAGGAGACGCTGAAAACGGTACAGAACAAACCGGTTGCCAACCTGCTGCAAGATCGCTTTAATCGCCTGATGAGTTATGGCAAGTTTAAGGAAGTTGCACTGTAGGGGCGCGCCGCGCCGCGCCCCTACGCTCACCGACCAGCTTGTTGCGCAGATCGCGCCACTTATCCCTGAGCGCAGTTCCATCTTGATCGGCCTGAGCGGCGGGGTCGATTCCGTCGTGCTGCTGAACCTGCTGCAGCAACTTGCGCCGCGTTTCTCCTGGCGACTCTCCGCATTGCACGTCCATCACGGCATCAGCCCCAACGCCGACGCGTGGGCGGATTTCTGCGCCGGACTTTGCGCGCAGCACGCCATTCCGCTGCATATCGAACACATTGATATTGCACCGTTGCGCGAACACGGCATCGAGGCGGCAGCGCGCAAGCTGCGCCATGCGGCATTTGCCAGGCAGGCATGCGATTTCGTAGCGCTGGCGCACCATGCCGACGACCAGGCCGAAACCCTGCTGCTGCAATTGCTGCGCGGCGCAGGTGTGCGCGGCGCGAGCGCCATGCCGCTTGTTAAGCGCCCTGCGACACATACTCCCTCTCCCCTCGCGGCAACCAATGACTTGGCTGCCGTTGTTGGGCAGCCTAGTCAGATGGCTAGTAGTTCCATCAGAGAGGGCTGGGGAGAGGGGGTGGCGCATCACCCCATCTTGCTTCGTCCCTTATTGCACTGTTCGCGCCAGGAAATCCTCGACTATGCTGCCGCTTATGATTTGCGCTGGATCGAGGATGAAAGCAACGCCGACGACAGCTATCCGCGCAACTTCCTGCGCCATCGCGTGCTGCCGCTGCTGGAGCAGAAATTTCCCGCCTGCCGCGATACCTTGACGCGCAGCGCGCGACATTTTGCCGAGGCGAGTGAGCTGCTCGATGATCTGGCGCGGCTGGACGCCGCGCAGGCGATCCACACCGATACGCTGGCCGTCGCGGCCTTGCAGGCGCTGAGCCAGCCCCGCGCCAAAAACCTGTTGCGCTATTTTCTGCACAGCATCGGTGCACCGATGCCGCAAACCGTGCAACTCGACGATATGCTGCATCAGTTATGCGGCGCGCGGCAAGATGCGGCGGTATGCATCGCCTATGGCGATTGGGAAGTGCGCCGCTATCGGGGCAGGGTGTACGCGTTGCGTGCATTGGGCGAATTTGACCGCAGCATTGTATTGCCGTGGCGCGGTGAAGCGGAACTGGATTGGCCTGCGCTGAATACATGCCTGCTCTTTGAGTATGCGCAGGGCCGGGGCGTCAGCTTGGGGAAATTGCAACGCGCACCCGTGACGCTGCGCTTGCGGCAGGGCGGTGAAACCTTGCGCCAGCACCCGAATGCCGCGACACGCACCCTGAAAAATCTGCTGCAGGAACATCATGTCCCGCCCTGGCAGCGCGACCGGCTGCCGCTGCTGTATTGCGGCGACGAACTGGTCGGCGTGCCTGATGTGGCAATCGCGGCGGAGTATCAGGCTGGCCCGCAAGAGGCGGGCGTGCAGCTTGTCGCAAGGGGAAATCCCGCTGATTTTCCAGGCGAGGAAACCGTAGGTTAGAATGCCACTTCAAGCCGCATACCGGCCACCCATGCATCTTTCAATGTTGCATCCATATTCGGATTGAAAATGCGCTGCACCAGCGGCTGTACGGACAGCCACGGCAGCAACTGCGCACGATAGGTAATTTCGACTACCGTCTCGGATGAATCGGAAACATTAAGCTGGCGGTGCTTGCTGCTGGCATGGCTGGTAGTCACGGCTATACCGGCGGTATCGTCATCGCGCCCGTCAAACAGCCCCTGGTAGATCAACCCCACGCTGCCGGACCAGTCCGCCTGATAAACATCCTGGTTGACCGTGCCGAAACGGACGAAGCCGGACAAACCCTGTGCGGGGTCATCCTGTTCGGCGCGCAGGGTGCGCTCCGCCAGGAAGTAAAGTCCCTGATCGGTGCGGCGCAGCGGGTTGCCCAGGCCGTCCACATCCATCAGGTCATCGGCGCGCGCCGAATAGCGCCATAGACCGACAGCAGTCTTGTTGAAGGCGCCGCCCTCTTCCGTTGTATTGGAACCGAGCTCGACGACGGCAAGCGAACCGTCGCCCTTGTCCAGCCGGATATGCGTGCCATGCGAATTATTGGGATTGCCCGGCACGCCGTCGGATAATACGCCTTGCACAAAATAACCCGACGCAGCGTATTTCACGCGCACCGCCAATGCGCCCATCGGGAATACCGGCGGACCGTTCTGCCCGGTCTGCGCCATTTCAGCCGACATGCCATAAGGGGGCTGGAGGAACAGGCCGGATGTTTCGGTTACGTAAAACTCGGAGTCGATCGCATACAACCCGGCCAGCACCGACAGGCTGTCGTCGGCTGAATTCTTTTGCAGCCACGCCTGATAGAACTGCCCGGTGCTGGCGCCGGTCTCGATGTTGTCCACCCCGGCAAAACTGCCGGCATAATTGTTGATGGACTTGTTGCCGTGCTGGACGTGATAATGGACAAAGGCGGTGGCAGCATCCCAGTCGGCCAGTTTACCCAGATCCAGATTGACCGCAGCCTCGCTGTGCATCAGCACAACCGCGCCGCGAGCGACGCCGCCCGAGGCATTCGCCAGCATGTCGCTCTTGTGGGCCAGCTCCACTGTGATGCCTTTGCCGTAGAGACTGGAACGCGCCCCGCCCCAATCGCCTGACAGTGTTTCCGCATTCCAGTCCGGCGCAGTTTCTGCTTCTGCAAATACACTGGTGCTCACCACAAGCCCGGCAAGCATGAGCCTCGCCAGTTGATTTTTCATAACTGCCTTTCGTTGTATAAATTATTCAATACGGTCGTTTCAGCATGTTGACGCTAAAACTTGTACCGGTTTACCGCCGTGCGCATGGTGTCCGCCAACTGTACGAGATGGTCGGAGGCGCCGGCGGTTTCCTTTGTGGCGGCGCTGTTTTCTTCGGTCATTTGCGCTACCTTTTCGATATGGGTGGCGATATCGTTGCTGGCGCTGCTTTGTTCCGCCAATGCAGAGGAAATGTCGCCGACTGTTCTGAGCACCTGGGCGGATTTTTCCTTGATCTGGTTGATGGCATCGCCGGCCTGTTGCGCCAGTGTAACACCGCCGTCGACCTGGCTGCCTGCCTCGGCCATGCTGGTAACCGCAACGCGAGCAGTGCTTTGTATGGAATCGATCATTTCGGTGATTTCCTTGGTGGCGTTGGCGGTGCGTTCTGCCAGCTTGCGTACTTCATCCGCCACCACGGCGAAGCCGCGCCCCTGTTCGCCGGCGCGCGCCGCTTCGATGGCGGCATTCAGCGCCAGCAGATTGGTCTGTTCGGCGATTTCCTTGATGACCTGCGCAATGGAAGAAATCTGGGTCGATTGTTGGCCAAGATTTTCAATGGCGCTGGAAGTCTGGCGCACGGTATCGGCAATATGCCGCATTTCCGTGGCGGCTTTGTGAATGATTTCGCTGCCCTGCCCGGACAAGTCACCGGATTTCCGGGAAATTTCCAGCGCTTCACGCGCGCCGTCGGAAACGTGGTTGATGCTGACAGTGACTTGTTCCACTGCGGCCGCCATCGCGGAGGCGGATTCGCTTTGATGCGCCGAGCTGGTTGCGATCTGCTGGGAAGATGACGACAGTGACCGGGATGCATCAAGTACCTTGTCTATGTTGTCATGCATTTCGCGCAAAGTGGTTTGCAAGCTGCCCATCAGGTTGTTGAATGAGCGCGCGGTTTGCCCGACTTCATCGCGGCTGTCCACCGCGATGCGGCGGGTAAAGTCGCCGCTGCTGCCGACTTCCACCATCGTTGATTGCATCCTGCCCATGGGCAGGGTGACAGACCTGGTAATCAACAGGGAAAAAACGGCGGCCAGCAACGCCGCCAGCGCGCCGCCGATGCTCATCACGTTCGTCGTGGACTCGGCGGCACTGACGGCGTCGGTGGTAATCTGGTTGGCTTCGGCGACCTGCTGTTTGCGAAATTCTTCCAGTTCCCCGGAAAGAGTCGCGCTATCCTTGTCAAAGCCTTCCATCATCACATTGCCGGCGTCCAATCCCTTGGTGATATATTCCTCCGCCATGGCCTTGCCGGTGGCGTAGAAGCGGTTGAAATCCGCTTCGATGGCTTCCGTCTTTTTCAGGTTGTCCGCGTCGTTTTCCCGCTGGTACATCTGCTTGTATTTCGCCACACCGTCGCGGAAGCGTTTGGCCGATTCTTCGGCATCCTCGTACCCGTCCCTGTTATGGGTGGCGGAAACATCCGTCAGCCATTGCTGCACCTCGGCGCGCGCGGTATCCATTTCGTCCACCACCAGAACGTAGGGCAGAGTTTCTTCCTTGATCTGTTTGACACCTTGCGTGAGATTGGAGAGCGATACCCCAACGAGCACCAAATTTGCTGCGAATAGCCCTACCACGATGGCAAAACCGGCTGCAAGCCGTATTCCGATGCGTATATTTTTCACTTGACCTCTCGTATAGTTAAATCGCTTATCGGCAATAGTTAAATCGCTTATCGGCAATATCCCGCAATACTTTAGGTTGGCATTCAACCTCCATTCAGGCTCATCGGTCACAAGGCGCGGCGGCGGCCACAGGGCAGGCAAAGCCTGATAGAATTACACTCCCGCAATTTCCTGATTAACCTTAACCATTTGGAGAGCGTAGCATGGCTGTTGAACGTACCCTGTCGATTATCAAACCCGATGCCGTGGCCAAGAATGTCATCGGCCAGATTTACACCCGTTTCGAGAATGCCGGCCTGAAGGTTGTGGCCGCGCGCATGATGCAATTGTCGCGCGCCGAAGCGGAAGGTTTCTACGCCGTGCACCGCGCGCGCCCGTTTTTCAACGACCTGGTCAGTTTCATGATTTCCGGCCCGGTGATGGTGCAGGCGCTGGAAGGCGAAGGCGCGATTCTGAAAAACCGCGAGCTGATGGGGGCGACCGATCCGAAGAAGGCCGACAAGGGCACCATTCGCGCCGATTTCGCCGACAGCATCGACGCGAATGCGGTGCATGGTTCCGATGCGGCCGAGACGGCGGCGGTGGAAATCGCATATTTCTTTCCGGCGCTGAATATTTATTCGCGTTAATGAGCCTGAAAAAGGCAATTTATCCACGAAAGACACGAAATTCACGAAATAAAACCATGATGTGCGTCAGCATGGCAATTCACCCCATGGGTGCCGGTCACACAACAAGGCGTTTCTTGGATTTGTTCGTGTTCGTTCGTGTTTTTAGTGGACATATGTTTTTAAGATGAAACAGAACCTCCTCGACTTTGATCCCGCAGCACTGACTGCCTGGTTCGCGGAACATGGCGAGAAGCCGTTCCGCGCGCGCCAGGTGCTGCGCTGGATCTACCAGGCCGGGGAGTCCGATTTCGACGCGATGAGCGACCTTGCGGTATCGCTGCGCGAAAAACTGAAGCAGATCGCCTGCGTGCAGGCGCCGAAGGTGATGCGCGAAGAGCTGTCCGATGACGGCACGCGCAAGTGGCTGCTGGACATGGGCACCGGCAATGCGGTGGAGGCCGTGTATATCCCGGAAGAGGGCAGGGGCACGCTGTGTGTTTCGACGCAGGCGGGCTGCGCGCTGGACTGCGCGTTCTGTTCGACCGGCAAGCAGGGTTTCAACCGCAACCTCTCGACCGCCGAAATCATTGGCCAGTTGTGGTGGGCGAACCATGAGCTGGGCAAAGCTACGGGGGGCGCTTGGCAGATCAGCAACGTGGTGTTGATGGGCATGGGCGAGCCGCTGCTGAATTACGACAATACCGTGAGCGCGCTGCGCCTGATGCTGGACGATCATGCCTACGGCCTGTCGCGCCGCCGCGTGACGGTGTCGACTTCCGGCATCGTGCCGGCGATGGACCGGCTGCGTGACGAATGCCCGGTGGCGCTGGCGGTGTCGCTGCATGCGCCGAACGACAAGCTGCGCGACGTGCTGGTGCCGATCAATCAGAAGTATCCGCTGAAGGAGTTGCTGGCGGCATGCAAGCGTTATCTGGAGCGCGCGCCGCGCGACTTCATCACCTTCGAATATGTGCTGCTGGATGGCGTGAACGACAGTGTGCAGCAGGCGCACGAGTTGATGCGGCTGGTACGCGACGTGCCGTGCAAATTCAACCTGATCCCGTTCAATCCGTTCCCGCAGGCGCATTACCGGCGCTCCAGGCCGGAGGCCATTCAGCGCTTTCGCGATGTGTTGATGCAGGCGGACATTGTCACCACCACGCGCAAGGTGCGCGGCGATGATATTGCTGCGGCATGCGGGCAATTGGCCGGCCAGGTGCAGGACAAAACCAGACGGACCATGCAACGCATGGTGGCGCTGCATGGATGAATAACCGAGGTGCACTGATGAAAAAATGGGCTTTCCTGTCATCCTTGTTAATCGTCTTGTCGGGCTGCGGCACGCCTTCGGGCGGTGAGCAACCCAAATCGCGCGCCAGCGCCAAGGTGCATACCGAACTGGCGGGCATGTATTACGAGCGCGCACAGATGGGGATTGCGCTGGGCGAAATCGACATGGCCTTGCAGGCTGACCGCAACTATGCGCCGGCTTATAACGTGCGCGGCCTGATCCGCATGGCGTTGCGCGAATACAAGGAGGCCGAGGAGGATTTTCAGCAAAGCCTGCGCCTCGACAAGAGCGATTCCGAGACGCACAACAACTATGGCTGGTTCCTGTGCCAGCAAGGCAAGGAAAAAGAGTCGATCCCGCACTTCATGGCGGCCTTGAAAAATCCGCTCTATACCACGCCGGAACGCGCTTATCTGAATGCCGGACTGTGCTTCAAAAAAACGGGCAACCTGAAGGATGCCGAGGAATTCCTGCAGCGTGCGTTGCTGGTGCAGCCCGATTTGCAGCAGGCATTGCTGGCTATGGCAGAGCTGAATTTTGCCAACGGTGATTACACTGCCGCAAAGAAATATTTCGCAAGATTTTCGGATAAATCCGGCAGTCTGACGGCGGAACAACTCTGGCTGGCGGTGCGCATTGAGCGCAAGGTTGGCGACCGCAATTCCGAGGCCAGTTACAGCATGCAGTTGCGCAAGCGTTTCCCCGATACGCGTGAAACCCAATTGCTCATGCACGGTGAATAATGGAGCAGTTTCCCGCAAACAACACCGAGCAGGGCGATAGTTCCATTACGGCGCCGCCGCCCTCATTGGGAAGAATGCTGCGCGAGGCGCGCGAACGTCTCGGCTTGAGCGTCGCAGACGTGGCTGACCAGATCAAGTTTGCGCACCGCCAGATCGAGGCGCTTGAGGCCGATGATTTCCGGCATTTGCCCGAGATGCCTTTTGTGCGCGGCTTCGTGCGCAGCTATGCCAGAATTCTGCACCTGGATGCGCAGATGTTGTTGGCTGTCTTGCCTCAGACTGAAACGGTTTCAACGCAGTTGGAGCCGGCTTCGGTCGAGGTGCCGTTTCCTGTTGCGCACTCGGTGCAAAGACAAAATATGGTTCTGTTGGGCGCGGCATTGCTGCTGGCGGTATTGGTCGTTGCCTTTGCGGTGTGGCATTTCACGACACCACAAACCACGGCAGTAGTGGCCCCCGAGACGCAGGTTTCATTGCATCCTGAAACACCAGGCATCCCGGTTCAGGCCGTTTCTGAAGTGGCCTCTGAAGTGGCCGCCGCCGCGCCTGCCGTGTCAGCGGCAATGCCTGCATTGGAAGTGCCGCCACCTCCGGTTTCCCAGGTGGTACCGCAAGTTCAACCCGAAAAACCGCCCGGCGCGTCATCACAGATTCCTGTGTTGCGCCTGGCGTTTGACGGGGAGTCATGGGTGGAAATCAGGGACAGTGACGGCAATGTTCTGTCGTCGCAGATCAACCCTCAGGGCAGCGAGCTGCGCCTCGACGGCAGTGCGCCATTTTCGCTGGTGATCGGTCAGGCCGCATCGGCGCGGCTCTACTATAAAGGCAAACAGGTTGACTTGACGCCTCATATCAGCTCCTCCAACGCAATAGCACGTCTGACGCTGGAGTAAGTATGGGTAATATTATTAAACGTCGCCCGTCGCAACGGGTGCAGGTTGGCAAAGTAACGCTGGGCGGCGGTGCGCCGGTCATGGTGCAGTCCATGACCAATACCGATACCGCCGATGTCGATGCAACGGTGCGGCAGGTTGATGAACTGGCCGAGGCCGGTTCGGAACTGGTGCGCATCACGGTGAATACCCCGGAGGCCGCCGCCGCCGTGCCGCTTATACGCTCACGTCTGGACAGCATGGGTCGCGACGTGCCGCTGATCGGCGATTTCCATTACAACGGGCATCGCCTGCTGACCGAATTTCCCGGTTGCGCGCAGGCGCTGGAAAAATACCGCATCAATCCCGGCAATGTCGGGCGCAACCGCAGCGACGAAGACCCGTTTGCGATCATGATCGCAGCAGCCGTGCGCAACGGCAAGCCGGTGCGCATCGGCGTGAACTGGGGCAGCCTCGACCAGAATCTGGTGGTGCGCATGATGGACGAGAATTCGCGCCTGGCGCAGCCGAAGGATGTGCGCGCAGTGACGCGCGCCGCGCTGATCGCCTCCGCGCTGCAAAGCGCGCAGCGCGCCGAACAGCTCGGCCTGGCGCATGACCGCATCGTGCTGTCCTGCAAGGTCAGCGAGGTGCAGGACTTGATCGCGGTGTATCGCGCGCTGGCGCAGCAATGCGACTACGCGCTGCATCTCGGCCTGACCGAGGCGGGCATGGGTTCCAAGGGTATCGTCGCCTCCACGGCGGCGCTCGCGGTGCTGTTGCAGGAAGGCATCGGCGACACGATACGCATTTCGCTCACGCCGGAGCCGGGCGGCTCGCGCGCCCAGGAAGTGCTAGTGGCGCAGGAGATTTTGCAGACCATGGGCCTGCGCGCGTTTGCGCCGATGGTGACCGCCTGCCCCGGCTGCGGACGCACCACCAGTACCGTATTTCAGGAGCTGGCGCAAAGCATCCAGGCGCACTTGCGCAGCCGGATGCCGCTGTGGCGCGAGCAGTATGACGGCGTGGAAGAAATGACCGTCGCAGTAATGGGCTGCATCGTGAACGGCCCCGGCGAAAGCAAACTGGCGAACATCGGCATCAGCCTGCCGGGCACCGGCGAAAGCCCCGCCGCGCCGGTGTATATCGACGGCGAAAAAGCGATGACGCTGCGCGGCGACAACACCGCGGCGGAATTCACGCGGATTGTGGACGAGTATGTGGAACGGAAATTTGTGAGGAAAAGCAGCTTGTAGCGGGTAGTTGGTAGCGAAGTCCAGGCTACGAGCTACATGCTACAGGCTCAAAGGTATTTATGAGCAACGAAACACTACAGGCCGTGCGCGGCATGAACGACATCCTGCCGGATGAGGCGGAGCTTTGGCTATGGTTCGAGGCGGAGGTGCGCGACTGGCTGCACAGCTACGGATACCGCAACATCCGCATGCCGCTGGTCGAACCGACTGCGCTGTTCAAGCGCGCCATCGGCGAGGTGACCGACATCGTCGAGAAAGAGATGTACAGTTTCGAGGACGCGCTCAACGGCGACCACCTGACGCTGCGTCCTGAAGCCACGGCCTCCTGCGTGCGCGCGGTGTTGCAGCACAATTTGCTGTATAACGCGCCGCAGCGGTTGTATTACAGCGGGCCGATGTTCCGCCATGAGCGTCCGCAGAAGGGGCGTTATCGCCAGTTCCACCAGGTCGGCGTGGAAGCGTTGGGCTTCGCCGGGCCGGATATCGACGCCGAACAGATTCTGATGTGCGCGCGACTCTGGCGCAGGCTGGGGCTGCGCGATGTCGCGCTGCAACTGAACACGTTGGGCGACAGCGCCTCGCGCCATCGTCACCGCGTCAAGCTGATTACTTATTTCGAGCAGCACCGGGAGATGTTGGACGCGGACGCGACGCGCCGCCTGTACACCAACCCGTTGCGTATTCTGGACAGCAAGAATCCGGCGATGCAGGAACTGATTGCGGGAGCGCCCCGGCTGGCGGACGAACTGGACGAGGACGCGCTGAAACATTTCGACGAAGTGCAGGCGATACTGAAACGCCACGACATTGTGTTTGAAATCGACCCGCGCCTGGTGCGCGGGCTGGACTATTACAATCGCACCGTGTTCGAGTGGGTGACCACGCGGCTTGGCGCGCAGGGCACCATCTGCGCCGGCGGACGCTACGACGGGCTGGTCGAACAGATTGGCGGCAAGCCGGCTCCGGCGACCGGTTTTGCGATGGGTGTGGAGCGGCTGCTGGCGTTGTTGCAGGAAGACGGCATGGCGCTGCCCAAGGCGGAAGTGGACGTGTATGTGGTGCACCAGGGCGAATTGGCCAGCCAGGTGGCCAGTCAGGTGGCGGAACAATTGCGCGATGACCGGCTGCGCGTGCTGCTGCATTGTGGCGGTGGCAGTTTTAAGGCGCAAATGAAAAAGGCGGACGCCAGCGGCGCGGTCGTGGCGGTGGTGATCGGCGACGACGAAGCGCAGGCCAACGAGGTCAGCGTGAAGCCGATGCAAGGCGGCGAACAGGTGCGGGTGAGAATGCAAAATCTTGTTGCGGCAGTTAATCAAATTATCAAATAGGAGTAATCATGGCGGCATTGGACTTGCAGGAACAGGAACAACTTGACGCGCTCAAGGCGTGGTGGAAAGAGAATGGCAACCGCTTGCTTGGCGCGCTACTGATTATCATCGTCGCGATGGGCGGTTGGCGCGGCTGGCAGTATTACCAGAATCAGCAATCCAGCGAGGCGGCGACACTATATGCGGGATTTTTTCAGCAGCTGGAAAGCGGCGATGTCAAGCGTATCAACGATGCCGCCACAGCGGTGATGGAGAGATATGCTTCCAGCGGATATGCCCCGCGCGCCGCGTTGCTGGCGGCGCAGGTGAATGAGCAGGTCGATGAGCAGGCGCGTGCCAAGACGCAATTGCACTGGGTCATCGATCATGCCGAAGAAGCAGGCCTGAAAGATGTCGCGCGCCTGCGTCTGGCTGCGGTGCTGCTGGATGAAAAAAAGCACGACGATGCGCTGAAATTGCTGGAAGCCAAACATCCTGCTTCATTCGACGGCATGTATGCCGACCTGAAGGGTGATGTATTGAGCGCGCAAGGCAAGAACGAAGAAGCCAGATCCGCCTACAAGCTGGCTTATGAAAAGACCGATGCCAAGAGCGCGTATCGCGACCTGATCGAAATGAAGATGGATACGCTTGGAGAAGCAAAGTGAAGCTGGCACATCGGGCTCTTCTTTTTTTTGCTTTGCTTGTGTTGGGTGGCTGTTCTTCCGTGGACACCGTGAAAGGCTGGTTCGGCAGCAAGAAGGATGGCATGGAACCAGCGAAGCTGGCGGAGTTCGGCGAAACCGCCAAATTCGAGGTGCGCTGGCATGCCGATCTCGGTGATTCCGGCGCGAGCTTGCTGCAACCCGCGTTGACCGGAAATGCAATTTATGGCGCATCCGGCAAGGGTGAACTGACACGGGTTGATCGTGCCACCGGCAAGCAGGTGTGGCGCGTCGAAAGCGGTATTGCCATCAGCGGCGGCGTGGGCAGCGGCGATGGGCTGGTGCTGGTCGGCAGCGACAAGGGCGAGGTGCTGGCCTACGGCGAAGATGGCAAGTTGCGCTGGAAGAGTAAAGTGTCCAGCGAAGTGTTGAGCGCGCCGCAAGCGGCGGAAGGCGTGGTGATTGTGCGCAGCGGCGACGGGCGCATTGCCGGTCTGAATGCGGCGGACGGCAAGCGTATCTGGCTGTATGAGCGCAGCACACCGGCGTTGGTCGTGCGCAGCCATGCCGGGGTGACGCTGCAGCGCGGCGTGGCTTTTGCCGGATTTGCCGGCGGCAAACTGGCCGCGATGAAAATCAAGGACGGTTCGGTATTGTGGGAAGTCTCGGTGTCGCAGCCGCGCGGCGCCACCGAACTGGAGCGCATTAGCGATATCACCAGCAATCCGGCGGCCGATGACGAACAGGTTTGCGCCATCGCTTTCCAGGGGCGCGTGGCCTGTTTTGATGCGGCGCAGGGCAGCCTGTTGTGGAATCGCGATATTGGCAGCGACAAGGGCATGATGCTGCTGCGCAAATACCTTTATCTCAGCGATGCGAAGGGATCAGTCATGGTGATGGACAAGACCAGCGGCAGCACACTGTGGAAGAATGAGCAGTTGTTCATGCGTGATACGGCCACCCCCCATGTCTTGGGTGATTTCGTGGTGGTTGGCGATTACGAGGGTTATTTGCACGGCATGAATCGTGAGAATGGCAGCTTTGCCGCACGCGTCAAACTGGACGGTAGCGCGATTCAAACCGCGCCGGTCGGGCTGGGCGACGGCCTGCTGGTGCAGACGCGTGGCGGCGGACTGTATGCGTTGTTCATCCATTAACCCAAAACCGCTTTGTCCGCAGATTACGCAGATTAAACAGATTGCAGATCAGATTTAAAAATCTTGCTCTCTGTTTGGTGAGTATCAATGTGGCTGTTGCTTAATCTGCGTAATCTGCGGATTGAACTTTTTCCCTTGGAATTTTTATTGATATGCTGCCCACCCTTGTTTTAGTTGGCCGTCCGAACGTGGGCAAGTCCACCCTGTTCAACCGCCTCACGCGCAGCCGCGACGCGCTGGTCGCCGACCAGCCGGGGTTGACGCGCGACCGCCATTATGGGAAGGGTCGGGTAGGGGAAAGACCTTATCTGGTGGTGGATACCGGCGGGCTGGAACCGGTCGCCAAGGACGGCATCCTGTTCGAGATGGCCAGGCAAAGCCGCCAGGCGGTGGATGAAGCTGACATGGTGCTGTTCCTGGTTGACGGCCGCGCCGGTTGCACGCCGCAGGACGCACTCATCGCCGGTCAATTGCGCAAGACCGGCAAGCCGATTCTGCTGCTGGTCAACAAGGCGGAGGGAATGCAGCGCGCCAAGGTGGCTGCCGATTTTTTCGAGCTGGGTCTGGGCGAGCCGCTGCCGATTTCCTCGGCGCATGGCGACAACGTGAGCGAGGTGGTCGAGCTCGCGCTGGAGAATTTCCCGCTTGAGGCAGAGGGGGAGGAAGAAGCCGGTCACGAACATCCGCCAAAACTGGCCATCGTCGGCCGCCCGAATGTCGGCAAATCCACCCTGGTGAACGCCATCCTCGGTGAGCAGCGTGTGATCGCATTCGACCAGCCAGGCACCACGCGCGATTCCATTTACATTGACTTCGAGCGCGGCGGAAAGAAATACACCATCATTGACACCGCCGGTGTGCGACGGCGCGGCAAGGTGGAAGAGGCGGTAGAGAAATTCTCCGTGATCAAGACCATGCAGGCGATCGAAGACGCCAATGTGGTGGTGCTGGTGGTGGACGCGCGCGACCAGATCACCGAGCAGGACGCGCATGTCGCCGACTTCGTATTGCAGGCGGGGCGCGCGCTGGTGCTGGCGGTCAACAAATGGGACGGACTGGATAATTATCAGCGCGATCAGGTCAAGAACGATATCGAGCGCAAGCTGCATTTCCTGAGCTTCGCCAAGCTGCACTACATTTCCGCGCTGAATGGCACGGGTGTGGACAAGGTGCTGAAGTCGGTGGACGAAGCCTACGCGGCGGCAATGGCGAAACTTTCCACGCCGAAACTCACCCGCGCGCTGATCGCCGCACTGGAAAAGCAAATGCCGCCCAAGAGCGGGCGCTTCACCCCCAAGATGCGCTACGCCCATCAGGGCGGCAGCAACCCGCCGCTGATCGTGATCCACGGCAGCGGCCTGGACGATGTGCCTGCCAGCTATACGCGCTATCTGGAACGTACCTTCTGCGAAATCTTCAAGCTGCAAGGCACGCCGCTCAGGATTCAATTCAATTCCAGCAAGAATCCGTTCGAGGGGACAAAACCAAAACCGCTCACCGAGGCCGAGCAACGCAAGGCGCATCGGGCGCGGATTCGCGGGCGCAAGCTGTACGGATAAACTGAACCACATAGTCTCTAGCCATGTCACTCTCACAGTCTTACAGCATCAAGGATGTCATCAACTGGTACGACCAGCGCGAAATTCAGAAAGCCAAGGCTTACCTGAATTCGATCAGTCATCTGGAAATCCGGCCTGACAAAATTACCGCGCAGGTAAAAGGAACGTCGCCCAACCCCTATCTGGTGGAAATATTTTTTGATACCGACGACGAGGGCGATCTGTATATCGATACCGTATGCAGTTGCCCGGTAGGATGGAAATGCAAACACACGGCGGCGGTATTGCTGTCTGCCCTGTCCCTGCCGCGTACGCCCGCTGTCAATCATGCCGTGCTGGAATGGGTTGAATCTTTCAAGCGCGCAGTCAAGGCGCCGCCGAAAAAAACCGCCAAATCTGCATCGAGACCCGAGAAACTGTGCTACGCAATTACCATGTCCGCCTATACGGGCGGTTACGTTTTCGGTCTCTATAAGGGCAAACTGGATGCCGATGGGCGACTGACGGGCAGGCTGGAAGAATGGAGCGGTGTGGAGCGTGCCTTGATAAAGCCGCCGCAGTTCGTTACCGAAGAAGACATGCCCATCCTGCGCCTGTTGTGGCAGCAACGCGACAGGCATGGCTACTTTCCGGTCAAGGGCGCGCGCGGCAACGAGATTCTGACGCGCTTGTTGGAAAGCGGGCGGCTGTTCTTTATGGAAACAATGGCGGGCAGCCATTACCTGGAGTCCGACCCGGTTCGTCTCAAGCCGGGCAAGGTGCGCAAAGCCCATCTGGAATGGGGTATCGACGAGTCCGCCCGGCGGGTTCCCAGGATTGTGGGCAACGCGGCAATGGTCGTGTTTCCGTTCAACGAGGCTATCTGGTATGTCGATGCCGGCGCGGGCGAAATCGGCCAGTTGAAAACTGCCCAGGCGCCTGCGCAGATTGTGCAGTTGCTCAACATGCCGCCACTTGCCGAAATCGATATCCCGGTAGTGTCCGAGGTATTGCGCGAGCTGGTTCCCGGCTTGCCGCCGCCCAGCACTGCGCGATTGCGCACCCTTGTCGATCCGCTGGCGCCGATGCTGTTGCTGGATACTTCCGCGCCGTCATGGATGGGCAGTTACCGCAGCTATCGCTACGGCACGCAGAAACTGGATTTTGCGCGTGTCAAATTTTGTTATGGCGAGGCCGTTCTGCCGCCCGATTATTTGAGCGAATTTGTCACGCTGAAGAATGGCGAAACGGTGCGCGTGACGCGCGACAATAAAGCGGAGAAGCGTTTTCTCAAGTCACTGGGTGAATACGGACTGGAGGAAGTGCCAAGTTTCGTGCTACCCGGCAGCATCGGCGATCGGCCGATTTTCGGTTTGGAAAACGAACAGGCATGGCCGCACTTCATACAGCAGGCGATTCCGCAGATGCGCGCGGCGGGATGGGAAGTCATTATCCCCCGCAGTTTCCGTCACCATGTTCTTGAAGTGGAAGCGTGGGAAGCAGAATTCGGCGAACAGGAGGGCGGTTGGTTCAGCCTGAACATGGGCATCGTGGTCAATGGTCAACGGTTGCCATTGGCGCCGTTGCTGCATGAATTGTTCAAGACCGACTCTCGCTGGCTGGACGCCTTGCATCTGGGAAAAATGAATGACGATGATTCCATCGAACTGCTGCTCGGGGAGGGCGGCAAGGTGCATGTCCCCGCCGGGCGCATCAAACCGCTGGCGCGCACGTTGATCGAATTGTTCGACGGCCGGGCGGACGGCGAAATCCGTTTGTCCCGTTATGATGTGGCACGTATCAGCGAATTGTCCGGCATGGAGCGCTGGCAGTTCAAGGGCATGGACGCTGTAATAGAGCTTGCCAATAAACTCAAAAATACCGCCGGCATCAAGGCGGTGAACCCGCCCGATGGCTTTGCCCTGCAACTGCGCCCTTACCAGTTGGAGGGCTTGTCCTGGCTGCAATATTTGCGCGAGCAGGAACTGGCCGGAATATTGGCCGACGATATGGGGCTGGGCAAGACCGCGCAGGCGCTGGCGCACCTGCTGCTCGAAAAACAGAGCGGGCGCATGGACAAGCCCTCGCTGGTGGTGTTGCCCACCTCGCTGATCTTCAACTGGAAACGCGAGACCGAGCGGTTTGCGCCGCAACTCAGGCTGCTATCCCTGCACGGCAAGGAGCGGGCGGAGCATTTCCCGACGATCCCGCAACACGATGTCGTCCTCACCACCTACCCGTTGCTGTGGCGCGACGAGCAGGCGCTGGCGGAGCATGACTATCACTTGTTGATTCTGGATGAAGCGCAAACGGTAAAAAATGTGTCCAGTCAGGCGGCGCAGGTGGTGCGCAAGCTGAATGCGCGGCATCGCCTGTGCCTCACCGGTACGCCGCTGGAAAATCATTTGGGCGAACTGTGGGCGCAGTTCGATTTCCTGCTGCCCGGCTTGCTGGGCACGTCAAAGGAATTCACCAAAATTTGGCGCACACCGATTGAAAAACAGGGCAGCACATTGCGCCGCGATTTGCTGGCGAGGCGCGTCAAGCCCTTCATCCTGCGCAGGCGCAAGGAAGATGTTGCGCAGGAATTGCCCGCCAAAACCTTCATCGTGCGCAGTGTTGAACTGGAGGGCGGACAGCGCGATCTCTATGAAACGGTGCGCACCGCCATGGATCAACGGGTGCGAGATGAAATCGCCGCCAAGGGTTTTGCGCGCAGCCATATTGTCATTCTCGACGCATTGCTCAAATTGCGCCAGGTGTGCTGCGACCCGCGCCTGCTGAAGCTGACCAGCGCCAAAAAAGTGAAGGAGCGCGCCAAGCTTGATTTGCTGATGGAAATGCTGCCGGAACTGGTCAGCGAAGGGCGGCGCATCCTGGTGTTTTCGCAATTCACCTCAATGCTTGAGCTGATCGAAACGGAGTTGGCGAGTGAAAAGCTGGACTATGTGAAACTCACCGGCGATACGCAGAACCGCGAAGAGGTGGTGCGCCGCTTCCAGGATGGCGAAGTGCCGATTTTCCTGATCAGCCTCAAGGCGGGCGGGGTAGGGCTGAACCTGACTACTGCCGATACGGTGATCCATTACGACCCATGGTGGAATCCCGCCGTGGAAAATCAGGCCACGGATCGCGCGCATCGTCTCGGGCAGACGAAAAACGTATTCGTCTACAAGCTGGTCGTGGCGGGCAGCATCGAGGAAAAGATACTGGCATTGCAGGAAAAGAAAGCCGAGCTTGCCGCCGGAATTTTGTCCGAGGATGTCAACAGTCTGGTCAAATTCGGCGCGTCTGATATTGCCGCGTTGCTGATGCCATTGCCCAGCGGTGACGATGAATAAAGGGTACCCTAAACCCAGCGGAAGCCGGGCGCGCCAAATACAATGCAGTCGGTTTATTTTGCCGGGAACTCAAACTCTGCCACAAGCATGTGATGATCTGAAGCCATTGTCGGCTTTACGGCGTAATGCACCGGATGCAGGTGCTGGTTGTAGAAAATATGGTCGAGCACGTAGGGGCGGCGGCGCCAAGTGATTTCTTCCGTTTGCACGGTCTGAAAACCTGCTTCGGCAAACTGCTGAATCAGCGAGTCGTGCTTGCTGACGTTGAAATCACCCCCGAGCAGCACCGGGCCATTCGAGCAGTGCAACTGTCTGGCGATGAGCCGACGCTGTTCGATGTGATCCTCGCTTGAGGAATTAAGCATGAAATACGCCAGAAGGTGCGTATTGAGAAGCTGAAGTTCGTGGCCGGCAAGTATGGTTTTTGCGCCGATGAGGAGGCGATCAGTCGGTGTTTTCTCTTCTCCTTTGAATTCAAACACGATTGGCGGCGACGGCAGGTCGTAGTGGAAGGCATCATGTAGTGGCGTCTTTGAGAAAATAGCCAGTCCTATGCCAAAGGGCAATTCGCGCGGGTCGGCCTTGGGGTATGAGAAATAACCATGATAGCCGCTGAGCGCTGCTTTCAGCCGGGTGTAATTGGGCGGTGGATCGAGTTGCACGCCATCAGGCTGGGCATGCTCCACTTCCTGCAGCAGCACAATATCGGCATCCTGGCCGAGAATTTCCGAGATAGTCAGTTCGAGATTGGCAGGTGCGTGATCAGGGTCTGCATCATCCCAGACTTGACCGAACTGCATATTGAATTGAAGGACTTTGAACGTGCTCATGAGTGTGACATGACATTGTCGTATTGCGCGCATGATAACGCGATAGCTATAAAGTAAAAAGTCCAATAATCAGCGATCGCGATTTTTGTTGTCGATTTTTGTTTGAAGCGATCCAGCCTTTCGGATACAATGCGCGTCGTTTTAGGCGCGTAGCTCAGCTGGTTAGAGCACTTGGTCGACATCCAAGGGGTCGTTGGTTCGAGTCCAATCGTGCCTACCAAAAAATCAAGGGGTTAGGCTAAAAGTCTAGCTCCTTTTTCTTTGAACGCATCATCACTTTTCGCGGACAAAGAGATAAGGGTTTGCAGGAAGGGGACGATGCGCCTCGACAGATTTTCGTCGAGTAGCAGTTTCATTACACTGCCACGGTGTAAAGGTTGTGTTCGCGGTCTGCTGCAAAGGCTAGGCAGGCGCGAATGTCTGCGGTTTCAAGCTCAGGAAATTTTCGATGATGTCCGCCTCGCTCATGCCTTCGGCCAGCATGTCCAGCACGTCATAAACGCTGATGCGCAGGTTGCGGATGCAAGGGCGGCCACCACGTTTGGTGGGGTCAAGTGTAATACGTGAATTAGTCATGTTTCACCACCTTGCTGGTTGAGTTGTTGAGCGCACGCTCTGTTGCTTCTTTTACACCCTCAATTGCAATCGAAGAAAGCACACCGGCACACAACGCGCGCTGATATTCATGAGCGTTGCGCAAGTGCGGGTTGTGTTGGAGCAATCATGCCCGCACTATAAGGTGCATAGTGCGATAATTCAACAGCCACAAATGCTGCGCACTTGTGTCAGGCTGCGCGGGCACACAGTACGCCGTGTGAAACCCCTGCTCAACCCCCCAGGGCACCCTGAAATTCGATAGGGTTGCGCGCAACAAAACGAGTTTATGCAAATGTCGAAAGTTTGGTAGAATGCGCACGCTCTAAAGCTCCTGGCCGCATCAGTCAGGGGCAACTTTGGGGGCAACATGTAGCGCACGAACTAAAGAAATTCAGTATTCATGCGGTTTTGCACGATGTATTCAATAACAATCGTGCCAATATTATTTCGAGTGCGGCGTTGCCGCACTTTGTTTTTTGGATAGCAATATGCCAGTCATTACCTTGCCGGACGGTTCGCAGCGCAGCTTCGCGCAATCTGTCACCGTCGCCGACGTTGCGCTCAGCATCGGCGCGGGTTTGGCGCGCGCCGCGCTGGCGGGCAAGGTGGACGGTAAGCTGGTGGATACCTCGCATCTGATTGCGCAGGATGCCGCGTTGGCGATCATCACCGACAAGGATGCGGACGGCGTTGAGATCATCCGCCATTCGGCCGCGCACTTGCTGGCACATGCGGTGAAGGAGTTGTTTCCCGATGCGCAGGTGACCATCGGGCCGGTCATCGAAAACGGCTTCTTTTACGATTTTTCCTACAAGCGCCCGTTCACGCCGGAAGACCTGGCGGCGATCGAAAAGCGCATGGGCGAGATCGCCAAACTGGATTTACCCGTGGCGCGCCGCGTGCTGCCGCGCGACGAGGCGGTGGCGTATTTCAAGCATATCGGCGAGAACTACAAGGCCGAGATCATCGAGTCGATCCCGGCCGATCAGGATGTGTCGCTATACAGCGAAGGCGAGTTCACCGACCTGTGCCGCGGCCCGCATGTGCCGTCCACCGGCAAACTGAAAGCCTTCAAGCTGATGAAACTGGCCGGTGCCTACTGGCGCGGCGATTCGAACAACGAAATGTTGCAGCGCATCTACGGCACGGCCTGGGCGAAGAAGGAAGAGCTGGATGCCTATCTGCATCAGCTCGAGGAAGCCGAGAAGCGCGATCACCGCAAGCTGGGCAAGCAACTGGAATTGTTCCACATGCAGGATTCGTCGCCCGGCATGGTGTTCTGGCACCCCAAGGGCTGGACGCTGTGGCAGGAGGTCGAACAATACATGCGCCGCAAGTTCCGCGAGCACGATTATCAGGAAGTGCGCACCCCGACCATCATGGATCGCACCCTGTGGGAGAAATCCGGCCACTGGGAAAACTATCACGACAACATGTTCACCACCTGTTCGGAGAATCGCGATTACGCGGTGAAGCCGATGAACTGCCCGGGGCATGTGCAGATTTTCAATCACGGCTTGCACAGCTATCGCGATCTGCCGTTGCGTCTGGCGGAGTTCGGTTCCTGCCACCGCAACGAGACATCCGGCTCGCTGCACGGCCTGATGCGGGTGCGCGGTTTCACCCAGGACGATGCGCATATTTTCTGCACCGAGAATCAGGTGCAGCCCGAGGTATCGAACTTCATCGTGATGCTGAACGAGGTGTATCGCGATTTCGGTTTCAATGAAGTACTGGTCAAGCTGTCCACCCGCCCCGACAAGCGCGTCGGTTCCGACGAGACCTGGGACAAGGCCGAAGCTGGATTGGCAGCGGCGTTGCAGCAGAATGGCCTGGCTTATGACGTTCAACCCGGCGAGGGCGCGTTCTACGGCCCCAAGGTTGAATTTACGCTGAAGGACAGCCTCGGTCGCCTGTGGCAATGCGGCACGATCCAGCTGGATTTCAACCTGCCGGTGCGGCTGGATGCCGAGTTCGTCGATGAGGACAACAGCCGCAAACCGCCGGTGATGCTGCATCGCGCCATACTCGGTTCGATGGAACGCTTCATCGGTATCCTGATCGAGCACCATGCGGGCGCATTTCCGCTGTGGCTGGCGCCGATACAGGTGGCGCTGATGAACATCTCGCAGGCGCAGGAAGTATATGCGACTCAAGTGGCGCAAAAGCTGCGCGAAGCCGGGTTGCGTGTGAAATTGGATTTGCGTAATGAGAAGATTACCTATAAAATCCGCGAACATAGCTTACAGAAATTGCCTTACCAGCTGATTATCGGCGACAAGGAAGTGGCTGGATGTTTGGTGGCCGTGCGTACCCGTAGTGGTGAAGATCTCGGGCAGATGACGCTGGAAGCATTGCTTCAGCGTTTGCAAGCAGAGATCGATAACGGGTAGCACGGCTTAATATCGTTCAAGTGGAGATATTGCAATAGCACAAGATAAATCGCAGCGCATCAATGAGATGATTACCGCACCGCAAGTGCGCCTCATTGGTGTTGAAAAAGAGCCCCTCGGGATTGTTGCCATCGCGGAAGCGTTGCGTTTGGCGGGTGAAGCAGAACTGGATTTGGTCGAGATTTCGCCGCTGGCGGATCCGCCCGTCTGCCGCATCATGGACATCGGCAAGTTCAAGTATGCCGAAAGCAAGAAGCAGCACGAGGCCAAACTCAAGCAGAAACAAGTCCAGATCAAGGAAATCAAGTTTCGTCCGGGGACGGATGAAGGCGACTACAACATTAAGTTGCGCAACCTGATCAAGTTTCTGGAAGACGGTAACAAGACCAAAATCACGCTACGTTTTCGCGGCCGTGAAATGGCTCATCAGGAGATTGGAATGCGCCTGATTGAGCGCGTGAGGGGTGACTTGATAGAGTATGGCGTGGTCGAGCAGTTTCCCAAGATGGAAGGCCGGCAGATGGTGATGGTGTTATCGCCCAAGGCCAAAAAGAAATAATGTAGATTGGACGATACACAGCTATTAGACCTAAAATCTGAGCTCTATCCGCAGATTAACGCAGATTCTCATAGGGTTGCGGGAGCGCGCATCATCCAAATGCTGGCTCGGTAATCCAAGGTTGCTTGTTGTTAAATCGGCGAAAACCTGCGTAATCTGCGGACAACTGTTTTTTTAGGTTCAAATGAATTTAGGTTTCTTCGACAGCAAGGGGATGGTCGAGGCGATGTTGCAAACAGTTCCCCGATAAAAAGTGGCGTATGGGTCATCAAGTTTTTCCATCGGAAAACACCTGCCGCCATGACTTAAGGAGCAATCATGCCCAAAATGAAAACCAAAAGCGGAGCGGCCAAGCGTTTCACGGTTCGCGCCGGTGGCAGCGTCAAACGCGCGCAAGCGTTCAAGCGCCATATTCTGACCAAGAAGACCACCAAGAACAAACGTCAGTTGCGCGGTACGACTGAAGTCCACGCAACCAACAAAGCATCGGTTCGCGCCATGCTGCCTTACGCATAAGGAGTAGACCATGCCAAGAGTAAAACGTGGAGTAGTAGCACGCGCCAGCCATAAGAAGGTATTAGCGCTAGCCAAGGGGTATCGCGGTCGCCGCAAGAACGTCTACCGCATCGCCAAGCAGGCGGTGATGAAGGCCGGGCAATATTCATATCGCGATCGTCGCCAGAAGAAACGCCAGTTCCGCACCTTGTGGATTGCGCGTATCAACGCGGCGGCGCGCGAGCAGGGCATGACATATAGCGTGTTCATGAATGGCCTGAAGAAAGCGAATATTCAGGTTGATCGCAAGGTATTGTCGGACATTGCGGTGTTCGACAAGGCCGCGTTTGCACAATTCGTGGTGCAAGCCAAAGCCGGCCTCGGCGTTTAAGCCAAGCCTCACGGTTTATTGATTAAACTGTGTAACTAAAAAAGGAGGCTTTTCGCCTCCTTTTTTGTTTTCGGTGTCACAAATGGAAGAGCTTCAAAATATTCTCGATCAGGCTCTGCAGCAGTTCGCCGCAATCGGCGACGAAGCGGAACTGGAGCAGGTCAAAGCAAAATATCTGGGCAAGGAGGGTAGTCTCACCGTCTTGCTCAAAGGCTTGGGCAAGTTGTCTGCGGAAGAACGTCCGGCCGCAGGCGCACGTATCAACCAGGTCAAGCAAGGCGTCGAAGCAGCCTTGCAACAGCGCCGCGATGCGTTGCAGCAAAATAAACTGGCGCAGAAGCTGGCGGCGGAAGCGCTGGATGTGACCCTGCCCGGGCGCGGCCTGGGCACGGGCGGTTTGCATCCGGTGACACGCACGCTGGAGCGCATCGAGCAATTGTTTCACTCGCTGGGTTTTGCCACCGCATCCGGCCCGGAAATCGAGAGCGATTTCTACAACTTTACCGCGTTGAACATTCCGGAGAACCACCCGGCGCGCGCGATGCACGACACCTTTTACATCGATCCGCAGCATGTGTTGCGCACTCATACCTCGCCGGTTCAGGTGCGTTACATGGAAACAAACCAGCCGCCGCTGAAGATTATTTCTCCTGGGCGCGTCTACCGTTTCGATTCCGACGCCACCCATTCACCGATGTTTCATCAGGTCGAAGGATTGTGGGTCGATGAACAGGTTAGTTTTGCCAATCTCAAAGGTGTGGTGCAGGATTTTCTGCAACGCTTTTTCGAGCGCGACGATTTGCGGGTGCGCTTCCGTCCATCGTTCTTTCCGTTCACCGAGCCATCGGCTGAAATGGACATGAGCTGGAACGGCGGCTGGTTGGAAATTGGCGGCTGCGGCATGGTGCATCCCAACGTGCTGAAGCACGTCAACATCGACAGCGAAAAATATCTCGGCTTTGCGTTCGGATTGGGTGTGGAACGCCTGGCGATGCTGCGCTACGGCGTGAACGACTTGCGTCTGTTCTACGAGAGCGATCTGCGCTTCCTCAAGCAATTCAATTAAGAGCATCGCGATGAAATTTTCCGAGAATTGGTTAAGAACCTGGGTCAATCCGGCGCTTTCCAGCGATGAGCTGGCGCATGCGCTGACCATGGCCGGGCTGGAAGTCGAGGCGCTGGAAGGCGTCGCGCCTGCGTTCAGTAACGTGGTGGTCGCCGAAGTGCTGGAAGTGGTCAAGCATCCCGATGCGGATCGCCTGAACGTGTGCCGGGTAAATGTCGGCGAGGCACAACCGCTGACCATCGTGTGCGGCGCGGCTAATGTCGCGGTTGGCGTCAAAGTGCCGTGCGCGCGTATCGGCGCGGTGCTGCCAGGCAATTTCGTCATCAAGCAGGCCAAGGTGCGCAATGTTGAATCGTTCGGCATGCTGTGTTCCGCAAAAGAGCTGGGCCTGGCCGAAGAAAGCCAAGGGTTATGGCTGCTGCCGGCCGATGCGCCGGTGGGCAGGACGCTGCGCGAGTATCTGGAGTTGGACGACAAGTTGTTCACGCTGAAGCTCACGCCGAACCGCAGCGATTGTTCCGGGATGACCGGCGTGGCGCGCGAAGTAGCGGCGCTGACCGGCAGCCCGCTCAAACCGCTGGAAATTCAAATCCAACCCGTCACCCTATCCGAGCAATTGCCGGTGTTTGTGGCCGATGCGCAGGCCTGCCCGCTGTATTGCGGCCGCCTGGTGCGCGGCGTGAATGCCGCAGCGCCTACGCCGACCTGGATGTTGCGCCGCTTGGAGCGCAGCGGTTTGCGCGGCATCAGCGCGGTGGTGGACATCACCAACTACGTGATGCTGGAAATGGGCCAGCCGCTGCACGCTTTCGATGCGGCGCAATTGTCAGGTGGCATTTCGGTGCGCAGGGCGCGCAACGGTGAAGGGCTGACTTTGCTCAACGAGCAGGCAGTGGTGCTGGATGAGGAGGTGCTGGTGATCGCCGACGATGCGCGCGTGTTGGCGCTGGCTGGCATCATGGGCGGGCAGGGCAGCGGCGTGGAAACCGCCACGCGGGATGTGTTTTTGGAGAGCGCGTTTTTCAATCCCGATGCGATCGCCGGCAAGGCGCGCCGTTTCGGGTTGGCAACCGATTCTTCGTTCCGCTTCGAGCGCGGCGTGGATTTTGCGGCGACGCGTCAGGCATTGGAACGTGCCACGCAATTGCTGCTGGAAATTTGTGGCGGCAGCGCCGGAGCAATTACCGAAGTGCGCGGCGAACTTCCGCAGCGAGCGGCGATTACCTTGCGCCGCTCGCGCGTCGCGCGCGTACTCGGCATCGAATTGGATAATGCGCAGACCGCGGCTTTGTTGCAGCGCCTGCAATTCGAGTTTACGGCGAATGGCCCTCTCCCAAACCCTCCCCCGATGCCCTCTCCTCAATCCTCTGATGGAACAACTGGTGAAACAACTAGCCATCTGACTAGGCTGTCCAAAGACGACAGCCAAGTCATTGGTTATAGCCATTCGGCTAACCCATCAAAAAACGATGGGCAAGCCGCTGGTTATCCCGCAAGCGAGCGAGGAGGCGAACGAGAAAAGCAATCTTCGATACCTGCAGGGAAGGGGGCAATCGCCGCCTCTGCGAGGCATTTGTTAGACGACGACTTCAGCGTAGTGCCGCCGAGCTTTCGTTTCGACCTGTCCATCGAGGCCGACCTGATCGAAGAGTTGGCACGCCTGCATGGCTACGATAATATCCCGGCACTAGCTCCGCAGGCTGTGTTGACCATGCTGCCGTACAGCGAGTTGCAACGCCCGCTGGCGCGCATTCAGCAGATTCTTGTATCGCGCGATTATCAGGAAATCGTCAGCTACGCATTTGTCGATGAGCAGATCGAGCGCGATTTGTGCGGCAATGCCGATCCGGTTGCGCTGCAAAATCCGATCGCCAGCAACCTGGCGGTGATGCGCAGCAGCCTGATCGGTGGCCTGGTCGGTGCGTTGCGCTTCAACCTGAACCGCAGGCAGGGGCGGGTGCGCCTGTTTGAGGCCGGCGCGTGCTTTGCCAGGTCAAACAACGAGTATGCGCAGAGCCAGCGTTTGTCTGGCATGGCATACGGTGCAGCGCTGCCGGAACAATGGGGCGTGGCCGCCAAACCGGTCGATTTCTACGATGTGAAAGCGGATGTCGAAGCAATGTTTGCGCCGCAAATGCTGCGCTTTGTTGCGGCCGTTCACCCGGCCTTGCATCCGGGGCGTTCGGCGCAGATTTATTGCGAAGGACAGGCAATCGGCTGGATTGGCGAGCTGCATCCGCAATGGCAGCAGCAATACGACATGGCGCAGCCCGCCGTATGGTTTGACGTCGAACTTGGTGCATTAACCCGGGTGGCAGTGCCGCGTATGGGTGAAATTGCCAAATCTCTACCAGTGCGGCGCGACCTGGCGGTGTTGGTGGATGAGGCAGTTCCCACGCAAACCTTGCTGGATGCCATGCGGCAAGCCACCGCTTCTGGCGTGACGGAGGTTGCGCTGTTTGACGTGTATCGCGGCAAGGGTGTGGAGCAAGGCAAAAAAAGCCTTGCATTCCGTGTGTTATTACAAGATACTCAAAAAACATTGACGGATTCTGAAATTGAAATAAGCATCGCGCTGCTGGTGGATGTGATGCAACAGCACGGTGCGCAGTTGCGCGTATAAGGGAGAAAAATGACAACAACATTGACCAAAGCCGAACTGGCTGATTTGCTATTTGAAAAAGTGGGGCTCAACAAGCGCGAAGCCAAGGATATGGTAGAAACGTTCTTCGAAGAGATTCGTGCGCAACTGGAACAGGGCGAGAGCGTCAAACTGTCCGGCTTCGGCAATTTTCAATTGCGCGACAAACCGCAGCGCCCCGGACGCAACCCCAAGACCGGCGAGGAAATTCCAATCACCGCGCGCCGCGTGGTGACGTTTCACCCCAGCCAGAAACTGAAGACCATGGTGGAAAAGTCCTATCATGGAAAACCACAAACCTAATTCAGAGCTCCCGCCGATCCCCGCCAAGCGCTATTTCACCATCGGTGAAGTCAGCGAATTATGCGGGGTCAAGGCGCATGTGCTGCGCTACTGGGAGCAGGAATTCACCCAGCTCAAACCGGTCAAGCGCAGAGGCAACCGCCGCTACTACCAGCACCATGAAGTGCTGCTGATCCGCCGTATCCGCGAGTTGCTGTACGAGCAGGGTTTCACCATCAGCGGCGCGCGCAATCGCCTGGATCATTACAGCGAGGCTGAAACCCAGGTTGTCGCGCCTGCGGCAGGAGTGAATGTCGCCGCGTTACGCCACGAAATTCGCGAGATTATTGCGCTGTTGAGCGTTTGAAACGCTTCATGATTCGTGCCGCTCTGCTATAATCCGCGCCCTCGGGGCGTAGCGCAGCCTGGTAGCGCACTTCGCTGGGGGTGAAGTGGTCGGAGGTTCAAATCCTCTCGCCCCGACCAATATAATCAAGTGGTTAAAGAAGGTTAAGCGGTTTTAGTGGCGTTTTTGTGGCTATCAGATGCAAACATCGCGTCAATTTTCCCGCGTTCTTGGCTCTTATCTGCACCATCAATCCACTTGGAATAGACTGTCAAAACCATCTGCATGGTGGCGTGACCAAGTTGCTTGGCTACCCACATCGGATTTGCGCCCGCCATTAGGTTAAGTGTGGCGTAGGTATGCCGAGTCTGATAGAAGTTCCTCTCGCGCATCCCTAGCGCCTTTATCGTGGGATTCCAGTATGCCCGGCGTAGTGGGCGTTCCTCGCTATATGGCTCGCCCGTCACAGGATTCTCGAATACATAACCATCCTTCAAGAATGTGATCGACTTCTGCCTGGCAAGCGATGCCTTGGCGCGGCTGTTTAGTTCAACATCACGCACCTTGAATGTCTTGGTTTCGTGTTCTTCCCCGAATGTTCGTGCACGTTTCACTCTGGCCAGGCCGCGCACTTGGTCAATATCTCCCCAGCGCAGGGAAATCACCTCGCTTGGGCGCATCCCAGTGAAAAACGAGAACTCGAACAGGTTGCCGATTTGTGCATCATATTTCTGCATGTGTTTCAGCACGACATCGACTTCTTCCGCTGTCAAAGGGTCAGGTGGTTCTTTTTGTACTTTTGCATTTTTGATGCGCTCTGCCGGATTGGATTCGATCACCCCGTCAAGGAATGCCATTTCTAACACTTGCCGGAGTGGTATCAGGATGTTGTTACGGTTTTTTGCGCCCCAGCCCTGTGCATTTGCTAGGGCTGCGATGGTTGAATACTGAATGCTGTCTATTGGCATATCACCAATTTCTGATAGCCAGAAGTCTAGTGCTTGATTGTATTTGACTAACGTACCAGCGGATAGGTGGCTTGATGCTAACAGCCAGCGATTCGCCATCACCTTGAAAGTTGGCTTGGTTTGTTTTGCTGGTGCTGATCTTGCAACACGCGAAGTCGGGAAGTGGCTCGCATAGGCCTCAAGGGTGTAATTGCCAAGCGCAATGGCGCGTTCAATCTCACCCTTCAGGCGTTCTGCATACTTGATGTTTGAGGCTGTTGGCGGGATTTTAAGTGTTGGCCGATACCGCTCGCCGTTCCAGTAGAACGTGACTTGGATGCCTTTGCCGTGTGGCTTGATTCCACCCATTTTAGATATGCCTCTACGATAAAGTGAATGCGCCCATCGGGTGATTTGATGTAATGAATGCCCTCGGCGAATTCACCACGAGCAATCTTGGAGCGCAAAGCGTCTTCAGTATAACCCGATTCAACTGCAAGTTTTGGCAGCGTAATTAGTGGCATCATATTTTACAGCCTCCCCGATCTCGCCTTGAGTGCAATCAACCTGATTTCATCCAGCACCTTGTCCGTCTGCTGCAAGGCTGCGCGCATGGCCACAGCCTCTTCAAGGGGGGCGGTAATGTCATATCCCTCGCCGCGAAGTTGATTTAAAAGCGACATAAGCGGCGACTCGAACTGGGATGAGTCAGTCAGCATGGATAGCGATAAACAGG
>Ga0209317_1000917_pt1 | contig 29945 bp, 32 predicted proteins | sample RifGroB2_FD_183994 | JGI IMG/M metagenome (GOLD analysis project Ga0209317, IMG submission 183994) | Soil microbial communities from Rifle, Colorado, USA - Groundwater B2 (SPAdes) (version 2) | ecosystem: Environmental > Terrestrial > Soil > Unclassified | place: Rifle, Colorado | collected...
CCCCTCGGTAACGCACCGGAATACCACTTCGCTTCCGGGGGCTACGCGATCCAGCGGCAAATTTTTATGAGACAGGGAACGTCCCTCGCCGGGAATGGGGTTGCCGTGCGGACAGGTAGTAGGATGGTGCAGGAGTTTGGCTAATTTTTCTTCTACTTCTGATGAGATCGCATGTTCCAGGCGATGTGCTTCCTGATGCGCCTTTACCCAGTCCAGTCCCAAAATGTCCGTCAATAATCTCTCCGTCAAGAAATGACGCCGTAGGATTCTCTCGGCCACCCTTTTCCCCTTGCCGGTCAGGTGGATCTCTTTTCGACGTTCTACTCTGACGTACCCCTCTCTCTCTAGTCGACGTAGGGTGCTGAACATCGTTGACGGAGAGACCTCCATATCTCCCGCCACCCTGGCTGCAATAACGGGCTGGGACTCCTCCCCTAGGACATAAATGGCCTTCAGATAATCTTCGAGGGCCGGTGTAATCTTGGCGTCTTCCATAGGCTTGACAAACTTAATTAATTCGACTATACGAATATTTATAATTCAATGGACCAAACTTATAAGTAGCCGGAGCCGAAAGATGCCTCATTGTTACTATCTTATTTGAGTCGTTCATCAAGATCAAGAGAGGAGGAAAAGATGAAGCGTTTAATCGAAAGAATCATTAGGACAGGAACCATTCTAGGCGGGTTTCTCTTTTCATTCATCCTGCCGCAAATACTCCCTGCCCAGGAACGGGTGGTCATTGCCATTCAGCCCACGCTCGCCAGCGACGAGATGTTAACCAAGGCCAAACCTCTTAAGAATTTCCTGGAGCAAGGGCTGGGTGGCAAAGTGAATGTGGAGATCTATGTCCCAAGCAGCTTCGCGGCGGTGGTCGAGTCCCTGCGCTTCGGCCACGCCCATGTCGCTTTCATGTCGGCTTGGCCAGCCCAATTGGCTGTCCAGCTCGGCGGAGCCGATGTCGCCTTGGCCGAGGTCCGTCAGGTCATCATTGGCAAAGAGAAGAAGGAAGCTCCTTATTACTTTTCCTACTGGGTAGTGCTGCCGAATTCACCTTACCAAAATCTTCAATCTCTAAAGGGCAAGTCTGTCTGTTTCCCTAGCCCGATCTCTACTTCCGGATATGTTGCGCCGATGGGCCGGCTCGCGGAATTGAACCTCATTCAAACGACGCAAGGAAAGGAAGCCGACCCCAAGACTTTTTTCAAAGAGGTCTTGTTCGGGGGCGGCTACGGACAGTGCTGGCAGGCTTTGAAGCAGGGACAAGTCGAGGCAACAGTAACGGCCGGGGATATTCCGGAGAAGCTCTACAATGAAGTGATCTCCTCTACTCGGATTATTGAACAGCAAGGCCCGATCCCATCCCACGCGGTGGTTGTCAGCAAAGAGCTGAAAGATCCTTTGCGCTCCAGAATCATAGGAAGAATCTCGAAACTTGGAGAGCCTGAACACCGCAGCCTGATGCGATCTTTTATCTCCAGCATCTTCGTCGGATTCAAGCCGACGACCGCGGATGAGCATCTGGGTTCTCTAAACAACTACCTGAAGCTCGTGGGACTAAAGTATACGGAGCGCCTGTAACCGAAATGGACAGCACGGACCTAGCGCTGCGGGCGGAAGGGATCTGCTTCGCCTATCGAGGTGAAGAGTGGGTCTTGAAAGACATTTCTCTATCCGTACCTAAGGGGAAGGCAACGATGATCATGGGGCCTTCGGGATCTGGGAAAACGACTCTAATGAAGGTCTTGGCGGGCATCTTGGACCCCCAGCGTGGCCGGGTGGAAGTACTAAATCATGAGATCGGGAAGCGAACCCGACGAAGCCTCTACTCCCTCATCGGCTATATCCCTCAACAGTTGGGACTCGTACGGAATTTAACCTCCCTAGAGAATGTGTTGATGGGTGCGCTAGGCCGGTGCGGTCATGGGAAGGTGATGCTGGGGCTCTTCCCTCACCATGAAATCGAGCAAGCGCAGGCCGCTCTGGACCTAATGGGGATTAGCGACAAGAGTTCCGAGAAGGTTTTCCGCCTGAGCGGCGGGCAGCGCCAACGGGTCGCCATTGCCCGCACCCTTTTGCAACGACCGCGAGTTGTGCTGGCCGATGAGTTTGTCTCTGACCTGGATCTGGATTTAGCTTCGGAAATACTGAGACTTATGCGCCAGGTTGCCGAACGGGAGCAAATGACCTTTATCGCAAACATGCACGAACCGCAGCTAGTTCGGGAGTTTGCCGACCAGGTTCTGCTCCTCGATCACGGAGAGTTGGTGCGCGGCCTACCCAGACATGGGCTTCAGGGACAGCCCTCAGCCGAGGTTTTCCAGTGAGAACAGACCTCTTCGTTATGGCCTTGGTTGCCATCCTTCTCAGCATCGTGCTGGGCCAGTTGGGTTTCTTTGATGCCGCCCGGCTGATGAAGGGGTTGCGGAATATGGGAACCTTGACCTTGGAGATGCTTCCTCCGGACGCTAGCGTTCTTCCGGTCGCGGGGAAGGCTCTTTGGGAAACTGTCCAAATGTCATTTGCCGGAACCATGCTGGGTTTCCTTGTATCCCTCCCCCTGAGTATTTTGGGCACAAGACACCTTTTTTCGGCGCCCCTTTCAAACCTGTCTCGCCTCATCGCCGCTGGAATCCGAACTGTGCCCGTACTGCTGTGGGCGATTCTATTCGTCATCTTAGTCGGCCTCGGTCCCTTGGCAGGAACACTCGGTGTCGCGGCTTACACAGTGGGCTACTTAGCCAAAATTTACGCCGAACTCTTCGAGGGCACCGACCCTGAGATAGTGGAAGCGGTGCGGGGCACCGGCGCTTCCAGGTTCCATTTGGTGCGCTTCGTGGTCTTTCCCGAGGGAGCTAACGCGATCCTAACCCAGCTCCTTTTTATGCTGGAATATAATATCCGGGCCTCCTCTATTCTTGGCTTCGTGGGCGCAGGGGGCGTCGGCTTCGTCATGCAGGTCTACCTCCAAACTCTGGAATACAGGCGTTTAGCAACCGTCCTATTGCTCATCCTCTTGGTTGTCCTCATGATGGACGGCTTCGGCGCTTGGTTGAGAAAGCGTTTCCTGCTCGTGCCCCAATCGTAGGAGAACCGATGATCTTTTCCGCAACGACAAGGCGGGCGCGCGCTATGAAGTATGCTCTCGGTTTTTTGTGTCTGCTGCTCTTGATCCCGCACTCTGCGCTCGCCGCAGATGAGGCTAGGAGGCTGGTGGCCTTGGCCGATTATATCGGCGGGGATTACAAAAATGCCGTGCAAGGAGGGAAGGTCGTCAACCCGGACGAGTATCAGGAGATGAAAGAGTTCTCCGCTAGAACGCTAGAACTCTTCAACAAACTCAAAGCAGATGAAAAAAAGGATAAAGCGGGCATCGAGCCGGACCTAAAGGCATTGGCCTCCCGCATCGAACAGAGAGATAACGAGAGAGTCGTGGGAGAGTTGGCCCAGCGCGTCAAGGAAAAACTCATTGCCGCTTACGAGATCATGCCTTATCCCAGGCGGATGCCTTCTTTTCCAGCCGGGAGAATTCTCTTCTCGCAAAACTGCGCCCAGTGCCACGGTGAAACCGGAAAGGGCGACGGCTCAGGCCGTGAAACCATGAAGCCCAAAGCGCCCCCCCCGGCAAACTTTACCGACCCGGTCCTCATGGCCGGTCTCTCCCCCTTCAAAGCCTTCAACACCATCACCTATGGCGTGGAAAAAACGGCGATGGCCGATTTCTCCGCCCTCTCCGAGGAGGAACGCTGGCAGGTTGCTTTCTATCTTTTCTCGCTCCGATTTTCTTTTGAAGCGGCTGCGGAGGGAAGAAGACTTCTCGAGGGCAAAAAATTGCCGGAGGAGCTAAAAAGCGTAGCAACCCTCGCCACACTCTCAGACGAGGAATTAGAGGGGAAAGTTAGAGGCTATTTTTCCAACGGGCAAGAGGTTTCCAAGATCTTGGCCTACCTCCGACGCGGGCTCCTGGAAGAGCGAACGGACGACCCCCTCTTGATCGCCCGGACTTTTCTGAGGGACGCGATGGGACTCTATGAGAAAGGAGAAAAGGGAAAGGCCTATCAAAAGGCGGTGGATGCCTATCTTGAAGGATTCGAACTGGTCGAGCCGACTTTATTTGCTCGGGACCTCTCCTTCGGCCGCGCCCTAGAGAGCAAAATCACCGCCTTTAGGAGCGCTCTTAAACGAGGGGATCCGGCAGAGAAAGTACAAGAACGTTACCAGGAAATCGAAGCAGGACTTGCCCAAGCCTCACAATTATTAAGCAGTGAAAGTCAACTCACCGGCATTTACATCTTTCTCAACGCCGCCCTGATCATTCTGAGAGAGGGCTTAGAGGCAGCTTTGGTCCTAGCCGCGATCCTGGCTTTTCTTAGGGTCAGTGGGGCGACAGGGGTGATGCCATACATCCACCTGGGTTGGATCCTCGCCCTCATTGCCGGGATTCTTACTTGGGTATTGGCCCAAACCATGCTGGACATAAGCGGCAGCCATAGAGAAAGTATGGAGGGATTTACGGCTCTGGCAGCCGCCCTGGTGCTCCTTTACGTCGGATACTGGCTCCACACCAAAGCAGAGGCCCAAAGGTGGCAAAAGTTTGTTCAAGAAAGAGTTCATGAGGCCCTTTCCAATCAGCGGATTCTGACTTTGGTAGGAATCTCCTTTTTTACGGTCTACCGTGAAGCCTTTGAGACGGTTCTCTTTTATCAGGCGCTCTATCTTCAGGTTCCCAATACCCCTGGTCCTGTTATCTGGGGGTTCGTCGTTGGTGCAGGGGTACTGGGCATTGTGGTCTTCGCCCTCATGAAGATCGGGCTCAAAATCCCGATCAAGTATTTCTTCGGGACCACGGGCGCCTTCCTCTATCTCTTAGCCCTAACTTTTGCCGGGCAAGGAGTGAAAGAACTTCAAACGGCGGGATGGATCAGCGTTACCCCACTGTCATTTCCGCCTCAAGTGGACTTTCTAGGAATCTATCCGACGCTTGAAACCATGTTGGTACAGGGTGCAGTGGTCCTGGTCCTTTTGGCTGCCACGTTGTGGTTAAACCGATCACCAGGAACTGTGAGGGGCAGCGTACCTTGAGACCGTGTAATCAAGACAAGGAGGTAAAAGATCGCAAGGGATACAAACCCTTACGCTGCATCTGCGGGAGCCTATTAGCGCGCCTAGTTTCAGAAGGGGTTGAGTTGAAATGCCGGAGATGTAAGCGGCATATCATCGTGCCTCTCAAGCATCCTAGCGGGGAGAATACGGGAGAGGCCCGAGAATAAGTTTGACTTGACAAACAAAATATATTAGATTATACGAACTATTACTATTCGATGAACCAAAGCAATTTCTAAGAGGCCAGAGGTTTAAAATCCAGAGCCCGGAGTCACGGAGGACGTGACCCGGGCTCTTTTATTTTGAAAGGAGGTCTAAGAAATGCAGACAATAAATTCTCCTCAGGGAAGGTGGTCGGTCTCCGTATGTAGCTGCAGCCAGGACACCATCCACTTGGTGTACGGAAACGTCACCATCCACATCGCCGTAGAAGACCTGCGGGATCTAGGAATGGCGATGCAAAGGATAGCTGAAGGATTGGAGCTTCAGTTATCCCGGGACGACGGCAACGGCAGGAAAAAAGAATTCCTCCAATAACCATGTTTGAGCTGCTTTCAATCCTGGCCAAAGGCGGACCTGTAATGGTCCCGCTTCTCATCTGCTCGATGATCTCCCTCGCAGTAACCATAGAGCGTTTCCTTTTTTGGCGAAGGATAAGATCCAAGGAGCTTGTGAACCAGATGCTTACGCTCGTGGAGAAGGGACAACCTCAAGAGGCGCTACGTTTAGGTCAAAGCTCTGATCTGCCCATTGTGCGGGTATTGGCCGAGGGTCTGGCTCATCTAAATCCTTCTCCGTCCAAAGCCATGGAAGTGGCCGCGCAAGCCGAGGTTCCAGTCCTCAAAAGACGACTCACAATTCTCGATACCATCATCACCCTGGCACCCTTGCTCGGTCTTCTTGGAACAGTCACGGGCATGATCAGCTCTTTTGGAATCATGTCCGAAGCTGGCATCGGACAGCCCCATGCGGTCACCGGAGGTGTCGCCGAGGCTCTCATTGCAACGGCAACCGGACTGCTGATCGCCATTTTGACGCTCATCCCTTACAACTACTTCACTTCGCGGGCGGAAAAAGAGATGGAGGATATGGAATACTTTGCCTCTCGGCTGGAACTCCTCTTCCACTCTCACCAGGAGGTTAAGTGATGCGCCTTCAGCGAAGAAGCCTAAAGAAAGCCCGCATCGAGATCATTCCCATGATCGACACGATCTTCTTTCTCTTGGTCTTTTTCATGATCTCCACTCTTTCCATGGCCCGCTTCCGTGGAGTCCAAGTGAATCTTCCCAAGGCCGCCTCGGGCAGCCAAGCCCCAGCAGAAAGCGTCACTGTTACACTGACAAAAGAAGGGCAACTCTTTCTCAACAAGGAAGAGGTGGGCAGGGAATCGCTTCTTCAATCTTTGCGTCAACAGTTGAAAAAAAATCCTGAGTTGCTGGTCATTATCAATGCGGATAATGGGGTGCAACACGGGAAAGTGGTTGAGATCATGGACGAGGCGAGACAGGCTGGTGTGGCCAAATTGTCCATTGCGGTCAAACCTAAGGAGAACAAACAATGAAAGAGCAAGGTCTGGTCTCCTCTTTTGCTGTCTCTTCGTTGATCCATATCGCCGTTATACCTCTTGCCTCGATCCTCATGGCAGGACCAGGTCCTATGTCTTCACCTAGCCGGATTGATGTCTCCCTAGTTGACATCCCGAGGGCCGAGGAAAAGGAACCGGCGGTCCAACCTGCGCCTAAGCCTGAGCCTAAGAAGGTCGAAAAAATCCAACCTCCCAAGCTCGTCCATAAGACGGATTTAGCCAAGGTTGAACCAACCGAAGTGCCACCTGCAATGGAAGAAACTCCTCCGCCACCTGCCCTGGTCGCTTCCGGTCCAGAAAAAGGGAGTGTCGTGAGCAAAGGTCCCCAGGGCGAGGCTGAAGGAGGAGAAGCCGGCGCGGGAAACCTCTTTGCCGGAGGAGATGTGCAGGTGGTAGCGGGCGCGGGTGTAGGAGGGGGCGGAGGCGGCCAGGGTATTGCCGGGCTTGGCAGAGGAACAAAGGGCGATGGTTCTGGGGGAGGGGGAAGTGGTGACGGGTTTGGACATCTCGCCCGGCCTTTGGGAGGCTATCAGGTAAAGCCGCGCTATCCCGATTCTGCCAGACGCGCGGGGGTTCAAGGAGTCACACTCCTGAAGGTCAGGGTCTTAGAGAATGGCAATGTAGGAGAGACTTTTGTCGAGCAGTCAGCCGGCCACCCTGATCTCGACCGGTCGGCTGCCGACGCAGTGAAAAAATGGCGCTTCGAGCCAGCCCGGAGAGGAAATGAGACCATCGCCGTATGGGTGCTGCTTCCAGTGAGGTTCCAACTGCAGTGAGGAGCCCGCAGTACAGATGGTGATCGGAATTAATTAGCAATGAATTTCGAGTTTCAGGAGATTCAGTATTTTCCTGTGCTGGTTTTTGTGCTCGTCGTGGGGATAGTATTTCATCTACTACTCCTCTGCCGACGCATTCCTTTGCTGCTGAACATAGCCGTCTCTGCGGTTTCAGCCGTAGTGTTCTTTTTATTCCTTCAGCAGAAAACAGTGGTGGACGACCAGGCCATTTACATAGAGTTCGGTAGGCTCCCACTCATCCGTTACACTATCCCACTTGAGGAGATCACCGGCTTTAAAGGCATCACTTATGTGCGGGTCGGTGACATTTGGGCTGTTCAGCAGGAGGGAGCATCCATGCCGCCTTTTATAGCGGGTATGGACGATGCCCTGCTTTTGCAGTTGAAGGACGGCAGTCGCCATCTCATAGGATCACAACGGGTCAAAGAGCTTGAGCAGGCTATCGAAAAGGCAAGAAGGAATGGTGATGGAAAATAAAGGACCCTTGGACGCGATAGCTCAAGACGAAGCAAAGGATCGGCTTCCCCAGGGGAAGCGGCGAATCAAAAGCTCCTTTCTCTTTCAGGGAAGGCGCGAAGTGGTCATCGTCCATGAAGAGGAGGAATACATTTTAAGGATTACGCGAAACGGAAAGCTCATTTTAACGAAGTAAAAAACAAAAGACCCAGCCAGCCACGAGGTCTCCTTCCACCGGCCTTCTAAGCAAGCCAGGAAACAACCATAACTATCTTTAGAAGGAGGTAACAATCATGAAATGGGGCTTTTTTACAGGGCTGGGCCTTCTAGCCATAGTCGCTGCTGAGCCAACAGATGCCACAGCCCAAGATAAGCAGCAGGAGACATTTAAGTTCGAGGAGGTGGTAGTCACCGGGACGCTAACGGAACATCGGCGTAAGGACGCGCCCATAGAGACAGATGTCATTACCGAGAAAGAGATCAAAGAGGCCGGGGCTATCCGCGTGGAGCGGGTCCTCCAAGATCTCCCCTCAATTCAACTCAATCGCCGCCCCGCAGGCTTTATGGGGTTTCAGATCCAGGGAGTGGGCACCAACCAGATCCAGATCCTCAGAAACGGTAGGGAGCTTATCGGAACTATCGAAGGGGCAGTTTTCACCCAGAACCTACAGAGCCAGGATATTGATCGAATCGAAGTGATCAAGGGCGGCGCATCTGTCCTTTACGACACCAAAGCCATGGGAGGGGCGATAAACATAATCACAAAGGACGCTACAGAGCCATTGGGCGGAAGCATGAGTGGCCAGTATGAGAGCTTGAGCCAGCAAACGGGCCAGTTTACGGGCCAGATAAAAACCGACAACTTAGGGGTTTTTCTATCAGGCGGAGTCAGCCGGTCCAATAGTTTCGATGTCACGCGGCATGATCCGGCTACTGACGGCGCTGAGTTTACTGGCTACAACTTTAGCGGCAAAATCAACTACCGTCCGTTCGGTCCACTCAACATCTCTCTCTATACCCATTACGGGATTCAAGAGAGCACTGCGATTTTAAATCGGACTTCTTCTATTCTTTCACCCCGAGTTAGCGCAACAGACAATGAGCGCTGGCAGATTATTTTGGCGCCATCGCTCAAGCTCGATGCGAACTCAGAATTGAAGCTCACGAGCCACATCCAGCTTTTCGATAGGGACAGCAAAGTACGCCGACAGGATAACAAGCTACTTATTAGAAATCAGTCCTCAACCTTCAGAGATCAGCTCTATGAAACAGAGCTTCTTTATAAGAGACAGATGGGAGACCTGCTTCAGCTAATCCTTGGCGGAGAATACGAGCAGAGAAGGGGAATTGGGGAACAGCTACGCAAAGATCGATTGGATATCGACAAGTATGCCTTCTTTGGGCAAGCCGAGATCAACCCCTTTAGCTGGCTCACCATTGTTCCCGGGGCGAGAGTGACCAAACAGGAAGATGTCAACGCGCGTTTTACGCCCGCGGCCAATGTTTTCCTTAAACCTCGAGATGACCTGCGGTTCCGCCTAAGTTACGGCGAAGGCTTTCGTACCCCAACCTTAAGTGAACTCTTTTCGTCCTTTACCGAGCCAGGGGGTATTGCGATCCAGGGAAATCCAAACCTAGAGCCTGAGAAATCTCGCAGCTTCAGTGTAGGAGCTGAGTACCACCTGCCTTGGGCCTTTTTCGGTATCTCGCCCTTTCGCCACGACGTTAGGGAGCTTATCGAATGCCAGTCGACAGGTCCTGGTGCGTGTAAGTACCAGAATGTCAGCCGAGCGCGGTTCGAAGGAGTGGAGTTGAACGGCGGAATCAAACCCATTCCCTACACAACGCTTGAGCTTGGTTACATTAACCTCTCGGCCCGCAACGAAAAAACCGGAGCCCAGCTTTTCAACCGCTCAAGAAATGCGGTCAAGTCCAAACTGACATGGGATTACACCCCCCTGGGGCTCAACTTCACCACCCGCGTGCGTTGGGATGAGGGGTTCGGGGCGGTTGATTCGAACCGGAACGGAAGGATCCAGCCCAACGAGAAGGCTGATCCGACAGTTCAGATCGACCTTAGGCTCGCTAAGGAGCTTTGGAAGCATGCCTCAGTCAACTTCGGAATCGACAATCTCTTGGACGATACCCAGGCGACCTTCCGGCGCACTCCTGGAAGAATCTTTTACGGCGGCTTTACGGTTAAATACTAACTCGCAAATCAAACTCTCAAATTAGGAGGAAAAAAATGAAAAAGCTAAGACTATTTCTGCTGATTACGCTGGCCGCTCTGTTTTTAACGGTTCCGGCCTTTTCCAATAACACACTCGCTCCTGGTTTCCTCGTGATCGCGCCGGATCGGGGCTATCAGGGCAACCGGGAGATCAGGGATGCCTTCGAGGAGTTTAAGAAGGGTTACCATGCTTCTCTGGTCTTTATATCTCTTAATCCGGACGACGAGGAAAAAGTTCGCACAAAGCTGGAACACAGTCTAGCGGAGCTAAAAGATATTGGAGCGCGTGAATTTGTCCTTCTTCCTCTTGCCCTCACAGACGGAGATCCTCATGTCAAAAAGGCCAAGGCCCTCCTTGGCAAGGTTCCAAACGTAAAGATCGCTCCAGCCATGGGGGACCACTACCTGCTCGCTCAGATCCTGGAGGACAGGGTAAGGGAGCTTTCACAAGAGCCAACAAAAGAGCGTCTCGTTGTTGTCGGATTCGGGGCAACGAGCCACGAAGAGGCTGAGGAAATTCGCTCGACGCTCGCTAAACTAATCAGCGAAGTTAAGCATAGAGTGCCCTTTCAAGAGGTTCAGGTAGCGGTCCTTTACCACAATGTAGGCCCTGAAAAAATTGTCCGTGAGGGAAACCAGAAGGCTCAGGACCTGATCAAGTCCTTAGCGGCAGAGAAGAATCTCCACACCATCCTCGTCCCCTTTCACATGGGCTTTAAACACACCGGCTCAATGCAGATGGCGCATGTTTTTGAGAGGATGCTAAAAAATACCCCCGCCCGTTATCTCAAGGATAAAGAGATCCTTCCCCACGCCAACGTCGCGGTGTGGTTAAAGCGGAGTGCTAATCAATTCCTACCGGCACAAAGAGAGGAACTGGGCATTGTCGTGATGCCGCATGGCGCTGGTGAATACACTAACGAACCGATCGGAGTGACCATCGCGCCTCTTTCTCAGAAGTACAATCTAGAGACCGCCTTCGGCATGGCAGATGTGGAGATGCTCCAGGAAGCGGTCGAGAAGCTAGAGGCAAGGGGAGCGCGAAGAATCCTGATTCTCCGGCTCTACGACATATCCTTAAGCCTCAAGGGGGAGCTGGAATATCTTATCGGGCAGGCCGCGCCACCCAAAGTCTACATTGCTAACCCGGCCTTTCCACCACCGAGGCTACGAAGCGGTGCTATCCTTTACACGTCGGGCGGGTTTGATCAGGACACCCTTATCGCCGAGGTCCTTCTAGAGCGGATCATGGAGGTAAGCAGAGAACCTGAGCGGGAAACGGTCATCCTCTTGGCCCACGGCGCAGCTGGCGATCAGGAGAATAACTTCTGGTTAGAGCAGCTAGCGGCCAAAGCAGGCCTCATTCAGGAGAGGGCCGCTAGAAAGTTTAAGGCTGTCGTGGGCGCGACGGTGAGAGAGGACTGGCCAGCCAAGCGCGCTGAGGCCGTGGCAAAGGTAAGGTCAACGATTCAAGAGGCGAGCCAGAACGGTGACCGAGTCCTGGTTATTTCGGATAGGCCTACGGGGGCAGGACCCTACCAGAGGATGCTCGATGGCCTACCTTACACCCTGAATGGAAAGGGCCTCGCTCCTCACCCCAACGTGACCAAGTGGATAGAAAAAGAGATCGAAAAATGGGCTGAACAAGTAATGAAGGAAGGTGCGCGATAGGTTCGGAATCGCATGGATTTTGTAACCCACGAACTACTGATCAGCGGCCAGCTTCTTGCCTTTTTTTCTTACACCCTGGGAAGCTATCGCCTGCTCAAAAGGCAGTTTGATCGGCTTTGCATCGCCTGTATAGCCATCGGGGTCGCCCTGGATATCGTGCTGGCCTTCCTAGGAGCTACTAGCGACCTTGGGGATAACCCGGAAGGCATGCCCTGGTATCATCCGCTTTTTCCGATTGCTGTGGTGACGGCGATACTAGGGATGTTTGGCTACATCGTGAACCTCCTCATTCTTTCGGTAAAGCGCTGGCGGCAAAGGGCAGAATGGTTTCTGAGCCGATCCCAGGTCGTTATCTGGCCAAGCTGGGTAATCGGTGTGGCCATTTTCATCCTCAACGTATTCGTAGGGTGGTTTTAGGTGAGGTTAGACCAAATCACAGATGAGCGGAGCCGGGTAGTTTCCGGGTGGAAGCGCATGGAGAAACTAAGAAGCTACGACCGCTTACAGGCCCTCGCCGAGATCGAGCAGCTTGCGGCTAAAATCTATTTTCGATTCTCTCATCTCTTTCTCCATCATCCAAGCCTTCGGGATTTCTGGTGGGAGATGGCGAAGGAGAAGGAGCGACACGCTTGTATACTGACTGTCGCAGGCGCGGTCGTTAAGAACGATCCCGACGCAGATGACCCCGGCCTGAGACGGGAAAAAACCGACCAGCTAAGAGAGAGATTGACTTTGTTCCTTCGCAGGGGCACTCCCACGATTACCCCCGAGGAAGCTTTTAGAATTGCACGGAAGATTGAAGCTTGCGAAATAAACGTGATCTACAGTGAACTCCTCAAAGCGGGGTGTTTCCCCGCGGCCTTTTTTGTTTTGGGAGGAGATAACCATGTTGCCTGATCCGTGGGTAGAAAGGGCCTGGGAAATCCACCGCCAGCTTGAATGCCTTCCAGTGGGGACGATCCTCAAAGCTACAGTCTGGCTTGAGGAAAGGCACCGGAAAGCTCCGCACTGGAAGACCGCTGTCGCCATTGCGCTTCACTATCTGGTGCTGGCCATACGCGAAGAAGGTCAGGCCCACGCGGATATGATAGAGGAATATCTTTTCCGGGCGGTGCGTTGGCGTGAAGCAGCGATACTCCGACTTAATGAGATATGCCCACCAACCGTTCGTCAGGGGTCAGGGATTAGCTGCGGTCATTAAACCTAAAAGGACCTAGCTCTTCTTATAGATCTGCTGCGCCAAGTAGTTCTCGTAGCCCACTTCTTTGATCTTATGCAGTTGCGCTTCAATCCAATCCACATGGTGTTCTTCATCCACAACGATATGCTCCAACAGCTCCCGACTGGCATCGTCTCCAACCTCTAAGCAGGTCTTGATCCCCGGCTTGAGGACTCCCAGGGCCGCTGTTTCCAGGCCAAGATCGTTTTCCAGTTGTTGCTTCACCGTGGGGCCAACCATGATCTTGTCATAACCGGAAAGGTTTGGTGTCCCTTCCAGAAAAAGGATCCGGTCGATCACGAGCTCTGCATGCTTCATCTCGTCAAGAGATTCCTTCCGGCTAACCTCGTACAGCGCTTCATAGCCCCAATTTTCGCACATCTTGGCGTGCACGAAGTACTGGTTTATTCCCGTCAGTTCTTTCCGGAGCACATCGTTCAACACCTTAATCACCTGGGAATTTCCCTTCATGACTCTCCTCCTTGCTTTTGAAGCCCCGACCCCATATCGAGGGCTTGCCTAATAGTTTTTTCTGACAATATCACGGCAGTCTAAGACCCATCAATGGCTGACAAAAAATGCTGCGACTAAAGCTGGATTAAATCTCAAACAGGCTCCGGGCATTATTACTGGTAGCTTCTGCCACTTCCTCTAGACTGATGCCCCGCACTGCGGCGATGGTCTGAGCCACGAAGCGGACATGGGCCGGCTCATTGCGTTTCCCTCGATGAGGGACCGGCGCGAGGTATGGCGAATCCGTCTCGACGAGAACTCTATTTAACGGCAACTTCCGCACCACATCTCTAAGGGAATCTGCGTTCTTAAAGGTGATGATCCCGGTAAAAGAGAGATAAAATCCCATATCCAAAATTTCCCTGGCGGCCTCGTAGTTTCCGGTAAAGCAGTGGACGACTCCTCGGAGGTCGCCCTTTCCCTCGCGCCGGAGAAGCTCAACGACCTCCCGTTGCGCCTCACGATTGTGAACTACCAGGGGGAGTCCGGTCTCCCGCGCCATATGAATAAAGCGGCAGAAAAGCTCGATTTGAATTTGCCGGGGGGAGTGGTTGTAGTAAAAATCGAGGCCGGTTTCACCGACGGCGACGACTTTAGGATCGGCAGTGAGATCTTTAAGCCGCCGGAAATCCTCTTCGCTTACACCTTTGGCGTCGTGAGGATGCATACCCACGGTAGCGAAAAGCCCGGAGAAAGAGCGCGCTACGGCAATCGCGGCCTCATTGCTGGAAAGCTCTCCCGCGCCGCCCACTACAATAATCTTCTCTACGCCCGCGGCATTTGCCCGTTCGATCACATCGTGCAGGTCGGCAGCGAACTCAGAACCCTGGATATGAGCGTGGCTGTCAATCAACATTTTATGGAGAAAACTTACTTCTTAGGCTCGGTCTCGATGCGGGGGAAAAGCGCCTTGGGCGGTTTGACGGTATGCCCCGGAGTGAAACATGCGCCCCATGCCGCATCCGGCTTGGGGCGCCGTGTCCGGCAGAAACGGCGCAAGCAAACGAGCGAGAGTTCTTAGAACTTCAAGCATGTGATGCAACACTTCACCCACCCGAAATAGTTTGTCTTTGTCTGGGTATTTCATCAGTGTAAACGGTGCTGTTCGAACGATATAGCGATTAGCATCATCGAGAGCGGACCAGACGGACTCCAACGCGCGATGAAACTGGAGCTCCGCCATGTAGCCCTTAAGCTCCTCTTCCGCCTGCGCGAACTTACTGTACAGTGGCCGATCGTCTATCGCCCACTTCGGGCCCAAGGGCTGCACTACGCCATCAAAATACTTTTGCTGCATCGCCAAGACACGGCTCACCAGATTGCCCAAGTTGTTGGCCAGATCGGCATTGTAGCGGCCAATGAGGCTCTCTTCACGAAAGTCGGCATCCTGGCCAAAGACGCTCTCGCGCAACAGGAAGTAGCGGAACGCGTCCATGCCGATCTTCTCTTTCATCACCAACGGAGATATGACGTTACCCAGGCTTTTAGACATCTTTTGGCCTTCCACGGTCCAGAAGCCGTGCACGTTGAGATGCTTGTACAGCGGTAGCCCGGCGGCCATGAGCATGGTCGGCCAGAACACACCGTGTGGCTTGAGTATATCCTTGCCAATGAAGTGTTGCGCTTCGGGCCAGAATTTCTCAAAGGCCGCTTCGCCCTTGTATTTGAGCGCGCTTACATAATTTATAAGCGCATCGAACCACACATAAGTTACGTAGCGCCGATCAAAAGGAATCTCGATACCCCAGGTCAGACGGCTCTTAGGGCGAGAGATGCAGAGATCGCCGATAGGCTCGCGTAGCATTGCCACTACTTCGTTTCTGAATCCCTCCGGCCGGATAAAGTCTGGGTGCTCTTTAAGGTGACGCAGCAGCCGGTCCTGATATTTGCTCATGCGGAAGAAGTAGTTGTCTTCTTCGATCAACTTGGGCTCGGTCAAATGATCTGGGCATTTGCCACCAACCAGTTCCTTCTCGGTATAGAAGCGCTCGCAGCCAAAGCAGTAGAGCCCACCGTATCGGTCGAAGTAGATATCCCCAGCGTCGTAGACTTTCGTCAGGAGTTCCTGGACGTAGCGGACATGATACATATCGGTCGTGCGGATAAAGTGGTCATAGGTAATCCCACATTTATCCCAGATGTCACGAAAGGCGGCGCTTATCCGGTCAGTAAACTCCTTAGGTGGAATTCCTGCCCCCGCTGATACTTCGAAGACCTTGTCCCCGTGCTCGTCTGTCCCGGTGAGATAGAACGTTTCCCAGCCGTTCGCCCGATAATAGCGTGCCAGCGTGTCGGTAATAATCATCGTGTAGGCACTGCCCAGGTGGGGCTCCGCGTTGACGTAGTAAAGGGGAGTGGTAAGGTAAATCCGCTCCATCAACGCAACCCGGCCACATGGGCGAAAAAGTTTTCCAAAGCCATCCGGCGATTGACGTTTCTCCGGATGTCCGCCTCGGCCTGGAGGGCCCGAGAAAGAAGGAAAAGGAGCCTCTCTCGAGTGTAAAGATTCGCCTGTTGCTTAATATCTCTTTCCACGGCCAGATTCGATATCCCCCGACTGCTTTCTGTAACGCGATAAATTAGAATGTCGCGATACCACCCTTTTACCCACTCGAGAAACTTTAGCGAATCCTCCCGCGCACTTGCCAGCTCCTCGGCTAAAGTCATCCAACCCCTGCAATCCCCTCGCGTGAGGGCGCCTACCTTCTCCGCCCACACTCTTGTTCTCGCCACCAGCTCTTGCGTTTCGGGGCTAACGGCCTTTCCCAAGCTCCCCATCGTCATCGCTGCCAGAAGCTCTGCCTCTTGCTGTTTCATTCCCTTCTGCGCTACCAAAAAACTGGCGACAACTTCCGCTGGCAACGGGGAAAAAGAGAGACGGAGGCAGCGGGACAACAGTGTGGGCAGAACGGCGCCCGTGCTGGTGGAAAGCAGAATTAGAAGGGACTCTTTTGGGGGTTCTTCAAGGGTTTTCAATAAAGCGTTCTGGGCAGAAAAATTCATGAGCGAGGCAGGATCCACAAGCGCGATTTTTTTCCTGCCGGAAAAAGCACGATAATTCAATTCTCTTTCCAACTCTCGGACCTGCTGGATGGAGATCTCTTTTTTTCCTGCCAGTGGCGCAACCACGCGGACATCAGGATGATTACCGCTTTGAACCTGGCGGCAGTTCGCGCACCCGCCGCAGGAATCGTAGTCTCTCTCCCGACACTGGATCGCCATGGCCAAAGACAGGGCCACGGTCCTTTTACCCACACCTTCAGGTCCCAGAAAAAAATAGGCGTGATGCAGCCGGTCCTTCTCCAAGGCCCATCTGAGAGTTGCTAACTGCTTCTGGTGACCGACAATATCGGAGAAAGTCATCTTTAAAGAGCGAATGGTGAATAGTAAATAGCGAATAGTCCCACCCTCCTACCATTCGCTATTTGCCATTTGCTATTAGCCATCTCTAAGTTTCTCATCCACAATCTTTTTGATCTCGTGGTGGACCTCCTCCGTCAGGCGAGAGGCATCAAGCACATAAATGCGCTGTGGCTCGGCCCGAGCCAGTTCCAGGAATCCCCTCCGCACCCTTTCGTGGAAATCCGCTTTTTCCCGCTCAAATCTATCCTCTATCCTCGACCCTCCATCCTCCATCTTCGAGGATTGAGAATAGATGATTGAGGATCGTCCCCTAGCGCGCGACAGCCCCACTTCCACTGGGCAATCCAAGAGAAACGTCACATCCGGCGTGATCCCATGGCTGGCGACTTGGTTGAGACGGCGCAGCATGTCAAGATCAACTCCCCGTCCATAGCCCTGGTAGGCCAGGGTGGAATCAGTGAAGCGGTCGCACAAGACAAGCCTGCCGCTTGCAAGGGCGGGGCGAATGACCTCGTGGACATGCTGTGCCCGGTCTGCCAAATAGAGAAAGAGCTCCGTAGGGTAAGCAATCTCTACCTTGCCGGCCTCCAGGAGTATCTTGCGGATCATCTCCCCCAAGGTTGTCCCCCCGGGTTCCCGCGTGCTCAAACAGAGCTTACCACGGCTGGCCAGATAGTTGTCCAGCAATTTGAGCTGCGTGGTCTTACCTGATCCGTCACCGCCCTCGAAAGAAATCAAACGAACCATGAAAGCAAACTTTGGCCGGGAATCCGCGCGGGCAAGCAAAAGGATAACCTCGTCCATCCGCCAAGAATGGACGAGGAACGTGAGTTTCTAGGACTTCCCCTCTCCCAAGAGAAGATTGATTCCGTTAAGTAACTGAGTGCTGGTAAAGGGCTTGGTGATATAGTAATCAGCCCCTAATTTGTAGCCTCCTAAGACGTCCTCGTACTGGACCTTCGCAGTGAGAAGAATGACGGGAATGGACGAAGTATCAGGGGCGCCCTTGAGCCTTGTCAGCACCTCCAGGCCATCCATCTGCGGCATCATAATATCGAGCACAATGAGGTCCGGCTTCTGACCCTCCAGACACGTCAAGAGTTCCGGCCCGCTATAAGCGGACAACACATTGTATCCTTTACCTTCCAGAATAGTCTTCACAATAGTGATGATGTCTGGGTTATCGTCGACCACCATAATGGTCTTCTTTGTATCCATGCTTCCCCCCTAGTTGGTACTGACCGGTATGGTCACCTTAAATGTAGAGCCCTTTCCGACTTCGCTTTCAACCTCAATTTTTCCCCCGATGAGCTCGGCTAGATTTTTGCTAATGGTCAACCCCAGACCTGTACCTTCGTAGCTCCGGGCCGGAGAGCCATCCAATTGGCGGAACTTATCGAAGATCAAGGGAATGAGATCCTTGGGGATACCGATCCCGCTGTCGGACACCACAAAGGAAACGTTCCCATTTACTGCGTTCACTACGGAGAGCCTTACCTCTCCTTGATCGGTGAACTTAATGGCATTACTCAGGATATTAAGGAGGACACTCTTCAATTTTGCCCAATCGGTCTGGATGATGGGCACTCCTTCCTCAACCTCATACTTGACCTTGAAAGGCTTCCTGTTTTCGAGCGGGGCAAGTTCCCGTTGGAGCTGGTCTAACAAGGGCCTTACATCATCCCGTTTCACAAGCAGGCTGGCCTCCCCCCGCTCTATTTTTGAATAATCGAGCAGCGCGTCCACAATTGCAAGCAATCCTCGCGCATTTTCCATTAACCGCCCCATAACCTTTTTCTGCTCCTGCGTCAACGGACCGCACGCCCCATCGCCCAGCAGGTGACCGTAGCCCATAATCGTCGCAATGGGGGTTCTTAGCTCGTGAGAAGTACTGGCAAGGTATTCGGATTTTAGGCGATTTGCATCGGCCAGCTGCTCGGCGATGATCTGACGCCTTCTGGCCTCCGCCTGAAGCGCCTCATATTTTTTCGCATTACTCAGCGCTATGGCCGTAGCGAAGGCGACAATCTGACAAAACTCGATCTCTCTGGAGCTCAAGAGCCTGTCTTCCTGGTCAAAACCCAGAAGGATGACGCCGTGCATCTCCCCCCGAAAGGTGATCGGCACCCCTATGGACGTAGGAAACAGGGGGGAAACCAAGTTCTCGCTGCTTGCCTGCTCTCCGGGAAAAAGCTGCTTGGGATGGACGTTATGCTGGATCACGGGACTTCTCTTCAAGAGGCATTCTTGGACGGTCGGATATTCGCGTAAATCGACATCTTTGCCGCTGAACTCTCCTGCTTTCTCATCACCGAAAAGGAGCCCGCGAGATGAGTGCGCGGCATCGTTCACAGTAAAGATATAAAACTTGTCCGCGTGAACTACGTGGTTAATCTTATCACCCAAGGTTTCTAGAATCTGCCTATAATCCAGCGAGGAAGGCAACGATTGTGAGAGGGTCTGAATCATCGCCATGTCCTGGGCTTCCTGCTCCGCCTTTTCCTTCAAGGCCTTTTCCACGCGCACGACCTGCGCGAAGTAGCCGTAGAAGAGAGAGATAACGAAGAGGAAAGGAATCCTGAGATAGATGCTCGGATCTACGATCTGATGAGTGGTCCGAAAAAGGAAAAAGCCGTAGAGGAGAGTCGCCAGCACCGCAACCACCACCAACCCGCGGAAGTCCTGCCAGATCGTGCACAGGATGACGATAAGAAAATAAACGAGATAAAAATCGGTCTCTACCTGGCCGCTGATAACCAGAGATGCGGTGACAAAGATCGTGTCAAAAATTACCAGCGGAGAATAAAAGTAGGAGGAATCGAAGAGCGTATCCTCCACCCAGTAAAGCGCAATATTGCTCAAGATGTAGACGAAGATAAAGGCGTGAACAGATGTGGGGGCGAGCCACGTCCCCTGGGATGTGATCAGCAAATAGGAACAAATGATAACTACCAGCCATCTCAGCCGGAGGACCGTTATCTTTTTCGGGACTTCAAAGATTCCCGCTGTCCCTGGAATGTCTATTGGCGGATTCGTTGCCATTTACCATTGAGTACGGATCATCATCCCTCCCGCTCGGGAGAAGTGATTTGCTCTTCTCCAACAATCAGGGCCCTTAAGTTTTTGCAGTGTATCATCTCGCCTTTCCTATGTAAAGTCGCTAGCTTGCATGGCAAAAAAGGCCGCGCAGTGGGGCCTCACCCGGTAAAGAATAACCAGTCTTTTCCTACGAGTCGAATCCTTTGGTAAAGCAAACGGCGGGGTGGACTAACTACCCTTTTCCTTGACCTTGAGCAGGGAGATTTTCTTTTTCTTCTCTCCCTCCTCCGGAGAGGAGGGCTGTGGCGGGGCGACAACACGAGCGACTTCTTCAAAGGTGGTTAAACCCTGCAGGACCCTGTCCACGCCGTCTTCAAAAATCGCCTTCATCCCGCCTTGGCGAGCCACATTCAATATCTCTCGGTCAGATCTCCCTTTAAGGATAAAATCCCTAATAGTGTCATTGGGAACAAGAATTTCTACGATAGGGAAACGGCCCAGAAAACCGGTATCGCGGCAGGCCTTACAGCCTTTGGCGCCGAAGAGTTGATGGGGCATATCCTTGGCTCCTGGCGGCAACCACAGGGCTAATTTTTCGTCGATGGAGATCGGGACCTTGCATTGGGGACAGAGCTGGCGCACGAGCCTCTGCGACATGATGCCCAAAATCGAAGAGGCGATAAGATAAGGGTCAATTCCCATGGACAAGAGCCGCGTCACAGTAGAGGCGGCATCATTCGTATGCAGGGTGCTGAGGACTAAGTGTCCTGTCTGAGCGGCGTGAACGGCGATCTCCGCGGTCTCATGATCGCGCATCTCCCCGACTAAAATCACGTCAGGGTCCTGACGCAGTATCGACCGCAAGCCGCTGGCAAAGGTCATCCCGGCCTTGATGTTAATTTGCACCTGGTTGATTCCAGGGACTTGATACTCGACAGGATCCTCAACGGTAACGATGTTGGTGGTCCCGTCGTTTAGGCGGGATAGCGCTGAATAAAGGGTTGTGGTCTTGCCGCTTCCGGTCGGGCCGGTGACTAATATCATCCCCTGAGGGTGGCCTAGTAGTTCGTTTAAGGCGGTAAGAACGTGCGGTGGATAGCCAACGTCCCCGACAGATATGACCCCCTTTTTCTGTTCCAATAAACGCAGAACAATTTTTTCTCCAAACATGGTCGGGAGACTGGATATCCTCAAGTCCACTATCTTTTTCCCGACCTTGATTTTGGAGCGGCCATCCTGGGGCCTGCGCTTATCGCTGATATCCATGTTCCCCATGATTTTGAGGCGGGAGAGCATGGGTCCCTGCACGTATTTGGGCACATCCAGGATATCTCTGAGAACCCCGTCTATGCGGTAACGCACGTGGACATTGCCCCGAGCGGGCTCAATGTGAATATCGGTTGCCCTTGCTCGAACGGCATCCTGTATGACCCGATCTACCAGGCGAATGATCGGGGCCTCCGGCTCGACCCCTTCCGGAAACTCCTCCTCTTCTTCCTCCTGAGCACCCTGGGCAATAACTTCGATGTCAGGATTTCCTACATCCTGGAGGACCTCATCGAGATTGACCTCAACCGGGGATGCCTGTGAACCGAAACTGATTTCGGCCATTGCGGCCAGTTCGGTTTCAGACACTACTGCCACTCGAACATATAGCCCGGTTTTAAATCTTATGTCTTTAACGATCTCAATGTCGAAGGGATCGACCATCCCTAGGGTTAAGGTGTTTTCGATTCTCTCTAAAGGGATAATCCCATGCTTCTGAACCCAGCTCTCAGGGATAAGCTCAACCACATCCGGCTCCAGCTTGCAGTCCTTGAGTACAGCTTCAGGGAGTTTGAGGCGCAAAGCCAAGGCCTGACGGATCACCTCCGCGTCTACGCCGAGGGAGACCAAGATCTCGGTCAGGCGGCGACCGGCCTTTTTTTGCTGCATCTCGGCCTTCTTCAAGAAATCGGGTTGAATAAGGCCGGCTTTGAGAAGAGTCTGAGCTACTTTTCGTCCGCTTTCTTCCATAAGAACAAAGGAGGTAATATATTAATATATCCCCATCACGCAAGGCAGTGGTCTTTGTTCAAGGCGGTAAGTTATTATTGGATAGTTGAGTCTGGAACGGAGATAAATTCCTGCACCTTCTCCTGGAGTTGTTGGAAGGTAAAAGGCTTAACGATGTAATCGTTGCACCCCGCCTCAATACAGGATTTGAGATCGGACTCTCTAAAAAGGGCGGTCGCAGCTAATATCGGGATATCCCGGGTATCGGGGTCAGAACGGAGCGTACGGGCTGCCTCTCGCCCATCCATTCCTGGCATCATGATATCCATAATTACCAGATGGGGCCTTTCTTTAAGCGCCTTCTCCACCCCATCCTTCCCATGGCTGGCCGGGATGACCGAAAAACCCATCCGTTCCATCTGCCAGATGAGAACCTCTCGCATATCCGGATGATCTTCTACTACAAGCACTTTTTTCATAGTGATGGATTTACCTCTCTAGTTCTAATCTGTGTTACTTATCCAGCCAGGCAAAAACTCTGGGAGGCTTGGGAAGGAGAGAACCCCAGTTGCTATCAACCATATTGAGGCCCTGGCTGCTGTAATAGATTCGAATATTATCCTTTAGGCCGAAGCGGGCCTTCTTTCCTTGTCCGCCTCCCTCATCAAAAGAGCCCAGGAGAACAGCCCCATAAACCTTTGCATCGTCCTCAAACGATATGTAATGGGTCGCGGCCGACCTCTTGTGGACGATAAGACCATAAAACTTGAAGTCTCCTCTGAGAGTTGCTTCACCTTCCAGAACAAGCACGCCGTAGCCTTTCACTTTGCCTTTAAGGAAAATGATATTCGCCGCCGTATCTTGCCAGATATACGTAACCTGAGGACTAGAGCTCGTGCCTAAATTACAGGGGTCCGGATTCGGACGCGGGGTTGGAAGAGTGTCAGGACAAGCCTCTACACCGGGACCGGTCGACGTGGTGTCGGTCTTGAGGCCATTCAAAAATTTAACCGCGCCGGGCTGGTTAAAGAATTTTACCGCGATCGCATCTACATCCAGGATATCCCCCATGGTACTAATGCTCGGCGCAGAACCGATACCCGAAATAACATGGTAGGCAGAATTAGTTTGGTCTTCGTTCTTCAATGCCGTAGTTACCGCATCGTTCGTCGTCGCCATAGCATAGAGGGTAGGGTTCGGTCCTGCGCTACCGTTGTAGTTAGTATCACTCCCTTTGACCCATAGCATATCGTTATTGTCGAAATAGTAGGCGCCCATACCGGTATTGGACGAATCGTACGTAGGGTAAGAAGTAACCGCATTTACATAAAGAGCTGCCGGCGGAGTAAAAGCAGCCACGGAGCGCCTGACATACGCTTCGACGATCTTTTTCGTGCTGCTAGGTCCATTCGCCTGGGCAGTAACCAGAATCTTGCTGTCGGAATCAACAGTCGGGCTGGCCTCCCCGGGATTGTTCTGTGCTGTAACGGTATAGGTAAAACCAGAGACAGAGGGAAAGGAAGTCTGTGAAACCACCGGGCAAGGAGGCGTACCGCAATTGAGCTGCGAATTAAAATCCCACACCCACGGGATCACCGCCAACCCGTGCTGCAGCCCGGCGTCTGCCACTTCCACCGCCTGGGTGGCAAGCTTGAAATTGCTCGCTATCTTAAGGTTGAGTTGGGCAAAGAATAGTCCGCCAGCGACGAAGATGAGAAAAAAAGCCGCAACGAAGATGACCGTAATAAGGGCGAGCCCTTCTGATCCCTTGAGGATTTTCCTGAGTGAAGCTCTCACAGGCAACATATTGTCAAGAACGGCTCCTTGTGTCAATAAGAGTGTAAAAACTTATCCAAGCTTGAATTTTCAGCTCTCACAAAATGAAAGTTACGCCGAATAATGAAAGCGCCCTACCAATATCGCAAAATAGTATTTTCTGCACTTTACGGCGGCAATGTCAATTTGGCCTGGCCTCAAAGACCTTTCGGTTCAGATGGTTCTTTACCAGGATGAGCCGAACTGCTTCCACGCTGACCTTTAGGCCCAAAATATCACGAATAAGACGGGTGGATCGTTGCGGCCTCTCGTGTTTACAGGCGATAATAGCCGCCGCTTCCTCATGGGTAAGCTTGCGATAATTCCCTTTGCGGTGGTCCTTAAGCCCCTCAGAACCATTTTCCAGAAACCGATGGAAATAGTTATGAATGGTCCTGGGGGTAACCCCCAGCCGTCTGGCAGCGTCAGGATACCTTTGCCTTCCAGTGAGCACCTGTTTTATAACCCTTTCCCTCAAAACCAACGCTTCTGCAGTCATGGCCTTCCTCCAATCTTTGAAAACTAAACTTGGAAGAAGCAAAGCCCATGCCACAGGCAATTCTTTAGTATAACTTAACGATTTTACAGGGGATTATTAGAGAACCGGCCTAGGCTAGAACAAGCCTCAGACTATGATAAAATGACAAAAACAGGTAAGAGTGCCGAAATTTGGCAAGAAATCCGAGCTTGCCATTAAAAAACCTGTCTCCAGGAAACCATCCCGATCTCGCCATCCACGTTATCCTCGAGTCTCTTATCGTAGTGAAATGCTGTTCCACCGCTTATATCGACTGACTTTCCCACGATCGAACCGTAATAGTTACTCCCTCCAGAAAGTGCAACCCTGCAATCAGGCGCATATATGGCCATACCAACCTGGCTACCTCCAGAAACCGATATTCCCTGACTGGAGGATGAGAAAAGCGAGTAGATCTCAAGATTTTCCGGTAGGCCGGTGTTATTAACAACTCCACCTCCAGTGAAATTACTGTCAGCAGTAAGGTAGATCTTTACCGTACTGCCTGCCTGTACTGCAAGAGTGCTTTGCCCAGCTAAATCAACGCTGCTAAAACAGTAGGTCCCACTGGCCAACTCTATCCCGGTGCTCCCTGTTCCACGTAGCTGACCATTGCTGGAGTTATAGCTTCCCACTGGACTAATTCCGCTCCCGCTACTATACGTGTACGGAGAGCCGCAGGGATGGCTAATCGGTGGAAATTCTATAGGGGCCTTCAAGTTTGTTGTGGTACCGTCTACCAATGCTCCTCCGGTAGCCGTGACAGTTGACAATGCCGAGGCGTCTCCGTGAACTATAGCCCCTGTCCCTGTGAGGGTGACAGTTCCGTTGCTACCTACGTCCCCGTCGCTACCGACATTGCTTCCGCCGTAAGCGCCAGTCCTGGAATCGTAGCTGTCTGTTGTGGCTCCTCCCGAAATAGAGACGCTGTCCTTGCCGCAAGCAGCGCAGTTAAAAAGAGACTCACGCCTGAACTCAGCCTCTATGACCACCTTAGCACTGCCGGCGGGGCAGGAACCCGTTCCGGTTACCCCCGGGTAACATCCTGTAGAGGTCACTTTTACACGCTTTGGAATTATCGGCTTCGTCGAAGTTCCCGGGTGTTCAACTTCCGCGGTAACGGTGTAGCTCCCGTTGTTATAGCTTACGTTAGTAAAGAGCGTTACAGTCCCAGAGAGGGCGTCAAAATCATTCGTTCCATTACCGTCATCCAGCTCTTTGAATGCGCGATTGACTCCAGCATCAGCGATATAAAAGGCCATCTTTCCGACCTTTAAGTTGCTGCTGGTTTTGAGGTCCGTTTGCATAGAGACAATGGCTCCGACGCCCGCCCCTAACAGCAGCGCCAGGATCAGCAGGGATATCACCAGGATCATCCCACGCTCGTTATTCAACAGCTTTCTAAAGCCGTTCATACCTTCGTCGACTAATTTCGAAAATCGACATTGGAGTAAAGTGTAGAGGTGATGTTTCTTCCGGCTGCCTTCCCCTCGGGGGTTGGGTCGGCGACCTGGATAGCAAAGGTAATTTTAACCCTCTTGATAGCGTTGATATTCGTAGAGCTCGGAGTCACAGTGGTTGTGCTCCCCGCAACGTAATAGGTTAAAAAATTGCTTGCCACCACGTTGCTTACCACGGGACTGGTATTACTGTTTCGGCTGATAGTGCCGCTCGTCGAGTTGTACGTGTAGGTGACGTCCTCGTTATCGTCAGCGCAATCCCCATCTCCGTTGAGATCGGCCTGAATTCTAATAGAAGTGGCGCTAGCCGAAACAACTCTCTTGCAATTATTTACATCGTCGTCATTAGCTGGACGGGTAGTGGGGTAATTGGCGGGGAGGGGAAACGATCCTGCATTGCTCAGCTCTCGCACCATCATGTCCAAGGCTCCCCGCGCATCTTCCAATGTGGCAGTCTTAGTTTCCTGGGCAACAAGAAAATAGAGCTGGTCCCTAAAAAATCCATAAAGGGTAGCTATCACAATCATACCGAACAGTGCGGCGACGAGAAGTTCTGCAACGGTAAACCCCCTCTTATCCCGCAAGATTCGATCCACAAAAGTCTTTCTACCCCGTATATACGAGAGTCGAGAGCGTTACGGAACGGCTAATATAATCTCTCCAGGAGACCGTGACATCCATCTGCTTCAAGCCAGTACCCAAAGAGGAATCCGTTATTCTCCAGCAGCGGTCATAGATCCCTCCGGAGTCACCGGTCGCCGTAATATTGTTATCTGAGCCACTGGCGGAACCAGTGCAATTAGAGGAGCCTGTGGAGTCATATTTATCCGTATTGGTAAAACTGGTCTGCGCCTTAAGCTCCTCCATTTTAGCCTGAGCCAGATTAGTAGCAATAGTAACATTGTTGCTTATAAAATTTCCTTGGATAACCCCGATTGTATTGACTGAAAACCCCAAAATCCCTATAGCGATGAGGGCGATGGCGACAAGGATCTCATTAAGAGTAAACCCATCCTCGCGCTTAAAGAGAGAGAGACGAGACGACATTTTGCCGTCAGCAGGTAGCATCGTCTATGCGTACGCGTCCGAGCGTGCCCAGGACAACGTTTTTCCCTTTATTCTTAATGTTGCAAAGCTTGACTATTTTATCATTAGTAGTATCACTCGAAGTGCCCCTAGAAGTAAAGCTTTGCAACATTAAGAATGTGCCCGCAAGACTGATCCCGTCTGGTAGTGGTTTGTTTTCACCTGTGCTCTGCCAACCACTTCCTGTATCCCTCTCGATACTATAGCCGGTACTCGAAAAAACCAGGCGGTAATTGGTGTTCTCCGATACTGCGCGCGACTTGGTCTTTTGGAGCTCTGACTGAACCTGGCGCGCAGCGCCATTAAGGGCGTAGGTGGGTAAAAGGGTGCTCCAATTGGGGACGGCGATCGCCGACAGGATGCCGATTATGGTTATGACTACGAGAATTTCCACCAGGGTAAAACCGCCTCGTCGTCTGAGCAGATTCAGTCGCAGCATCCGAGTTTCAGCAAGTTCCATCACAAGCCTTTGTTTTACAAATACGCACCCTCCCCGTAGAACTCAGGACGATATTCGTCCCTGCGCCCTTGGAGTTGCATAGTTTAATTGTCCCGCCAGTTCCGGGCGTCGCCGTGCCTCGCGAAGTAAAGCCGAGCGTAATCGCATTACGGATATCGATCCCATTAGGCAGAGGCTTGATCCCTTGCTGGGTCGTCGTTCCCCCTACGCGTTCGACGGTGTAATTATCCCCTGTTTCCGAAAACGCGAGCCGAAAGGTGACGTTCTCAGAAATAGCCTGCCTCTTGATCCTATGCAGCTCTGACTGGATTTGGCGGGCAGCGCCATTCAGAGCAAAGGCAGGCAATAGAACGCTCCAAACAGGAATAGCCACCGCTCCCAGGATGGCGAGGATAGCCAACACTACCAGTAACTCTAAGAGAGTGAACCCCCGGTTACATGAGAATGAGAGAGGGTTTTTTTGCCGGCGGCCGACCATGGGGGGAAGATACTTCTGCGTCAATACACTGTCAAGACGTAAAATAGGAGCGAGAGGGGCCTAAAGGTACGGTTAAGGGCTAGGCCGATACCATATAGCCCCTGTTCGTGGAAACTAAAACTTCTCCTGCCAGGCAAGGAGCCTCGGTGGGATGGGTAAGACCTCTGGCCAACTCGCATTCACCCAGCTCAGAGCCTGACTACTGTAATAGATGCCAGCATTTCCCTTCACCTCTACTTCTTGCTCCTCGCTCGTGGGCTCAGCCATCATTACCATACCGTAGATCTTGGCGTTCCCAGACATCTCTAACTCATGTCCACGAACGATGACCAGTCCATGAAAGGTAAAATTGCCCAGGATTTCTAGTTCCCCGTCTACAATGAGTACGCCGGCACCGCTTATGGTGCCGTTAATCTCTGCATCTCCCGTGATTCGGGTAATCTCAGGACTGGCATCTGTTCCCCAAGTCCCATTCCCATTGTAATGGCCTCCAGGAAGATCTGTATGCGGATTGCTCAAATATGAGTCCGCGATCTGTGAAACCGTCTGTGGGAGTGACGTTACGACACGAACGCTTGGAGTCCCTCCTCTACCGGTAATATTATTCGCCTGGTTTGAAGTCAAACTATTGATAACGCTTGTGACCAAGGCCTGATCGGTTGTTGCGATTCCGGAAACAGCTCTGGCTGGGCCAGCGGAACCGTCTACATTGGTATCATTGCCGCTGATTGCGAATGCGTTTCCTTCGAATTCAGTCTCATAGTTGGTTGCAGCGCCCGGGAGATAGATTGCGCCCAGGCCCATCCGACCGACATAGGCCACAACTACCTTCTTAGTTCCATTAGGGCCTAGAGCGGTCGAGGTAAGTATGGCTTCTGTATTTGCGGCAGTATTGACAGCTGTAACCGAATAGCTGAATCCGGACATGGTAGGATAAGCAGTCGATGGGACCACTTGGGTTGACGAGCTATAGGAAAAAGTAGGTCCGGCCGGAATGACAGCCAATGCGTGCTGTACACCAGAATCAGCAACCTGAAGGGCCATGGTTCCGGTCTTAAAATTGCCGGTACTCTTAAGATCTAGCCCGCTAAAAAGCAGGCTTGCGCCTGTCAGGGTGAGGAGGATAGAGACAATAAAGATAACACATACCAACGCTATCCCATGAGAATCTTCAAGCAGATGCTTCATAGAGCACTTCCCTCGATCAAAGAGCTACTAGGTAAGTTTTTCCTGCCATGCCACGAGCTTGGCCGCCTTAGGAAGGGGCACCCAACTATTGGCCGCCGCCAGGGCGCAACTGTCGTAGCGGACGGTGGCATTTCCACGCACATCCAATTCCAGATTCGAATCCAGGGTTGTGCTCTCGCCGATGATCAAAGAGCCGTAGACACCGGCATTGCCAGTGAATTGGACCTGAATATCCCCGCGGGCGATGACTAAACCATGAAACGTAAAATTCCCCGATACGTCCAGAGCCCCTTCCACAATCAACACCCCATAACCCTCGATGGTCCCCTGAATCTGTGTATTCCCCGTAATCCGAGTAATCCTCGGAGAGCTGGAGGTCCCCCAAGCGCTATTGCTGCTGAAGTTTCCCCCTTCAAGAACGGTAGGGGGATGATCCGGAACATTCAAATAGGCTTGCGCCATCTGCGAAACACTTTGAGAGAGGGGAGATATGGTGACGACGCTTGGAGCCCCTCCGACCCCAGTAATGTTATCCATTTGGCCGGGTTCTAACCCCCCATCCGTGGTCGTGTTATTGGTAATCTCCGTGGCCAGGGCCGAGTCGGTAACGACTATTCCTGGGGTGGCTGGCGCCGCATTGCAGCTATCGTTACCATTGATAGTAAAGGAGTCTCCAGAGAAGCCTGTCTCCGTCTTGTCCGCAGGTGACCCTGGCACGCTTACAGCACCTAGACCATAGTTGCCGCGACCGACATAGGCTACAACCACTTTTTTTGTACCGTTAGGACCGAAAGCAGTGGAGGTAAGGATGGCCTGGGTGTTTCCGGCGGTATTAATGGCCGTGACTGTATAACTATAGCCTCCACCGAAATCATACTGGGTGCTGGAACAGGAGGAGGAAGGGATGACACAAGTTGGGTTATTCGGATCTGTACTATAGTTAAAAGTCGTCCCCGCTGGGATGACCGCC
>Ga0209317_1000919_pt1 | contig 29862 bp, 30 predicted proteins | sample RifGroB2_FD_183994 | JGI IMG/M metagenome (GOLD analysis project Ga0209317, IMG submission 183994) | Soil microbial communities from Rifle, Colorado, USA - Groundwater B2 (SPAdes) (version 2) | ecosystem: Environmental > Terrestrial > Soil > Unclassified | place: Rifle, Colorado | collected...
TTCGGCAATCTTGCGCAAGCTCATGCCGTGTTTCCTCAATATTTCAATTTCCACATACACCTCGTCTGTGATCATGGCCGCTTTCAAAATCGGCCATCTTCTCAAATCGGTGTATCAATTTTCAATCGGCGCTCTGTATCAATTTACATCCGGCAGTGACACCTGAATGCCGCGCAACGCCTTGCGCTGGCCAAGGCTGTTGACCGTGGGATCAGAGTCAATCTCATTGTTGCGTCACCAGACTTGGTTGACCGGGGGTGGCTGGAGCAAAACCGCATTTCTGCTGTGACAGCCAATGCGGGTGCGCAAGGCGTCATCATCGTGGACAAGAATGCGATTGCGGTTGGCAATTGCGATCCCGGTGTCGCCGAACTGGACAGCGTGCTGACAGCCTGGAATTCTCCGGCGATAGTTAATGCCTATACGCGCAAATTTGAAGTGACATGGAATGCGGGCAGCAAAATTCATGAGCGCAAAGAGGTGCGATAGTGCTTGGTTTGGTGATATCTTCTCGCTGTCTGTGTCGTTGGGCAGTTTGCGTAGCTCTCATTAACATTATCAGGGGTATGTTTTGATGAGAGATGGGGAAATCCTGGGGCTTGCGGCTTATGTGGGTCTTATGACTATTCCTTATTTGTTGGCACTCGGATACCGCTGGTTCCGCAATGCCGTATCCAGAGTGGAAAGCACCAAAGCTTTGCAAATACATGTGCCGAATGGGGGATGGAGACATGCCATGTATTCACAACCAACATTTCTGTTTGCATTTATCACAGTATTTTTCCCGGCTGTGATTTGTGGAATGGCACTGCAAAATTTCGTCAGCATAACGGCTGCCGCATCTGTTGTTTTATGGCTTGCGCTTGCTGCTTATGCAGGCAAGTTTATCTACGATACCGCTTTAGTTGAGCGCCGCATGGCTGCAGCCGTGTGGGGGGTGGTTGCAGGAGTTTGTGCTTTTGCTCAACTCACCATGAGCAACCCAGCAGCCCCGACTATTTTGTCTGCATTAGTTGGTGTGCAAATAGTCGCCTACATCGCTATTTTGACAACTGCATTACTGTATAAAATGAGCGCCAAGCCAAGGATGATGGCTGCGCACTCGTCCGGCCATCTGATTGTAGATGACACACAAGTGATTCCGCGTAGTTATGATCAGATCACCAAAAATTCTGATCAGAACTACACAAACAAGGCTGAACTACCCAAGACTAGTTTCAAATCTGTTACCGGCATGGAAGGATTAAAAGAGCGCCTATCTGCCGCACACAAGGAAATGTTTGCATCCGTCACGACCAAAGGTGCCGATAAAAGAAACGGCATCCTGCTGTATGGCGAGCCAGGCAACGGCAAGACCTTCTTTGCTGAGTCTTTGGCCGGGCAGATCGGCTGGCCAATCATCAAGGTAACGTTTGGCGACGTGAACTCCCGTTGGGTGGGCGAAACCACGGAAAAGGTTGTTAAGGTGTTCGATGATGCGATTGAGCAAGCACCATGCGTGCTGTTTATCGACGAAATCGACGCGATGCTGGTTAAGCGCGACCAAATTACTCAGGCGGAAAGCGAGACCGGAAAAACGGTCAATACTATCCTGACCAAGCTGGTTGAGGTTCGTGACCATATGGTTCTGGTGGTGGCGGCAACCAATTTTCTTGACCGGCTCGATTCGGCGGCTATCCGCGAAGGCCGCTTTGACTATAAGATCGAAGTGCCGCCGCCTGATCTCGCCGCGCGCAAGGGGTTGCTGCAAAATGAACTAAAAAAGCACGCGCCTGCCGCCACGGTGGATCAGGATGCCATCGATCGTGTCGCGTTGCGCTGGGAGGGTTTCTCTGTCTCGCGCATCAAGGCTGTGGCGTTTGAGGCCGCGAAGCTGGCGAAAGCCGGGAAGCGTGCCATTGACTTCGATTGTCTGACAACAGCCTTGCGTTCCGTACAAGGCAGCCTTGGCGAGCGTCTGCCGGAAAATGCAAAGTCGCTGGATCAGATGCAGTTCGATGACGATGTGCGCGCAACACTGAACGGCCTGGCCGTGCGTATGCGCGACATCGACGAGATCGAGCGCATGGGCGGCTCCGTCCCGGCAGGTGTGCTGTTCTATGGCCCACCCGGCACCGGGAAGACCGCCACTGTCCGCGCACTTGCCAAATCCTCTGGCTGGGCGCTGCTGACCACTTCCGGTCAGGACTTGAACTCGTCTGACGGCAAGATCGACGAAATCTACGCCACGGCGCGCAATATTCGTCCGTGCATCGTGTTTATCGACGAAGCCGATGACATCTTGGCGAATCGACAAACCTCGTGGAATAAGTCGATGACAAACAAAGTGTTGTCTGTGATCGACGGCGCAGGCGGTAAAAGCCATGACATCCTGTGGGTGGCAGCAACCAACCATCCTGAGTCGATTGACTCTGCCGCGTTGCGTGGCGGACGTTTCACCGAGAAAGTCGAGTTCCGCCTGCCGTCCATTAAGGTTGTTGAGGAGTTTGTGCGCGCTTGGGGTAAAAAGAATCCTGCCGAGTTAGATTCTTTGCTGACCTATGAGCGCATTGCATCGCTGTTGCATGGACAATCTATCGCCAACATCGAGGCCATCATGCAGGCAGCGGTCAACAACATGATTTCACGCACATCCATGAGCGGCGGTGAGCGCGTGGTAATGCAAGAAGATATAAAAATGGCTTATGCAAATGTGGCAGGCCAAGCATAGTTTAGATTGAGCACGCCCATTTTTTGAATAGAGTATTGGGTCGAGATCGTCAAGCAAATCTGAACCCATCTTTGCCGCCAGATTTAAGCGGATTTCGAAAGCCGTTTACACAGGTAGCCTATCCCGTTTTGCCGATGAATATTCTCGGCATCTACATCGGCACCTACATCCTGTTGCCGGAGTAATGTCTTGTGCTAAAATATTCTTACCATGTAAGAGGGGAGTGTTGCCATGTTAACAATCGTTTCCGATAAAGGCCAAGTTGTCATTCCGGTGGAAATTCGTCGTCGCTTGGGCATCACCCCCGGCTGCCAGCTTGATTTCAGCCTGGAAGGTCATGTCATCCACGCCGAGGTGAAGCGCCAGGTTGCTCAAACCACTGCCGAAGACGGCTTCGGTATGCTGGTTTGCAAACGTCCCGGCAAACGCCGGCTTGCAGATTTCGATGTCGCTCTCGCCATGCGGGCAGCCAAAGATGATCGCCCTTGATACCAACATCCTGGCGCGTTTTTATGTGGATGATCCGGCTGACCCTGAGTCAGCCAAACAGCGCCGGATTGCCCACCGTCTCCTGGCAGAATCTCCCCAGGTGTTCGTACCCCTGACCGTAATCCTTGAGCTCGAATGGGTCTTGCGCGCCTTTTATGGTTTCGCGGATGAGGATTTCGTCAGGGTCGTCAAACACCTGCTTGGGCTACCCAACGTCAGCGTCGAGGAATGGTCGCGCATCACCGATGCACTGGCCTGGCACACTGACGGGCTGGACTTCGCCGATGCCCTGCACTTGTTGGCCAGCAGCCATTGCACGGAATTCATGAGCTTCGATGACCGTCGATTCGCGCGCCGCGCCAAACGTCTTGGCGTTACACCTGCAGTCGTTGTACCTGCCAGGTAGCCGTTGCTATTCGGGGCAAAGCCTCATGGCACTCGGTTAAGCAATCGTTGATCGTAAAAGAGTTGTAGGACGGATGAGGACGCAGGCCGTTATCCGCCGAATGGAAGTTGTGCGAAAGGCCAGCATCCGGCGGATAACGCTGCGCTCATCCGCCCTACATACTATCGTTCCGCAGCAGTAGGTCTCCCCATCGTTACAGAGCCTTAATCCTTTAACCGAGTGCCATGAGGGGCAAAGCTTATTCAAGCGATGCCCATAGCCATGAGCACTGTGTTCAACTAGCTATAGTGGCTACAACGGCGCGTAGAGTGTGATTTCGTGGCCAGCCTGAATTTTGAGGGCAGTCCTTTTTACGGTATCATCGCGCCATACGAAAAACATTTGATAAACTACTAGCCATTCCGCTAGGCTGTCAAAAGACGACAACCAAGCGGCTGGTTATGTCCGGGCACCCGCATGACCAAGTACATCTTTATTACCGGCGGCGTTGTTTCTTCCCTGGGGAAGGGCATCGCCGCCGCTTCGCTTGCGGCCATCCTCGAATCGCGCGGTCTCAAGGTCACGATGCTCAAGCTGGACCCATACATCAATGTCGATCCGGGCACCATGAGCCCGTTTCAGCACGGCGAGGTGTTCGTCACCGAGGACGGTGCGGAAACCGACTTGGATCTGGGGCATTACGAGCGGTTCATTTCCGCGAAGATGCGCAAGGCCAATAACTTTACCACCGGGCAGATTTACGATAGCGTGATCCGCAAGGAGCGGCGCGGCGAGTATCTGGGCAAGACGGTGCAGGTGATCCCGCATATTACCAATGAGATTCAGACGTTTATTGAACGCGGCGCGGCGGCTTCACTTGACGGCAAGGCCGATGTGGCGATCGTCGAAATCGGCGGCACGGTCGGCGATATCGAGTCGCTGCCATTTCTCGAAGCCGCGCGGCAAATGGGTTTGCGTATGAGTCGTAATCAGGTGGCTTATGTACATCTGACCCTGGTCCCCTACATTGCCACCGCCGGCGAGTTGAAGACCAAACCGACGCAACACAGCGTGCAGAAGTTGCGCGAGATCGGTATTTTTCCCACCGCGCTGGTGTGCCGTGCCGACCGGCCGATCCCCGATGATGAGCGCGCCAAGATTTCGCTGTTCGCCAATGTGCGCGAAGAGGGCGTGATCTCGATGTGGGATGTGGACAGCATCTACAAAGTCCCGCAAATGCTTAACCAGCAAGGCTTGGATCGTATCGTCTGCGAAGAGCTGGGATTGGACTTGCCGCCAGCCGATCTGTCGGTGTGGGCGAAACTGGTGAGCGCGCTGGAAAACCCGCAGCATCAAATCACCATCGGCATGGTGGGCAAATACGTCGATCTGACCGAATCCTACAAGTCGCTGATCGAGGCGTTGCGCCATGCCGGGATACATACTCAGACCAAAGTGAATATCGAGTACATCGATTCGGAAGACATTGAAACATCGGGTACGCAAGGCCTGGCGCACTTCGATGCGATTTTGGTACCAGGTGGTTTCGGCAAGCGCGGCACGGAAGGAAAGATCGCCGCGATCCGTTTTGCGCGCGAAAACAAGATACCGTATCTGGGCATCTGCCTCGGGATGCAGCTCGCGGTAATCGAGTATGCACGCCATGTTGCGGGCATGGCTGACGCGAACAGCACCGAATTCAATCTGGAATCCGAACATCCGGTCGTCGCGCTGATCACCGAATGGCGCGACCGCGACGGCAGGGTCGAGACGCGCAGCAGCGACTCCGATCTGGGCGGCACGATGCGCCTCGGTTCGCAACGCTGCCCGGTCAAGCCCGGCACGCTGGTACACCGGATTTACGGCGACGAAGTGAACGAGCGGCACCGCCATCGCTATGAGGTGAACAACCATTACGTGCCCGCACTGGAAAAAACCGGGCTGATTATTTCCGCGCGCACGCCTTCCGAGGATCTGCCGGAGATGATGGAGCTGCCGCAATCCATGCATCCGTGGTTCGTCGGCGTGCAGTTCCACCCTGAATTTACTTCCACGCCGCGCGCCGGGCATCCGCTGTTCAAGTCCTATATCGAGGCGGCGCTACAGCGTCAGAGGACAGAGGATAGAGGGCAGAGGACAGAATGAAGCTGTGCAACTTCGATGTTGGCTTGGATCAGCCGCTGTTCCTGATTGCCGGGCCGTGCGTGATTGAATCTCAGCAAATGGCGCTGGATACCGCCGGGCAGTTGCAGGAAATCTGCCGCGAATTGAAGCTGCCGTTCATTTACAAGTCTTCCTACGACAAGGCCAACCGCAGTTCCGGCAAGTCGTTTCGTGGCTTCGGTCTGGATGCCGGGCTGAAAATTCTCGGCGAAGTGAAGGCGCAACTTGGTGTGCCGGTGTTGACCGACGTGCATGATATCGAGGAAATCGTGCCGGTCGCGGCGGTAGTGGACGTACTGCAAACCCCGGCGTTTCTGTGCCGCCAGACTGACTTTATCCAGGCTGTGGCGAGCGCGAGCAAGCCGGTGAACATCAAAAAAGGGCAATTCCTGTCGCCGTGGGATATGAAAAATGTAGTGGACAAGGCGCGCGACGCCAGCGGCCAGGACAACATCATGGTCTGCGAGCGCGGCGCGTCGTTCGGTTACAACAACCTGGTGTCGGACATGCGCTCGCTGGCGGTGATGCGCGACACCGGTTGCCCGGTGGTGTTCGATGCGACGCATTCGGTGCAGTTGCCGGGCGGACAGGGGACGGCCAGCGGCGGGCAGCGCGAGTTCGTGCCGGTGCTGGCTCGCGCCGCCGTGGCGGCGGGGATTTCCGGCCTGTTCATGGAGACGCATCCCGATCCGTCCAGGGCGCTGTCGGACGGGCCGAATGCCTTTCCGCTTGGCCATCTCAAGGCGCTGCTGCAAACCCTGATGGCGCTGGACGAGACCGTCAAGCGGCAGGGGTTGATTGAAGAAAATCTCGATTTGAAGAATATGTAGGCGTAGGGTGCATTCTATGCACCATGGTGCGCAAAGCGCACCCTACAAGACTGCCGTTTTGTGTTTAAGTAAATTTAAGGAAAAAATTATGAGCGCAATCGTTGATGTGATCGCCCGTGAAATTCTGGATTCGCGCGGCAACCCTACGGTGGAAGCGGATGTGTTGCTGGAGTCGGGCGTGATGGGGCGTGCCGCCGTGCCGTCCGGCGCATCCACCGGTGAAAAGGAAGCGATGGAATTACGCGATGGCGACAAGCAGCGCTATCTGGGCAAGGGCGTGCTGAAAGCCGTCGAGTATGTGAACACCGAAATCGCCGAAGCGATTATCGGACTGGATGCTGCGGAGCAGGCTTTCATCGACCAGACCATGATCGAGCTGGACGGCACGGAAAATAAAGCGCGCCTCGGCGCAAATGCGATTCTCGCGGTGTCGATGGCGGTGGCGCGCGCCGCAGCGGAAGAAAGCGGTCTGCCGCTGTACCGCTATCTGGGCGGCGCCGCGCGTATGGAAATGCCGGTACCGATGATGAACATCATCAACGGCGGAGCGCATGCCACTGGCGGTGCGGATATTCAGGAATTCATGATTATCCCGGTAGGCAGCCAGAGTTTCCGTGAAGCGTTGCGCTGTGGTGCCGAGGTATTCCATAACCTGAAGAAAATACTGCACGACCGCGGCCTGAGCACCACTGTGGGTGACGAGGGCGGCTTCGCACCGGCACTGGGCTCTAACGAGGGCGCGTTGAAGGTGATTGTTGAAGCGATCGAGGCGGCCGGCTACGTGCCTGGTGCGGATGTGGCGATTGGCATTGATGCTGCCGCTTCAGAGTTCTACCAGAACGGCCAGTACCACCTGAAAGCGGACGGGCTGACTTTGAATTCGGCACAGATTGCCGATTTATATGCCACCTGGGTGGACAAATACCCGGTCATCAGCATCGAAGACGGCATGAGCGAGCATGACTGGGAAGGCTGGAAGCAGCTCACCGCGCGTCTCGGCAAATCCATCCAGCTGGTGGGCGACGACGTGTTCGTCACCAACACGAAAATATTGCGCGAAGGCATCCGCCAGGGGTTGGCAAATTCCATCCTGATCAAGGTCAACCAGATCGGCACCTTGACCGAGACTCTTGCTGCCATCGAGATGGCCAAACGCGCCGGCTATACCGCGGTGATTTCCCATCGTTCCGGTGAGACCGAGGATTCCTTCATCGCCGACCTCGCGGTGGCCACCAACGTGATGCAGATCAAGACCGGCTCGATGTCGCGCTCTGACCGCATGGCGAAATATAACCAGTTACTGCGCATCGAAGAAGACCTGGGCGATACCGCTTCCTATCCGGGGCGCGAGGCGTACTACCAGTTGAATTAGAGTCTATTTCAGCAGGTTTCATGCCTCGTGTTGTCACATTGATATTAGTGATCCTGTTGCTGCTGTTGCAGTACCCGTTGTGGCTGGGCAAAGGCGGCTGGTTGAAAGTTTTGGATCTGAATCGCCAGGTTGAGTTGCAACAGCAGGTCAACCAGCAGACACAGGCGCGCAATGCCTTGCTGGATGCCGAAGTGCGTGATCTCAAGCAGGGTACCGAGGCGATCGAAGAACGCGCCCGCAGTGAGTTGGGTATGGTCAAGCGCGACGAAGTGTTTTTTCAGATCATCGGAAACCAGCCGCCGCCATCGGTTTCCGCCGTAACCGAGAGCAAACCAGTGAGCCGTTAGCCGGGGGAGCCTCTCCTCGCTTGCAGCAAATTTTTCGTGATGTTTTTTGGCGGCGTCGTTTTTTGTGGCGCGCAGCAGGGAGATATATCGCCTGCATTATTCCTCATATCAAAATTCAAGTTGAATATTCCCCATTCCTTCGGTAGAATCCGCGCTCTTTTGAATTCCGGTTGGAGTAGAAACATGGCACGTGTATGTCAAGTGACGGGTAAAGGCCCGATGGTCGGGAATAATGTTTCCCATGCCAATAACAAAACCAAGCGTCGTTTCCTGCCGAATCTGCAGCGCCGCCGCTTCTGGGTTGAAAATGAAAACCGCTGGGTCAGCTTGCGCTTGACCAATGCGGCGCTGCGTACCATCGACAAGAACGGTATTGACGCGGTGCTGTTTGAGTTGCGCGCCCGTGGCGAGAAAGTTTAAGGAGAATAATCATGGCAAAAGGTGCACGCGAAAAGATCAAGCTGGAATCCTCCGCAGGTACGGGGCACTTCTACACTACCAACAAGAACAAGCGCACCACCCCTGGGAAACTTGAATTCATGAAGTTTGACCCAGTGGTTCGCAAGCATGTCGCATACAAGGAAACCAAGCTGAAGTAATCCGGCACGGTTTTGCAGCGCAAAGAAAAACCCGCGAAAGCGGGTTTTTTGTTTTCGCTCCGCTGCCTTCGGCCTTCGGCATCCCTTCTTGGCAGGAGTTATAAGCAAAACGCCGGCTATTTCTGCGCAGCGGTACTGAAAGTTAGCGCAAATTTCCACTGCGTAACAGGGGAGGTCCGGTATATCGCATGCTTCGTGGCATTATCGAACTCGTAGGTTACTTCCCCCGAAGTCCCGGACAACATCTCGTTCGCGGCCTTTTTGAGCGTCTCGCTTCCCAATTCCCGGGGATCAAGGAAGTGGCGGTCCGTCTTTCTGTGAAGGGTGGTCAGGCCGTTCGGAGCCATGGCGAAAAAGGCGGCATCTGGCCGAAGGTCGAGGGCGGAACCGACCTGATCGGAGAGCCTGTCAAGAAAAAGCGATACGCCGATCGCGCCGATAACCTTGCCACCCTTCTTGATCGGAACTGCGATCACGGCGGAGCGCTGACCGGTGCTCTTGCTGACAACGAGTGCGCCGGTGATCTTCATGCCCGCCATGAGATCCGGGAAATAGCTCCTGTCGCTCAGCTTCACATCCATGAGGCCTTTGTCGACGGTGTAATAGGTTCCATCGGGGCGAACATACCAGACGATAAGCCCACTCTCCGATTTCTGATAACCGCTCAGCAGACCCTTTATGTTCTGCCAATTGCCCGATTCCCCTTCAGTCGTCGAGGCCAGTATTTCAAGGCTCCGCTGGATGGAGCCGATGCGCAAGTCCGTGTAAGACATAAAGGCGGACAGCAGGCTTTGCGCATCCTTTCCCGGAGGGGACGGGGTTTCCGAAGTGGGGGTGGCGAAGGCGAGGATTGGCATAAGGGCGATGCAGAAAATCAAACGCAGAAAAAAGCTTTTCCTGATCATGTTTTTCTCCCTTCCTTGAAATAACAGGCACTGGCCTGAACAGGCGGCGCTGTAACAGCCAAAACTTAAAAAACAGTTCTATCGTTTCGTGAAGTAGCGGGAAAAGTGTATCACCGTTTTCCTGGGCAGGCTTGTTCTTTGTAACGGCTGCGGCAAGGGTTTAATGTAGTGGATTTTGAAGATTGGCAAACCTTTTTTGACCCGTAGCCCGGATGAAGCCCTTCGACGTGCTCAGGACAGGCTTCGCGGAATCCGGGGAGCGGTGGGCGTATCCGAAAGTGCCCCGGATTGCATTGCATTTCATCCGGGCTACGCTCGCTGCTGCGGAACGATAGTATGTAGGGCGGATGAGCGCAGCGTTATCCGCCGGATGCTGGCCTTTCGCACAACTTCCATTCGGCGGATAACGGCCTGCGGCCTCATCCGCCCTGCGACTCATTTACGATCAACGATTGCTTAACCGAGTGCCATGAGAGCCTGGCACCTTTGATGATTAGCCACAGAGAAACCGTGGTCCGTCCCCTGTTATTTCCGGTCCGTCCCCTGTTATTTCCGCACAGGTAGTTTTTTGTTTCCGGCGTATGGGGTAGGTTAATCCGATGCCGACCCCTTTAGTTGTGAGCATAGCCTCTTTAATTTGTTATCACCAATCACTCCGAACCGTCTCAAGCGAGGTGACACGGGACATCAGTACTTTCGTATCAGCCGCTGAATGCATGTCGAGCTCTGATTGGATGAAATTAATCATCGCTGGAATCTCACTGTCGAACTGGACGAAGATATAGCGCACATCAGCAGGAGTGAAACGCAACATGGAAATATCTCTGGCCTTTTGATTGGCATCTGCTAACAATTTTTTATCCACGAACTGAGACTGTGATAAGAACTGTGGCAGTTCATCATGATCGGGAACGAAGCGCCACTCAGACTCTTGATAAAAGTCCTTTTCCACCCGCTCAGTAGCAATGGTCATTTGACCCGAGACTGGCTTTGTAAAGCTTGCCATGTGATGCAGAAGGTGCGCAGCCAATGCTGAGTCGTCTGGATTATGCCGTCTTGATACACCTGCGAGATTAACCAGCGAGGTTGCAAGCGAGTTAGTGCCAGCGATGTACAAAAGTGGATTCAGCCCAGACCTCTCACCCCAGGCTCTTGAAAGCCCAACGCCGTAGTGTCCGTAAAAGTCGACATGCTCCTCTATTCGCGATAGTGGGATGTCGCAGAAACAAACCATCGGAAAGGCGGCGAAGTCATGATCTTGTGGCCCAGTCATTTGCCAACGGAAATCCTCGAGTGAGTACCTCGGCCAAAAGCCCTCAGTAAGTATCTTATACAAGACATCGACGCCTTTCGTGAAGTGAAATAGCGTCTGCGACTTAGGTCTCATGGAGGTACACCGTTTCTATCTTGTGATTGCTAAAAAATTAAAGGAGCTTCAATATACTTTTCGTCATGTTTTTTGCCGCTCTATCTAAATCAAGATCGCTCGAAAAAATATTCGAAGTTGACCACTTAACCATTCAAGACCTCTGCGCAACGTGACGAGCGCAGGTCAGACAAGGAGAAAAGCAGCGAAAAACCGGAATGTATGATTTATACATGAGGATTTTGAGCTGCTTTTCGACGAAGTATCACCAAGCGCAGCAGTTGCCCAGAGGTCTTTAACCCTGCACCCAGGCCAGCGCCTCGTCGTAATCGTTGAATACCTCAATGTCGGCGTCGATGAAGATGCGCGATATCCACGCCTGCCAGGTGATCCACTGGTCGTCGGTGACCACGGCGATCTTGCTGAAGTCGTGGTTGTGTTCGCGGCTGAAGAATTTGATTTCTTCCCACGCGACATCTACGGTGTAGTCGATCATCGCGCGCAGGTCGAACAGCAGGTTTACCGGGCCGGTGGACTTGAGTTTGTACAGCGATTGCTCTTCAAACAGCTTGAAATCGGCAAGGGTAAATTCGCCGAGCACGGCGGCGTTGACGAGGTTGTCGGTTTGTTCGATGGTGATCATGTTGCTCCTTCTTTTGGCGGGTGTTGAGGCGACAGGCGCAAGCTTAGCACACCGCTGGCGATGATGAACGCCATGCCCAGCCAACTGGCCAGGCTTAGGGTCTCATCCCACAGCAGCATGCCGAACAGGCTGGCGAACACGATGGTGCTGTAGGCCAGGCTGCCGACCACCAGCGTTCTGCCGGTGCGGTAGGCGCGCGTCATGGCGAGCTGCGCGAGGGTGGCGGAGCTACCTAGTCCGAGCAGGATGGCAAAGCCTTGCGGCGTGATCGCATGCACGGTGCCGAACAGCAGCCATACGCTGCTGCCGAGGGTGGCGATCAGGCTGAAATAGAACACGGTGCGCGTATCCGGCTCGCCGATCACGGCGAGCTGCCTGACGTTGAGGAAGGCGACCCCGGCGAGGAAGCCGGAGATCAGGCCGAGCAGGCCGGGCAGCAGTTGGTCACGTTGTAACGTCGGGTGCAGCAATAGCACCACGCCGCAGAATCCCAGCCCGATGGCGGTGGTCAGCGGCAGGTTGAATTTGTCCTTGAATACCAGCATGGTAAGAATGGTGAGAAACAGCGGCGCGGTGTAGTTGAGCGTGACAGCGGTGGCGAGCGGCAGCACGGTGATACAGTAAAAGAACAGCGCCATCGCCACAGAGCCGGAAACGCCGCGCCACAGGTGGCCACGCCAGTGTCGCGTGGCGATGCCAATGTGCTGGTGGCGCATGATGCCGTACACCAACAGCAGGCCGAACAGCGAGCGGTAGAACACCAGTTCGACATGCGAAAAGTGGGGCGCGCCAAGCTTGACGAACACACCCATGCCGCCGAACAGGAATCCGGCGACCAGCATCCAGGATGATTTCATACGGGGTTGCTCATAAACTGTTTCTTGACGTGAATGCCGCAAAGCGGCGCTTCATCACTTTCCCCATCCGGGTGAGAGGGCGCGGATTCTCCCTGAATTTACTGCACGGGGCAATATAAGGTGGCTCAGCGCGGGCGGGTTGGGTAAAATGCCAGTCTTTCGCAAGCAGAGGTTGTTATGGCGGGTAAAGCGCAAAAAACCGTTGATTTCGAGTCGGCCATGGCCGAGCTGGAGCAGATTGTCGCCGACATGGAAGCGGGCAAGTTGTCGCTGGAAGGTTCGCTGGCGGCCTATAAACGTGGCGCGGAATTGTTGTCATTCTGCCGATCCAAACTGGAAGATGCGCAGCAGCAGGTGAGTGTGCTGGAGAACGGCGTGCTGAAGGATTTTTCCGCCACCGGCGAAGCCGGACAAGCCGCTTCGGCAAAGCCTTTAGTCCTGAGCGGAGTCGAAGGGTCAGGACAGGGCTAATGCGCGCTGATTTCCAAGGCTGGGTCGTCGCTCATCAGGCGCGCTTCGAGGATGTGTTGCGCAATCTGCTGCCGCGCGCGGATATCGCGCCGCAGCGCCTGCATGAGGCGATGCGTTACGCGGTGCTGGACGGCGGCAAGCGGGTGCGCCCGCTGCTGGCCTTTGCCGTGGGCGAGCTGACCGGCGCTGAGGTGGCGCGAGTGGACATCGCCGCCGCCGCCGTCGAGCTGATTCACGCCTATTCGCTGGTGCACGACGACATGCCGTGCATGGACGACGACGTGCTGCGCCGTGGCAAGCCGACCTGCCATAAGCAATATGACGAGGCGACCGCGCTGCTGGTCGGCGATGCTTTGCAGACGCTGGCGTTTCAGTTGCTCGCGGAGCATCGCCTGAACGGGCATGCCCGTTTCCCCCTATCCAACTTTCCCCCGCAAGCGGGAGAAAGAGCAAACGAATCGCTGCGCGAGTTCCACATTAACGACGATGCGATGCGCCAACTGGAGATGGTCAGGTTGCTCGCGCTGGCATCCGGTTCGCGCGGCATGGCGGGCGGGCAGGCGATCGACTTGGCCAGCGTGGGCAAGTCGCTCACACTCCCCGAACTGGAATTCATGCATATCCACAAAACCGGCGCGCTGATCCGCGCGGCGGTTCTGCTGGGCGCGCATTGTGGTTCCCGCATGGAAGCCGCGCAGATGGATAAGCTGGATCATTTCGGCAAGCTGATCGGTCTCGCGTTCCAGGTGGTGGACGACGTATTGGATTGTGAAGCGGATACCGCAACGCTGGGCAAGACTGCGGGCAAAGACGCGGATAACGACAAGCCGACTTATGTCAGCCTGCTCGGCATCCAGGGCGCGCGCGACATGGCGCAACGGCTGCATGGCGAAGCGCTTGAGACCCTGGCCGGATTCGGCGGGGCGGCACAGCGCCTGCGCGAGTTGGCGGATTTCATCGTATTGAGAAAATTCTGATGCACCCCTTACTGGAATCCATCAACCTCCCGGACGACTTGCGCAAGCTGGAACGCGCGCAGTTGCCGCAACTTGCCGACGAGTTGCGCCGTTTCCTGATCGAGTCGGTGAGCAAGACTGGCGGGCATTTGTCTTCCAACCTCGGTACGGTCGAGCTGACCATCGCGTTGCATTACATCTACAACACGCCGGACGACCGGCTGGTATGGGATGTGGGGCACCAGACCTACGTGCACAAGATCCTCACCGGGCGGCGCGAGGCGATGAACCGGCTGCGCATGGCGCGCGGCATCGCCGGTTTTCCAAGGCGCGACGAAAGCCCCTACGACGCCTTCGGCACCGGGCATTCCAGCACGTCGATTTCGGCGGCGCTGGGCATGGCGGTGGCGGCGCAACTGGAAGGCTGCGCGCGGCGCGCGGTGGCGATCATCGGCGACGGCGCGCTGACCGGCGGCATGGCTTTCGAGGCGCTCAACAATGCCGGCGCGCGCGACGCCAATCTGCTGGTTGTTCTCAATGACAACGACATGTCGATTTCGCAGCCGGTCGGCGCGTTAAACAATTATCTGGCCAGGCTGATGTCGGGGCGCTTCTATGCGGCGATGCGGCGCGGCAGCGAGAAAATGCTCAAGGGGATGCCGCCGGTGCTGGAATTTGCCAAGCGCGCCGAGGAGCACGTCAAGGGTATGGTGACCCCGGGCACGCTGTTTGAGGAATTCGGCTTCAATTATATCGGTCCGATCGACGGGCATGATCTGAACGTGCTGCTGGACACGCTGGGCAATATCCGCCAGCTCGAAGGGCCGCAGTTTTTGCATGTGGTCACGCAGAAGGGTAAGGGCTATGCTCACGCCGAACAGGATTGCGTCCTGTATCACGGCGTGAGCAAATTTGATCCGGTCAACGGCATTGCCTCTGTCAAGGACAATGCCGGAGAGCGGCCAGCCAAGCCAACCTATGCTGGGGTGTTTGGAGAGTGGTTGTGTGACATGGCAATGCAGGACGAGCAATTGATCGGCATCACGCCGGCAATGTGCGAAGGCTCCGGGATGGTGGAATTCGCGCAAAAATATCCGGCGCGCTATTTCGACGTAGGCATCGCCGAACAGCACGCGCTGACGTTTGCCGCCGGCCTGGCCTGCGATGGTTACAAGCCGGTGGTGGCGATTTATTCGACCTTTCTGCAGCGCGCCTACGACCAGCTCATCCACGACATCGCGATCCAGAACCTGCCGGTAGTGCTGGCGATCGACCGCGGCGGGCTGGTCGGCGCGGACGGCGCGACCCATGCGGGCAGCTTCGATCTTTCCTATCTGCGCTGTATCCCCAACATGACGGTGATGGCGCCGGCTGACGAGAACGAATGCCGCCAGATGCTCTACACTGCTTATCGGTTGGGCACGCCGAGCGCGGTGCGTTACCCGCGCGGCTGCGGTCCCGGCGCGGCGGTTAACCGGGAGATGCGCGTCCTGCCGGTGGGTAAAGGCGAACTGCGGCGCAGCGGGCGCAAAGTGGCAATTCTGGCGTTCGGTTCGATGCTGGCGCCCGCGCTGGCTGCTGCAGAACAACTGGACGCAACTGTGGCCAACATGCGCTTCGTCAAACCGCTGGATGCCGAATTGATATTGAAACTGGCGCACGAACACGAGCTGCTGGTCACGGTGGAGGAAAACGCCGTGCAGGGCGGCGCGGGCAGCGCGGTGGCGGAATGCCTGGCGCAGCATGGCGTTGCCGTGCCGCTGCTGCAACTTGGCTTGCCGGATTGCTTCATCGAGCAGGGCGAGCATGGGCAAATGCTGGCGGATTGCGGTTTGGATGCCGCCGGACTGGTCGCCGCCATCAACAAAATGAGAAACTATGTAGGCCGGGCTCTGCCCGGCATGGTGGGCACAGCCCACCCTACAGATGCTGTTCAGGTCAAATCCGATCTGACCGAATGAGAGGGTAATCATGAATTCTCCCGTATCCAAACCCATCGCCGATGTGCAAAGTTTCGCCGATATGCGCCATCTGGCCATCAATCGCGTCGGTATCAAAGGCATCCGTCATCCGGTCAAGGTGAAGGACAAGAGCGTCGGCGTGCAGCACACCATCGCCACATTCAACATGTATGTGCATCTGCCGCACAACTTCAAGGGCACGCACATGTCGCGCTTCGTCGAGATACTCAATGAACACGAACGGGAGATTTCGGTGGAATCGTTCGGCAGTATCCTGCGCGAAATGGTGACGCGGCTGGAAGCGCAATCGGGCTTCATCGAAATGAATTTTCCCTATTTTGTCAACAAGACCGCGCCAGTGTCCGGCGTGAAAAGCCTGATGGATTACGACGTGACCTTCATCGGCGAATGCAACGGCGGCGATCCACGCTTCACCATGAAGGTGGTGGTGCCGGTCACCAGCCTGTGCCCCTGCTCGAAGAAAATTGCCGACCGTGGCGCGCATAACCAGCGTTCGCACGTCACGCTCACGCTGCGCACCAACAGTTTTGTCTGGGTCGAGGATGTGATACGCATCGCCGAAGAGCAGGCTTCCTGCGAGCTGTTTGGCCTGCTGAAACGCCCCGATGAAAAATTCGTCACCGAGCGCGCCTACGACAACCCGAAATTTGTCGAAGACATGGTGCGCGACGTCGCGGCGGTGCTGAACGCCGATGAGCGTATCGACGCTTTTATTGTAGAATCAGAAAACTTTGAATCGATACATAACCACTCGGCCTATGCGCTTATTGAGCGGGACAAGATAAAGGAATAAGGGACGAGGACTAAGGATTGAGAAAAGTGCTCCAACATTCGGTTCTCAGTCCTCAGCCCTGAACTTATGAAACCCATCGCCATCTTCCGCCATGCACCCCACGAAGGCCCCGGTTATCTGGCCGAATTCCTCGACGAACGGCAGATCACGTGGCAATTGATCGCCATTGATGCGGGCGATGCCGCGCCGCCTTCCGCCGAGGCTTATTCCGGGCTGGTGTTCATGGGTGGGCCGATGAGCGTCAACGACGATCTGCCATGGATATCGCCGGTGCTGGCGTTGATCCGCGATGCGGTAGCCAGGGATATTCCGGTGCTGGGGCATTGCCTCGGCGGACAACTGATCTCCAAAGCGTTGGGCGGTACGGTGTCACGCAATCCGGTGAAGGAAATCGGCTGGGGCGAAGTGACGGTGGCGGGCAACGATAGCGCGCGCAATTGGTTTGGCGATATACAAAATTTTCAGGCATTCCACTGGCACGGCGAAACCTTCAGCCTGCCGCCAGGCGCTGTGCATCTGCTGTTCAGCGCGCACTGCGCAAACCAGGCTTGGGCGATCGGCAAGCACCTTGCGTTGCAGTGCCACGTCGAGATGACCGCCGCGATGATCGCCTCCTGGTGCGAAGTCGGCGCGGAAGAAATTGCTTCAGCCAGCGCCAGCCCGGCAGTGCAATCCGTTACCGAAATGCAGCGGCAAACGCCCAGTGAGCTGCCACGCATGCAAAATGTTGCGGAACGGCTTTATTCATTCTGGATCAGCGGCTTGCGCAGTTAATCGCCAAATCTTTCCGAACTTGTTCCTTGGCCGGCTAGGCCGAATTATCTAGGCATTTCGGCATATTGTTTATGCGACAGCATGGGGGTAGGGTGCGTTGCGGGGTTGTTGTTCTTATTCCGGCTGACCCGCTGCCATTGCTAACCCTAAGGAGATTCCCGTGAAAAAATTGATTGCGCTGGTTTGTATGGGTGTTGCATTTGCCGTTTCCGCTCCGGCTGTTGCAGCGGGGGAAAAGATGAAAGGCTGTAGCAAGGAAGCTAAGGGCATGAAGGGCGATGAGCGCAAGGCGTTCATGAAGAAGTGCCTGTCCAAGGACTATGTGCTGAAGCCTGGCGAGGCAACGGACGCTCCGGCAACGCCCGCCACCCCCGCAGTTTCATCCGGGCAATAGGATGAGATGAGGTTGTGCAATGCCGAAACAGAAACCAGGGGGGCGAAGGGTGATAAACGCGAGAAGCTCATGAGCGCCTGTTGGTTGAAGGGCTAACGCCATCCGTTGCATTGGAAAACGCGCCGCGAGGCGCGTTTTCGTTAATGCCGCGAAACTCGTGCGGTGTATAATCCGCTTCCTCTTGCGCGGCCATACCGCTTATTTCGTAAAGATTGCATGATCAAAAAATTCCTCAAGCGCGTATTCCGTAAATCAGCCAAAGTCAGATCGACAGGGAATGCACAGGTGATCCCGTTCGAATTGCATGGCGTGTCCCGCGATCGGATCAGTTATGGTGCGCAGAAAGTGACCGGCGGCCTGCAGGCGGCAGGTTATCAGGCCTACGTGGTCGGCGGCGCGGTGCGCGATCTGCTGCTGAATCGCGTTCCCAAGGATTTTGATGTGGCGACCGATGCCACGCCGGAGGAGGTGCGTCGCGTATTCCGCCGCTCGCGCATCATCGGGCGGCGTTTCCAGATAGTGCATGTGATGTTCGGCGAGGAGGTGGTCGAAGTCTCTACCTTCCGCAGCCTGATCGAAGCCGAAGATGCGCAAACCGACGAACATGGCCGTCTGCTGCGCGACAACCAGTTCGGCGACCAGGAACAGGATGCGGCACGCCGCGATTTCACCGTGAACGCGCTGTTCTATGATCCGGCTACCCAGGAAATCCACGACTACCACGGCGGTTATGCGGATATGCGCGCCAATGTGTTGCGCATGATCGGCGATCCGGAGGTGCGTTATCGTGAGGATCCGGTGCGGATGCTGCGCGCAGTACGATTGTCCGCCAAGCTGGGTATGCGGCTGGATGCGGCAACTGCCGCGCCGATCGGCAGGATGAAAGACTTGCTCGACAATGTGCCGCAGGCGCGTTTGCTCGATGAAGTACTGAAGATGCTGCTATCCGGCCATTCGGTGGAATGCATTCAGCAGTTGCGCAAAATGAACCTGCACCACGGCCTGCTGCCGCTGCTGGACGTGATCCTGGAACAGCCGATGGGCGAGAAATTTGTCATGCTGGCGTTGCGCAATACCGATGAGCGTCTCAGTCAGGAAAAAACGGTTTCCCCCGCGTTCCTGTTTGCCGCATTGCTCTGGCACGAAGTGCTGGCAACGTGGAATATCCGTGTGCAGCAAGGCGAGCGTCCGGTGGGGGCGATGCATGCGGCAATGGATGATGTGTTGGCCAGGCAGAAGGCGCAGCTTGCCATCCCGCATCGCCACGATGCGGTGATGAAGGAAATCTGGCTGATGCAACAGCGTTTCGAGCAGCGTGCCGGGCAGCGCCCGTTCCGCTTGCTGGAGCAGCCGCGTTTCCGCGCCGGATTCGACTTCCTGCTGTTGCGCTGCGCCAGCGGTGAGGTTGATGACGAACTGGGGTTGTGGTGGGATGAATTTCAGGATGCCGGCACCGAGCGGCAGACGGAAATGCTGCAACCGGAGCAGGCCGGCGATAAAAAACGCCGCCGCCGTAAGCCGCGCAAGAAACCGGAAGCAACCGCAACGGATGAACCGGCAGCATAATGTTGCACACCGCTTTTATCGGGTTAGGCAGCAATCTGGAAGACCCCCGCAGTCAGTTGCAACGCGCCTTTGCCGAACTGGACGGGTTGGCGGACACGCGCCTTACTGCCCGTTCGTCGCTGTACCGCAGCACGCCGCTGGGTTATCCGGGTCAGCCTGAGTTTGTGAATGCAGTGGCAAAAATCGCCACGGCACTGACTCCGCAGGCATTGCTGCAAGCCTTGCTGCAAATCGAGCGCGAGCATGGCCGCGAGCGCACCTTTCGCAATGCGCCGCGTACTCTGGATCTGGATGTGCTGCTGTATGACGATATGCAACTGCATGAGCACGGTTTGACCATCCCGCACCTGCAGATGCACTTGCGCGCCTTTGTGCTGCAACCGTTACTGGAAATTGCGCCGGATACCTGCATACCCGGCATAGGCCAAGCGCAACAGGCGTTGCGCAATTGTCATGACCAGACGCTGGAGAAATTTTAACGTGAAGCAATGTGCGTTCTGTAGGAGCGAGCCCTGCTCGCGATTAATCGCAATGTCGCGAGCAGGGCTCGCTCCTACAGATACCGTCATGCGACTGGAGAAATTTGCCGATGCTGCCTGACAAGTATCGTTACGTTGTGGTGGAAGGACCGATAGGCGTCGGCAAGACCAGTCTGGCACGTCGTTTCGCGCAACATATCGGTGCTGCGGAATTGTTGGAAAAACCGCTCGAAAACCCTTTCCTCGCCAAGTTCTATCAGGATCCGCCACGTTATGCGCTGGCGACCCAATTGTTTTTCCTGTTCCAGCGCGGCAACGAAGTGCGCGACCTGGCGCAGATGGATCTGTTCCGCTCAAGCACCGTGGCGGATTACCTGTTCGACAAGGACCCATTGTTTGCGCGGCTTAACCTGAGCGACGCAGAGTTCGCGCTGTACCAGCAGATTTACCATACCCTGCAATTACAGGCCCCCGTGCCGGATCTGGTGATTTATTTGCAGGCCGCGCCGGAAACATTGGTGCAGCGTGTGCGCCGCCGCGCCCAGCCGTATGAGCAAAATGTCTCCGATGATTATTTGCTGCGCGTGGCGCAAGGCTACAGCGATTTCTTCTATCATTACGATGCGGCGCCGGTGCTGATGGTGAACACCGAGCACCTGAACTTCGAAGATGATGCCGGGGATTTCGCCTTGCTGCTGCAACGCATCGTGGAAATGCGCGGGCCGCGCGAATTTTTCAGCCGAGGGCAAGATTGAAAAATGTTTTTTACGATTGCTCTTTCCTCAGCTTGCGGGGGAAAGCTGGATAGGGGGCTATGATGAGAACAACGCTAACCACACTGCAAGACATGCACGGCAAGGGCGAAAAAATCGCCGTGCTGACTTGCTACGACTCAAGCTTTGCCGCATTGCTCGAAGCGCAGGGCGTGGATGCGCTGCTGGTCGGCGATTCGCTCGGCATGGTGCTGCAGGGGCATGAAACCACGTTGCCGGTGACGCTGGACGACATGGCCTACCACACCGCCTGCGTGGCGCGCGGCGCGAAACAGGCGTTCATCATCGGCGACATGCCGTTCGGCACGTTCCAGATCAGCCCGCAGGAAACCTTTGCCCATGCCGCAAAGCTGATGGCGGCGGGCGCGCAAATGGTCAAGCTGGAAGGCGGCGCGGCGATGGCGGAAACGGTGGAGTTTCTTACCGGGCGCGGCATTCCGGTATGCGGGCATATCGGCCTGACGCCGCAATCGGTGCACCAGATGGGCGGCTACCGCGTGCAGGGCAGGGAAGCCGCTGCTGCGCAGCGACTGCTGGAGGACGCGGCAGCGCTCGAGCAGGCCGGTGCGGGAATGCTGGTGCTGGAAACCATCCCCGCGCTGCTGGCGGCGGAGATCACCGCCGCGCTTACCATCCCCACCATCGGCATCGGCGCGGGTGCGGCCTGTTCCGGCCAGGTGCTGGTGCTGTACGACATGCTGGACATCTATCCTGGCAAGAAGGCGCGCTTTGCGAAGAATTTCCTGCAAGGTGCGGACGGCATCGCGGCGGCGGTGAAAAATTACGTCGCCGAGGTAAAGGCGGGGAGCTTCCCGGGGCAGGAACACAGTTTCTGATATTTTTTCCATTCGCCCTGAGCCTGTCGAAGGGTGGCTGTCATTCCCGCGAAGGCGGGAATCCAGTATGTAGGTTGGGTTGAGCGCAGCGATACCCAACAGCGAAGCAAAAGAAAGTGACTAGCTGCCGGGCTACCCCCGGCGGTTTTGACTTTTGTTTTGATGTGTATATCACAATACGCCAGCCGCTTTGCGGCGACCCTTCGACAAGCTCAGGGCGAACGGCCTTAATTTTGTTTTTGTTGGGTATCGCTACGCTCAACCCAACCTACGCAATGGCATGACTGGATTGTTTGGTGTAGTTTTTACAGGATCGTTCAATGCAAGTCATTCAAACCATCTCCGAATTGCGTGCGCGGCTGGGCACCGAGCGCGCCGTCGCCTTCGTGCCGACCATGGGCAACCTGCACGAGGGCCATCTAAACCTGGTGAAACTGGCGCGCGAGCACGGCGATTGCGTGGTCGCGAGCATTTTCGTCAACCCGCTGCAATTCGGGCCGAGCGAGGATTTAGACCGCTACCCGCGCACGCTGGAGGCGGATTGCGCCCAACTGCAAGGATTGGCGGACGTGGTGTTTGCGCCTGCGGCCAACGAGATGTATCCCACGCAACAGACCGTGTTTGTCGAGCCGCCGCCGATTGCCGATGAGCTGTGCGGTGCATCGCGCCCCGGGCATTTTCGCGGCATGGCGACGGTGGTGCTGAAGCTGCTCGACATTGTGCAGCCGCAGGCCGCGCTGTTCGGCAAGAAGGATTACCAGCAACTGCACATCATCCGCCGCATGGTCGCCGAGTTGAACCTGCCGGTGCGTATTATCGGCGGGGAGACGGTGCGCGCGGTGGACGGCCTGGCGCTGAGTTCGCGCAACCAGTACCTGAGTGAGGCTGAACGCGGCGAAGCGGTTTTCCTGTATCAGACGTTGCAGGGGATGCGGCGGGACATCCTGCAGGGCGAGCGCGATTTTGAACAATTGCAGAAGCGTGCGGTCGAAGCCCTTGCCGCAAGAGGCTGGTTGCCGGATTACATAGCGGTGCGTTACCAGTCCAATTTGCAACCGGTTAGTCCTGCGCCAGGTGGTCGGGCGCAGCGCGAACTGGTGATATTGGCGGCGGCCAGGCTGGGCAATACCCGTTTGCTGGACAATGTCGAGGTTTGTTTGGTTGGCTGACTAAGCCGGGCGAGCTGGAACCAAATGTGGTCGGGCTTTGCCCGACATGGTGGGCAAAGCCCACCCTACGGCTGCTGCGGCCAGGCTGGGCATACCCGCCTGCTGGACAATGTCGAGGTTTGTCTCGTCGATTGATTGCTATATAATCCGCGCCCTGTTCGAAAGGGAAGTTACTACATGCAAAGAACCATGCTAAAATCCAAGCTGCACCGGGTGCGCGTCACGAACTCCGAGCTGCATTATGAAGGCTCCTGTGCGATCGACGATGATCTGCTGGATGCCGCCGATATCCGCGAATACCAGCAGATCGACATATACAACGTCACCAACGGCGAGCGTTTTACCACCTATGCGATTCGCGCGCAGCGCGGCTCCGGCGTAATTTCGGTGAATGGCGCGGCCGCGCACAAGGCCAATCCGGGCGATATCCTGATCATCGCTACCTATGCCATGTACAACGAACTGGAACTGCAGAAATTCCACCCGCAGCTTGTCTATGTGGATGAGCACAACCGTATCATCGCGCAACGCGACCGGATCGCCGTGCAGGCAGCCTGACGCTGGACCTGTTTGGATCAAACATGACAGCTCTGCCTCGGTGCGTTAGTCATGGCTGATCGCGTAAGCATTTCACCCCGGGTCTTGGTAATCAGATTGCTGCTGCTTGCTTTGGCTTACTTTATTACCGGCAGGCTGGGTTTGCTGTTGCCGTTCTTTGGCGCCAGCATCACTCTGATCTGGTTGCCCACCGGGATCGCAGTCGCCGCCTTGTTGCGCTGGGGTTATGGTTGTTGGCCGGGGATATTCCTTGGCGCGGCGGTTACCAATTTTTCCATTGACGCTTCACCATTACTGGACAGCAGTATTGCGCTGGGCAACACACTCGGTCCGCTGCTTGCCGTCTGGCTGCTACGGCAGTTGAAATTCCACCATACTGTTGACCGTGCGCGCGACATCTTGTTTCTCGGGCTGGCTGCCGCCGTCGGGATGCTGGTCAGCGCCAGTGGCGGGGTGAGTAGCCTGGTGATATTCGGAGCATTGTCCAGGCAGGATGCCGGTATGGCTTGGCTGTCCTGGTGGGCGGGCGATTTTGCCGGCGTGTTGCTGGCGGCGCCGCTGCTGCTCAATATTTCCCGCGCCGAATTGGCGGAATTATGGAAGCAGCGGCTGGAGTTTTTGGCCTGGTGCCTGGCCACGCTTGCGGCGGGTTGGGGAATATTCGTGCTCAACAACGACGCCAGCGGATATTCCCTGCCGTTGGTTTTCATGTTACTGCCGCTGGTTGTTTGGTTAGCCATGCGCTTTGGGGTGGTGGGTTCATCACTGGGCTTGCTGCTGCCGGCCATCATTGCTGTATTGGCGACCAGCCTTGGACTGGGGCCTTTTCACATTGAGGATTCCCGGCAGGGCCTGCTCTTGTTATGGTTGTTTCTTGCCACCCTGGTAATGATCGGATTGATGGTGCTGGCCTTGCAGGCTGGGCGCAGGCGCGCCGAGGAAGCGCTACGCATCAATGAAGCAAGTTTGCGTGCCACTCTGGACAATTCTCCCTACCTGGCTTGGCTGAAGGACACGGAAGGCCGTTACCTGACGGTCAACAAGGTTTACGCCGACTATTACCAGTTGAAGGATGTTTCGCAGGTGATCGGCAAGGCTGACTTTGATTTCCAGAAGAAGGAACTGGCGGAAAAATATCGTGCCAATGATGCTGAAGTCATGGCTGCCCGCCGGCAGATGCGTTTCGAAGACCCCTCGTTCGATGGTAACAGTATCCATTGGACCGAAACTTTCAAGACACCGGTCATCGATGAATATGGCACTGTGCTGGGCACTACCGGTTTTGCTCGTGACATCAGCGAGCGCAAGCAGGCCGAACTCGAGTTGCGGCGCAACCAGGAGCTACTCAACGAGGCACAGCGGTTGGGGAGATTGGGCAGTTGGGAACTGGATCTGGTGAGCGGCGAGTTGCACTGGACGGATGAGGTTTACCGGATCTTCGAGCTGGATCCGGCGCAGTTCTCGCCATCCTATGAAAATTTCCTGAACGTGATCCATCCGGATGACCGCGACCAGGTGAATCAGGCTTATACGCAGTCGCTAATAGATCGCCAGCCCTACGGTATCGAACACCGTCTGTTGGTTGCGGATGGCCGTATCAAGTGGGTGCGCGAGCATTGCGGCAGCGAGTTCGATGCATCGGGCAAGCCACTGCGCTCGGTGGGTGCGGTGCAGGACATTACCGAAGAGCATCTTGTGGCGGAGCAATTGCGCATCGCCGCCGCCACATTCGAAACTCAGGAAGCGATTGCGATCACCGATCCGGATGCCAACATCCTGCGCGTCAATCAGGCTTTCGAAGTCCTTTCCGGCTACAGCGCGGAAGAGATGATCGGGCAAAATCCGCGCATTCTCCAATCCGGGCGGCACGATGCGGCCTTTTTCCAGGCCATGTGGTCGGCGTTGCTCGGCACCGGCAAATGGGCCGGAGAAATCTGGGATAAACGCAAGAATGGCGAGATTTATCCGAAGTGGATGACCATCACGGCGGTTTATGACGAGCAGCATCGGGTGACGCACTACGTCGCAGTGTCCAGCGACATCAGCCAGCGCAAACTGGATGAGCGGAAGATTTACCAGCTTGCCTTCTACGATCCGCTGACCGGGCTGCCGAACCGCCGCCTGCTGATGGACCGTTTGCACCAGACAATGGCGGTTAGTATGCGCAACGGTCGGCATGGCGCATTGCTGTTTCTGGATCTGGATCACTTCAAGGTGATCAATGACACGCAAGGCCATGCGACCGGCGATCTGCTGTTGATAGAGGTGGCGCGCCGGTTGCAGCACTGTGTGCGCGAAGGGGACAGCGTGGCGCGGCTGAGTGGCGATGAATTTGTGGTGGTGCTGGAAGAGCTGAGCCACCAGCAGGGGGAGGCGGCCACACAGACCGAACTGGTTGCGGAAAAGATTCGCAGCGAGCTGAGCCAGCCTTATATGCTGGGAAATTACGAGTGTCATACCACGCCGAGCATCGGCGTCTCTCTGTTCCGTGGCCATCTGGACAGTATGGAAGATTTGCTCAAGCATGCCGACGTGGCCATGTACCAGGCCAAGATGGCAGGACGTAATGCCATTCGCTTTTTTGATCCGCAGATGCAAGCGGCGTTGGAAAAGCGAGCGGCCATTGAAGTGGACCTGCGCCGAGCGCTCGCCAGGCAGCAATTCCTCCTCCATTACCAGGTGCAAGTCGATAGCCGCGGCAAGGCAACCGGCGCGGAAGTGTTGTTGCGCTGGAAACATCCCGAGCGCGGTTTTGTTTTTCCCGACCAATTCATTCCGCTGGCCGAGGAAACCGGATTGATTGTGCCGATTGGGTTGTGGGTGCTGGAAACCGCCTGCGTCCAGCTCAATGCCTGGCAACACGATGCGCTGACCCGTGATCTGACATTGGCGGTAAACGTCAGCGCCAAGCAGTTTCACCAGGCTGATTTTGTCGCGCAGGTGCAGCGCGTGCTGCTGGAAAGCGGCGCGAAGCCTTCGCTTCTCAAGCTGGAACTGACCGAAAGCACCGTGCTGGAGAATGTTCAGGATACCATCACCAGGATGCACGAAATAAAGATGCTTGGCGTGAGCTTTTCGATGGACGACTTCGGTACCGGCTATTCCTCGCTGCAATATCTGAAACGCCTGCCGCTGGATCAAATCAAGATCGACCGATCCTTTGTGATCGATATTACCAGCGATCCAAATGATGCAGCCATCGTGCAGGCCATTATCGTGATGGCCGAGGCGCTGGGGCTGAACGTGATTGCAGAAGGGGTTGAAACCGAGGTGCAGCGAGACTTTCTGGATAAACACGGCTGTCATGCCTTCCAGGGTTATCTGTACAGCAGGCCGGTAATCGTGGGGGAGTTCGAGGCGTTGCTGGATGGGTTGTAGGGGCACGGCGTACCGTGCCGTGCCGCTACGTCTGCCACATAAACTGGTTCAGGGGTGCGTGGGAATGGGAAAGAGCTAATACAGCAAACTGGCAAAGCGATTGTCGGCTACCCGGAGCCTGTCAGCCATGATTTTCAAGAATGCCTGATTGAAGCGAAGCTGGCAGTGATCGGATAGATTCGCCAGATTATGCGGCGAAATCCTCATGACAGTTACTGCCGCTGTAGATGTGCTGACCGTAGCTGAACGTGACGTGCTCTCTCCTGTGACGTAGGCCATTTCACCGAAGCTCTCACCAGCACTTATCGTATTCAATAAGCGCCCCGATTTTGTCACGGCAGCCATGCCTTCGGTGATGATGTAAAAATCTTCTCCCACATCACCTTCTCTTATCAGGACGGATTTTTCGGGATGTTGTTGCCATTCACCTATGCGCAATATTTCCCACAATTCGACATCCGTGAAATTTTTGAATAGCGCCATTTTTCGCAGATCGCTAAACCGCGCAGCTTCGCTCGTTAGGATGTCGTGTTGCTCCAGGGTTCCTGCGGCTGCGAGATCAGCCCCGAAGTCCTTCCAATCCTGATAGCGATCTCTTTTGTCCTTTTGCATTGCTTTGAGAACGATTTTCTCCAGCAAGGGAGGCAGTTCGCCCCGCAAACTTCTTGGAGATGGGAATTCTCCATTGACTATCTGCTGCGACAGGCCGGCCAGATTGGTTGCATTGAAAGGAGATCGTCCGGTCAGTAGTCTGTACATCACCACGCCAAGTGAGTATATGTCGGTCTGATGCGTCAAAACTTCGCCGCGAACCTGCTCAGGTGACATGTATCCGGGCGAGCCGATATTGGCGACCTGCGTTTGCTCCAGATTCAGAACGATTGCCGCTCCCAGATCTGATACCTTGACCTCGCCATCTTCAGTCATCAGGATATTGGCTGGTTTGATGTCGCGATGGATTACGCCGTTGTACTGAGCGTAATTCAATGCTCTGCAGCATTTGAATATTATCTCCACGACACGCGGAATTTCGAGCAGTCCACCGGGGCTGGCATATTTCTCAAGAGTCCCGCCCCTGATATATTCCATTACGATATAGCTGATTTCGGCATCGATTACTGCATCATAAATCGCGACGATGTGCGGGTGAGATAGCCGGCCCGCCAAGGATGCCTCGGCATGCAATTGACGCTTGTAAACCCTTCCCATGTGCGGGTCGTCCAATATTTCAGGCTTTATTACCTTGATGGCTACATCCCTGCCGGCGAAGTCATCATGGGCCAGATAGACTGTGCTGGTCGCTCCTTCCCCTAACTTGCTGATAACGTGATATTTGCCTAATTGCATTTCTTCTTTCATATCATGAATTGCTCCTTGGTTGTGGCGAAATATTTCTTCTTTCTTCATCATCATTTCGATGCATCCGGGCTGGTTTCCAATGGCCAAGCATGACAGCTTTGCCGGGGAATTCAAGAGTAAGCTTCCTGTCCATGCTTAAAACGGCGAATGGTTTTTATACCGACCCACGGACTATCTGAATATCGATCACTGAAACGTACCCCCAGAAAATAAAAAGGGTCACCCCGAAAGATGACCCAACTGTGTGATGCAAAAATATCCGGTTCCCCGAACTGGGCTCACAGGAACAGGCGGAACTACGGCAAATTCAACTGTGCCTTTGATTTTCTGCCCGGTGCTGCTGGAGGAATATATCCAGAGATCCGGCAAATCATCCGCTCAACTTTCTTGCCCTTCTCAAACAGAATCGAATGGCACGTCATAATTTCTCCATTGGCAGCCAGTTCTGACAGATAAAGGCGCACTTTGGGAAGTGGGATACCAGCGGCTTCAGCGATCTCAGTATCGATTCGCTCACCATGTTTTTTCAGAAGCTGTAGGATTTCTTTCATAGTTTCAGTGCCTTTAAGTTTCATTATTACGCGAAGAGCAGGTAAGAGTTACCACTTATTCCAAAAGTTCAATTAGTTATCTTTGCCAACTGCCTATGCTTTTTTTACGAATCCCGATTTCAGCTGCATCGCCCCGATTCCATCAATCTTGCAGTCGATATCATGATCGCCATCGACCAAGCGGATGTTTTTTACCTTTGTTCCGACCTTGACTACTGACGATGAGCCTTTGATCTTCAGATCCTTGATCACTGTCACCGTGTCGCCGTCTTGAAGGACGTTACCATGGGCATCGTGTACGACGCGCTGGTCATTGGCATTCTCCGTCACCATCTTTGACCACTCATGGGCACATTCCGGGCAGACGTACATGTTTCCGTCTTCGTAGGTGAATTCAGAACCGCACTTTTGGCACTTGGGTAAACTACTCATGAATTATTTCCTGAAATATAACCACAATCCGACAGTCAGCGGCTTCATCACCATTTTTTCAGAAGCTGCAGGATCTCGTTCATGGACCCTCATCAAAAAATCCCAAAGGCTTTGACCTTTAGGAGGGCGTAGCTCAGTATTACAATTACGCACAGACAAAAATTTCCACTGAACCCTATGGTGACCCACGGACTTCCGGTATTCCGATCCATGGAAAAGCGAAAAGCCACCCGGAAAGGTGGCCCGATAGTCCGCATCTTACAAGGTAACTGCATGAAATTACTTGAAAAAATATCTGGCTCCCCGACCTGGACTCGAACCAGGGACCTGCGGATTAACAGTATTCGGGTTGCATTGTATCACGGCTTCTCGATTGTTCCCAATAGTTTGATTTATATGCAAAAGCCAAGGTGACATTGCCAGCCTTAGTTCTGCTGAATTCTGGTGTTTTGTGTAATTTTCCGGGCGCAATTACACAGGAATTACACAGAGATTCCGCTGACTGAACCCGCTCAGTCACGGCGCTTGCAATAAAACCCCGCAAGCCCCGCGCCTTCGCTAGCGCACTGGCAGCGGACAGAGCGCAGAAGGCGATGAACCCGCCCTCTGCTTTAGCTGTCAACGCCGATTTAAAATTGATACACTTTTACAGCAAACGCCGATTCAATTCTGATACACCCCCCATGCTTCCGTAAACTGCTCAGGCGACTGTAGCAGCCTCTTTT